>Ga0208632_100125_pt1 | contig 33467 bp, 26 predicted proteins | sample LakWasMet49_LOW8_2_FD_183885 | JGI IMG/M metagenome (GOLD analysis project Ga0208632, IMG submission 183885) | Freshwater sediment methanotrophic microbial communities from Lake Washington under simulated oxygen tension - Sediment Metagenome... | ecosystem: Environmental > Aquatic > Freshwater >...
TCGCGGTAGGCTAACAGCTCGTAAGAGAATACGTCGACTTTCTCTTTTGATTTTTTGCCTTCACGAATCACGTTACGTGCATAGTGGTGTGCAAAGCTTGGCTCAATACCGTTACTTGCGTTGTTAGCCAGCGACAATGAAATAGTGCCGGTTGGCGCGATTGAGCTGTGGTGCGTAAAGCGTGCGCCTTTAGCTACAATCTTATTACGCAAGCCTTCCGGAAACTGCTGCATGTAACGGCTGTATTTACCCAGCAATACTTTACCTGCAATCTTCTGGCCTACTTTAATGCCATCTGCTGCCATTTCAGGGCGTTTTGCCAGCATATCAGCAGTTACTTCGAATTTCTCATCCATGATCGGTGCCGGGCCTTTTTCTTCAGCCAGCTGCACGCCTACGTTCCAGCCCTCTTCTGCCATTACACGGGTGACCTCTTCAGTGAATTTAACGGACTCTTCTTCACCGTATTTCAGTTTCATCATGGTAAGTGATGAACCCAGCCCCAGGTAGCCCATGCCATGACGGCGTTTGCGCATGATTTCATCGCGTTGCTGCTGTAGTGGTAAACCGTTGATTTCGACGACGTTATCCAGCATGCGGGTGAAAATCGCGACCACTTCGCGGTATTCTTTCCAGTCGAAGTAAGCTTCGTCGGTGAATGGTTTTTTCACAAAACGTGTCAGGTTGATTGAGCCCAACAAGCAGGCACCGTAAGGCGGCAATGGCTGCTCGCCGCATGGGTTGGTTGCGCGGATGTTTTCGCAGAACCAGTTGTTATTCATTTCATTGACGCGGTCAATCAGAATAAAACCTGGCTCGGCGAAGTCGTAAGTGCTGGACATAATTACATCCCACAGACGGCGCGCTTTGATCGTTTTATACACGCGGCAGGCTACTTTACCGGCATCTTTGCCCTCGGTTTTAGCGAGGTATTTGCCTTTGATTGGCCACTCGCGCCACACTACCTGACTATCGTCATTTACATTCAAGCCATCGATGATGGCTTCTTTTTCTGTCACCGGGAAAGCGAGTTTCCATTCAGCATCGGCTTTTACCGCCTCCATGAATTCTTTGGTAATGAGGCATGACAGGTTGAACTGGCGTAAACGGCCATTTTCACGTTTCGCTTTGATAAAGTCGGTAACATCTGGGTGTGAAATATCAAAAGTTGCCATTTGCGCACCACGACGACCACCCGCGCTAGATACAGTGAAACACATCTTGTCGTAGATATCCATGAAAGACAGCGGGCCGCTGGTATAAGCACCCGCGCCGGCTACAAATGCACCTTTTGGACGTAGCGTTGAGAACTCGTAACCGATACCGCAACCTGCTTTCAGGGTTAAGCCAGCTTCGTGCACTTTACCGAGAATGTCATCCATGCTGTCTGATATTACGCCGGAAACTGTACAGTTAATGGTTGAAGTCGCCGGCTTGTGTTCCAAAGCACCAGCGTTAGAAGTGATGCGGCCAGCCGGAATCGCACCACGGCGCAATGCCCACAGGAATTTTTCATGCCACTCGGCACGTTTTTCCTCGGTAGTTTCCACGTCGGCCAAGGCACGCGCAACACGTGAGTAAGAAGCATCCATGTCAGCATCAACATTGTCGCCCTGCTTGGATTTCAGACGGTATTTCTTATCCCAGATATCAAGCGAGACCGGTTGAATTGGTATTTCTTTTTCGACGTCTGCACTTGAATTTTTTGCAGTATCAACAGCTTTTAACATGAATTAACCCCTTTTTAATTGACTTGAAATCATGCGTAAACCAATGACTTCAGCCGTTATTATTAACAGTTACATTACCAAATCACTTTGGATCCAGCCACAATTTCATTGTGACTGAAATTTGACTTAACCACTATATATTGTGTTTTTTTAGCAATTTAATCATTTAGTAGTGGTAGGTCAAGATGTTTTTTTAACTTATTTTTGTTAAGAAACGTTAATTTTTATTGCCATTTCGGCAGGCCGCACTGGCACTGGTTTCCAACTTGGCAGTACCGACTGCGTTAAATAAAATCTACAATCGCTCAGCCTAAAAGATATGTGCGAAAATGTCGCCATGTCACGCAACGTTTACACATTTTTACTTTACCTGCTACTGCCATTTACACCAGTTAAATTATTATGGCGCGCAAGAAAACAGCCTGAATACCTGCAACACTGGCGGGAGCGTTACGGGTTTTACCAGTTGCGATTGCAAAAACCAGTGATCTGGCTGCACTGCGTATCGGTAGGAGAAACACGCGCTGCAGAACCATTGATAAAGGGTTTATTGCAACAATATCCCAAGCATCAAGTTCTACTCACCCATACCACCCCCACCGGGCGTGCCACCAGTGAGCAACTGTTCGGTGACAAAATCATCAGGGCGTATCTGCCTTATGACCTGCCATTTGCCGTAAACCGGTTTTTAAAGCACTTTAAGCCGGACATCGGAGTACTGATGGAGACCGAGCTGTGGTTTAATTTAATAGACAGTTGCAAACAGCACAAAGTGCCGCTATTACTGGTGAATGCACGCCTGTCAGAAAAATCTGCGCATGGCTATCACAAGCTGGGTAAGGTAGTAACGCAGGGCTTGCAGGGCTTGACTGCTGTTGCCGCACAAACCGCGCAGGATGCTACACGCCTGCAAAATTTAGGCGCAACCAATGTCAGCGTCATCGGCAACTTAAAGTTTGATGTAGCGCCGCATGCTGATGCCGTAGCACAGGGCCAGTTACTAAGAGATTCGCTGGGTAGCACACGCCCGGTATTTTTGGCAGCCAGCACTAGGGATGGCGAGGAAGAACTCATTCTTGCCGCAGTGACAAAAGCCAACATCCCAAACTTGCTTACCATTATCGTGCCACGCCACCCGCAACGTTTTAATGAAGTCGCCGAACTGCTCAGCAGGAACTCGCTTAACTTTATGCGCCGCTCATCACTCGCCAGCGATGATGCTATCGTGAACCCACATATTTCTTTTGTGCTGGGAGATTCTATGGGCGAAATGTTCACTTACTACGCCAGTTGCGATGTCGCTTTTATCGGGGGCAGCCTGTTGCCACTGGGCGGACAAAACCTGATTGAAGCCTGCAGCATGGGCAAACCGGTACTGATAGGCCCACACACCTTTAATTTTGAACAGGCTACAGAAATGGCAATTGCCGCAGGTGCCGCTGAACGCGTACACAACGGCGATGATTTAGCGCTGCACTTGAAAGACTTATTGGCCGACTCCGGCAAGAAACAGGCTATGAGCGCGGCCGCATTAGCATTCAGCGGTCAAAACAGCGGCGCTACAGAACGTACACTAAACTTGTTAGCGCCGTATTTATCTCGTTAACACCGTAAGCACACTAGCGGATAAGTTTACTTACCGCTTTGAAGACCTCGCCCTCGGCAGCACCCAGCCACTCGAATACAACCGATTCTGTATTGGTGATGATGCAGCCAGCCCCGCGCATGCGGGCAATGGCATTGGCCTTGTTGGCCGGATTGCGTGAAACCACCGCATCTTCCACCACAAACACCTGTTTACCTGCGGCAATCAAGTCAAGCGCGGTTTGCAGAATGCAGATATGAGACTCCATGCCGGCAAGGACAATCTGTGAATGATCGCGCGTAAGCTGACGACTGAACCTGGCTTCAGCCATGCAGGAAAATACGGTTTTTTCTACGGGATGAATATGTGGCACTAAAACTGACAGTTCAGGTACGGTATGACCTAAACCCTTAGGATATTGCTCGGTCAGCAGCACTGGCACCCCCAGCATGCCGGCAGTTTGCAGCAGAATACTGCAATTTTTGATAACGGCTTGCATCGCATCAGTCGGCATCACGGTTGCCAGCCGGCTTTGCACATCAATCATCACAAACTGGCTTAATGTTACGTCTGCTTTAAGATGCGCATTCATATGAGTTGTATCTTATTGCCCGCTGGCAGCGAACACCAACTGTTGATTAATATCCGCCAGATCAGCCTCCGCCACTACACCTGCATTCGATTTCAACCGAATAATGTTCACCAGATAGTTATAGCGTGATTGCAGCAGATCACGTTTAGCCTGGAAATACTGCTGTTCGGCATTGAGTACATCAACACTGGTACGCACACCGACCTCGTAACCCAGTTTGGTTGAATCCACCTGCGACTGACTGGAAATAAGCGCCTGTTCATAGGCCTTCACCTGTGCGATGCTGGTATTCAGGTTGAGATATGCGCGCTGGGTTTCCAGCTCAGTATTACGCCTTGCGATTTCAACATCGTCCTGCGCCTTCTGGTGACTTGATACCGCCTGACGCGCACGTGAGCTGATAGCACCACCCTGATAGATAGGTATCTGCAGCTGCAAGCCGATGGTACCGGTCTTTAACTCATTCCCCGAACTAAAAGCTGATGCACTGCCATTGGCATAACTATCGGTATAACTGGCCACGGCATCCAGCGTAGGCAAATGGGCAGCGTTCAATCGCTCAATATCCTGTTCTGCAAATTTAGCCGCATCCTGCTGGATCTGGATGTTCAGGTTATTAATTGCGGCAACTTCCAGCCACTTATCCATCGTTTGCTCAAGGTGGCTGGTTTTAATATCAGCCTTAACTGTTGCCAGCTTCTGCGGCATTTTGCCGGTAATTGCCTGTATCGCACGCTTTGCGATCTGCAACTCATTGATGGTAGCGATTTCCTGCGCCAGCACCAAGTCAAAACGCGCCTGCGATTCGTTCACATCGGTAATGGTTGATGTGCCCACTTCAAAGTTCGCCTTTGCCTGCTCCAGCTGGCTTAATATCGCTGATTTTTGCGCACCGATCAGATCAATCTTGTCCTGCGCTATCAGTACATCAAAGTAAGCCTGTGTGACACGCAGAATCAACTCCTGCTGGCTGAGGTGCAGCTGTTTATCGGCCTGGCTTACCTGCGTCTTGCTTTGTTCGATCTGAACCAGATTTTGTTTTCTATAAATCGGCTGCCTAAGATCGACACCGTATTTATAGGTATCATAATTAGAGGTTGAAGAAGCGCGATCCGAATGTATATATCGAATGTCCGTTGCCAAGGTATTGGCGTCAGCATTGAAGTTAACAGTTGGCCGATACAAGGCTTTGCCCTGCTCTATGATTTCCTGCGCGGCCCGATTGGCACTTAAAGCCGAAGCTAGCTTTGGGTCATTGGATAGCGCCTGCTGATAGATATCAATCAGGGAATATGCTTTTTCGTCTGCCTGCGCCTGTGTAGCCACAGCCAGAGACACCATGAAAAATGCAGCCAGATATTTAAGCATCGCTACGTAACTGGTCATATTAAGGTTTATTAAAACTTGAATTTCCGGGCTTGCGGCGCGTTATCAAGCGAGGGCAGGCAGGTTTCAAAAATCACCTCATGGCTAAACGCATCTTCGCTGATACGTTGCGTTAATGTTGCTTCCATAATCGGCATCTCGCCAATAACTGCAAATAAACGGCCGCCTATATTCAACATTTTTTCAGCAGCCAGCGGACGCAATGGCAATGAACCAGTGAACACAATCACATCATATGGAGCATCTGGCGCATATCCATTCACGGCATCTGCCACATGCAGGGTTACGTTATGAATGTTCTGCTTCTGTAAACGTGCTTGCGCCACCGCAGACAACTCCGGATGAATTTCCACAGCATGCACATGATCTGCCAGCGTTGCCAGCAAAGCTGTCAAATAACCACTGCCGGTACCTACAAGCAATACTTTGTCAGTTTTTTTAACACCAACCGCCTGCAGAATACGTCCTTCAACTTTTGGTGACAGCATGGTATGGCCATTACCAATCGGCAATTCTATATCGGCAAACGCCAAGCCTTTTTGCGACTCAGCCACAAAATTCTCGCGCGGCACTTGGTCAAGCACTGCCAGCACTACCGGATCCAGCACCTCCCAAGTACGAATCTGCTGTTCGATCATATTGAATCTAGCTTCGCGCATATTGAATCTAGCTATTTTGTTGCTATCCATATTTTTTGCGGTCTGTATCATTGTCATTGCTCTTGAATATTTACTCTGTGTAATTATAACGCAAGTACCATTATCGGTTGCTTAGGAACCTTCTATAAATGCAGAGTTTGGGATGCAGTACAAGGCGCCCGGAACGCAGGAGCCGAGATAGTATGCAGTATACAGCGCGGTTACGAGTACCGCGCAACGCAGTAATGCGCCCAAAAAATGTATTTATAGAAGGTTCCTTTAGTTAGCTGGCATTCTCACCCTAAACCAGGCCGCATACAATGCGGGCAGGAACAACACCGTTAACAGCGTGGCAATTGCCAGCCCGCCCATAATAGCAACCGCCATCGGGCCAAAAAACACGCTCCGTGTCAACGGTATCATCGCCAGTATTGCCGCAGCGGCCGTCAGCACAATCGGCCGGAACCGGCGGATTGTCGATTCAATAATCGCCTGCCACTCAGGCAAGCCGGAGGCTTTATCCTGATCAATCTGGTCTACCAGTATCACCGAGTTGCGCATGATCATGCCCGACAGCGCAATGCTACCCAGCATGGCCACAAAACCGAAAGGCTTATCAAACACCAGCAATGCGATTGTGACCCCGATCAAACCTAAAGGTGCGGTGAGCAGCACCAGAAATACCCGTGAAAAACTTTGCAGCTGCACCATCAATATGGTCAGCACTGCAATCAGGAATAAAGGCACGCCTGCCGCTACCGAGGCACCGCCTTTGGCAGACTCTTCTACCGCGCCGCCGGTTTCCAATGTTACGCCTAGCGGCAGCCTGGCTTTAATCTCGTTAAGCTTTGCTTCCACCTGCTGCGACACCACCGGTGCCTGCAAATTGCCCTGCAAGTTTGCACGTACCGTAATCGATGGTTCGCGGTTACGGCGCCAGATCACACCTTCTTCAAAATCTGAAGTTATCGTCGCAAATTGCGATACCGGCACACTCGCCCCCGATGGCGTAATCATGGTCAGATCCGGCAGATGCGACAACCGGGTACGTTCCAACTCAGTGCCGCGCGCCACCAGATCAATGCGCTCGTTACCTTCCCGGAACTCGGTGATATAAAGCTCATTCATGGCGCCGCCGATAATGTTAGCCACATCCACCGAACTTACTCCCAACAGGCGCGCCTTGGCTTGGTCGACCTCAACATGGACCACCTTGGTCGGCTCTTCCCACCCCAGCTGCACATTCACCAGATTTTTATTGGCACGCATGATGTCGGCAATCTGATGCGAAATATCACGGATCAACGGGATGTCGGTACCCGACACCCGGAACTGCACCGGGAAACCGACCGGCGGGCCGTTCTCCAGGCGCAATACCGAAGCACGCAAGGCAGGAAAGTCATTCGCGAACAAGGCCAGTAAGTCTTTACGCAACGCCTCGCGTGCCGGCAAGTCTTTACTCAAAATCACAAACTGGCCAAAACCCCGATGCGGTAGCTGAATATCCAGTGGCAGATAAAAACGCGGGCCACCGGTACCGATATAAGCCACAAAATTTTCTATGCCTTTATTTTTTTCGTTCCACTGCTGCAACCAGCGCTCGATTTTTTGCGCCTCGGCATTGGTAGCCGCATAAGATGCGCCTTCTGTCATGCGCAGATCCACAATCAGCTCCAGCCGCGTTGAATCCGGAAAGAACTGTTGCTGCACCTTGCCAAACCCGGCAATTGACAACACAAACAACGCCAATGTCACGGCAATCACGGTTTTGCGATAACGCACACAGGCCGTAACCACGGTGCGGAAAGTACGATAGAACGCGGTGTTATAAATATCGTGATGATGGCGAGCATCAGCATCACCATTAACCTGCTGCTGGTGTTTTACTGCAAAGCGTCTGTATAGCCAAGCTTTGAGTTTTGAAGGTTTAGTTGCAGGCTCATTCAGATAATCCGGCAATAAATGGTAGCCCAGATAAGGCACAAATATCACCGCGGCAAACCATGAAATCACCAGCGCAATGGCGGAAACCTGAAAAATAGAACGGGTATATTCCCCCGTAGATGACGCTGCTGTTGCAATCGGCAAAAACCCCGCTACGGTAACCAGTGTGCCGGTCAGCATCGGCATGGCAGTTGAAGTATAGGCAAAGGAGGCGGCTTTGACCCTATCCCAGCCCTGCTCCATTTTTGATGCCATCATTTCCACCGCAATAATGGCATCATCCACCAGCAGACCGAGCGCCAGAATCAGCGCGCCCAGCGAAATTTTATGCAGGCCGATATCCATCAGCTCCATCACCAGGAACGTAGCGGCCAGCACTACCGGAATTGTAATCGCCACCACAATACCGCTGCGCCAACCCAATGACAGCAGGCTCACGCCGAGTACAATCGCCAGCGCCTCTACCAGCGACTTTACAAAATCATTGACGGAATTGGCCACAATTTTCGGCTGTGAAGTTACCGTATGCAGCTCCAGCCCCACCAGCAATTGCTGCCTGATGCGTGCGGTAGCTTGATCTAGCGCGTGTCCCAGCTCAATCACATCGCCACCGTCTTTCATGCTTACGCCCAGCAGCAAGGCTGGCTTAGCTGCAAAGCGAATACTACTGAGCGGCGGGTCTTCATAGCCGCGATACACCCGCGCCACATCGCCTAAGCGGAAATCCTGCTGGTTCGCGCGCAGGCGCATATTGCGCAGGTCGTCCAGCGCGCCGTAGCGCCCGGACACTGCGATACGAATATGCTCTGCGTGCGAATCATAACTACCGCTTTTCACTACCGCATTCTGCACCTGCAATAAATTAACAAGCGTGTTCGGGTTAATGCCCAATGTAGCGAGTTTTGCGTTGGAGATTTCAATAAAGATGCGCTGTTTCTGCTCACCAAAGAATTCAACTTTAGCTACATCTTTTACTTTGAGGAGTTCTGAACGGATCAGCTCCGCCTGCTTTTTCAGTGCCACATTATCAAAACCATCGCCGGTAAGCGCGTACATGGTGCCGTAAACATCGCTGAACTCATCATTGAAAGTCAGGCTTTCAATACCCTGCGGCAGGGTATGGCGAATATCGCCGACTTTTTTACGCACCTGATACCAGACTTCCGGGATATCTTTTGAGAATGTGTCGTCTTTCGCCACGATAAAAATCATGGATTCGCCGGGGCGTGAAAAACTGCTTGAGTAATCCAGATGCGGCACTTCCTGGATTTTCTTTTCCAGCTTGTCAGTCACCTGCTGCTCAACCTCCTGCGCGCTGGCACCCGGCCAAGTGGTGCGCACCAGCATTACCTTGAATGTGAAAGGCGGGTCTTCGGATTGGCCTAGCTTGGTATAGGCAAAGGCACCGGCAATCACCAGCACCAGCATAAAATACAGCACCAGTGCCTGATGTTGTAATGACCAGTTGGATAAATTAAAACGTTCACCGGAGCCATGCTCAGTTGATGGCGGTTTGTTTTCGCCAGATAAACCTGATAAATTTGGCTCACTCATGGCGTGGCCTTTGCTACTGGTTTCACAGGCTGGCCTTTAACCAAGGTATGCACACCTGCAATGGCAATTTTTTCACCCGCCTGCAAACCGCTTACAATCACAACACCATCTTCAGTGAACTCACCCGCAGTTACTTCGCGCGGCTGGGCTTTATTTTCCGCATCAATCACCCATACCAGTTTTTTACCGTTAATTTCAGTGAGCGCAGCTAAGGGAATCAATAGCTGCGCTGATTGCTGCGCCTGCTGCTGAATAAATTTAACGCCGGCCGTCATACCAAGCTTCACCCTGTCATCAGCATCTGTCACGCTTACTCGCACATTAAAAGCGCGCGTCGCGGTTTCTGCTGCCGGTGCAATCTCGCGCACACGGCCGGCATAAACCTTATCCTGGCTGGCCCACATTTTAATAGCAACCTGCGTACCCACTTTAACCTCAGCCATACGCGACTCAGGCACCGCAACCAGCACTTCGGTTTCCTTGAGGTTGGCAATCTGCACGACCGTCTCGCCTGCCTGCACCACTTGCCCAGGCTCGGCACGTATCATGGTCACAACCCCGTCACGGTCCGCGCTGAGGTTGGTATATTGTGTCTGGTTACCCGTAACATTGGCCTGCGCTTTTACCTGCGCCAGCCGGGCAGCAGAGGTTTTTAGCTCCGCTTCACGTATATCCAGGGCCGAAGCTGAAATGAATTTCCTGGCAAACAGCTGGCGCTGCCGTTCCAACTCTGCCACCGCCAAGGCATGGCTGGCTTCTGCGGCGCGCACATCGGCCATAGCTGCTGTCGCATTTAAATTAGCATCTGCGGCATCCAGTCTGGCAATCAACTGGCCCTTTTTCACCTGCGCGCCCACATCCACCTTGCGCTCCATGATCTTGCCGCTGATCCTAAAACCCTGACTTGCCTCAAAGCGCGGGCGCACTTCACCCACCAGCACCATGGAATTGGACGCAGCCGCGTCACCCACTTCCATCACTAGCGTTGGTCGCGGCGGAGTGACGGGTTCAGCGGGTTTGTTGCAGCCTGCAAACAAAAGCACAAATAGCGGTAACAAATATCTGATGTTCATAGCGCTTTACTCATTCATATTTTTTATTATTACGTTGTTCAGGAGGCAGTCGCAGGGTTCTTCAGCAAGCCATGCAGCATTGTGCTTTGCATCAATTGCAACCGTGCTTCTATATCCGCCCATTGAATCCAGCCCTCTTGCCCCAGGGCAATCTGCAACGAACACACGCCGTGTATGCCTGCCCATATGGTCTGCGCAATCAATTCCGCATCGGTAATTTCCGGCCTGAACAATCCTGCATCAAACGCATCCTGCACCACCAGCTTTAGCTGCGCGTAAGCATCCTGCTCGGTATTGCCTTGTTGAATGCTGGTGATATCCGGATTGCAGGGCGCGCGCGGGGTCATGAACATCAGGCGATAGTGATTGGGATGCTGTAGCGCAAACATTGCATAACCCTTACCCAAAGCCTGTATGCGTGCAATCAGGTCCGGCAGTTGCATTACCTGATGCATGCCGCTGGCCAGTTTCAGAAAATCTTCATCACATACCGCCTGTAACAATGCTTCTTTATCGGCAAAGTGATGATACAAAGTTGTGGCGGAGTAATTGATTTTTTTGGCAATCTCGCGCATGGAAACCGCATCAATACCGCGCTCCACAAACAAAGTACGTGCGGCATCCAGTATGCTGGCGCGCAGTTTTTCACGGTCTTGTTGTGATTTAATTCTAGGTGGCATGGCAGTAAATATAATTATTAACAGCGTTAATTTAACACTGTTAACTATACACGTAAAGCATTAATTGAAATCTATTTAATTGGATTTTTTAACAGATTTGCTGACAGAACTGTCAGCCATTTAGGTCATCTGATATTGACTAAGTTTATACCAAAGTGAGCGCTCGCTAATCTCCAAAAGCTTGGCTGCCTTACTTTTATTGCCCTGCGTTGCTGCCAGCGCTTCAGTGATCAAGCGCCGTTCCAGCGCCTCTGTTGCCTGCGGCAAAGCCAGCATATTGCCCTGCGTGTTATTAAGCGTTACAGGCTCTGAAGCTTCGGCTACAGCATGGTTCACCATTTCCGCAGGCAGGTGCCTAGGCTGTATGGTTTGATTGCCACTGATAATCGCGGCGCGCTCCAGCACGTTCTCAAGCTCACGTACATTGCCCGGCCAGTCGTAGCGCATAAGGGCATCAATCGCCTCGGCAGAAATATCCACATGGCGCTTGGCTAAAAAATGCTGCGCCAATATGGCAATATCGGACTTACGCACTTTAAGTGCCGGCAAATCGATGCGAAACACATTCAGGCGATAATACAAATCTTCACGTAACTTGCCATCTTTAATGGCCTCGCGCGGATCGCGATTGGTAGCCGCAACCACGCGAATATCCAGGGTAATAGGATGATTGCCGCCCACGCGCTCAATCACATTCTCCTGCAACGCACGTAATAACTTTGCCTGCAACTGCATCGGCATTTCAGTAACTTCATCCAAAAACAGCGTACCGCCATCGGCCAACTCAAACTTGCCGATACGCTCTTTAATGGCACCGGTAAACGCGCCTTTTTCATGACCAAATAATTCAGATTCCAGCATTTCATGCGGAATCGCAGCACAATTCACGGCAACAAACAAACCCTTACTGCGCGGCGAACCGGCGTGTATGGCACGTGCGACCAGCTCTTTACCGGTGCCGGTTTCACCCGCAACCAGCACCGTAGCTTTCTCTGGGGCAACCTGCCGGATTGACTCATACAGCAGCTGCATTGCAGGACTATTTCCCACCATCCCGCTATCTGTTGTTTTTTCTTCACGCAAGAACTGGTTTTCAACTACCAGCCGCGCAAATGACAATGCGCGCGTAATTGCCAGCTCCAGCTCTTCCAAATCAAACGGACGCAGAATATAGTCTGAGGCACCGCTTTTCATTGCCTCAATTGCCGTTTTTAGCTCGCCCTGTGCTGTCACGATGATCACCGGCAAATCAGGGTTGGCATTTTTATTTTGCCTAACTTTATCCTGCGTATCGTCTTGCCCATCGCTGCGAATGGCCTTGAGCAATTGCAGGCCGCTCATATACGGCATGTGTAAATCCGTTACCACGCAATCCACATGCTGGGTACGTATGATCTCCAGCGCCTCACGGCCGTCTTTAGCGGTAAGCGGCTGGTAACCAGCCTGCCGCAAACTGATTTCCAGCAAACGCAGCATGCTTGGTTCATCATCTACAGCCAATATGGTTTTAATCGTTTGTGACATAGTTAGTTCTTTGCTTCCTAAGACCCTTAAAAATTAGGTTAACGCATCTGCTGCTTGGGTAGCATCACTCTAAAATCAGCTCCATGCCTTGCCGCAGCGGCGCTTTCCAAATGATCAGTCAGGCTGCTGGGTTCAACCGTGAGTGCGCCAAAATGCGCAGTCACTATCTGCTTGGACACCGCCAGTCCCAAACCTATGCCACCTTGACGCTGCGTGAAGAACGGATCAAAAATTTGCTCTTTCATTGCCTCATCCACGCCGCTGCCATTATCCGCCACGCTGATAATAACGTTATCCATATTTTCAAACAAAGTCACCACCACCCGGTTACCGTTATCCAGTATCTGAATAGCATTCAGCAGCAAATTCAAGACTACTTGCGTAATTTGCTCGCCATCACATTCTACAAACACCTGGTTTGCATCATTGTCCGGCAAAGCATTAATCATCAGCTCCAGATTAATGTCTTTTTTATTTGCCTGCATACGCAACATGGCAACTGCATTTTCCAGTAACGCCACTATATCGTGCAGTGCAAATTCCGGCAGGCGTGGCCGCGCGGAATCCACCAAAGTTGACACTAATCTATTTAGACGCTCGGTTTCAGTAGTAATGAAACTGGCAACCTCCTGCCCTTCCGCGCTTAGGTTTTTTTCGCGTGACAGCACCTGTGCCGACGAGCGTAATATGCCTAATGGCGTTCTAATCTCATGGCTCATGGCCGCAGCCATTTCACCGGCAACCGCCAGTTTTGCTGCGCGCGTTAGATTTTCTTTGGAAAGGCTCAGGTCTCCAATCATCTTGCCGAAAGCGTTAGTCATCTCGCGTACCTCTAGTGGCCCGTCTGGAGCTGGCAGTTCAACCTGAGCAGAAGAACGCATAAATCGCTTGGCATACCCGGTAAGCCTAGCCAATGGCCTGGTGATGTTGCGCGACAATGGCGCAGCAATTGCTGCAGCCAGAAACGCCGTTACCCCCAACAAAAAGATGAACATATAACCCATACGATGTACTGGCGCCATCACCACCGAGCGGTACTGCGAAATCTCCACCTGCCAGTTAAAAATCGGTGCGTGTCCCAAGCCATTGCCATTTGAACGCACTGAGACATCATGCGCTGCAATGATCTTCTGCCATTCAGCAGTCTGTGCCAGCGCTGTGCCTTGCTGATCCAGCAGCGCGGCAGCGCTACCCTGATTCTGCGTATTTTGTAGTATCTGTTCAATCTCACCCCAATCAAATACCGCCCTTAACACACCTATTTTCTCATTACTATCCGCATCAATAATCTCACTGGAAATTGGCAGACGTTGCTGCTGTATCAGCGCTAACAACAGGGGTGTCTGTGCAAGTTCGATGGTCATCCATGGCTGCACGATGGGCGCGGCTTGACCAATCTGCTTGGGCTCACTGGATGCCACTACCCTGTTGGCCTGATTAACCACATATAATTCCTGATACACACCACGATAACTCTGCTTAAGCTCACCCAGAAAATGTGACAGCCGCTTATCCACATCGCCAATGCGCGCTTCGTGCATCACATCAAGACGGCTCCATGAAGCCACATTCTGCAAACGCTCAAACATCATGCTGTCTATTTCACTAAGCGCTGCACTCGCGCGCGTTTGCATGTCGCGCGCAATTTGATCTCGCAATACGGTACGCGCCTGATAAAACGCAAGCAAGGTCACAATCAGCATTGGCAATAATGCGGTAAGAAAAAACCCCAGCAATAGCAGTTTTCTGACGGAAAGCGGCTTGTTCAACATGGGAGCCAAGCCGGTATCGTGTACAATTTGGTTATTATCATTTGTAGCAGTCATGCACCATGATTCAGCTAAAAGTTAAAGAAATCTGCACTTGCCTACGCCGCTGGATACCCCGCGCATGCAAGCTGGCGACCTATGCGGGCAGTGTAGCCTTGCTGGTCACTCTATGCAAGGCAGCATACGCAGATGAACCTGAAGTCGAGACTTCAGGCTTTAAATTGGGCGGGTACTCAAGCTCTAGCATTACTGCGCCACTACATGGCGGCACTGAACTCCGCATCGATGATGTGAGCCTGATGCTGCGCTGGGAAAACGATAGCCGACTCAAGTTTTTTGGTGAACTGGAACTGGAGCGCCCACTAGTATGGAACGAAGACAAACACTTTAATAGCAAAAATACCTATCTTGATCTGGAACGACTGTATCTGGATTACAACCTTTCAGACAAGGTCAATATTCGCACCGGACGCTTTTTAACGCCTGCTGGCCGCTGGAATCTGCTGCATGCAGCGCCGTTGGTATGGACAGCGACACGCCCACTGGCCACCAGCTATTTGTTTCCTACCGCTGTCAACGGCCTGATGCTGCATGGCAGCATTCCTTATGAAACAAAAAGCCAGAACCAAGCCCTTGAGTACTCATTTTTTGTTGAGGCTTTAAAAGATCAAATCAGGGATAACAATGAAATTATTTACAAGAATGTTGCTGGTGCGCATTTTACATTCACCAATCAGTTTAATTTAGGCTTGAGTCTTGCCGCATTTACCGAGGATAAACCAGCAGGCCCGGATTACCGAATGCTGGGGCTTGATTTTAAAACACACATTAAAGGTTGGGAATTAAGTGGAGAAGGCTTTCAGCGCTTCACCAGCAGCGGTAACGATGGCGGTAGCGGCGCCTACCTACAAAGTGCTGCGCCATTAGGCAACAACTGGTTCTGGCTCACGCGGCTGGAAACCCTGCATCAAGCCAGGCAAGGTTCAGCACACGTCTCAGGAGAACGTTGGGTGATGGGGCTGACCAAACGCATAGCACCCCAGCAATTACTCAAAATGGAATTTGTAGGTGGCAGCGATAATTTTACTGATACACCACGCGGTTTTGTCGGCTCATTTGCGGTGCTATTCTGATGAAGGTATTTTTTAAACAATCAGTGGCAGCATTTTGCGTATTTTATGGGCTAACACTTACATCTATAAGCCATGCAGAAGAATCGCACCCGCTCGCAGTTATCGTTTCCAGCAACCCTGAAGTCGCCATTATTCAACAGCTGGCCTCACGTGAGCTAGGCCTGATCTTCTTGCGCAAAAAACAATACTGGCAAGATGGTATACGCATGCGCCCGGTCAACTTGCATGCAGAACATCCTTTACGGCTCTACTTTTCAAAAACAGTATTGGGCAGCTTGCCAAATGAGCAGGCTGACTACTGGAACGGCCTGTATTTTCACGGCACAACCCCGCCTTACAGCGTGCAATCGGAAGAAGCCGTACTGCGCTATGTAAGTAACACCAAAGGTGCTATCGGCTATATTGGTGCCTGCAAACTGGATGAGCGAGTTAGGCCGGTGTTATGGATTATTGACAATACAATCAGCACCAGCAAACCTGCGCTCAATTGCCCGCCTTAGTGTTAACAAACTTAATACAGGTTTCTAGCCTCATTTAAATCACCGTTCTTATAGGCGCGCGCAGCGGTCTGATAATAAGCGATGGCCTCATTCAGTAGTGTTTCGTTCAGTGCTACGGGTGTGGATTCAAACGTCACCGGATCAACCTGATATGCCTCTGCCTTTTGTTTAGGCGACAGCACAATCAACGTGTTATTTTTGTAGTATCCCAGTTCTTGATAATTACTGATAAACGCACGCTCCGGCATTTTTTCACGTTCGGCTTTAAATAAAGACTGGCCAAAAAAGTGCTGACTACCCTTTGCACCCAAAATATCCAGCAATGTAGGGGCAATATCAATCTGACTCACCATGCGAGAATAATGACCTGCTGGTAATAAATCCGGTGCATAGAAAAATAATGGGATATGGTATTTTTCAACCGGCAGTTTGGTTTTACCGGCAGCAGATGAACAATGGTCAGCAACAATCACAAACAGGGTATCTTTAAACCAGGGCTTGGTTTTTGCGTTCTCAATTAACTTGCCAATCGCGTAATCGGTATATTTTACGGCACCATCTCTATGTCCCTGCGGCAAATCAATCTTGCCCTCCGGGAAGGTAAACGGCCTGTGGTTAGAGGTGGTCATGATATGTGCAAAGAACGGCATCGATGGCTTTACCATGCGATCAATCATGGTCAGGGAATTATTAAACAAACTTTCGTCATCAATACCCCATACGTTCTCGGATTGAATCGTGCTTTTATCAAAATCGGTACGGTCTACCACCTTGTAATCATTACCCCTGAAATACGAGTTCATACTGTCAAATACGCCGTAACCGCCGTACATAAAGAATGTGCTGTATTGCTGCGCCTCCAGAAATTCACCCAATGTCGCCAGGTGGTCACTATCAGGACGATGCACAATGGCCTGCCCGGGAATCGGCGGAATCGCAATTGAAAGTGCATCCAGACCGCGCACAGTACGTGTACCTGTTGCAAAAACCTTATCAAATACCAAGCTTTCTTTAGCCAGTTTATCCAGATATGGCGTCAGATTTTCTTTATTACCGTAACTACCCATGTAATCGGCAGATAAACTTTCCACCATGATCACCACTACATTTTTTGGGCGGCGTTTAAATGGGGCAATATTAGAAATATCAGGCACTTCCTGTCCGCTATTAATCGCGCTTGCAAAAGCCTGCCGCAGCAAGCCATTATCCTTCAAAATTGCATTGGCCTGCGCCTGTGGAATAGTTTTATAAAATCTATCGTAATCAAGCTCATTGCGGCGTGCGGCAGCTGAAAAACTAAACAGGCCGTTACCCGCCAATTCATTGGCGTAAGCATTTTTACTAAATTGCATCTGGTCTACATTTGCAAACTGGTAACTCAGCACCGGCAATAAAACGCCTGCTGCCACTAAACTTAGTTTTCTGTTCAAGCTATGCGGCTTGATCTCAAAGCGCAGCAACTTGCTCAGCATAAACAGGATAAACAGCACAAACAAAGCGATTGCCAGCAAGATCAAAGGTACCGGATAAGATTCACGGATATTGCCGACCACTTCATGGGTATAAACCAGATAATCCACGGCAATAAAATTAAAACGTGTGCTGAATTCCTGCCAGAAGATAAATTCAGAAACTGCACCGAACAGCAAACTAAACATCACCACGAACGCCAGTGCCCAGCGCAGCTTGGTCAGCCAGACCGCGCCACTCCAGCGTTTAGGAATCAAGGCAGAAACCAACAGCCAGGGCACCAGCAAATATGATAATGCCGCAACATCGAACCATAGCCCGACTGCAAAAACGCTAGCAAGCTCCGGCATGCTCATCTGGCTCCAGCCTACCTGCAAGCTAAGTATCAGACGCAGTAACAACCAGATACTTAATGCAAGACTGGCCAAAAACAATATATAAGGAACATTACGCTGCGGTGCTTTAAATAAGTTGAGCATTATTAAGTATTAGTTTTCATTGATATGACCGGCTAATACTGCAAACGCCATGCCAGAGCTCTAAGCTATTGTTTATAATTGACTTCAATCCTGACACAGGTTATTTCCATGCAAAAATTGCAGGGTTTTATATGTCTCCTGAAATGAATATATGCAGGTTTTGTAACTTTACCAGGTCGCCAAAAAACGTAATCTTTGATACAAAGCTATTGATATGGGTGATGTAAACACCAAATTAAAATTAATTAACCTATTGATTTTAATATATTTTATTATTAAATATCTACCCATGATTTCTTTCTGATTAGCATATCCAAATAATATAGGCATACAACTTGCTCGAGTGTAACTATTGTTTTAATAGTGGAATGTAAAATGCAAAATCCAACTTTATTAGGTGCATCATATTTAAATGCAGCATTTGTAGCTTTAGGTAACAGCTCGGCCTTTTTCAATGCTGAAGCGGCTTACAAGACCCGTCCGCTTGCAGCCTCAAAAAGACAACGCGCTGAAAACATCACGGTAGCAACCTCTGATTGCAACGCGGCAGACCGCGCTGAAATTGAGCAGTTTATTCATGATGTATTTGCTAAAACTTATGGTGCCAATGTGCAGAATTTCATGCCACATCTGGTGAGTTTGCGTGATGAAGAAGGTGAGTTGGTAGCGGCATTTGGTTTGCGTAAAGCAGATAAGTCGCCGCTGTTTTTAGAGCAATATCTCGATGCACCTATTGAAACCGTATTGTCACGGCGCTTTGGCAAAACGATTACGCGTGATCAGGTCACCGAAATCGGCAATCTGGCAGTATCAAATCCTCGCAATGCTGGCGTGCTGATTGCGCATGTAATCAAACACAGTCTGGATATTGGTATTGAATGGGGCGTAGCTACCGCACACCACAGCCTGCAAAATGGTTTAATTAAGGGTGGACGTGATATTTATGCCCTACAGGCAGCTGATCCACTGCGACTGAATCCCGCTGAACTTGCAAGCTGGGGCAGTTATTACAGCAATTCACCACAAGTGATTGCCATCCCTAGAGTTAGCTAAGGTTTAACCAGATTTGACTGTGACACTTCCAACAAACGATCTGTTACTGGCTATCGCCGGCAATAGATCTGGCCAGATAGCCTTGCGCGGCAATGATGTAGCGCTGACTTATGCCGAATTAAATGCTGCAGTCAATCAACAGGCTGCAGCGTGGGTAACACTTGCTACTGATGTAGCCAGCAAACAGCGTCGCACCATGGCGCTGGCAGTAGATAACCATCCAGCCTGGATTATTCTGGATTTAGCGGCGATGCAATGCAAAATTCCGCTGGTGCCGTTACCATTCTTTTTCTCACCCACACAGTGGCTGCATGCAATGCAGGATGCGGGCGTCTCTATACTGGTAACAGACCAGCCGCAGCTATTTGAGCCACTATTAGCACAGAATATTTTAAACAGCAGCAGCTTTCAACTTGCCGGCAAGACACTGACGCAATTTGAACTGGGTGACATCAAACACGTTAAATTACCGGTTAACACCGCCAAAATTACTTATACCTCAGGCACTACCGGCAATCCAAAAGGCGTTTGCCTGAGTAATGAAAATATGCTGAATGTCGCCAAATCCATCGCCGCGGCAACTCATATTTCAGCAGGCGATATTCATTTAAGCGTATTGCCGCTGGCCACCCTGCTGGAAAATGTAGCAGGTGTTTATACATCACTGCTCGCCGGCATCACCTGCACTTTATTGCCCAGCAGTGAAATTGGCTTAAGCGGTGCCAGTGGACTCGATATTAAAAAATTATTATCAACACTCAACAGCACACAAGCCAGCACCGCTATTTTCACTCCGGAACTGTTACATGCGCTGGTTTTATACCTTGAATTCGGGGCAAGCGCTCCGACTCATCTGCACTTTTTAGCGGTAGGCGGAGCCTCTGTGTCGCCAGCGCTATTGGCGCGCGCGCATGCGTTGCAGTTGCCGGTATATGAAGGATATGGCTTGTCTGAATGCGCGTCTGTAGTTGCGCTTAACAAGCCTGGCCACAACAGGCCCGGCACGGTAGGCAAACCGCTGCCACACATTGAAGTAGGTTTTACTGATGAGAGCGAGATTGTTATCCATGGTAACGCCTATCTGGGTTATGTAGGCCAGCAGCATACGCAACAGAATAGCGTACACACCGGCGACATAGGTCATTTAGACGCGGATGGCTACCTGATTATTAGCGGACGTAAAAAGAACATTTTCATCACATCATTCGGACGCAATGTATCGCCGGAATGGGTGGAACGCGAGCTGAAGATATCACCTTACATTGCCCAGGCAGCCTTATTTGGCGAAGCAAAACCCTGGAATGTTGCAGTCATCGTGCCGCGGCCGCATGCAACTGCTGAACAAATCAAACAAGCAATAAACACCATCAACGCAAACCTGCCGGACTACGCCAGGGTCCATCACTGGATCAGCGCTGACGCACCATTTAATACCAAAAACCAGCAACTCACTTCTAATGGCAGAAACCGCCGCGATATGATTCTGCAACACTATCAAGATAAAATTAACGCATTATACGAAGGGAAATCAGCATGACTGTTTACCAAAAACTACTACAGGCCACTGAAAAAGAACGTAATGAACTAATGAGCTTACCTCTCATTCAGCAAGGTGCAAAAGGCAATATCTCGCTGCAAACCTACATAGGCTTTCTCATTCAGGCTTACCATCACGTAAAACATACAACGCCGCTGCTGATGGCCTGTGGCGGACGTTTACCCGGGCATTACGAATGGCTGCGTACCGCCATTGGCGAATACATCGAAGAGGAAATGGGGCATCAGGAATGGGTGCTGAACGATATTGCCGAATGCGGCGGGGACAAAGAAGCCGTTCGTGCCAGCAAAACTCCCGCCACCAGCGCTTGTCCGGCAACCGAAGTCATGGTGGCTTACGCCTACGACATGATTAACCGCGTCAACCCGATGGGATTTTTTGGCATGGTATTGGTATTGGAAGGCACCAGCACTGCAGTGGCAACACAGGCTGGCGAAACCATTATGCAAAGTTTGAACCTGCCTAAAAAAGCGTTCAGCTACCTGCTTTCACACGGCTCGCTCGACATCAGCCATGTATCATTTTATGAAAGTCTGGTAAATCAGGTTACTGATGAAAACGACCAAGCATGCTTGATCCATAGTGCGAAAATATTTTATAAATTATATGGCGATATTTTCCGTACAATACAAGCCGAATACATGCACTAAATAAGGCAGATATCCATGCAACTCAAAAACAAACGCATCTTACTTACCGGCGCCACAGGCGGCATTGGTAAACATATTGCACTATTACTTACGCGCAAGGGTGCGAATTTGGCGCTGGTAGGCCGCGATGCGAATAAACTTGAAGCATTAGCTAAAGAAATTATCAACAAAGGCGGCAACGCCGTCATTATAGTGGCTGACTTTGAGCTTGCAGGAACTGCTGGGCAGGTTGTGGCACAGGCGACAGAAAAACTCGGTGGCATTGATGTTCTAATCAACAATGCTGCCATTCTGGATTTCATCCAGCTTGAAGACCAAAGCCCGGAACGTATCGCGCAGATGATACAAACCAATGTAACAGCACCGATTCAATTGGCACGTGCCGCGTTGCCGCAATTTAAAACTGCCAATCAAGGTCACTATGTGATGATAGGCTCCATCCTGGGTTCAATTGGTTTTCCATATTACGCAACGTATTGCGCAAGTAAGTTTGCAGTGCATGGCTTTTCACAGGCATTACGCCGCGAATTGGTAGACACTAATATTGGCGTTACCTACATCGCTCCACGTGGTATTAACACATCAATGAACGATGCCAACACCATGGCCATGCTGGCAAAGACCGGCGGCAATCTGGATGAGCCGGACAAAGTAGCCACCATCGTGGTCAATGCGCTTGAACATGAAAAGCAGGAAGTGATGATCGGCCAGCCGGAGTCATTTTTTGCCTGGTTAAACGGTGTGCTGCCTAAAGCCGTGAACTTAGGGCTAAAAAAACAGGCGAAACTGGCAAAAGAATTTGCCATCAGAAAACTGAAATAACCATACCGTAATTTCAGTAGTGTATGTTCAGTACTGAGTTCGTCCTGTGCTGTATTTTATAAATTTCTGCTTATAAACTTTTTATTTTATAAATACAGCACAACTGGAAAAATAGTGATTGCCAACACCACCAACAACCATTCCATACCCCAGCGCTCGAGATGTCCGGTGAAATGCAAAACTAAAGCTGCAATAGCAACTACGTAGTAACTCAAATAAAGCAGCATGGTCAAATCCCCATATTAGTAATTAATATAATTTTTGTTATATTTTAGTAACCAGTGTAGCAAAAAACATTGAACAAAACTTGATTTTAATCACACAGTTGATAATCTCTTTTATCAATAATACAAGCCGCTATATAACACAAACTTGGCGAGCAAATAAATCTATAAGATTTTTTGTAAATTCACCTGTACTTTTCAATAACCCTATATTTTTCTTGGGTATATCCTGACTTAAACACTTGGTTTTATAGCAGTTTTAGCGTATATTTCGTCCATTGCTAGGGGTCTGTATTTGTAACAAAATATAGTGAGACACACCCTTTGAACCTGATGCGGGTCATGCCGCCGTAGGGAATGCAGCGTTTACTGCTCCCTATGATTTATTAATTTTTCAAAAAGCAGGCACTGATAATTCTTATCAATGCGGCTTTTTTTGGAGCACACAGTGAACGCTACTGATAAAAATCTTTCCAAATTTCTTAATGAAACCGCCTCTGTAGATGAAGGCGCTACTAAACCATTTGCCAAATCACGCAAGGTTTATGTTGAAGGCTCACGCCCTGATATCCGCGTACCATTCCGCGAAATTTCATTGAGCGATACGCCTTCAGCTTTTGGCGCTGAAAAAAACCCACCTGTCGTTGTTTACGACACTAGCGGCCCGTACACAGACCCAACAATCAACATCGACATTCGTGACGGCTTGCCGGCACTGCGTTCAAAATGGATTGAAGAGCGCAACGATACCGAGCAACTGGATGGCCCGACCTCAGCATTCGGCCAACAACGTAAAGTTGACCCGGAACTTGCAGAAATGCGCTTCAACCTGACGCGCTTACCACGCCGCGCCAAACCCGGCATGAACGTAAGCCAAATGCACTATGCGCGTAAAGGCATTATTACACCGGAGATGGAATACATCGCCATCCGTGAAAATCAGCGCCGCGAAAATATGAGCGAGTTGCTGCAAACACAACACGCTGGCCAAGATTTTGGCGCAAGCATCCCTAAAATGATTACCCCGGAATTCGTACGCGATGAAGTGGCTCGCGGCCGTGCGATCATTCCAATGAACATCAACCACCCGGAAATCGAGCCGATGATTATTGGCCGTAATTTTCTGGTTAAAATCAACGCCAACATCGGTAACTCTGCTTTAGGTTCTTCAATTAGTGAAGAAGTTGAAAAAATGGTGTGGAGTACGCGCTGGGGCGGCGACACCGTGATGGATTTATCTACAGGTAAAAACATTCACGAAACCCGCGAGTGGATCATCCGCAACTCTCCAGTGCCTATCGGTACCGTGCCTATCTATCAGGCGTTGGAAAAAGTTGACGGTAAAGCTGAAGACCTGACTTGGGAAATCTTCCGCGACACTTTGATTGAACAAGCGGAACAAGGTGTGGATTACTTCACTATCCATGCCGGCGTACGTCTGGCTTACATCCCGATGACGGCAAAACGCATGACCGGTATCGTGTCACGCGGCGGCTCCATTATGGCGAAATGGTGTCTGGCACATCACAAGGAGTCATTCCTGTACGAGCATTTTGAAGACATCTGCCAAATCATGAAGCAGTACGACGTTTCATTCAGCTTGGGTGATGGCTTGCGTCCGGGTTCAATCTACGACGCGAACGATGAAGCACAGTTTGCCGAATTGAAAACTCTGGGTGAACTGACACAGATCGCCTGGAAGCACGACGTGCAATGTATGATCGAAGGCCCGGGCCATGTGCCGATGCATCTGATTAAAGAAAACATGGACCTGCAACTGGAACATTGCGGTGAAGCTCCATTCTATACATTAGGACCTTTAACTACAGATATCGCGCCAGGCTATGACCACATAACTTCAGGTATCGGTGCGGCGATGATTGGCTGGTACGGCTGTGCCATGCTGTGCTACGTAACACCAAAAGAGCACTTGGGCTTGCCGGATAAAGAAGACGTGCGCGTTGGCATCATCACCTACAAGATCGCCGCCCATGCGGCGGACTTGGCAAAAGGCCATCCTGGCGCACAGATCCGCGACAACGCTTTATCCAAAGCACGTTTTGAATTTAGATGGGAAGACCAATTCAATCTTGGCCTCGACCCTGAAAAAGCCAAGGAATTCCATGATGAAACCTTGCCACAAGAAGGCGCAAAACAAGCACACTTCTGCTCAATGTGCGGCCCACATTTCTGCTCAATGAAAATCTCGCAGGATGTTCGTGATTACGCGGCAGAGCAAGGCGTTTCTGAACAAGAAGCGCTTACCAAAGGCATGCAGGAAAAAGCCATTGAGTTCGTGAAAAAAGGTTCCGAAGTTTATCAAAAAGTTTAATTTTTGATGCATCCGTAACCAGCAAAACAGCCAGCATTATGCTGGCTGTTTTGTTTTTAATGAATTGATATTATTGAGTTTACTTTCAGGCGCTGCAATTGAAAAAAGCGTAAAATAGCAGCATTCAAGGAAAACTGTTTTGACTACTCTAAAATTATCCAAAAAACCCGCTGATGCGCCTGCCGTTGTGGCAAAAAAATCCCCTGTGCGTCGTAGCAGCGCAGTGACGCGTGACCGCACAACTGCGGCAGTAAAAACCCAGCGTGCTGAAGCGCAGCAATCTCATACACAAGCGAGCAAGCCAGTGCGTGCCGAACGTGAACAAAGGCCATCTGCACCAGCAAATCATGATGCTCCACGCCAGCGCAACCATCGCCATGATGGCGCATTGCATGAGCAATCATCAGCCCCGGCAAGACAGCAAACCCCTGATAGCCGCGCACCGGCAGCACGCGCGGTGCAGGTAGATGCGCGTAGAAACACCACCACCAGCCGTGACAAGGCTGACCGTGAGGGTGCTTACCGCAACCCGCCACGCCGTGGCGGTAAAGCGCGTGATGGGTTTGTGGCGAGCGAGTTTGATAACACACGTTCTAATAAAGAAGCATTTGCAGCTAGAGCCAACGCCAGCCAATCTGAACAGCCACGCTTATCAAAAGTGATGGCTGAGCGCGGCATCTGCTCGCGCCGTGAAGCTGATGAATGGATTGTAAACGGCTGGGTGAAAGTGAACGGTGAGATTATTGAAACACTAGGCACACGAATCGACCCCAATGCTGAAATCATCATCAGCAGCTATGCACATGAAACACAGGCTGAGAATGTGACGATTATTCTGCACAAGCCGGTGGGTTACGTAAGCGGCCAGGCCGAAGATGGCTATGAACCGGCGATTGTACTGGTACACCCGGATAACCAGTGGGAAGATGACCCAGAATTACACAAGCATAATCCTAAGCAATTCCATCGCGGCATGCTGCATGGTTTAGCACCAGCGGGGCGCCTGGACATTGACTCAACCGGAATGTTAGTACTCACTCAGGACGGCCGTGTAGCACGCCATTTGATTGGTGAAGACTCAACGGTGGAAAAAGAATACTTGGTGCGCGTCACCGGTGAACTTGATGACGCTGGTATGAAACTGCTGAATTTTGGTTTAAGCCTGGATGGCGAAAAACTGAAGCCGGCCAAAGTGAGCTGGCAGAATGAAGACCAATTGCGCTTTGTATTACGTGAAGGCAAAAAACGTCAGATCCGCCGCATGTGTGAGCTGGTAGGTTTACACGTAGTCGGCCTGAAGCGTATCCGCATCGGCAGTGTCACACTCGGTAAATTACCGGCTGGACAATGGCGTTATCTGCGTCCTGAAGAGCGCTTTTAAGACTTAATTTTAGTTTATTAGGAATCAGCATGGGTTTATTTGATAGCTTGGCCAGCAGCATGCTCGGCAAATTAGGCGGCGAAAAGGGTGCGATTGCGCAGGTGGCAGTAGACTTGTTTAATGAGAACGGCGGCCTGCCCGGCGTGCTGGAAAAGTTTAAAGCTGCCGGTTTTGCCGACGAAGCTGCCTCATGGGTAGGCAAGGGCGCAAACCTGCAAATCTCAGCCGAGCAGATCACCCAGGTTTTAGGTAGCACAACCATACAAACCGCCGCAAATAAATTAGGCATTGACACGAGTGAGATCAGTGCAAAAATCGCAGAGTACCTGCCGCAAGTGATAGACCGCATGACACCGAATGGCGAAGTAGGCAGGGATTCAGGCAATCTGCTGACAACCCTGCTAGGCATGCTTAAATAACTTTTAATCAACAACCTTAATCAACAACAAAGAATAACAATATTATGGATTTGATTTTACTTTTTAAAGCCCTGATTCAAGGCTTGGTAGAGGGCGCAACCGAATTCCTGCCTATCAGCAGCACCGGCCACCTGATCATCGTTGGCGATCTGCTGCATTTTAATGATGACAAAGCCAAGGTGTTCGACATTGTGATTCAGCTAGCCGCTATTCTGGCGGTGTGCTGGGAATACCGCCGCAAGCTGCTTGATACCGTGGTGCACATTACCCATCAGACCAAGGCACAGAAATTTTCACTTAACCTGATCATTGCATTTCTGCCTGCCGCTTTGATTGGCCTGGTGTTTCACGACAAAATCAAAGAGTATCTGTTTTCACCCATTACTGTGGCCATTGCCTTGATTCTGGGCGGCTTGGCCATTTTGCTGATTGAAAAAATGCCGCTTAAAGCCAAAACGGTTTCGATTGATGCTATGACCCAGAAGCAGGCATGGCAGATAGGGTTTGCGCAAGCCACCGCCTTGATTCCAGGCGTGTCGCGTTCCGGTGCTACCATTTTGGGTGGTATGCTGTTCGGCCTGAGCCGCCACACGGCCACCGAGTTTTCATTCTTTCTGGCAATCCCCATCATGTTTGCGGCCACCGGATATGATTTGCTCAAAAACTGGCAGTTACTTTCCACAGATGACTTGGGCATGTTTGCCGTAGGCTTTGTGACCGCATTTATTTCTGCGCTAATCGCCATTAAATTCCTGCTGCGTTTTGTTGCCAGTCACAATTTCAAAATATTTGCCTGGTACCGTATTGCGCTGGGCCTCATTGTCATCTGGTATTTCCAATAGACCTTGATCTATAGGTACTTTGCCGTATTGTAAAAAGTAGCAGTAAAATCTAATCTGCTTAGAATAATCATATTGACCTGTTAGAGTACATCATGAAAAAACTACTGAAATATAGCTTGTTTGGCTTGGGTGGCGTCATCGCTTTATTGTTGCTGGCAGTAGCGGTGATTGCAGCGACGTTTAACCCCAATGATTACAAACCGCTCATCGTTAAACTGGTGCAGGATAAAAAAGAGCGCACCCTGAATATCGAGGGCGACATCAAACTCGCGTTCTGGCCTAAGATCGGTGCCAATCTGGGTAAAGTCTCTATTTCCGAACATAAGTCCGATAAAGAATTTGCCTCTATCCAAAGCGCACAAGTAGCGCTGGCAGTATTGCCGCTGTTAAAAAAACAGCTGGTGGTCGATACCATTTACATTGATGGCGCAAAAGCCAACATCATTAAATATAAAGACGGCACGACCAACTTTGACGACCTGCTGAGCAAAGACGAAGAAGAGTCTGAAGAGATTAAATTTGATGTAGACGGCGTTAAAGTAACAAACTCTGCAGTGGCCTACACTGATGAAGGCACTGGCGCGCAATATGCACTGTCAAAATTCAATTTAACTTCAGGCCATATTGCACTGGCCGAGCCGATTGATCTGGCCACAGATTTCAACGTAAAGGCGAACCAGCCAGCGGTTAACGCAGACGTAAAAGTGAAGGGCAACTTTTTAGCCGACCCAGAAAACAAACACTTTGCAGCTAAAGGCCTGGACGCTGCCATCAGCGGTGATTTGCTCGGCGGCAAAGCGGTATCGATTACCGCCAGCGGTGATGTTGATGCGAAACCGGAAACACGCGAATTCCTAGTGGACAGTTTAAAACTCGCGTTAGCCGGTCAATTCAGCGGCGCCAAGATCAATCTGGATTTGAACGCACCTGCACTGGTTGCGAAAAAAGATGAAGTGACCAGCAAAAAAGTCACCGTAAGCCTAGCTCAGGACAAAACGGGCGACACATTTAAGGCCAATCTGGTACTGGCCGACATCAAAGGCTCACCGAAAGCGCTGCAAAGCAGCGGCATCAGCGGTGACATTTCCGGCACGCAGGGTAAGCGCTCCATCAGCGGCAAGTTCTCGTCCCCGTTCCAAGGCAACCTTGAAAACCTGATTTTCGACCTGCCCAAACTGGCCGGTAATGTAGATATTAAAGACCCATCGTTACCCAATGGCGGCGCCAAAGTGGGGTTTGGCTTGAGCCTGCTTGCCGATGCCAAACAGGAGCACATCAACAGCAAATTCAACCTGAGTGTGGATGCGACCAAACTCACCGGCGACATTGCCGTGGCCAGCTTCAAAAAACCGGATGTTAAATTCAACATCAATGCCGATACGCTGGATCTGAACAAACTTCTGGGTAGCAGCCAGCCTAAAAAGGCCGAACCAGCCAGCGATAAACCGGCAGATCTATCCACACTGAAAAACATTCTGCTTGATGGCAAAATCAACATCGGCAACTTACTCTATGACAAATACCATTTATCCGGGCTTAATGTGAACGTAAAAGCCGATGGCGAGAAACTCGCCTTATCCGGCCTTAATGTAAAACTCGATGACAGCAGAATCAAAGGCAGCCTGGGCATCAGCCACTTTGCCAGACCACTTTACACCTTTGACATTGATATCGACCAGGTGGATGTTGACCGCTACGTGAGCACTAAAGATGCAAAAGCTGAAACCAAGACCGCCAGCAAAGCTGATGACAAACCGCTTGATTTAAGCGCACTCAAGGCGCTGAATGCCGATGGTTCACTGCGTATTGGCAGTCTCAAATACGGCAAAACCAAAGCTACCAACGTGCGCGTGGACTTAAAAGCTGATGGCCAGAAACTCAGCCTGAACCCATTGGCGGCAAAAGTCGATGACAGCCAGGTCAACGCCAATATCGGCATTACCCGTTTTAACAACCCCATCTACAGCTTTAACCTGAATATAGACAAGCTGGATGCAGATAAATACATCACGAAAAGCGACCAGCCTGCCGCCAAAAGCTCTGGCGACACCCCGATTGATCTAAGTGCGCTAAAAAAGCTCAATGCAAGCGGCGAAGCCAAAATCGGCTGGCTTAAGCTTGCCAATGTTAAAACCCAGAACGTCAATATCGGCCTGAAAGCGGCTGACGGCATTGCAACCATATCGCCATTCGCCGCCAACCTGTACCAGGGCAGCATGGATGGCTCATTAAAAGTTGATGCGCGCGGCACGCCCAGCATAACTTTCAAACAGGACATGAAAAACATCGCCATTGGCCCACTGCTGGTAGATGCCATCAACAACGACATGCTGGACGGCAAAGGCACGCTGAACGTGGATGTCACAACATCCGGCAACAGCGTCAATGCCCTTAAAAAAGCGCTGGCAGGCAAAGCAGCGGTTAACCTTGCCGATGGTGCCATTAAAGGTGTTGATATTGCCGGCACCATTCGTGATATCAAAACCAAGGTCAATTTATTAAAAGATAAAAACAGTATCGGTGCTGACCAGAAAAAGAAAACCGACTTCAGCGAACTGAGCGCGTCTTTTGACATTAAAAACGGTGTTGCCCACAATGAAGACTTGGCTATGAAAGCGCCTATATTGCGCTTGGCAAAAGGTGATAGCCGCGGCAATATCAACATTGGCAACGAGACCATAGATTACCTCGCAAAACCTACGGTAGTTAAATCGCTTAAAGGACAGGGCGGGGCTGATCTGGATTCACTGGCTGGCTTGAGCATTCCAGTAAAGATTACTGGCACTTTCTCTGCCCCTAAATACAGCATGGACTTTGCCGGAATTGGTGCGGCAATGGCTCAAAACAAACTCTTGGACAAAGTAGGTGGCGATAAAGCTACTGCGGTTAAAGAGCTGATTGGCGGCGGCGATAAAGCCGAAGCACTGAAAGGCCTGCTCGGCAAGAAAAAATCAGCAGAAACCACTACGGCACCGGCGACCACAGATGGCGCGGCAACTAACACGGCCCCCGCAGACACAGCGCCAGCTGAAACTCCCAAAACACCGGAAGATGCGGCTAAACAAAAAGCCGGCGAGGCGCTTAAAAAACTGCTTAAATTTTAAGCAGTACTCACAATCAACTGCCGCTGAATACTTTAAAATTAGCGGCAGTTCTTTTTCAGCTGTCCAGGCGCAGTGCCGCTATTTCCGGGGCCGTCACCACAAGATTTATTATGACCGGGCGCATTTTCACTATTACCAGGACCATGTGGGTCATGCCCTGGTGGCAAAACTTTGCAGCCAGTTAAAAACACTAATGTAGCAAAAGCAATCGTTAAAGCGTGTTTCATTTACAATCCTAAAAGTTGATTCGCAATCACCCCATCGTACCAAAAAACACTTAAACAAACTATGTCCAATTTTTCAAACCGCCTGATAGCATGGCAAAAGCAACATGGTCGCCATGATCTGCCGTGGCAGAACACTACCAATCCTTACGCGATCTGGGTATCGGAGATCATGCTGCAACAAACTCAGGTAACTGCTGTGATTGGTTATTACAGTAAATTCATGCAGCGTTTTCCTACTATTGCGACACTTGCAAATGCAACGCAGGATGAGGTGTTGCAGCACTGGAGCGGCCTAGGCTATTACTCAAGGGCGCGTAACTTGCATAATGCGGCACAAACAATTATCGATGAGCATAATGGCGTGTTCCCGCAGGATTTTGACACCATTCAAACGCTGTCCGGCATTGGTCGTTCAACCGCTGCAGCCATTGCCTCATTTGCTTTCAATCAGGTGCAGACCATACTGGATGGCAATGTAAAACGCGTCTTGACACGCCATTTTGCAATTGATGGCTGGCCGGGCACACCAAAGATTGAAAAAGAACTATGGGTATTGGCCGAGCAGTTACTACCCAAAACCGACATGGTGGCTTACACACAAGGACTCATGGACCTAGGCGCCACGCTCTGCACCAGAAGCAAACCGCAGTGTGGACGCTGCCCATTAAATGCAAGCTGCGGCGCATTTCAGCAGCAGCGCGTTCACCTACTGCCGACACCCAAACCACGCAAAGCAATCCCCGAGAAAAACACCACCATGCTGATACTGCGGCAGGGAGACAACGTCATGCTGGAAAAACGCCCTACAACAGGAATATGGGGCGGATTATGGAGCTTTCCAGAACTGGATGATAATGCTGATGTAATCAGCATCTCGCAGCAACGATTTGGCGTTACAGCTCAGCTGCAAAAAGCATTACCTAGATTAAGTCATGCTTTCACGCACTTTAAATTACACATTACGCCGCAGCCATTGCAAGTCACAAAACAAAGCCCCAAGCTCAGCGAGCCTGGCCATATCTGGCTCAGCATTGAGGATGCAATAGGTGCTGCCATACCTACGCCTGTGCGTAAAATACTGCAATCACTACCTAAAGGTGATGCCTGACTTTAAGGATTTATTACACTTCTACATATTTAATCATCACCTTGCTCAATCAGTTTGCTAGGCGTAGCATAGTAGATAGGTAACGGGCAAAAATGAAATTAAGTTTTCAAGTAGTTGTCATAACAGGATACTGTTATGAATAATAAAAAGGAGCATTTCAATGAGTACTAACTTACAAAACACCACTGTCACCAAAGAACAATTAATCAGCGATTTCAAAGTAGTAATCGCTGATGCTGAAGCTTTGATTAAAGCAACTGCCAATCAAGGCGGTGAAGCAGTTGTAAACTTACGCGCCAAGGCTGAAGAATCATTGGCGGCAGCTAAAGTAAAACTCGCAGATGCACAGGATGCATTAATTGAAAAAGGTAAAATTGCCGCGCAAGCCACTGATGATTATGTACATGAAAAACCATGGCATGCTGTAGGTGTTGCAGCTGGTGTTGGCTTGGTTATTGGCCTGCTGATTGGTCGGCGCTAATACAAATGGCAGACACACCTAAGCAGCCTGCAGAGGGATTGCTCACCTCGCTAAAAAACCTGACTGTCACGCTCATTGCCATTATTCACACGCGCCTTGAGTTGTTAAGTACAGATTTGGAAGAAGGCCGCGAGCGCTTTATATCGTTGCTGGCAATCGCTTTCGTTTCCTTGTTCAGCCTGTGTTTTGGCGCGGTTTTGCTTACTATTCTGGTGGTGGTTGTATTCTGGGATACGCACCGCCTGCTGGTGTTGGGTTCGCTTACCGGCCTGTTCCTGATTGTAGGTGCTGTGCTGGGCAGCATTGTGGTGCACAGATTAAAATCCATGCCAAGAATGTTTGAAGCCAGCTTGGCAGAGTTGATCAAAGACCATCAGGAAATTGACACTAATCGTTAAGCAGGCAGGAATCAGCGATGAATGAAAAACTAGCCGCACTTGCAGAACGCAGGCAAAGACTAATCTACAAAGCTGCCTCACAGCGCATTGTACTGGCACAAAACATGGAGCCACTGCGCCAGCCGCTATTAATTGCAGATCACGGCCTGGAGGTAGTTCGCTACTTTAGAAGGTACCCGGTGCTGATGGTTGGTGTAAGCACTTTAACCGGTGTACTGATACGCAAAATGCACATTGCACGCTTTAGCGCCTTACTGCAAACCAGCTGGTCGGTATTTCAACTGGTACGCGATGTGCGGGAATCCATACGTAAAGATTAATAATATCAAGCAATAAAAAAGCGGCTTCTAATGAGCCGCTTTTTTATTGCCAATTGGAACTGGCTTTAAATCCGAAAATCAATTTTATGGGATGCAGAGTTACCCGTAAGCCAGCGGCGCACGGAACGCAGAAACCGGAATGTACATGAAGTACATGAGGATTTCGACAACGAAGTTGCGGTGTAGACATAACCTTTAGGTTATGTCGTAACCAAAAAACCGCGCAACAAAGCTATGCGCCCATTAAATTGATTTTACTTTTGATCCCATGAATCTTCCCACATGCAGTGCTTGATCTTATGACGGTTAGCGATCAATTCATCAATTGATGGCTCGTCGTTCAATGCACGTTTAATCGCCAATTTAGTAGCGTCGTAGTTGTTTTTGTACATATCGGCTTTGTCTAATTTACCTTCTTTTTCCAGTGCGATACAACCTGGGTCGATCCATACCAAGCTGATAATGCACAAGTCATTCGCTTGTTCTTTAGG
>Ga0208632_100131_pt1 | contig 32218 bp, 28 predicted proteins | sample LakWasMet49_LOW8_2_FD_183885 | JGI IMG/M metagenome (GOLD analysis project Ga0208632, IMG submission 183885) | Freshwater sediment methanotrophic microbial communities from Lake Washington under simulated oxygen tension - Sediment Metagenome... | ecosystem: Environmental > Aquatic > Freshwater >...
CCAGAGCAGCAGAGGCGTATTGCGCAGGAGAGTCAGGGAATCTTTGCGCCGCTGGCCAACCGCCTAGGCGTATGGCAAGTTAAATGGGAGCTGGAAGATCTTTCCTTGCGCTATTTGGAGCCCCAGCTCTACAAGAGTGTGGCTAAAATGCTGGACGAGCGCCGTGTTGATCGGGAGCAGTACATCATTGATGTGGTGACCCAGCTCAAGCACGAGTTGAGTCAAGCCGGCATCAAGGGCGATGTGAGTGGTCGCCCCAAGCACATTTACAGCATTGTCAAGAAGATGAAGAGTAAGCACTTGGATTTCAGCGAGCTCTATGATGTGCGTGCGGTGCGGATTCTGGTCGATGACATCAAAGATTGCTACGCAGCACTGGGTCTGATTCACAGCTTATGGCAGCCTATTCCCGGTGAGTTCGATGACTATATTGCACGTCCCAAGAGTAACAATTACCGCTCATTGCATACCGCTGTGAGCGGCCCGCGCGGCTTGGCGCTGGAGGTTCAGATACGAACTTTCGAGATGCACCAGAATTCTGAACTGGGGGTAGCGGCACACTGGCGCTACAAGGAAGGCGGAAAATCTGACGCTAAATTCGACGAGAAAATCGCTTGGCTACGCCAGATTCTGACATGGAAGGACGAAGTCTCTGACAGCGGTGACATGCTCGAGCAATTCAAAAGCGAACTGTTTCAGGATAAGGTTTATGTGCTTACGCCGCAGGGTAAAGTGATTGACTTGCCCGTAGGTGCTACGCCGATTGATTTTGCTTACACCTTGCATACCGATTTGGGGCATCGCACACGTGGTGCTAAGGTAAACGGTAGTATCGTGCCACTCAACACTAAGCTGCAAAATGGCCAGCGCGTGGAAATTCTGACTTCAAAACTCGGCTCGCCTAGCCGTGACTGGCTCAATGCCTCACTTGGCTTCTTGCAAAGCCCAAGTGCGCGGGCTAAGGTTAGGCACTGGTTCAAATATCAGCATTACGATGAAAATGTTGCACAGGGTCGGGCGAGGTTGGATCGCGAGCTACACCGAGCTGGCGTTGGTGCTATCAATCAGGAAAAAATCGCGCAGAAACTGCAATTCCAGAAACTGGAAGATTTTCTGGCTGCTATTGGTCGCGGAGATGTGAGCGAGCATCAAATCGCCCTTGCCATTCAGGAAGATGTGGCACCCAGGCAGGAAGAACCTGCCCGACCACTCTCCACTAAACGCATCACTGCGCAACCATCTCAGACAGGGGTTGTGGTTGAAGGCGTTGGTAACCTGCAAACGAACACCGCAAAATGCTGTAAACCTATGCCGCAGGATGCCATTGTTGGCTACCTTACTTGTGACCACGGTGTGACCATTCATCGCAGAACCTGTGCCTTTATCGCGCGATTACCTGAAGAGCGACGCAACCGCGTGCTTAGCGCACAGTGGGGCAATGTTCAGCATGGCCGTACTGACGTTGATATCGAGGTGGAAGCCCATGACCGCCAAGGCCTGCTACGCGACATCAGCGACCTGTTCGCAAGAGAAAAGGTGAATGCTACTAAGGCTAATACCATGACTCGGAATAACCTGGCGCTGATGCAGTTTTCAATTGAGATTTCGGAGCTGGAACAACTCAACCGCCTGCTGGCGTTGATACGGCATGTGCCGAATGTCATTGACGCGCAGCGGCGAAATTAGCGAATCAATGGGCTCAGACTCCATCGATTAGTGATAGGTTGCAGCTTTCTCAGTTGCTCGCATGCTTTGTAGAAAACTAACAGTTTCTATTTGACACTAGCTTGTGGTGCGCGTGTAAGGCTCGCGCGTATGACTGAGGCGTAGGTCCGTCCCACGCGTGATTCCGTCCCGTCGGTGAGAACCGCGATAAGTGCGGCAAAAGGAGCCTGTTTGATGCGGGCAATCATATCGCGGCGCACGATAGTGCTGCGGTGGATGCGCACGAAGTCGGCTGGATCAAGACGCCGTTCAAGCGAGGAGAGGCTTTCCTGATAAAGGTAGTTTGCGCCTGCAACATGGATGCGTACATAGTCGCGTTCAGCCTGGAATCGGATGATATTTTCCGACACGACGCGTATATGTTCGCCCCGAACCTTAACCCAGAATTCGCTGGTCTGCCTAGGTTGCCCGCTTAACGCACGCTTGAGAGAGGCAACGGTTTCCTGCAATTCGGCAATCCGGTCTGTCTGATGGCGCGAGCCCGCTGCCGCTCTTGCCCGTTCCATGGCCAGGCCAAAACGGCCGGGTTCTATGGGCTTGGTCACGTAATCGACGGCATTGGCCTCGAAGGCGCGTAATGCATGGTGGTCGAATGCAGTTACGAAAACGACAATGGGGGGTGTGGGCCCTAGCTGTTCCAGTACATCAAAGCCACTACCACCTGGCATCTGAATATCAAGTAGTACAATATCTGGGCAGCATTTTTTAATTTTAAGTTGAGCATCAATTGCATCATTTGCTTCATCAATTCGATCAACCCAATCTAGCTTGCTTAGCATGCGGATCAGGCGGCGTCTCGCTAGGGGCTCATCATCAACTACAAGTGTACTTAATTTAGTCATGAGGTTTTAAATGGCAAATTGATTGAAGCAAGGTATCGACCAGGACGAATGATTCCCGAAGAAAATTGGCTGTTTCCCTGAAAGCGAAAATGTAGTCTCTCTTGGACATTCCGCAATCCGACGCCCATTCCAAAAGGGCTTTTGCGATCAGAGTTATCCAACGGAATATCATTTTCAACTGTTAGCAGTAGCCAATCAGACTTACGACTGGCCGTAAGTGAAATTTCCACTTGACCCGTGGCAGCACCCACGCCATGTTTAATTGCATTCTCAATTAAAGGTTGAAGAATCAAGCTAGGCACTAGCGCATCTTGTAACTCTTCAGGCATTTCAATCTTGAATGTTAAACGATCTAAGAATCGCTCTCGCTCAATGCCCAAATATTCTTCTTGCAAAGCAATCTCTTCTGATAGTTTCACATCACTCATTGGATCAACCGCCAACGTTGTGCGCATAAAAGTGGATAGTGACAGCACCATACGTTCAGCACGGGTAGCCGCTCCTTCCTCAATTAGCCCTGCAATAGAATTAAGTGTATTAAACAGAAAATGTGGATTTACTTGGTAACGAAGCGCCTGCATTTTGGAGGTGAGCGCAACTTCACGGATGGCCGCAAGCTGCAGCTCTCGTTGACCAGTTTCAAAATTATCTGTCACTGCGAGAAATAGGCAATTCCAACCAAATATCATGGATACATATTGAATTAAAGTGTAGCCAGAGTATATCGGATCCAATGCCACTGATTGAGGGTACAAGTTTAGAAAGTCTATTGCCGTGTAAACGGGAACTGCAATGACTGTCATCACTAAACAGAGTAGCGCTTTGAGTGGGAAGAAAAGACCTCTAGCGCGTATTAATATTCTTGCCATCACGTAGGTCATGAGCGCACTCACGCCAAACAGCATGAGTTTATGCGGCGCAGATTCTATGGGGGCAATCTTAATGAAATATCTCAATACGCTGTCTGCAAGATACATGCACACCCAATAAATGAGGTTGAGCCTATGCGCGGCCTGAGTCAGACAGTTCATGTCACTTTGTGACGGTAGTGAATGGGTACTCGTTGTCATGTCTATATTATCGCCCGGCCTGTCATATGACCTGATGCTGTTCGTCGGCAATTATTTGCTTTTCGTAGAATTATTTGCATTTTATCGTAGTCAATTTGCGTTTAATCGACAAAAAATATCAACTTATAACCATCTGAATATAATTAAAAAAACAACATCTTATGTTTGGTAATTCTATGAGGAATTTATGAAAAATAGTGTACTACGTTTTGTAGTGGTAATCGTCACGGTTCCATTAATTTGCAGGAAATTTATGATCCGCTCTCGATGCTGACAATGTGGCGTATCAAGACGCAGACAAAAATTTATAAATAAGGAAAAGACACATGAAATATTTTTTATATGCTGGCATTGCTGCTGTGATTACAGTTATCTCAGGTTGCTCATCCATGGTGATTAAAGACGATGATATTGTGAAAAAAACAGCGTTTTCGCTGGGTTGGGAAAAAAACAGTTTCACCATTTCAGACCGCACTGATGATGGTGTGCAAACGACTTATGTTGCTACAACCAAGGCTGGAAAAAAGTATAACTGCAGTATAGACGGCTCATTCTCTTTTGGTACAGGGAGCATTATCAGCGACCCTATTTGCAACGAGGTAGGCAAACGGACTAACACCAAGTGTGATGCTTTGTCTAAAGCCGCCGGTAAGTGTTAAAACGTAACCGAACTACATTATTGTGCCGGTGATGGTGAGCTTGGCATCACCGCCGGACTCTCACTCCTGATGGCTCGACATCTAAATTTGGCATCGTTATAAATTTACATGTAGGAACAAATGATTCATTGGTTGACGTATAGAAGTACATTTCTGCTCTGCAACATTAAATTTAGACTAACGAAAAACGAGAATTACAAATGAGATCGAATAAGAAAAAAGTGGCTTTTTCTGGACTAGTGCTGGTGGCGACTTTGTCAGGTTGCGCCAGCGGCTCAGGCGGTATTGACAGCGCACTTTTCAGCAACGCTGCCAAGGTTCATATCTTTACGCCAGAAGAGCAAGCCAATATGACAGCTAATGGCGCAATCCCAACCATGGTTACACCATCAGAGATCAGGGAATATTATAAGAATGCGGGCAAGATCACCAAGCCTACAGGAGCGGTGAACTACTGTGGCGCTGGCTTATCAGCGCTGGTTCAGTCACGCAGGAACTCAGCCCTAGCGGCGATTGATGGAGCTTGTGGCGGTAAAGATCAATACGCCATTCGGCGTGAAGGTTCTGGCTATATTCAAGCGAGCCATGTCGGAAATGTGCGTATAGGAGGCGATTGTAATCGTCCTATGTCAATCTACTTCAGATGCAATGGTGTGCAACCTAAACCAGAGATTAGAAAGAAATAATATGAAGTCCATTTTCTTACTATTCAGCTGGCTTTTGGCTGGCTGTGTCAGCACAGATAGTTTACAAAGCAACGGAGACTTTGGTGATCACTATGTTGTTACTGGCAAAAATTATGAACAGATATGGCATGCCGCAACGGTGGCCATGAGTACCGATATGAACATTGTAGAGAGTCATAAACCTTCTGGGATTATTAAGTCCAAGGTTGTCAATGGAACAGCTGGCAAGGTGGTTGGGTTCTTTATTCAACCCACCGATGCAAATGCACCCCGCTACAAAATCAACATCGTGAGCAAGAAACCTCTTCAATCTAACTATGACAGTGATGGTGAGCCAACTGTGTGGGAAGATTTTAAGCACGCACTGAAATAGGCGTGACACGTTAAAGCACGCCTACACATCACAAGGGAATAACAAAATGCGTAAATCAATATTAGTAGTGACTACAGTGTTTGTAACAATGATGGCCTCTAGTTTTGCATTTGGCGTTGAGTACATGGTGTGTGAACGTGGAGTTCCACCCAATGACATTGTACTTTTGTGTGACGGTCATAAAGAGGGTGAATCAACAACTTTACGAGAGCTTACAAAGAACGGTTGGAAAGTAAATCAAATGTCATCGGTGAACGCACTCTCATCGATTTATATTTATTTTCTCATGATTAAACAATAGCTAACTTATAGCCAATATTGTCTGGTTAGCCGCAAGGTGGCTGTTGGTGTCTAGATTATAAAGTCTACCTAAGAATAACGTATGCTTACAAAAAATTCGAATCAAATACTGGTTTTTCTTCTCACACTTTTGCCTAGTCTTAGTTTGGCAGCGCCTATAGGCATTATATTTGTGGAAGGTGATAAACCTTCGCGCGTAGCGTATGCAGCCGAGTTTTTAAATATCTACGACCATTCATCAAGCTTAACCGCTTTGATGAATGCGCAGACAGACGCAGATTACAAAAAACTGCAAAAAGAACAAAAACAAGTAGAAATGCGCGTTATTGCGATTTACGAAAACAAAACTGCACCTGAAAGCATTGATATGACTTTAGAGTTTCAATGTCATAAAGAAGCGTATCGCATCATCCAAGCGCACGCCATGCTGCGTAATGCAACAGAAAAACGTACCAAGCAAGACTGGAAACCTTACGCTTCAGGCAACTCTGCATTTCCAATAGTGGCGTCAAAAGTCGCTTGTGAGCATGAGCTGGTATCTAACGCTGCTAAGGAAGTGGCCGCAAGCAAAAACGGGCAAGATTTTAGTGCGTTTGACAAGCTTGGCATTATCTATATTGGTGATTTAGACCGCTTGCAAGTAGTGGATACAGTATGGAAAACCATATTGGCTGATGGTACTCGCCCTGCTTATAAAGGCAAAACATTAACCGCTCAAGAAACAAAAGCATGGAATGATAAACTCGATAAAAAACTAGCTGAGGCGAAAAAACAAGCATCTGACTATGAAGCGTTGGCGAGCACCGAGCTTGGCAAAATGAAAGAAGAGCAAGAATTTAAAAAAGAAATTGCAGCAAATAACAAAAAACATACCGATTTATTTGGTAGGGAATCCAAACAATATAAGCAACTTAAGTGGTTAGTTGGGAAAACTGAGAAAGACATCGTGCGTAAGGCTGGCTCACCCACTAATGTGGTCGAGGCGGGAGATGCACGCTTTCTTACCTACTATAACGAATATTTTATACCTGGCGTTGGATATTATTTAGACAACAATGGTAATGAAATATATGGCGGCACAACTGTCACTTGCGAGCTTAAAATTGAATTGCGGCAATCCAGAGCAAAAGTAGATTTTAGGGCTGTTGATTATCAAATTGATGCGACTAACGGCGGCTGTCGAGATTTGAGCTGGTTTAATAGAGATACTAGGTAATATGAAAACAAAGCCATTGATAGCGTTTATTTTGCCCATTTTTTTAATGCTGGTAATCACTAGTTGCACGACTCAAGCATGGTATGAAAGCGTAAAGCAAGGCGCGGCGAATAACTGCCGCAAACAGCCACCAATCGAAAGTGAGCGATGCTTAGAAAATTTAAATAAGAAAACATATGATGAATACGAAAAAGAACGCACATACAAAAAGTCTCCTTAGTTGCTTAGCAAATGCATAACGCATCCTTCAGACCGCACGGGTCTTCACCGTGGAACATACGTGCTTAAGCACCTTGTTTACACGCGAAAGCGGGACGCTACGCTGATATGCAACGCATCTTATTTAAAAAATTAGATACTCTTTAAGCCTTCAGTAGGAAACCGATATGAATAAAATTTATTTAGTTGCGGCAATAATTGGTACCGTTATTCCGTGTTATTTCTTTTTTCAGTTCATACAGTTAAATGGTGTAAATCTTCCTGACTTTACTTCAGCGTTATTCGTAAATGGCGCGGCAGGCGGCTTTAGCGCAGATCTGCTCATATCGTCATTCGTGTTCTGGGTATTTATGTTTCAACAGCGGAAAATGAGTAACGCTCCTAAGCCTTGGCTGTTCATTGCACTTAACTTAGGTATAGGCTTGTCGTGCGCTCTGCCTGCGTATTTGTACGCTATTGAAACATCGCATAATGCTTAATCGCGCCCAACCCAAACGGGACGCGCTTTAGTGTCCCCTATCAAACTATAAGGGTTTTGATGTCATGAAAATAAAATTATTCGCTATAAGTATTACCACTCTGATGGTGGCTTTGCTTTCTGGTTGCGCGTCTCTGCCCAATTCAACAACTGAGAAAATCAACAATAGCCATATTGAGTTTGCAATGACTCAACACAATACAGTTCCCGTTGTCTTCGAAAACGGACTTGGCGGCAGAATGGAAGGGTGGAAAAAAGTGTTGCTAGAAATCTCAAAAGATACCACGACATTCGCATATAACCGCCCTGGATATGGGGGAAGTGATTCCGTTTCAACACCCCGTGATGGTTCACACGTAGTGGATGAATTGAGGTCGCTGCTTTTAAGCAAAGGCCTGACCCCACCCTACGTTCTGGTGGGGCACTCACTGGGTGGTTTGTATATGCAGCTATTTGCTCGCCGTTATCCTGATGAGGTTAGCGCACTTATTCTTGTTGACTCAACTCACCCGAAGCAATTTGATGGTGATGGTGCTATTGAGAAACAGTCATTCTTGGTTCGAGGCCTTGTCTGGGTTTTGGTGACAGGTATGGCGAAAGAAGAACTCAATTTACTTTCTCAAACTGGCGAACAAGTGCTCAGTCTCCCAACCTTACAAAACAAACCAGTGTTCGTTCTTAGTGCATCTGAACCAATGAAAGTAAAATCAAAGTTGGCAGATGATTCAAACGAAAAACGTAAGGACATCGCCCGACTTTACCCAAACGCTAAACAAATATGGGTAGATAGCGGCCACGTCATCCCACTGGAAAAACCTGACTCTGTTGTATCGGTTATCCGCGAGGCTTTAGCGCTAAAACATTGAGAGTGTCCAGAATTACTTGTCCGTCTAATAGCTGTTAGGTTTTGCAACTTTCAGGATGTATTTTCGTAAACCACGAAACTCATCCATATCGTTCAAAAATGGAGTATGAATGTGAACTCACAAAAAGTACCACAAAAGGCGTTGGAAGACATCAAGCTCAATGTGAAACTGAAGCTCGCCGCCCTTTGGGTAAGCTTTATGTTTCTATACATCTATGTAGATTATTTCCACTTATATATGCCGGGTGCATTAGAAGATATGTTAGCAGGCAAGGTATTTGTATTTGAAATTACTCAAGCATTTCTTTTGGTAGTACTCGCCACTGTGACGATTCCGGCGCTAATGATTTTCCTCTCAGTCGCCTTGCCAGCTAAAGTGAATCGCCGCACAAACATAATCGTGGCTACGGTTTATATTCCTTATACATTGTTTAATTTGGTAGGTGAGGCTTGGATGCATATGGTGTTTGGCGCTATTGTAGAAGTCGCTCTTCTTCTACTAGTTATCTGGTATGCATGGAAGTGGCCAGAATTGCAAGCCGATGATTAACATGTTTCTTAGCTTTACTACAAGTGCGCACAACTTTTACTTATCGTCATCCTGAATCGCCCATGATGCAGTAGATAAGCCTAGGTATCTATCAAAGTGTGGGTGGTCCAGCAAACAAGGCTAGGTGTCTACAAAACCGTGGGTAGTCCAAACCTACATTTTGTATGGGTTAAAAGATGGCAGCACCTTGTATATTAAAATGCGTAAAACAAGCTAATTGTTGACTGTTAAGCCTGTTCTCAGTATAGTGCCGGCCTTCGGCGTGTAGCGTAGCCTGGTAGCGCGCCTGCTTTGGGAGCAGGATGTCGGGAGTTCGAATCTCTCCACGCCGACCAGTTTAAATAATTGGCGGTAGATGCCAATTAGCCAAAAAAGGAGCTTCGGCTCCTTTTTTTATTGAATCGCAGCTGATAGGTTGTGTAGCAGAATAGGCTGATTCATAAACGCACAATTCGATGTTATATTTCAATCTGAATAATGCCTATGATGAATATATAACGGCAATAAGCCGGGATGGTCCACGATGATTGCAGCGCTTTTAAGATTGATTTGCCGTGTAGTGTTCAGGGTCAATGTCAGCGGTATCGCAAACCTGCCAAAACAAGGCAAGCTGCTGGTGATTGCCAATCACGAATCATTCCTGGATGGCTTGTTATTAGGCCTGTTTTTACCGATACACGCTACTTTTGTGGTGCATACCAGTGTACTTAACAACTGCTTGTTCAGGCAGTTTTTAAAATTGACGCCTTATCTGGCCGTAGACCCATCCTCACCGCTGGCAATGAAAAGGGTCATCAAACTGCTCGAAGCCGGCCAGCCGGTGGTGATTTTTCCGGAAGGGCGCATCACGCTGACCGGATCATTAATGAAAGTGTACGAAGGCCCGGGCTTTGTTGCTGCAAAGACCGGCGCAATGCTACTGCCGGTACGCATTGAAGGCGCGGCGAACTCCTACTTTAGCCGTTTGTCTGGAAACCACCCTAAAAAGCTGTTCCCTAAAGTCAATATCACCATTCTGCCTACGCGTCACATTGCCATGCCGCATGCCGCTACGGCAAAAGCACGCCGCAAACTTGCGGGCGATGCCATGCGCCGTGAAATGCAGAACATGCTGTTTAGCTCGACTCAGATTAATACGCTATTCCATGCTTTTTTAGACGCAGTCTCGGCTTATGGCCGCGGCACGGCCTTGGTAGAAGATATGCGCCAGAAAGAAGAAACTTACGGCGATTTACTGAAAAAAAGCCTGGCATTAGGCAAGTTAGCCAAAAAAGTCACGCAGCCCCATGAAAATGTAGGCGTACTGATGCCCAACGTTACCAATACAATATGCCTGATTTTTGGCTTGAGTGCATTCGGGCGTATTCCCGCCATGCTCAACTACACCGCAGGCAGTACTGGTATTCAGAACGCCTGTACCGCAGCCTGCGTAACAACCATCATCAGCTCACGCGAGTTTATTCAAACCGCAAAACTGGAAGAGACCATTGAGGGCTTGCAAGGCGTAACTATTGTGTATCTGGAAGATTTGCGGCCACAATTCACCTGGCTGGATAAACTCTGGCTCATGGGCTTTGCCTTGTGGCTGCCTAGACTGGTGGCGGCAAGAACTAGTCCTGGCGACCCGGCCGTGGTTCTGTTCACCTCTGGCTCCGAGGGCAAACCTAAAGGGGTTGTACATACGCACAGCAGCATTCTGGCTAATATTGCACAAATGAAATCCATCATTGATTTCTCCATGCAGGACAAGTTCATGATGGTGTTGCCGCTATTTCACGCCTTTGGTTTTACCTGCGGTGCCATCATGCCTCTGGTTGCCGGCAGCCGCCTGTTTGTTTACCCGTCACCACTGCATTACCGTGTTATTCCCGAGGTGATCTATGACCGTGGTTGCACCGTGTTATTTGGCACCAGCACTTTTTTAAGTAACTATGCCAAATTTGCTAACCCTTATGATTTTTATAAGTTGCGCTATGTAGTGGCCGGCGCAGAAAGACTCAATGAAGAAGTACGTAAAATCTGGGTAGATAAATTCGGCATCCGCATCCTGGAAGGTTACGGCGCGACAGAATGCGCTCCGGTTCTGGCCGTGAACACGCCGATGGCAAGCAAACCCGGTTCAGTTGGCAACCTGATACCCGGTCTTGAATCAAAACTGGAGCAGGTTCCGGGTATAGCTGATGGCGCACTGCTCTCGGTGCGTGGCCCGAACGTAATGCTGGGTTATTATTTATATGATAACCCCGGGGTTATTCAATCCAATACGGAAGGCTGGCACAGCACCGGCGATATTGTGAGCATAGACGAAGATGGCTTTTTATTTATCAAAGGCCGCGTGAAACGTTTTGCCAAAGTGGCTGGTGAGATGGTGTCGCTGGAAACCACGGAGAATATTGCCAACCACGCCTCGCCGTTACATCAGCATGCTGCCATTACACAAACTGATGCTCAACGTGGCGAAAGCATACTGCTATTTACTACGGACAGTCATTTGAATCGTGAACAGCTCAGCAACAGTGCAAGAGAGTTGGGCAATCCTGAGCTTGCCATTGCCAGAAAAGTGATTGTAGTAGAAGCATTGCCATTATTAGGTACTGGAAAAACGGACTATGTAAGCTTAAAGAATATGGCTGAAAGTACATAATTTGCAACATTATGCAGTTTTTTACATTAAATAAATGTCATGACTAATTGTTAATTTTAACAATTTTTGCAAAATATTAAAAACTATATACCGTGCAAAATAGCATATACAAATTTTGTCTATTGCCGCGTCCTGGCAAACCAGCAGACCACCCCGCCCGGCACCTACAATGACATTATCACGGTAATTGTTACCTATAATTAGCCACACCTCCCCTGAGATTGCCTGCGCAGCATAAGCCGCCGGATCATATATTGACATTGAGAACCACTTTATCCAGAACTGGCATCAGGTACTAAAGTAAAGACTATATAATCCATACTGGATATTTTAACGGCCACTCGCCATTCATCTAACATTTGCAAAACTACTGAAAGCGCCCGCATGAGCAACCAGTTCAGATTGATGAAAGAAAAACGTTTTCGACCGTTTTTCATGACGCAGTTTCTAGGAGCATTTAATGACAATATGTTCAAAACTACGCTCATTACCTTGGTTGCTTTTCACGCTGCAACGTTAACCACGTTTGATTCGGCCCTGCTGGTAACGATACTGCCCGGCATATTCATTCTGCCGTATTTCCTGTTTTCTGCCACTGCCGGCCAACTGGCAGATAAGTATGAGAAATCCAGGATCATCCGGCTGGTGAAGGTCTTTGAAATCGGTATCATGCTGTTTGCCAGCGCCGGTTTTTTTCTGCATAACATCTGGTTGCTAGGTGCGGCGCTATTCATGATGGGTATGCACTCCACGTTATTTGGCCCGGTGAAATATGCTTATTTACCGCAGCACCTTGGTGAGCATGAACTGGTAGGCGGTAACGGTATGGTGGAGATGGGGACCTTTGTCGCGATTCTGATGGGGCAGGTGCTAGGTGCATGGCTCGCAATTCAGCATCCACATGAGCTTATTACCAGCATTGCAATTTTAATCATTGCTGTGCTTGGTTACTGGCACAGCCGCGATGTGCCAGACTCCCCCGCACAGGAACCACTGTTGAAAATCAACTGGAACCCATTTACCGAAACCTACCGCAGCATCAAGTTTATTTGGCACCACCATGCTATCTGGCTGGCGATAATCGCCATCTCATGGTTCTGGTTTTATGGTGCAACCTTACTGGCACAATTTCCAAGCCTAGCCAAAAACGTGCTGCATGGAGATGAAAGCGTATTCATTCTATTACTGACCACGTTCTCATTGGGGATTGGTGTTGGTTCACTGCTATGCGAGAAGTTATCCAGAGGCAAGGTTGAACTTGGTCTGGTTCTGTTTGGCGCTATCGGCCTGACTTTATTCAGTATCGACTTATATTACTCAGGCACCCTTATTTACGAACACTGGGATAATAAAACCTTTCTCGACTATGCTACATTCATCAGTAAGCAGCTAGATATCGACGGCAATGTCATTTTCAGCCATTGGCGTTTGATTATGGACATAGTATTGATTGGCCTGTTTGGCGGGTTTTACATCGTGCCGCTATATTCATTCGTGCAATCGCGCGCCGAAAAAAGCCATCAGTCACGCGTGATTGCTGCCACCAACATTCTTAATGCTTTGTTTATGGTCGCTTCTGCCGGATTTTCGATCTGGATATTCAAACAGGGCCTGAACATTCCGGAGTTGTTTTTGACCACGGCATTGCTCAATATCATTGTTATGATTTATCTATGTGCACGCCAGCCAGCCTATTACAGAACCTTTATCAGTTGGGTTAAACACAAACCGTAGGCCCCACTAAATTACATACGAAAAATAGCTTTCACTTTATAATAGCGCTTCTATTAAAATACGCCGTTTACAAATGCCTTCGATTAAAAAACTGCATCAATCCATCTGGCAGGTTTCATCTAAGCTAGGCCCATTTGCCCCATTTGTGGCCATGCTGATGCTAGGCTTGCTAGTGCTTTCCGCATCACGCATTGGTCTGGTTATTTGGAAATTTGATCGGGTGACGAATACCGGCAAACTAGCCGAGATATTATTGCAGGGCATACGTGTCGACATCATGCAGCTTTGCTTTGTCGCCTTGATACCGTTGTTACTTGCACCGATTCTGGCGATAAAACAATTATTTAAAATCTGGCAAAAATTCACTTATATCTGGATAGTGCTTGCTCTGGTTTTACTGGTGTTTTTAGAAGTAGCTACACCGGGCTTTATTAATGAATACGATGTACGCCCGAACCGCATTTTTGTTGAATATCTTAAATATCCAAACGAGGTATTCAGCATGTTATGGCGCGGATTCAAGGTGGATATTTTTGCCGTATTAATCTCAGCCAGTCTTGCGCTCTGGCTGGCACACCGTTACATGAAACCTTGGCTCAGCATGCAGCCAAGCTGGTCTAATAAAAAAATCTGGCTGGTTTGGCCACTGATTTTTATATTAACTGCTTTAGGTATCCGTTCATCATTAGGCCACCGTCCTGCTAACCCGGCGATGTTTGCCATCACCGCAGATAGCATGGTGAATAGTCTGGTACTCAATTCCGGTTATTCCGTCACTTACGCCACTTATACGCTGATGCAGGAAACCAAATCCAGCGATATCTACGGCAAAATGCCGCGTGAAGAAATATTCAAACTTACTGGCGCTAAAGACGCAGACATCCCGACCTTAACCACACTGCACCCCAGCCATCAACGTGAAAAACCGTTAAATCTGGTCATTATTCTGCAGGAAAGTCTGGGTGCTACCTTTGTGAAGTCTTTAGGTGGCACACCGGTAACACCGAATATAGAAAGACTTAAAGAACAGGGCATCTGGTTCGAGCAGCTATATGCCACCGGCACACGCTCAGTGCGTGGCATTGAGGCCGTGACCGCCGGTTTTGCACCGACACCAGCAGACAGCACAGTCAAACTTTCCAAGTCACAAAAGAACTTTTTCACGCTGGCCGCCTTGCTGGAAAAGCGCGGCTATTACACAGAATTCATTTACGGCGGTGAATCGCACTTTGACAACATGCGCAGTTTTTTTACCGGCAATGGTTTCAAAGGCATCATCGAACAGAAAGACTATAAAAACCCGGTATTTGTCAGTAGCTGGGGCGTGTCCGATGAAGATCTGCTGAACAAAACACATGAACAGTTACTTGCCCACCACAAAGCAGGCAAGCCATTCTTTACGCTGGCGTTTTCATCATCCAACCATGCGCCGTTCGAGTTCCCTGATGGCCGCATTGAGCTATATGAACAACCGAAAGGTACCGATAACAATGCAGTGAAATACGCAGACTATGCTATCGGTGAATTCTTCAAAAAAGCGCAGCAAAGCGAATACTGGAAAGATACTGTGTTCCTGATTGTGGCTGACCATGACATCCGCGTACGCGGTGTATCACTGGTGCCGGCTGACCATTTTCACATCCCGGCATTAATTCTGGGTGCAGACATCAAGCCGGTACGTTATACCGGCATGGCAAGCCAGATCGACCTGCCGGTAACGCTGCTGTCATTGATGGGCGTAGAGGCGCAGCATCCGATGACCGGCCGCGATTTATCCAGCGTTGCGACCGACAGCCTTGGTCGCGCCATGATGCAATATAACGCGAATTTTGGCTGGATGGAGGAAACAAAAGGTGGCAATCAAGTCGTTGTGCTACGCTCTGGCAAAGCGCCTGCGCATGCGGTTTACGATACAAAAACCAAGCAGCTTAATGAAACCAGCCCGCCTGCCAATGCAAAAGAGCTGGAGCAGCGCGCCCTTGCTAATGCACTGCTGCCGGACTTGCTGTACAACGAACAGCGTTACCGCTTGCCTTAATACTTATGAGCCAGCAAAAAAAACAAGCGAGCATGCTCACCTGGCCCATCATACGCAAAGGCTTGGGCTACATACTAAGCGGTAAGCTTTACGTTAAAAATGGTCATCTGCCACCTGCTAATCACCCGATTCCTGCAGACTTTATTGGCGTATGCGTAGCTTCTGCTGCCGATGCAGATATGGATGATTATGTCATTTCGCAATTGCGCTCAGTGGGTATTGCTCAAGTACGCCTTGACTTTACTTACGGCGATTTAGATAGCTTTAATGCACGCTTTTTGCAGCGCCTGATTGCAGAAAGCTTTCATGTCACACTGCATTTGGTGCAACCGTTTGCCAATGCAAGAAATATGGAAAATGCGGCTGAGCAAGCTGCCTGGCAAACATTTCTTGTTGCGGTTCTTGAGCGTTTTGGCAGCAAAATCACACGTGTTGAAATCGGCACCACCATCAATAGAAAACGCTGGGCGGGTTATACGGTAAACGGCTTTTTACAGGCTTGGGACATTGCCTATAAAGAGATCAGGCAGCGCGGTATTATGTTAGCGGGTCCTAATGTGACTGACTTTGAGCCTATCTATAACATTGGCATACTGGATATGCTCAAGGCCAAACAGCAGTTACCGGATATTCATACCGACAACCTGTTCAGTGAGCGCGTTACTGAGCCTGAACGTTTTGATCATCGTATTTTCAAATACCGCTGGGCCACCAAACTGAAATTTAACCTGGTTAAAAAAGCACGCTTGCTTAAAAAAATCAGCACCGACTTCGGCGTAAAGCATTTTATGTCGCCGGTAGCATTCTGGGCTATCTACCGTATTCAACGCCTGCTGCCTGACGGCAAGCAAAAGCAGGCCGATTATGCTGCACGCTACATGCTGCTCAACGCCGCATCCGGTGCTTTGGATCAAGTATTTTGGGGCGCCTTTATCTGCCAGCGCGAAGGTTTGATTGATGATGGTTTAAGCGATGCCCAATATCCGGCTTTGGAGCGGGTTACCCACTACGCCAGCGTAGATGGTGACTTGAATAACTTTCGCTGCCAGCCTAGTTTTTATGCGATGCAAACAGTAGCCGGCATGGTACAGGGCGCGCAATACAAAACAGCACTTGCCAGCAGCAATGGTTTGGAAATTCACCATTTTAAAACCGCGCTACACAACATCCATGCCTTATGGACAATCAATGGCAAAATCGCTTTGTTACAGAGTATTTACCATACTGCCGACCTGCAGCAGGCCGAGGTTATAGACCGTGATGGCAATAGCCTTGACAGCCCGCCGCATATTGTCAGTGAAGCGCCGCTTTACCTGCGCTGGCCAGCAGATAAAATCATAGAAGTTAAGCCTAATCTGGCGCTGGCAAAAGACTTGGCAATACATGCGCATATTCAAGGCCAGCAATATTATCCATTCCATAAAGATGGCTGGTTTGGCTTGATACTGGCAAAAAATGAAAATGAAGCCGCACTGCTAGGCCAGCAACTGTACCCCAGGAAATTAAACAGCCCGCAGAAGAATGCCTCGCTACGCCATGCCCGTAATGCAATCTGGGCATTGCCTGACCCGCGCGATGCAGCCCGTAAAGTTACAGTGAAGCAGCCGGTCAAAATGTATCCGCATAAGCAGTTGTTTGACCGCTTTAAACCCAGCAAAGCCAAACGTAGCTGGAATGGCGCCGTTGAGTTATTGCGGCGAGGCATAGACACAGCGCACCCTGTGGCTTTTTTCGAAAAAGAACACGACACTACGCTTAAGCAGAATTTCTATATCTGCGATTATGTCAAGGCTGACTGTTCAGTCGGCGAGTTATTTGTACACTTTGCACAGGGCAATAAAGATTTCCATATTGCGGCTAAAAATATCAGCATCAGCGCAGAAGAAACCTACCGGCAACTCGCACAGTATCTGCACCAGATGCACAAGAACGGTACTTTTTTCAGAGACTTGTCCGGTGGCAACGTATTAGTACAGGTGCTGGAAAATAAACAATTGCACTTCTCACTGATTGATACTGCACGTGCCCGCTTTTATAACCACGGCGCACCTATCAAGCAGCGCATTTCTGATATGGCGCGTATTTGCAACAAATTACACCAGGCTGGCCGAGAGCGTTTTATGGGGTTGTATTTGGCTAACATCGGCATGAAGCTCACGCCTCAAATCAAGCTTGCATTTTTCTTGTACGACTTCAAAGTATCATTCAAGCGCAAATATGGCCGCAAAGGTATAAAAAAACTCTTAAAGAGATTTAACAAGGCAAACTGATTGTACTAGGCAAGCTAATTGTAAAAGTAAAGCCCAAAAATCAAGCCAATGCACTTCTAATGATTATCACTAGGGCGTTTTAATGACTCATGTAATGTTACATATTCAGTCCGGGCTTATGATGTGTCTCACGTAATGCAAATGCTGTAAGGCGCTAGCGGTACGAATTTTAACTTAAGGAGAAATTACTATGTGGACAAAACCAGCTGCTACTGAAATGCGTTTCGGTTTCGAAGTTACAATGTACGTAATGAACAAGTAATTTGTTTCTACGTTTCATTAAAAGGGTGCTCAGGCACCCTTTTTAATTTGTTCAGCACTTTCTATTTTTTCTAACTATTTTTATCTAACTGCCCCGTTTACCTGATCTATCTTCTGGCCTGGTTCTGCAAACCATTAGGCACAAACTCTTTGGGTAGAAACACCCAGATTTTACCGTTTTGTTTCATCGCGCCTGCCCTTGCCCCGGCATCAGGCCCGGCACCCCAGAAAAAATCAGCGCGCACACCGCCCTTGATAGCGCCACCGGTGTCCTGCGCCAGCATCATGCGTTTAAGCGGCTTGGTGCTGTTTGGCTCGGTTGTGGATAGGAATATCGGCGCCCCTAGAGGTATGAATTTCGGATCTACTGCAACACTGCGTTCACCCTGAATCGGCACACCAAGCGCACCTAATGGCCCCGGCAAGCCGGCAGGCAACTCCCTGAAAAACACATAACTAGGGTTGCTGTTAAGCAGATCCCTTAACTTGGTCAGGTTATTACGTGCCCAGTTCTTGATGCCCTGCATCGATGCCTGAGCCAGCGTCAATTCGCCACGTTCAACCAGCAAACGGCCGATTGAGTTATAAGGATGTCCGTTCTGATCCGCATACCCCACATGCACCTGCTCGCCGCCTTCCAATTGCACTAGACCAGACCCCTGAATTTGCAGGAAGAACACATCAATGATGTCATCTATGTAGATAAATTCACGCCCTTTAAGCGGTGAGGCATCGGTTTCGATTTCGCCACGATTGTAGTAGGGCACCAGTTTATTACCCACTAAACGACCACGCACGCGCTTGAATTTAAGTTCCGGGAAAATACTGTCCAGCTCTACAGTAATCATATCGCTGGGCGCCGCATATAAGGGGTTAGGATATTGTGCAGACTTGGTGCGGCTGCCTTTCAGCAACGGTTCATAATAACCGGTGATCATGCCGCTATCTGAACCATCTACATTCGTGGTTTTGTAAACTGAGAAATACTGCCTGAAATAGGCCTGAATAGCATCAGAGTTCGGTTTTTGCGCCGTTTGTTCATTTAGCTGCGTTGCCGCCTTGCATACATTTTTCCAGACCGGTTTATTTACCAGGGTTGAGCAGCTTTGCATCCAAGCTGGCCAGGCTTGGCTCAAGTCATCAAGTTGCAAGCCGTCCACCTCATCCCATTGCGCAGGTTTTAACAAACTATATTCTGCCACCTTGGCTTCAGGCGATTTGATTTCAGCAGGTTTGGCGCCTTCGGGAATCTGCACCGGTGTTTTGTCGGTTGCGCACTCACACTGGGATTTAGGCGGGCTGGGCGGCTTTACTGGTTTTATCTGCTTATTGGCACAGCCTGCGGCCAATAAAGTAAACAATGTCAGTAAAGCAAGCTGCGTTAGTTTTTTCATATGGTTGTTAATTCTATATGCCGGTTCACCTAATGCAACACTCTGGGCATGCAGAGTGAGAAAGCAGGGATAACTGCATCAAACTGTGTACCGTCTTCAGCCACCATTTGATAGCTGCCGTGCATTTCACCCATGGGGGTATTAATCACGGTACCGCTGGTATATTCATAACTCTCGCTCGGGTTAAGCAGGGGCTGCGCGCCAACCACACCCAACCCTCTGACTTCCTGCGTCTCGCCATTGGCGTCGGCAATGATCCAATGCCGGCTAATTAGCTGCGCGGCAATATTGCCAGTGTTGGTAATAGTGATATGGTATGAAAATACATAGCGGTTTTGCTCAATATCCGATTGTTCCGGAATAAAGGTTACCTCTACCTTAACTGAACACTCGTAATTGTTTGCATTGCTCATGGCACGACTAACTGATCAGACCTGCTGTTGGTGAACTTGGGCTGGCTGAATAGAGTTTCCTGGGCATGCGTCCGGCCAGATAAGCCTCTCGACCTGCTTCAACTGCTTTTTTCATTGCGCTCGCCATTAAAACAGGGTTGCCAGCTGCGGCAATCGCAGTGTTCATCAATATGCCCTGGCAGCCCAGCTCCATTGCGATTGCTGCATCAGAGGCGGTTCCCACGCCGGCATCCACCAGTACCGGCACCTTGGCATTCTCAATAATGATTTGCAAGTTCCATGGGTTCAAAATGCCCATGCCGGAACCAATCAATGATGCTAATGGCATTACGGCGACACAGCCGATCTCTTCCAACTGTTTAGCAATGATAGGGTCATCAGAGCAATACACCATCACATCAAAACCATCTTTCACCAGCGTTTTTGCGGCAGCAAGGGTTTCTATCATGTTAGGGTAAAGCGTGTTCGGGTCACCTAAGACTTCCAGCTTCACTAATTTATGGCCATCCAATAATTCGCGTGCCAGACGCAAAGTACGTACCGCGTCATCCGCTGAATAACAGCCAGCGGTGTTCGGCAGGTAGGTGAATTCTTCTGGTGGCAAATAATCCAGCAGCGAAGGCTCGCCGGCATTCTGTCCAATGTTGGTACGGCGGATCGCCACGGTGATAATCTCGGCACCGCTGGCATCAATCGCCGCGCGCGTTTCGGTAAAGTCTTTATATTTACCGGTACCTACCAGCAAGCGTGAGTTGTAGGTTTTGTCTGCAATTTTTAATAAGTCTGACAACTTTTTATCCCTCATTATTACGTTTTATATTCAATCTTCCCGAAGTTATATTTAATACTTTTAACCGCCACCTACAGCACCCACGATTTCTAATTTATCGCCATCTGCGAGTGATACAGCAGCAAACTGGCTACGCGGCACGATTTCGCCATTGCGCTCGATAGCCAGGCGCTTACCGACCAACTCCAGGTGCTGTACAAGCTCGGCTACAGAGAGATTCGCAGCATCAAAACTGCGGGGTTTGCCATTGATAGTGAGTAACATGATTTGTGTGTACTGAATTAAGCCAAGAGTTTATGTGTGCCGAATCACCCAGCTACCATAGCGCAGCAATGTGAAACCGCAATGACATGGAAACAGATTTTAAAACAACATTTTACGAAAATAGTAGGGTGATTAGCAAACCTTATATGGATTATTTATCAACTCGAGTTTAAATACAGAGCTTGGGTACATTGCTGCGTTGTATATCACTCGGAAAACACCTGCCTCGTTGTACAATACCGCTAATTTATTAATTAGTTAGCTTATTTGAGACCTAATCCGGAAAACAGATCATGAACGTTCAAAGCCACATTGCAGACATTGATACCCCTACCGGTGTGATGCGCACTTACATCCACCGCCCAACAGGCGAGGGCAAATACCCCACTATTCTGTTCTATTCAGAAATCTTTCAGCAAACCGGTCCGATTGAACGTTCAGCTAAAATCATGGCGAGCCATGGCTATGCAGTTTTAGTGCCTGAAGTATTCCACGAACTCAATCCAATCGGCACTGTATTAGGCTACGACGACGCAGGCCGCGAAAAGGGCAATGCAGACAAAGCTGCAAAAGACGTGCAAAGCTACGACACCGACAACGCAGCCATGATTGCATTTACAAAAAAACAAGCTTGGTACAACGGTAACATTGGCGCAATGGGCTTCTGTATCGGTGGCCATCTGGCGTTCCGTGCAGCATTGCAACCAGAAATTCAGGGCACAGCCTGCTTCTACGCAACTGACCTGCACTCACATCTCATTCCAAATAAACCGGGTCAACACAGCATGGAACGCCTTAAAGATATTTCAGGCGAACTCTTGATGATCTGGGGCAAGCAAGACCCGCATATCCCCGCCGAAGGCCGCGCCGAAGTTTACAAAAAACTAAGTGCTGCCGAGCACCTTAAATTCACTTGGCATGAATTCAATGCACAACATGCCTTTATGCGCGATGAAGGTGACCGTTACGATGCTCAAACTGCGATGATAGGCTACCAATTGGCGCTAAATCTGTTTAGCAGAACTTTGTATCAGTAATCGGATTTCTTTGACAAAAAAGGGAGAAACAGAAGGGGGTACGTTTCCTATAAGTTACAACCTTAGCATGACTTCTGTAACCAGTTTTTCACCAATCGAGGGAATATCAGCTCGCGTGTTAATCCTCGGCAGCATGCCAGGATTAGCCTCGCTTAAAGCAAATCAGTACTACGCGCACCCGCAAAATGCTTTCTGGAAGATTCTTGGTACCATTACCAGCTGCCCGGCAACCGCCAGCTATGAAATGCGAGTTGAAGCACTAAAGCAATCAGGCATTGCACTATGGGATGTGCTTGAAAGCTGCATACGCCCCGGCAGTTTAGATGCAGATATTGACATGAATTCAGCCCAAGCTAACAATATTGCAGCCTTGCTACAAAGGCAACCGGAGATTAAGACCATTTGTTTTAATGGCAGTGTGGCAGAAAAAATATTCAATAAGCGCATATTGCCGACATTGGAAAACACTCGCTTTAAGTATGTTCGACTGCCCTCTACTAGCCCTGCGCATGCAGGAATGTCGCTTGCAGATAAAACCAAGATTTGGCGTGAAGCAATTGAAGCTTAATAGCTGGCTTTTATTTAATATCAGATAAATACGTCAAATCTCCTTCACTCCCTTTTTTTGCAAAGTGGGGTGGTGCGAAGCACGAGAGGATTTAAAATACAGGTATATTTAAAGCTGTGCTAAAAAGCAAACAGGGCAGAAATTCTGCCCTGTTTTGTACTTCTTACAACCAGTTATTTAAGCTATTAACTTAAACTTCTAGTTGTGGACGACCCGCTTCCGGCCAATCCAGATGGTAGAACTGACCACGTGGTTGATCAACACGCTCGTAAGTATGCGCGCCGAAGTAGTCACGTTGACCTTGCAACAGGTTTGCAGGTAAACGATCGCTACGGTAACCATCGTAGTAAGCCAGTGCAGCTGCAAAACCTTGTGCAGGGATGCCGTTAGTGACCGCCAAGGCGATCACTTTACGCCAGCCGGCTTGACCGTCATTCATTGCGTTAGTGAAGTATGGGTCTAACATCAGGTTTTTCAGGCGTGAGTTCAATGCATAAGCATCTGTGATTTTTTGCAGGAAGCGAGCGCGGATGATACAACCGCCGCGCCAGATTTGTGCGATTTCACCGAAGTTCAGTTTCCAGTTGTAAGCCACTTGTGCTTTGTCGATTAACTGGAAGCCTTGCGCGTATGCGCAGATCTTTGAGCAGTACAGAGCGTTCTTGATTGCTTCAATCACTGCTTTTTTGTCTGACTCAACTTTGATTGCTGGGCCTTTCAGGATTTTGCTCGCTTCTACACGTTCCTCTTTCAGGCTTGAAAGTGCACGTGCGTAAACAGCAGCAGCAATCGCGTTAGCTGGTGCGCCTAATTCAAGCGCGTTTGCAGCTGTCCACTGACCTGTACCTTTTTGACCGGCTGTATCGAGGATTTTGTCCACGAGGAAGCCAGGACCCATTGGGTCTTTTTGTTGCAGGATATCTGCAGTAATTTCGATCAAGAAGCTTGATAATTCGCCTTTGTTCCACTCGGCAAATACTTTACCGATTTCGTCTGCTTCCATGCCCAGCAGGTTTCTCATCAACCAGTAAGCTTCGCAGATCAATTGCATATCGATGTATTCGATACCGTTGTGTACCATTTTAACGTAGTGACCAGCACCGTCAGGACCGATGTACTCAGCACATGCGAAACCGCCTTGCACTGGTTTGCCAGGTGCGCCGCCTTCTAAAGGTGCGCCGGTTACCGGGTCTACTTTAGCTGCGATATCGCGCCAGATTGGCTCTAAACTTGCCCATGCTTTACGTGTGCCAGATGGCATCAGGCTTGGACCGAAACGAGCACCGGTTTCACCGCCAGATACGCCTGAACCGATGAATTCGATACCTTTGGCTGATAATTCTTTTTCACGACGGATAGTGTCTGTCCACAATGCGTTGCCGCCGTCGATGATGATGTCGCCTTGCTCCAGGAATGGTAACAATGCGTTGATAGTTACGTCCGTTGCGCTACCTGCTTTAACCAGCAAGATAATTTTACGTGGGCGTTTGATACTTAATACAAATGAAGCTAAATCTGCGTGGCCAACAACGTTTTCGTGTGAGGGCTCATTTTTTTTACATTCTTCAATGAAATTCACCATTTTTTTCGGATCACGGTTGTAAACCGCAATGGTGTAGCCGTGATCGGCAATATTCAGAGCCAGGTTTTGGCCCATAACAGCTAGGCCAACCAGGCCAATGTCAGCATTTTTCGTAGTCATTTATCTTCTCTTTTGGAGTTGTTTAATGGAAAGGGATTTTTTGTACGCAAGATTATAAAACTTTTTAATGGACTAATCCGCTAAAAATTGATTAGGAAACAAAATAATCTTGTTTTAGACCAAATATTTATTAAATTTTTACAATTACAGCTTCAAGGCTGCTGTTTTTATAAAATCTGATAAATAAAAGTAGGATTGTCTGAGTGGGTCAGATTGGCATAGCGCCGATGATTAATGCAAGATTTTAGTGATAAACCATTTATCAGTAGTCGCTGCTTCTGCCGGTGGAGTAGCCTTGCGGCACGTCATTTTGCCACTTGCCACAATCGGCACAGGAGTGATCGTGCATAGTGGGACTAAAAGTCAAATGCGGGCTATCGCAGAACCGGCAATTTACCGGATGTGTAGCTACCACTTTATGATGTGACTGATGATGTTCTGTTGCGACTTTGGCGCCGCCTAATCCATATTTGTTGTCCATGACTAACTCCATATGAATGCAAGCTTGAGAATATTTAAGTTACGCCTTTTTTATGGTATCGGCAAGCGTTTAATCACAAGGGATATCTAACGTCTTGAGCCCACGTGGGATTGGGCTGGTAAGCCTTGATCCAGTCAAGTATTTGATCTGCCGGCATGGGGCGGGCAATGCCATAACCTTGCGCCACCGTGCAGCCCATGCGCAGCAATTGCAGGCCATGTTCGGCAGTTTCTACACCTTCTGCCACTACGCTACATCTGAAATCGCGCCCCAGACTGATAATGCCGGCAACCATTGCCAGATCGTTGCTGTCATGCAACATATCATGTACAAATGAGCGATCAACTTTAATCACTGCCACCGGTAAACGGCGCAGGTATGTGAGCGACGAATAGCCCACGCCAAAATCATCCAGCGCAAAACTCACACCTAATGATTTGCAGCCGTTCATGGTTTGCACTACGCCTGCAACATCCTCAATCGCTGCTGTTTCCGTGATTTCCAATTCCAGCTTGGCTGGCTCAACTTCAGGGAACTCGCTTAATAATTGTGCCAGTCTCGGTGTAAAATTTTCCTGAACCATGTGTCTGGCTGCGATATTGACACTGACCTGCAAGTCTAGTCCATCAGCCTGCCAGACTTTTATCTGTTGCAGTGCCTCACGGATTACCCACTCACCCAGGTTAATTGAAAAATCCGTATCTTCTATAATGGGCAGAAATCTAGCCGGTGCGCGCAGGCCTAAAACTGGATGTTGCCAACGGATAAGCGCCTCCATGCCGACCACCTTGCCAAGCTGCATATCCACTTTTGGCTGATAATATAAACGGAACTCGTTGTTTGGCAGTGCGGCTTCGATTCTTTCCCTATCCTGACGTAAACCGCGGAATTGGCGGTCATGATCAGCATCAAACCGCTGAATGCAGCTGCCGCCGTTCAACTTAGCCTGATACATGGCTTGGTCAGCGTGACGCAGTAAGGTATCGGATTCAGATGAATCCATCGGATAAATGGTATAGCCGATACTTGAAGAGATAGTAACAGCTTCACCCGCAATGATATAAGGCGCTTTAATTGCGCCCAACAAGCGTTGCAGCGCCTGTTCGCACTCTTCTATGCTTTGTAGCCCACTTAGTAATAGTGCGAATTCATCGCCGCCTATGCGCGCTACGGTGTCGGTGTCTCGCAGGCATCGATTCATGCGTTCTCCCAGCTGCACCAGCAACTGGTCACCAGCTTCATGTCCGTAAGAGTCATTTACCGGTTTAAAGCCATCCAGATCAAGACAGCAAACCGCCAGCAGCTCGTCGCTACGCTCAGCGCGTGAAAATGCCTGATACAGACGATCTGACAATAGTGCACGGTTAGGCAACTGTGTTAGTGGGTCATGATATGCCATGCGTTCCAGAGTTTGCTGATGTTGCTTGGCTTCAGTAATATCTGAAAACAAACCCACATAATTTATAAGCCGCTGCGTATCGTTGCGTACGGTGAATATATCCAACCAGGCCGGATATACGTCATCATCAGCACGCCTATTCCAAGTTTCACCACGCCACTCACCCGCATCGCCATCTAAAGACAGGTGCATGCGCTTGTCAAAAAAATCCGGTTCATAAATAGCAAAGCCCAGTTGCTGTGGCTTACTACCCAAGGCTGCCTCGCGTGAGTAACCGGTTATTTGCGTAAAAGCGATATTTACTTCAACAATTTGCATTTGCGCATCGGCAATAAAAATACCGTCATGCGCGTGATCAAATACACTAGCAGATAAACTCATGCGCTCTGCATTATTCCGCAATGTTTCCATGCTTTCGCGTAATTTTTTGCGCATCTCCAAAACATTGGCCATCAACGTGTCTGGTTTGGCAACAATGCCGTCAGCATCCAGATTGCCGTCAGCGATACGTTTTACTACATCGATTGCAACAGCCGGGTCTGCACCTAGCGGTGTCAATATCAGCCTGCGCAATTGCCATAAGATCATGCCAAGTAACATTGCTCCTAATATTGTGCCCACCAATACAAATGCCCAGGACTTGGATATGCCGGCAATACGTGCCTCATCTTCCGAATAAGTAATTATTAACTTAAAGCCCCAGTTCGGAATCTGTTCCTGTACGTACACCCAACTTTTCGGTTGTAATTTCAGCAGGTCTTCAGCTTTATTTCGGCTGATATGTGAGGATAAAAAGCGTATTTCATTATCAGCATCCAGAATAACGGCAAATCCGGTTTCTAATTGCCGGATACCTTGCACGCTGTCGCGCACTACTTTCATATCAACTTTAAAACCAACATAATAAGCGCCGATGACCTCTCCAGCCTGATTCAGCATTGGCTCATAGCGTGTAATGTAAGGCTCATCCAGAATCTCAACCACACCACTAAATGGCTTGCCCTGACGCAAAGCTACAATCGCTTTACCATTTGGATCCAAAATGGTGCCGATAGCACGTGGACCTTTTCTTTGTTTTACGTTGGTGGCAATGCGTATGAAATCGTTACCTGACTTTACAAATATAGTAGCGGTGCCACCGTTCATGGCGGTCACGTAATCCACTAATTCATTATTATTGGTGAGCGCAGTCTCACCTATGATCAGGTTGGGAACAACTTTGCTATCAACGTTCACTGAGCCGACAATGGCGGGTGAACCCAGATTGCGGGCGCGCTCTTTAAGCAGTTGCATCGCATTGTGTGCCTGATCACTAACCAGCTCATTGGTAACATCAAGCAAACGTATCAATGCCAGTGCCTGCTCTCTGGCTACTGCGTGTGTGTTAGCTAATTGTTGTGAAGTTTGTTGGCCGGTAAGCACGAAAGGAGCAACTACCATTAATACCAGTAGCGGCAGTAAAAAGCGTTTGATGGTGGAGAAGTTTTTTTGCATACGGTGCCGGCCGTTTATTATTAAACGCATCCTAACACAATTGAGTACCTGCTCAGACGAAGCACGGGCAAGCTTGAACTTAGGCCAGAAAAACAGTGCCGAAGTGTGTCACTGTTACCTTACTTTTTATCCTGAGGTTTACAACCGGTATAAGCTATTTTCTCACCGTCATTGAGCGTGGTTTCGGCACCATTAATTACCAGTGCAATAGCGCCGCTGGCATAGCGATTAACGTCCGTTTTCGGCAGATTAATCTCATGATCTGGATAGATCAGCCAGGCATCATTGCCGTTATTAAGCATGCGCACGTAAAAGTGATTTTTGCCATCGCAAACATATTCAGTGGCATTCTGCGGAGCACGTGATAGCTCGCCGGAGTCTGAGCCAAACGGATTTAACTTAACTGAACTGCATGACGTCAAGAATGCTAATAATCCTGCCGTGAAAATTATAGATAACAATTTAGTAATCATATTAAAAGGCCTGATATTTTGAATTATGTTGTTGATAGTAGCGGATTGCATTGTGCCATGACTATAGAAAAGCAGGCAACCATGAATGCGTCACTTATTGATGCCCGGCGCGCATTAAACGATCCAGCACCGCCATCCAGACTGGTGTGTCAGGAGGCAATTCAACCAATAAACGGTCTACTTTCATCGCATCCAGCGCATGTAGCGAACTATACAGCTGTTCTGCCACTTTCTCCGGCCGGTCAGGCAAAGTAATCACTTTACAAGCGGGCACTTCACCCTCGCCAATTAACAGTGCTGCATAGCTTTTATCCGTATTCTGTAAAGCATCGCAGGCGGCAAGCAAATCCTGCCTGTCTTTATATAGGGTAAGTGGGGTGCGGGGCGAATAATGCAGGGCATGCTGCCCAGGTGCTTTGGGTGTGGTCGGTGCTTCTTTCTGCGTAGCTAAAGTGTGGTTTGTTTGTTGAGGCACACCAGCCACTTTTGCGATTTCAGCTTCGCTGATCATACCCGGGCGCAGCAACTGCCACTGCCCGTCAGCAGCTACACTCACGATTGTAGATTCAATGCCTACCGTGCATGCGCCGCCATCCAGCACCGGAATCGTCTTCCCCAGCCCCGCCTCAACATGCGAGGCCGTAGTAGGGCTTAGCTGGGTAAATAAATTGGCAGAAGGCGCCGCCACGCACAAGCCGCTTTGCTTAAGCAATTGCAATGCTAGTGGGTGATTAGGTACGCGCAAGGCCACGGTTGGCTCATTACCGCGCACCACACGTGACACATGCGGCTTGGCAGGTAACACTAAAGTCAGTGCCCCCGGCCAGAATGCCTTGGCTAATTTAACTGCCACCTCGGGAAAATCAGTTACCCAGTCCGGCACTTGGCTAATATCGCTGATATGCACGATCAAAGGATGATCCGCCGGACGCTGCTTGGTGGTGAATATCTTTTTCAGCGCCATATCATTGGTCGCATCTGCCGCCAGACCATAAACAGTCTCGGTCGGGATAGCCACAACCCCACCTTTTTTTAGCTCGGCTATCGTCTGCTCTAAACTTATGTGCATGATTTTTTGATAATTGCTGAAAACGCCATTTTACTACTTTAAGCCAATAAGCACTTCACTTGAATTTAGCGCAGCATTTCAGCTTTGCCATACCATCAGTTAGAATGCACTTTTAAAGAGGAACACACATGACGCAGATTACCGTAGAAAAGAACCCAAGCCCGCAACGTTTAGAAGCACTCAATATAAGCAAATGGCCAACCTGGCAAAAAGAGGTTTCTGTTTTCCCATGGACATTTCCTGAGCAGGAAATCGCCTATATTTTAGAAGGCGAATGTGTGATTACACCAATTGGCGGCACACCTGTAACTTTCGGCAAAGGCGACTTAGTGACTTTCCCGGCAGGCATGGCTGCAAGTTGGGAAGTAAAACAAGCACTACACAAACACTACCAGTTAGATGGCTCAAAATTGTGCCAGATCTGGCGCAGAATCAAACTGGCTTTGAAGCTGAAATAACGCTAACAATCACCCGGCTTTACGAAACGTGAGATTAACCCGCGTTTCGGCAAATGTCGGGTGCTTGTCTGCCTTAACCGGTAGCACGCCATGAAAGCGTAAGCGCGACTCTCCACCCCAAACCAGCACATCACCATGATAAAGTGGCAGTTTTAGCGCCTTGTCATTTCTTGCAAGGCCACCTATCTGAAACACGGCAGGAATCCCCAGCGAGACCGAAACAATAGGCTGCGTAAAGTCTTGTTCATCTTTATCCTGATGCAGCCCCATGCGCGCGCCAACTTGATAGCGGTTTATTAAGCAGGCATCCGGCTCGAAGTTTTCAAAGCCGGCTTTTGAGGCTGCTCGTTGTGCCAATTTTTTAAAACTGACCGGCATTTCAGGCCAGCATTTATTGGTTACCGGGTTGCGCCTAGCGTAACGATAGCCTTTTTTATCCGTCACCCAGCCCAAATCGCCGCAGCTGGTTGTGGTAACCGACATGAAAAGCCCACCCGGAGTGACCATTTGATGAAAAGGTGCTACCTGAGTAACGGCAGTCAGGTCTGCCAATATCTCATTTTCAGTAGGCACAACAAATCTGCGCAGTAAAACCACGTCTTTTAAGATTTCCTGTCTGGCTAATTCCGGCTCTAAACTATCAAATAAATCCATTAATTAACTCGGGTTATGCAGCGTAAGCTTATTTTACGCGAACAGATGTTATTGCTAATATCAACCCTATTTGATTAAAACATGACGTTATAATTCAACCATGACTGCAAAAGATAGTTATGCCGATGCCACGTATTTCCTCAAAGACCTTGATTCAGACTGGGGCGAGCTAATCAAGTCTGTTGGCCCTTGTGCATTCACACCCAAAGCGGAGCGAGAGCCATACGAGGCACTGGTGCGTGCGGTGGCCTACCAGCAACTCAGTACTAAAGCCGGCGATGCAATTCTGAAAAAATTCATTAACCATTTCGGCGTGTTTCCCACTCCGCAGCAGTTGATAAATACTGAGTTCGATGCACTGCGTACTATTGGTTTTTCAGGGCGAAAGATTGACACACTGAAAGGCATTGCCGATGGAGCGTTGAGCGGTTTGGTGCCATCTCGCGAAATAGCTGATGCTATGAGCGATGAGGCTTTAATCGAGAGGCTGGTAACACTTAAAGGTATCGGCCAATGGACAGTGGAAATGATGCTGATGTTTACCCTGAAGCGCATGGACATTCTGCCTGCAGATGACTTTGGCATCGTAGAAGGCTACCGGCGGCTTAAAAAGCTGGATATTGCGCCCAAACGTAAACAGATGGCGGAAATCGGCAAAGCCTGGAGTCCATATCGCACCATTGCCAGTTGGTATCTGTGGCGTGTGCCCAAGTAAATATCGTAAGGCTTAAAGCTGGAATCAGGAAAAAATTAGGGTTAGTGCGCCTAATCTATATCGGCAGAGTCACACTAGGTCAATGACGACTCATCGGCAAAACGGAAGTTTTGCTTACTGCCTTATTCACAGCACTAACACGCACTATTCTACACTTCACGCTCAATTCTATAGCGCATTTACCCATATAATACGGGTTATGGATATTTTTAAATCTAACAATTACGCGTTTGCCAAGCTTCTAGCATTTCGAATTCAAATCTCTCTGGCCTACCAAATCATGGCGGTAGTCGTTGGCTGGCATATTTATGAAATCACACGTGACCCATTATCCCTTGGCCTGATTGGCCTGGCGGAAGTGATTCCTTACTTTGCATCTGCGTTGTTTGCTGGCCATGCTGTTGACCACTTTCATTCACGTAGACTCATCGGCGCATTAGCGCCGGCATTGCTGTTGGTTAACGCATTAACACTCACCGCACTATCGCTGGGCTGGCTAGGTGGTAATGCCACACACTGGATTTATGGTTCTATTGCTTTTACCGGTTTCGCGCGCGCTTTTATTGCGCCGAGTTATAACAGCCTGTTCGCAATCATCATACCCAGAAAACAATTTGTACGTGCTGCCAGCCTTGGTACAACAGTGTTCCAAGCCGGGTTGGTAATAGGTCCGGCGATAGGTGGATTTTTAGTGGGGTTTGCCAGCAAGACCGTAGCTTACGGTGTTTCCAGTGCATTATGTTTAAGTGCTATGCTCGCTATGCTTGCTTTAAAAGTGGATGAGCCACCAAAAGCTGCCAGCATCCCGATGTTGACCAGCATCCGACAAGGCTTGGGTTTTGTATTCAGTAATCAGGTTGTGCTGGGTGCGATGTCACTGGATATGTTTGCAATATTGTTTGGCGGTGCTGTAGCCATGCTGCCAGCGTTTATTCATGATGTTTATCACTTGGGGCCAGAGAGTTTGGGGTTACTGCGTTCGGCACCGGCTGCCGGGGCAATTGCCGCCGGGATATGGATCACACGCAACCCGATTAATTTAAATGCCGGGCGCTGGCTATTGGGTGCAGTGGCAGGGTTTGGGCTGTGCATCATCGGTTTTGGCTTAAGTACCAGTTTCTGGATGGCGGCATTGCTGTTGTTGCTCTCCGGTATCTGTGACGGTGTCTCGGTAGTGTTACGCCAAACCATTATGCAGCTGGCTACGCCAGACAACATGCGTGGCAGGGTGGCGGCCATCAACGGCATTTTTATCGGGTCTTCCAATGAGTTAGGTGCATTTGAATCAGGCACCACCGCGCGCTTGATGGGCTTAGTACCTTCGGTGATTTTTGGCGGGCTGATGACCTTATCTGTAGTTGGCATTACCAGTAAATT
>Ga0208632_100152_pt1 | contig 29490 bp, 29 predicted proteins | sample LakWasMet49_LOW8_2_FD_183885 | JGI IMG/M metagenome (GOLD analysis project Ga0208632, IMG submission 183885) | Freshwater sediment methanotrophic microbial communities from Lake Washington under simulated oxygen tension - Sediment Metagenome... | ecosystem: Environmental > Aquatic > Freshwater >...
CCTCTTTGTCCATAAGTCTTTCGTATTGTTCCAGTACTTCCGGCAATGTTTTTGAATCGTGCAGGGTTTCGGTAAAATTCAGTGCTCCCATAATCACTCCTGTACGCTGATCAACCAGGATAGACACCTTACTGCCAAACTCAAACTTCTTATGCTCTTTGCCTTTAGAATAACATTTCACATCGGGCTCATGAAGACTATAAATTTTATTACTATCACCACGCTTTTGACAAAGTACCCGATGATACAACTTTATCGTGGGCAGATAAATGCCTAATTTGTCTAAGGGTAGTTTACGGGATAAATCCCTCACTAACCTACCTGCAATGATTTTAATTTTCTTATTTGCTTTACGCGCATGCTTAGCTCCGTTTTTTGTCTTCCCAAAACGCTGTAAATGGCTTAATTTCTTAACCGTTCGTGTGTATGACTGACGAAGATCAATAGCTTCTTCATCAGCTATCTTCCAACACTTCTTAATAATTTTCTTGTACAGTTTATCATCAGTAGGATATGTGATGTTCTTTTCCTGAACTGTCGTATCCACGCTCACTACAGAGACTTTATCATCATCATTTTTATCGTCATGTGGATTATTGACGCGGATACTCTCCTTTAAAATCAACTCTACGCCAGATTCTCCAATACGCTGACGAAAAGCAACAAGTTCAGTAGGAACACAGGGAGTAGTAGCGCGAAAATACTGTTCGCCACTCAAGTATTGATAATAAAGATTTTCTGACCATTGCTCCACCAGATTCTCATCACTCAGATTGCGTACATACTTCAATATCAGTAGCGACACCATCAATCGGATGGGTTTGGCTGGCTTGCCCATCGTCTCACTGTAATAAACTTTAAAGGCTTCTTCAAATATTGACCAATCTATTTTATCCGCCAGCAAATACAATGGGTGGCGTTGGTCAAGCTGATCAGCTAATCCGTGAAACAGACCTAACTGGGGTTCCGGTTTTTTTGGCGCTCTTAGCATCAGCTAATTTGCAGGCTTTTTGCAACTTTTTCAAATACCTTGCATATTATTTCTCACCTTTTTTCTAATATTACCTGTCTCCATTGAATCATAGACTTTTTGAGGGTCGACTAATTATTTACTGGATAAGTTTTACGCTTTGTCTTTTTATACATCAGTGCATTTTTGTTTCAATAAGAGAGAAACGAAGGGAAAAAGAAAAGGAGTATGCCCGAATTTGATAGGTGCTTCTTTTCTTCTGCCTCTCTTTTATTGAAACAATTTATAACACAGCACGTTAGTTTAATTAAACTTTACTTCAAATAATTTGGGCCAAAGTTTTCCTGTAACAAAAAAACGCTTGCCAACACTATCATAGGCTATCCCATTTAATACTGCTCCTTTGCTGCTTTGCGCTTCATCAGATAAAAATCCTGGTGCATATTTATTGAGCACATTCGAAAAATCTGCCTTCGCCAAAACATTACCTGTTGATGGATCAATCTTCACAATATAATTTGTCAGCCATACATTGGCATATATTAATCCATCTACATATTCCAGTTCGTTAATAGACGACAAAGGGCCATTATTATCAGTTACTCCCACTGTTTTCACTACCTTAAAAGTTAAAGGGTCCCTGTAATACAAATTGTTTGAACCATCATCCATGATAAGGTATTTGCCATCATTTGTCATACCCCAGCCTTCGCCGGCATAATTGAACTCAGTAATTTTTTTGAATGTTTTAAAATCATAAACAAAACATTTGCCTTCTTTGTATGTGAGTTGATAAATCTTTCCATTTAATACTGTTATACCTTCTCCAAAATAATCTTTAGAAAGATGTATTTGCTGCAGGGTTTTCCCTGTTGCAAGTTCTATTCTCGCCAATTTGCTTTTCCCTTTATAATCGGTATCTCCGGTGCCTTCGTATAGCGCATTATCGTGCCACTCCAATCCTTCCGTATAAGAAGTGGTATCGTGTGGGTACACGTTGGTGATGGTATAATTTAATACGGCAGGTGTTGTGTTTTCCGGCCCGATGGTTTTATCAACTGCGGGGTTGTTGTTACAGCCGGATAAAAGCAGTAGAATAAAAGCTGCGCTAATGGTATAATTCATAAATGGAAATTGCAACAAAAATAAATAAGTTGATACAGATACTTCGTTAAAAATGGTCCAATAACATGCCTGCTGCCTGTTCTGCTATAATAGGTGTAAGGGCCACACCCATGCCATTGCAGGCTACTGAAGCAAAAATGCCATCGCTTACTTTGCCAACAAATGGCTTTTTATCTTCCGTAAAACTCATAATGCCGCTCCAGTGATGCTCAATGGTGTATTGGTATGTGGGACTGAGGTGTTGCTGCAGGAAATTAGTTAGTGCATTTTTTATCTTTTCAGATCCGGCAAGATCAGTTGTGCGTTCTTCTTCAAATGCCATATTCCTGGCACCACCCAGCAGGATACGGTTCCCAAGGTTACGCCAATAATAAAAGCCTTCATCAAAATGAAAAGTGCCATGCATGGCTAATCCGTTAATAGGAGAGGTAACAATTACCTGTCCGCGTGCAGGCGTAATATTGAGTTGGGGTAATAGCCGGCTGGTATATGCATTGGTGCAGAATAAAACCTTATGCGCGTAGAGTGGCTGCTCTTTATTGGTTTTAATAGTAACCAACCCGTTCTCGTTTTCCCAATCGGTTATGGCTAATCCATACAATAGATCAACCCCCATTAGTTTTACTTTCCGGGTCAGGGATTGTACCAACTTACCACTGTGTATGGAAGCTTCGGCTTTGTTTTCAACCAATGCATCAAAGCCGCGTAGTCCCTGCTCCGGTAATTTTGCATCGGTTCTATGAAAACTTCTTTCCCTGCCGGTTATCATTTTCAGCAATTCATTCAGCCAGTCTATTCTATCATTTAAATCCTGCCAGCCGGTATAATTCCGGTTAATGCATTCATAGCCACCGCAAGGGTCAAACCCTACGGCTTCTGCTGTGAAAACTGATTTAATTTTTTCTATGCCCTTGAAGCGCATTTCGGCCACCTGTAACATAGCATCTGCACCAACGGTATCAGCATCGTGTAACAATTCTGTTGGACTGCCAAAGCAGGCAAAACCTGCATTGCGTGTAGAGGCGCCAAGAGGGGTGGTATTTCTTTCAATAATGGTAATACGGAGTGTGGGCTTTCTTTGCTTCAGTTCCAATGCTGTCCATAAACCCATTAACCCAGCCCCCACAATGATGATATCCTGTGAGGCATAATAAGTTTCTTTTTCCCAGATGGATGAATCAAACATAGCAATCTTTTGTACGCTGAACGCTTAACGCGGAATGCGCGGAGCGCAGGCAAAGAAAAAGCGTTAGGCGTTTTGCGTTTTAAACATTGAATCTGAAATGCATCACGTCTCCGTCTTTCACCAGATAGTCTTTACCCTCAATACGCAAACGTCCGTTCTCGCGGCAGGCGGCTTCACTGCCGTATTTTATAAAGTCTTCATAGGCTATTACTTCAGCCTTGATGAACCCTTTTTCAAAATCAGTATGTATCACACTGGCTGCCTGTGGGGCTTTCCAGCCTTTGTGTATCGTCCATGCCCTTACTTCCTGCACACCGGCAGTAAAATACGTTTCAAGATTCAGTAATTTATAAGCCGAAGTGATCAACCTGTTTAAAGCAGGTTCTTTCATGTGGTATTCTTCCATGAACATCTGCTTGTCTTCAGGGGCTTCCATTTCAGCTATCTGCGCTTCAATATTATTGCACATCACAATCACTTCTGCACCTTCAGCTTTTGCAGCAGCTTCTAATGCCTCAGAATATTTATTGCCGGTATGCATGCTTGCTTCATCTACGTTGGCAACATATAATACGGGCTTATCCGTTAACAGGAACAGGTCGGCCACTGCTGCTTTTTCTTCTTTGTCTAAACCAAGGGTATGGATATTCTTGCCTTTTTCAAGGTACTCTTTGCAGCGTGATAAGATTTCAAATTCAGCTTTGGCTTTGGTATCGGAGCCAACCCTTGCTGATTTTTCAACACGGTTCCATTTCCGCTCAACACTATCCAGGTCTTTTAACTGTAATTCTGTTTCAATAATTTCTTTATCACCAATCGGGTTAATGGCGCCTTCTTCGCGCAGCACATTTTCATCTTCAAAACAACGCACCACATGAATAATGGCATCCACCTCACGTATATTGGCAAGGAACTTATTTCCCAAACCCTCTCCTTTACTGGCGCCGCGAACAAGGCCGGCAATATCCACAATTTCTAACTGCGTAGGTACGGTTCTAACAGGTAATACTAATTCTGCCAGCTTATCCATGCGTGGGTCGGGTACATCTACCAGTCCCACATTGGGTTCAATGGTGCAAAAACGGTAATTGCTTGCCTGCGCTTTGGCGCTATTGCTAACCGCATTAAATAAAGTTGATTTACCTACATTCGGTAATCCCACAATGCCTGCTTGTAAAGCCATTTGAAGTACGATTTTAGTGGTACAAACTATACAGTGGTTGCCCGGCAGCACCTGTTTTGGCATCACCTGTTGCGTCGCACACTTGTACGTTCTGTCCTTTGCTCATCAAAAATTTGAGCCGCAAATATAGCCCGATTTAGGGGCAAAACAGCTACAAATTCTCCTTAGGGCCGCTACAGGCCGCCTGATCAGTGTTTACGGGCTTTTCAGGCTGCTGTCCCCCTGTCTTGTTAATGTTTAAATTCATTTATGCACGGCATAGGTAAGCATGGCTTAATTTGCTATTTTCACCACACAAACCACCTGTATGGCATTAAATTATGTATGGATATTATTCTTCATCATCGGGTTGATCATTGCATTGTTCAAACTGATCGTATTTCACGATTATGAGATCTTTAAGAAATTAGTAGAAGGTATTTTCGATGCATCCAAATCATCGGTGATGGATATTGGGTTGCCTTTAATTGGTGCCATGACTTTTTTCATGGGACTGATGAATATTGGCGAAAAAGCAGGTGCCGTTAATTTTCTTGCGCGGATACTGAACCCATTCATGAAGCGGATTTTTCCCGAGGTGCCGGATAAACACCCGGCCATGGGACAAATGGTGATGAATTTCAGCGCCAATATGCTTGGTCTGGATAATGCGGCCACGCCATTTGGGTTAAAAGCAATGGAGAGTCTGCAAACACTCAATCCCAATAAAGAAACCGCCAGTAATTCGCAGATCATGTTCCTTGTGCTGCATACCAGCGGACTAACACTGATACCACTTTCTATTATTGCGTATCGTGTTAGTGGGGGCAGTACCAACCCAACCAGTGTATTTGTGCCTTTAATGCTGGCCACTACTGTTGCTACTATTGCCAGTATTATTATTACGGGTATTTATCAGCGTCTTCGTTTTGATAAAGTGCTGGTATTATGGCTGGGCGGTATCATTGCTGCTATCTTTTTATTTGCCTGGTATATTAATGGGTTGCCTTCTCAAAAAAATGTGTCAACGCCCAGTTTGTTTACCAAAGAAACGTTCAGCAATGTGTTGGGCAATAGTATTCTGTTCCTGATCATCGCTTCATTTATTATTGGCGGGTTTGTAAAAAAGATCAATGTATTTGAGGCTTTTATTGAAGGAGCTAAACATGGCTGGGATGTGATTGTAAAAGTGATCCCTTACTTAGTAGGATTACTGGTGGGCATTCGTGTATTTCGCGATAGCGGCGCGCTGGATGCTATCATTAATGCCATCAGTTGGTGTTTTGTACAGGTGGGTATTACCAGCGATTTTGTACCTGCCTTGCCTGTTGCCATTATGCGCCCATTTAGTGGGGGCGGAGCGAGGGGGTTAATGCTGGATATTTTTAAAACACATGGCGCCGATAGTTTTATCGGCCAACTGGCATCTACTTTCCAGGGTAGTGCAGATACTACTTTTTATATTATTGCGCTTTATTTTGGAAGTGTAGGCATTAAAAAAGTACGTTACGCTATCTGGGCCGGTATGCTGGCAGATCTGCTTGGTGTAATTGCTGCTATCGGGATTGCGTATATCTTCTTTAAATAGTGTTAAACTTTTGGAAAGTTTAAAACTTTCCAAAAGTTTAATTCCACCCAGCGGCTTTGATATTTTTTGTCTCCCTTAGAAATACTGAATGTTTTTAGTTTATCTGTGGAATAAAAGCGGGAACGCAAAGCCCGCAATGGTTTCGCAAGGTACGCAAAGATTTTCCTTGCGTGCCCTGCGGCTCTTGGCGAACTTTGCGTTACGGCTTTAACCCCCGGCTTTCAACAACCCCGCCTAATGTATAAATGAGATTAAGTACGTTGTCAAATAGTATTAATAGCACAACAGGGTACACCTGATCCTATAGACATTTAACTTTTGGAAAGTTTTAAACTTTCCAAAAGTTTCGTCAATATTTTAACGCCCTCCGTAGCTGTTGCTTCTATTGCTGATAAACCTGGAAAAGATCTGGTAACGGGAATATTTTTGTCGATAATAAATTTAGGAATCCCTGCCGGTGCGCAGTTCAGTAATCCTGCCGCGGGATACACTACCAGAGAAGTTCCGATCACTACAAATATATCTGCGTTGCTTGCTATACCTGCTGCTTCTTCAATCATCGGAACCGGCTCTTCAAACCACACAATATGCGGCCTTAATTGCCCGCCATCCGGCGCCGTATCTCCTAAATGGATATCACCACGGATCTCATAAGTTTTTGTGTTGTCATGTACACTTCGCATTTTAAAGATCTCGCCATGCAAATGCAAAACATGGGTGCTGCCTGCACGTTCGTGCAGGTCGTCTATATTTTGAGTGATGATGTGTACGTTAAAATGTTTTTCTAATTCTGCCAGTCCAAGATGAGCCGCATTGGGGTTTGCCTTAGCCACATCTTTTCTGCGCAGGTTATAAAAATCCAGTACCACCGATGGGTTACTGGCCCAGCCGCGTGGGGTTGCCACTTCATACACATTATAGCCTTCCCACAAACCATCGCTGTCGCGGAATGTTTTTAAGCCGCTTTCTGCGCTGATGCCTGCACCGGTTAAAACCACCAGTTTTTGTTTGTTCATGAAGCAAAATTAGATATCCTGAGCGGTTAGCAATACGAGATAAACGAAGAAAAGGAGAAAAAGAGGGCTTGCCGAATTTCGGAGAGGCTTTTTTTCTTCTGACTCTCTTTTATTGAAATACGAGATTTTTCCCGGTATGGCGATGGATGGGTTGGTGTATTTTGAGGGATACTTAAAAAGCGCGAAACAATTGCGGATGTTTGCTCTGTAGGGTTGGATTTGCGATTTTTTTTGGGGGGGCGTAAATTGAAAAGTTAGCGGTCATGCCAGAGGACACCCTGCGAACATGAAAACCAGCCCAACAGACAAATTTTTCGTAAATTCGTAAGGTGAAAAAAAGAAAAGAAATAGGGCTCGACTTTGAGGTTGACAAACTAACAAATTCAATTGAAAATGTTGTAACTGGCGACAGCTTTGCTACTGAAATTTCGATTATAACAATACCAGAATTTAAAAATATTAACAAAAAGAACAAGTGGCAATTTGACTGGAAATTTGAATATAAGCAGCCTCAAAGAGAAGTTTACAAATTAACAATAGTAAACAATCAGCAGATCATACAAGGATTAATTAGTATCGAAATCAAACCTGACCATGTGTATATGCACCTTGTAGAAAGTGCACCATTTAATAAAGGAAAGGCAAAAATGTACGCAGGTGTTCCAGGCAATTTGGTTGCGTTCGCTTGCAAACTTTCATTCCAAAGGGGACATGAAGGAAATGTATCCTTTTTCTCGAAGACACAACTTATACAACATTACATTGACAGCTTAGGTGCACTACATATCGGTGGCAGAATAATGATTATTGACACAATTGCAGCATTAAAGCTAATTGACAAATATTTCCCAAGATGAAAAACAAAACAAAAGAATTAGACGTAGACTTTATCGGCGGACAAAACAATCCTCTGACAAAAGAAGAAGAAAATGCTATCAGCGCCTTTATTCGTGCTGATAAAGAAAAGCGCGAACTTAAAGGGGTTAGAAAAAAGACAATATTAAAACAGAAGCAACTCGCCTAACAAAAGGCACGAACCGCTAACACGAAGTTTGCCAAAAGTGTGGATAGACAAACAAACATCAGCTAAGTACAATGCCAAGCATTGGTTCGGTCAGACAAAACTATACCGGGCTTTAGTGCTTAACTTCAACTAATCAAATTATTCAGCAAACGTTCCGGCGGACACAATTACAATTCTAATGCCACACCTTCGGCAAGCTCTGTACGTTAGCGGTTATTATATATGCAACCTAAAAGCCTACCAACAGAATTTACAATTAACATGTTCCTTGATAAGGTCATGGTTTTGCAGCAATCAGACTTAAAATCTGTGAAATCATATAACTATTTTGATAACGACTCTCCATGCCATATTTATTTTATATGCAAAAGGCCTCGTGTTACTATTAAACAAGACTCCTTTGTAGCAACAGACGAAAGCCTAATAATGACTTTTAGAGTTCAAAAAATGGGAAAAATCTGAAGAGTTTACATATACTATACAGAACATGTTTGGCAGTAGCGATATAACAATTGAAACTCAATATCCATTTTCAATTTTTTATTTCAAGAAAAATAATGAAAGAATCCTTAGATGCAATTCGGCAGTTTTCTTGCAATCAATCCCTCGTTATTATACAAATGCAGACTTTCTTGATTTAGAAATATTATATATTGGCCAATCATATGGTGTAGAAGGTGCCCGAACTGCTCCGGATAGATTAAAAAATCATTCAACATTACAAGGAATTTATGCAGAAGCAATTCAAAAAAATCCAGATAGTGAGATTTGGTTAGCCCTTACCTCTTTTAAACAAATCAACTTAATGATGATGGATGGTTTTACTGATTTTTCAAAAGAAGAACTTGATGCCGATGAAAAGAGGTTTAAAGCGGTACATCATCGCTTGAACTACGAAGGCATAAATGAACAGCAAAAAATAAATTTTACAGAAGCTGCTCTAATAAAATATTTCCAACCTCCTTACAATTTTGAATACAAAAATACTTTTCCAAATCCTGCACATACAACTTATGAGGAATGTTATGAATTAGATATAAATTGTATAGCAATAGAGCTTAATACAATTGAAACAATTAACTGTCATGTTTATTCAGAGGCTGCTAATAATAGGTTCATGCATATGCACCATTTTCCGCTACATTCATCAGCTGAGAGAAAAAGTATGTTTGACATTGAATCAATTCTTAAACCCCTATAACAACCGCTAATAACTAAGGTTTCGTTGCGCCCAACGGGCGAACAATGAAACCCCTGTTGAACGGAACCGGTTATGAGTGGAGTGACTGTATGGAGTTATCGGAAGATGGTATAGAGATGGCAAAGAGGCTATGCACCTGTTTTTTCTATTCTTCGCAAGGTGTCCATTTTATAAAATAAAGGAAAACATTCCCCGCAGGCGTCTCCCGGAACGGGGACACTGCGGTTTGAACGGGAAAAGTCAATCGATTAGGTAGTTGATGGAGCAAATAAATAGGCTGCGCGGTATTGAATTTATAGTAATGCGCAGAAATTTTAGTTAACAGGAATATGAATCAATTCTAAGCGCAGGGTCCCCGTTCCGGGAGACACCTGCGCAGAACTTTCTTTTTTTGTATCTTAGAAGAATACTCTGCGGAGAAGGAAAATATTGATCATTTTTACATCAAAACAGCTTATTATGAAAAGCGCATTTTTTATTTGCAGCATTTTTTCTTTGATAATCTCATGTAAGAAAGCCAATACAGAAACTTGTAACTCCGGTCCTGTCCCATATAAAAGTCTTAAATCCGAATATGGTTGTAGTAACAATAGTTATGCAACAAACATCAACGGAGTTACATTTGTTATCATTAGAAATCAAACCGATTTTAACAATACGGTTATCGGTAGTTGCAAGCCTAATGTAGATTTTAGTACATATGATCTAGTTATTGGTCAAAAGCAATTAACAAGCGGATGCCGAGAAATTATTTACGATCTTTCTAAAGATTGCCAAAGTAATACTGTAACAGTAAATGTCACTATGAAAACTAATTTTACTACTGAAGCGCCTCAAATTTTTTACAATTGCCTTTTACCAAAATTGCAGCCGAATGAAAATGTCACAGTCAATGTTGTGGTACAATAGAAATGTTGAATGAACAAATAGATATATAACGAACGCACAATAACTAAGGTTTCGTTGCGCCCAACGGGCGAACAATGAAACCCTTGTTGAACGGAACCGGTGATGAGCGGCGTAACTGTATGGAGTTACCGGAAGAGGGTATAGAGAGATAGATTTTGTATATTTGTTTTATGACCTTAGATACTGCCAAAATAGAATCCATTAAAGCATACTTCAAAACACGCCCTGTTTTGAAGGCATACTTGTTTGGATCGTATGTTAGGGGAATGGCAGACAATAAGAGTGATATAGATATTTTAGTTGATTTAGATTACAGTCAAAAAATAGGATTGCAGTTCATTCAAATGAAACTAGATCTCGAAAAACTCTTAAATAATGAAGTCGATTTAGTTTCTTCAAATGGGATGTCTAAATATATTAAACCACTTGTTGAAGTAGAAAAGCGTTTAATATATGAGAAGTGAATTAGGGATAAAATCAGATTGCAGCATATTCTTGATGCAATTGATGAAATTCATAAATACGTAATTGCAGCAGACCTTTCAGTATTTCTCGAAAATTCAATGATGCGATTTGCATGTATAAAGCAAATGGAAATAATTGGTGAAGCCAGTAATCATCTATCTACAGAAGTAAAATCCAAATTTCCAGATATAAAGTGGGCGCAAATTATTGGAATGCGAAATGTATTTGCTCATGAATACTTTGGTATTGATTCCAGTGTGGTTTGGGAAATTATTAATAATGATATTCCGGAATTAAAAGAAAAGATAGAACATGTCTTAAAATCAATACAGTAACCACTTCAGCCAATAACTACTACTGATGCCAATGGCCTGAACATCAACTTTAGCGTCCCGACTCCGCCATTTCCATCACGATCTTCCATTCATCTGCTTTCACTGCACCTACAGACAATCGACCCAATCTTACCAGGTCCATATTGGCCAAACGCTTGTCTGCTTTGATCTGTGCAAGGCTAACGGGATGCTTCAGTTTTTTATATGGCTTAAAATCAACCACCAGCCATGCAGGATCATTGGTGGTTGGGTCCTGGTAAGCTTCTTTCACCACTTTGGCAATGCCCACAATTTCCATCCCTTCATTACTATGGTACCAGAAAGCGAGGTCGCCTTTTTTCATGGCCCGCAGGTTATTGCGCGCCGCATAATTACGCACGCCATCCCAGAAAGTCTGACCATCTTTTTCAAACTGTTCCCAGCTATATTTAACGGGTTCTGATTTGATCAACCAATAATTCATGTTACCCCCTAACCCCCTGAAGGGGAATTTACCCCCTAACCCCCTAAAGGGGGAATTTATTGAGTGAATAATAGTAAATATAAAACTAAAATATCTTTAACTCCCCCTTCAGGGGGCTGGGGGGTATATCACCACCCGCTCGCCAACACATCTGCCAGATGCATCACTTTTAATCCGGTGCCTTTGTGTTTATTGCAGCCGTCAATATGCATCAGGCAACTCATATCGGTACTGATAAGGTATTCTGCACCTGTTGCAACGGCATTGGTTATTTTCTGATCGCCCATAGAAATACTGATGGGTTCGAACTTAACTGCAAACGTGCCGCCAAAACCACAGCAGGTTTCTACATCATTCATTTCAATCAGTTCAAGTCCCTGTACATTACCCAGCAATTGCCTTGGCTCTTTTTTTACTTTGCATTCGCGCAGTGCGGCGCAACTGTCGTGGTAAGTGGCTTTGCCGTTAAACACGGCGCCAAAATCATCTTTCTTTAAAATATGTATCAGAAATTCTGAAAATTCAAAAGCACGCTCGGCAGTTCTTTTTGCCAGGGCAGCTTCGGGCGCATTCTCAAATAATTTTGAATAATAATTTCTCACAAAACCAATGCAACTGGCGCTGGGTGCAACAATATAATCTGAGCCGGAAAAATCGTTGAGAAATTTGCTGCAAACTTCTTTTGCCTCTCCCCAAAAACCTGCATTAAAGGCGGGCTGCCCGCAACAGGTTTGTTTGGTATTATATGAAACAGTACAGCCGGCTTTTTCAAGCACTTTCACCATATTAAATCCAACAGTAGGGTATAACTGGTCTATAAAGCAGGGGATGAATAATTGTACATTCATATTACCGGGCTATAAGTTTAAAAACGTTGAGTTGTTAAACACATAGTTACATAGGTCAGGAAACAGGGCATATAGTTTAAAACTATACACCTCTTTGTTCTCCCTATGTATCTATGTGTTTTAAAAAGAAAAACATCAATATATAAATTTCAATAACAACGCGTTGGGTTCAAACTATTTTAATTTCCTGTTTAAAGCTATCATTTTTATGGCAGTAATAGCCGCTTCCTCGCCTTTATGACCGTGTTTACCGCCAATGCGTTCAATGGCCTGTTGTTCATTTTCAACGGTTAGCACGCCAAAGATCACCGGCGTGTCGAGCGAGAGGTTTAATTGCAGCACACCATCTGTTATGGCTTTGCACACATAGTCAAAATGCGGTGTATCGCCACGAATTACAGTTGCCAGTGTAATGTAGGCATCAGGCAATTCTTTGCAATAGGTATAATGGTTCTTTACTGCAAATGGAATTTCAAAAGCACCGGGAACAGTGATCACTTTATAACGAATGCCCTGTTGCTTCAATATCTTTTTTGCGCCTGCCTCTAATTTCTGAATGATGTGTGCGTTCCATTCGGTCTTCACAATCACAACAAAGGCATCCTTTACTGCAGGGATGCCTTTGTTTACTGATGTATTGCCTTTTGTAGCCATCGGGTTACATTTTCTAATTCTTTTCTATACTCAAACGTGAGATATATTTATCGGCCTGAAACCCTTTATCGGTTTTAGGGAATTTTTCTTTTAACTGTTTGTACAGTTCCAGCGCTTCTTTGGTTTTTCCATTAGTTTCTTCCAGCAAAGCGGCACGGAATAAATACTCTGCAGAATTGTTTTCGTCTTTCTCAAAAAAGCCTGCAGCCTTTTTATAATTCTCAACAGCTTCTTCTTTTTTATTTAATTCAGCATACGCATCACCCAGGCAGCCATAAGCCAGTAACTGGATCTGTTTTGCATCAGTAGAAAAATCTTTCAGGTATTTTACCGCATTGTTAAAATCGCCCAGTTTCAGGTAACTCACACCTGCATAGTATTTTGAAAGATTGGCAGCTTTGGTTCCGCCAAAGTTTTTAATTACATACAATACACCTTTGCTTTGACCGTCGCCGTTTAAAACGAGGTTAGATGAATCCTGGCTGAAATACTGCTGTGCTTTAAACAAAGCTTCTGCCGCCTTCTCTTCTTTTGGTTTTGCGATATATTCATTATAACCATACCAGCCACCACCGCCAAGAATGATCACCACCAGGACAATCAGGGTTGGTTTTTGAAATCTTGCCCAAAAGCCCTGCATTTTTGCAAGGGTCTGATTGGTTTCTTCGTGCTTCTCAGTCATACTTTTATTTTAAAGATTTGGGTGTTAAAAATTGTCGATGCGTTGCTTCCGGTTTTAGTCAACATCAAACACATAGTTATCGTCTGCATACACATCTTTCAGTAACTCGCTGTCATCGGGCCATGGGCTTTCTTCTGCAAATTTCACGCTTTCTTCTACCACTAAACCAATCTTATCGTCAATGGCTTTCAGATCAGCCTCGCTGGCAAAATTATTGTTAAGAATGGTGCTGCGCACTTTACCGATAGGATCCTGCTCTTTGTACTCATCCACTTCTTCCTTAGAACGGTATTTCTGAGGGTCGGAGATTGAGTGACCTTTATAGCGGTATGTTTTTAATTCCAACAGGGTAGGGCCATCTCCTTCACGTGCTCTTTTTACGGCACGGGCAACACTTTCGTGCACATTCTCCGGTGTCATGCCATCTACTTTATCAGCAGGCATATCATAGGCATCGGCTAATTTATAAATATCTACTACGTTACTGGTACGTTCGATGGAAGTACCCATTGCGTAATTGTTGTTTTCGCAAATAAATATTACCGGCAGTTTCCATAACATTGCCAGGTTGAAGGTTTCGTGCAAGATACCCTGGCGTGCAGCACCGTCTCCAAAGAAACAGAGCACCACGTTATTGGTTCCTTTATATTTCTCAGCAAATGCCAAACCGGCTCCTGTTCCTATCTGGGCGCCTACTATACCGTGGCCGCCAAAAAACCTGTGTTCCACACTGAAAAAGTGCATACTTCCTCCTTTTCCTTTAGAACAACCGGTTGCCTTGCCATATAATTCGGCCATACAGGCGTTTGGCGACATGCCCTTAGCCAATCCCAGGCCATGGTCGCGATAAGCCGTAATAAAGGGATCATCAGCCCCTGTAGCCGTCATACAACCGGCAGCAATAGCTTCCTGTCCTACATAGGCATGGAAAAAACCACGGATCTTTCCCGCCATTTTATACATTTCTTCCGCCTTTAACTCAAACTGACGTATTAATTGCATCAGTTCGTACCAATAGAGGTAGGTTTCCTTTGAAAATTTCGTTGCCACGTAAGCTAAATTTTAGAGGGGCAAATATAGGGGGAAAAGTTTGGAGTTAGGAGTCTGGACCTGGGAGTTTTGGGTTGAAAACGAGGGTATTTGAACGATTATCCACAGTTCAGGAAAAATAAGAGAGGGAATAACGAATAATGAACAGGGAATATTGAATAACGAATGATGAAGTGTTCTATGACTTGATCATTCGTTATTCAATATTCAATATTCCTTACGCCTCCAGTAAAAACGGGTATTTATAGTCTACCGGCGGATTAAAGGTTTCTTTGATGGTTCTGGCGCTTAACCAGCGATACAGGTTTAGCATACTGCCCGCCTTATCATTGGTACCCGATGACCTTGCACCGCCAAATGGCTGTTGGCCAACTACGGCACCCGTAGGCTTATCGTTAATGTAAAAATTACCTGCCGCATTACGCAGTTTATTGGTAGCCAGTTCAACAGCGGCCCTGTCTTGCGCCAATACGGCTCCTGTTAAGGCATAGTTGGATGTGGCGTCTAACAGTTTCAGGGTTTCTTCAAATTTGTCGGCAGGATAGATATAAATGGTTAATACCGGCCCAAAGATCTCTTCGCACATGGTTACATATTTCGGGTCTTTGGCCTCTATCACGGTTGGCTCTATAAAATAGCCTTTGGTCTTATCGTAATTTCCTCCCACCCAGATCTTTGCTTTCTTGTCTTTTTTAGCTGCATCTATGTATTTGGTGATGCTGTTAAACGATTTCTCGTCTATTACTGCGTTGATAAAATTGCTGAAGTCTTCAACGCTGCCCATTTTCATGGATTTGAGGGCCGCTACCAGCTTGGCTTTTACTTCTTCGGCCATATTGCTGGGAATATAAGCCCTTGATGCAGCCGAACATTTTTGTCCCTGGTATTCAAAAGCCCCCCTTGCCAATGCCGTAACCACTGCATCTGCATTGGCGCTCTTATGGGCTATCACAAAATCTTTACCACCTGTTTCTCCCACAATTCTTGGGTAAGAGCGGTATTTGGCAACATTCTCACCAATCACTTTCCACATAGTATTAAATACACCTGTTGACCCGGTAAAGTGAACACCAGCAAACTCGCGGTGAGAAAAACAAACTTTGCCAATGGTTGGGCCATCAACATAAATAAGATTGATCACACCATCGGGCAAACCGGCTTCTTTTAAAACACGCATAAACATTTGGGCGGCGTAAACCTGGGTGTTGGCAGGTTTCCAAACTACTGTATTGCCGCACATGGCAGCAGATGTAGGCAGGTTACCACCGATGGCAGTAAAATTAAATGGGGTGATGGCCAGCACAAATCCTTCTAATGGCCGCCATTCCAAACGGTTGTGCATACCGGGTGAAGAGATGGGTTGCTGTTTATATATCTCACTCAGAAAATGAACATTAAAACGAAGGAAATCGATCAGCTCACAGGCACTGTCTATCTCTGCCTGGAAGGCGTTCTTGCTTTGCCCCAGCATGGTGGTTGCATTAATATGGAACCGGTATTTGGTAGCCAGCAGATCGGCAGCTTTTAAAAAGATATGTGCCCTGTTCTCCCAGCTCATGGCCGCCCATGCTTCTTTGGCTTTTAAGGCAGCATCAATGGCCAGGTGAACATGTTTTTCTTCACCGGCATGAAAGAAACCAAGTGTATGGCTCGTTTCATGAGGAGGGTGCATGGCTGTTTTCTTTCCTGTTTTTACCGCTTTACCACCAATGTACATGGGCACTTCAATTGGTTTTTTCTTTAGTTCGGCAAGTGTTTTTTTCAGTGAAGCTCTTTCGGGGCTACCTGGTGCATATTGCAATACCGGCTCGTTGGCGGGCATAGGATAAGAGAAATATCCAAGACTCATAGTATCAGTGTTTAGTTTGAAAATGCAAGTTAAGAAACAAATGTTAGTTAGAAGAAAGGGAGGGAAGATCGGTGATTACCCAACACAAGGCCTGGCAACTTTTCGTGCATTTTATCAATTGTCTCCTTCTGAATTATCAGTTACTTTGCACTATTATTATGGCCATCATTCTGTTCGATAACCGTTTTCGCAGGTCGCTGTTACCGTTTACGTATACAAGGGCTGTTGCCGGTTTGCGTTTTGGTATCTTTTCTATAAAGGAGAGATGGGAGGCATGGGCGCAAAAGCCGGTGTTTGTTCATACAGATCAATATCTTCAGCCATTATATGCTGTGCCGGATAAAGGTGATCATATCTGGATCGATGCCAGCGTGCTGCCCGATGAAACCGTGCTGGATGCTATCCTGTCGCTCGAACACGGTTCATGCCTTGCGGATGAAACAGGGTTAATTGCCGGAAGGACGACAATTGATTTTGCCGGTTTTGATCCTGCCAATTCGCTGCATTTTTTTGAGACTATTCATGATCATTCAAAGCTGAAACGTTTGGTACATCCCTGGCACTTAATGCAGTGGAATGATGGGATGTTGCGGCAGGATTTTGAATTAGTAACCAAAGGAAGAAAATCTCAACCCATCCCTGCAACCGTTAATGTGTTACAGTCTGAAAATATTTTTATTGAAGAAGGCGCAACACTCAACTATTGCACATTAAACGCCGCTACAGGCCCCATCTACATAGGAAAGAATACAGAAATAATGGAAGGCTCTGTGATACGCGGGCCTTTTGCGCTGGGAGAAAATTCAGTGATCAAGCTGAACAGCCGCGTGTATGGCGCTACCACCTTAGGGCCATCCTGTATGGGTGGAGGTGAAATAAAGAATACAGTGATGATGGGGTACAGCAATAAAGGGCATGATGGGTATCTGGGAGATTCTGTAGCAGGCGAGTGGTGCAATTTTGGTGCGGGCAGTACCAACAGCAATATAAAAAATACGGCAGGGGAAGTGAAAGTATGGGATATTAATACCAACAGGTATGTTGGGGTTGGACAAAAATGCGGGGTTATCCTGGGCGATTATTCACGCGTATCCATCAATGCGTCTATTAATACCGGAACGATGGTGGGGATCTGTTGTAATGTTTTTGGAGCCGGACTTTTGCCTACTATCATTCCAAATTTTAGCTGGGGCGTTAATGGTACCCGTTATGTGTTTGATAAAACAGTAGCTGACATTGATAATTGGAAAAAACTGAAAGGACATTCGTTAAGCGAAGCAGAAACTTCGGCGATACGATTTATCTTTGACCAGTTATAAATAACCTGTTGTGTTATTAAACACATAGTTACATAGGTCAGGAAGCAGGGCATATAGTTCAAAAGCTATGTTTCTTTTTTGTTTTCCCTATGTATCTATTGTGTTTTAAAAGGGTTTGAAATAGAGAATAACTGTAGTATTACTACTTATAAAAGTAAAATACATCGGCATATAAAATTCAATATCGCAATGCGTTTATAAATAATATTTCTCCTATCTCATTTAAAACGCAGAGATATGGAGGATGCACAGAGAAATTAAAAAACAAATATGAGAAAGCAAATTGCAGCCGCAAACTGGAAAATGAATTTAACCCTGAAACAGGGAGAAGAATTATTAGATGCCATCATCAGCAAGCCCCATTCGCTGAAAGCCAATCAGCAGGCGGTGTTTGCCGTTCCATTTCCTTACCTGGCTATGGCACAGCAAAAACTGGCAGGCAAAACAAATGTGTTTGTAGCCGCACAAAACTGTTACAGTAAAAAAAGCGGTGCCTATACCGGAGAAGTATCTGTTGAGATGTTACAGTCGCTCGGTATTCAGTATGTTGTACTGGGTCACTCAGAACGCCGCGAATATTTTAATGAGAGCAACCAGTTGCTGGCAGATAAAGTAAACATCTGCCTGGAATATAATATCCAACCTATTTTTTGTTGTGGCGAGCCTTTGGCTATTCGTGAAGAAAATGCACAGAATACTTATGTAGCCAAACAATTAGAAGAGTCTTTGTATCACTTATCTGCAGAACAGTTACAAAAGATCGTGATTGCCTATGAGCCGATCTGGGCCATTGGTACCGGTAAAACAGCCAGCAGTGCGCAGGCGCAGGAAATGCACGCATTTATCCGTCAGCAACTGGCAGCAAAATATGGTGCAGCAGTTGCAGACTCAATCTCCATTTTATACGGCGGAAGCGTGAAAGCGGCCAATGCTGTTGAAATATTTGGTCAGCCCGATGTGGATGGCGGACTGGTTGGCGGAGCTTCCCTGGTTGCCGATGAATTTGTGGCAATTATTAATGCACTGAAATAAAAAAATTGTTAGCTGCAGTTTTCGCAGATTTAGATCTGCGAAAACTGCAGCTTTGCTTTAATAACCCTAACCAACCATTTTCTTTCAATTTAACAGTATCTGGTATAGACACCGGACTGCCCGACTGTGGAAAATCGCACCCCGTACTTCGTACTTCGCACTTATCTTTGCAGCCTTATGAAGAATATCAGGAATTTTTGCATCATCGCTCATATAGACCATGGTAAAAGTACGTTGGCCGACAGGCTGCTGGAACATACCCAAACCATCGGCTCAAGAGATATGATGAACCAGGTATTGGATGATATGGACCTGGAACGTGAAAAAGGGATCACTATTAAAAGTCATGCCATTCAGATCAACTATGTTTATAAAGGGGAAGAATATGTATTGAATTTGATTGATACCCCCGGCCACGTAGACTTTAGTTATGAAGTGAGCAGGGCACTGGCCGCCTGTGAAGGAGCTTTGCTCCTTGTAGACGCATCACAGGGTATTCAGGCGCAGACTATCAGTAACTTATATCTCGCAATTGACAATAATCTTGAGATCATTCCGGTGATCAATAAGATTGATATGGATGGTGCCAAGATACCTGAAGTGACAGATCAGATCATTGACCTGATTGGCTGTAAGCAGGAGGATATCCTGCTGGCCAGCGGTAAATCGGGTATTGGTATTGAAGAGATATTGCAGGCTATTATTGAGCGTATTCCAGCCCCTAAGGGTAGTTACGATGCCCCGTTGCAGGCATTAATATTTGATAGTGTATTCAATAGTTTCAGGGGTATCATCGTGTATTACCGGATCCTGAATGGGGTTTTAAAGAAAGGAGATAAGATCCGTTTTGTGGCTTCCGGCAGCGATTATTTTGCTGATGAGGTAGGGGTACTCAAACTAAACATGACGCCCAAAGATGAAGTAAAGGCGGGCGATGTGGGCTATATCATTACCGGTATTAAAAATGCAAAAGAAGTAAAAGTGGGGGATACCATCACACTGGCCAATAACCCGGGTGAAATGATCCATGGTTTTGAAGAAGTGAAACCGATGGTATTTGCAGGCATCTTCCCCGTAAATACAGACGATTTTGAAGTGCTGCGCGATTGCATGGGAAAACTGCAGTTAAACGATGCTTCATTAGTGTTTGAACTGGAAACATCGCAGGCGCTTGGTTTTGGTTTTAGATGCGGGTTCCTCGGACTGCTGCATATGGAGATCATCCAGGAAAGATTGGAAAGGGAGTTTAATCAAACGGTGATCACTACCGTTCCCAACGTAAGCTTTATCGCTTATACCACCCGTGGCGAAAAGATCAACGTTAACAATCCGGTAGAAATGCCCGATCCTGTTAAAGTGGCTAAAATTGAAGAACCTTTTATCAGGGCGCAGATCATTACACAGCCTGATTATATCGGAAATATTATGACACTCTGCCTCGGCAAGCGTGGAATACTGATCAATCAAAGTTATTTAACACCAACGCGCGTAGAATTAGTATTTGAGATGCCGTTAACTGAGATCGTATTTGATTTTTATGATAAACTGAAGAGCTCTACCAGGGGCTATGCTTCCTTCGATTATACGCCGATCGATTACCGGCAGGCCGATATTGTTAAAATGGACATCCTGCTGAATAACGAAAAAGTAGATGCCCTAAGTGCGCTCATACATCGTAGTCGCGCTGAAGATTTTGGTCGCAAACTTTGCGAAAAATTAAAAGAGTTATTGCCCAGGCAACAGTTCCAGATTGCCATACAGGCCGCTATCGGCGCAAAAGTAATTGCCCGCGAAAATATCAGCGCCATGCGCAAAGATGTAACCGCCAAATGTTATGGCGGTGATATCAGCCGTAAAAGAAAACTGCTGGAAAAGCAGAAAGAAGGTAAAAAACGTATGCGCCAGATAGGTAATGTAGAAATACCGCAGGAAGCATTTTTGGCGGTGTTGAAGCTGGATTAGGGGAGGGTGAAGATTGGGAAATTTTGGAATTGGGAAATTGAAGTAGAGAGGGGTATTTCTCCTGCTTTAACTATTTTAACTCCCTTTAACCATTTTAACTATACCCTCATCAATTCCCTTTCCCCTTCTTCTTCGGCAACAGAAACTGGTTATTTCTTTGTTCAACCCCTTCCTGTGTAGGACTCAATCTTATGTTTGGATCAACTTGTTTTACAACGGGTACATGATTCCATCTGCCGTAGGCCCATTTAAAACCTTCAAAACTGCCATAGGGAATTAAGGTGTGTTTGGCACTGTTATCGCCCGACTCGCTTACCAGGTGGGCAAATGTGATCATATCCAGTTCGGGATCGTAATTCAGTTTCGCATTGGCTTCTTTTTTAAACTCCATACAGAAGCGGTAGGCCGGCTGCGGTGGCTTGGTTTCATCATTAGGATAATTAAAATACCTGCCGCCAAATACGGGCTTGCTGTTATCATCAAATGTGAGTACTTCTATCCATTTTTTGGTGCTCCGCGCATCGTTCTCATCATACCCGATAAGTGTATAATAGTTTTTGTTGTTGTATGTTTTCTGAACAATGTTGTAATACACGGCACCGATCCATTGTTGATTGCTGCGGACAGAATCAACTGGGTTATCAGTAAAAGCAGAGTTATCATATAACGGGATAAGCTTCAGAGATCCATCTGTTGTATGATATTGTATGGCCCCTTTCTGCCGGTAATAGGTAAAATCTTTCATGATCTGCCAGGTGATGATACGAAAACTGCTGTCGGGCGCATACAGCCTTGAAATAGTTTTTAATGAATCGAAAGGATATGAAAATGAGTAGGGCACTTTTAATGCCTGTACCAGCGCTTTGGTAAAAATACTGTCGGCAATGGCCCTGTCTGATGCTTCGGGTGCATTTACAATATCACTGGCATAATTGCGCATATTATCTTCCAGTTGTGTTAATAGCTGTACACTGGCAGGTGTTTTCTTTTGCGCATGCAGGGTTAACACAAATAATGAGGAAAAAATAATGATACAGTATCGCTTCATAATAAAACAAGTTCCGGACTAAGTTACAACCAATCTGATTGATGAAACAGGTTGGCGCAATTGAGGCGGAATTTTAAGATTTCATTTTCCTTCAACTGCGTTTGCAAATTCGATCAGACTGTTAAACCTGAGATCGATCTTTGGATCGGGATAAGGAACTTCGGGGTGCGTGGTGGCTACAAACACTGTATAGATCCCGGCATTGCGGCCAAAATTCATATCGCTGGTACGGTTTCCAACAATTATGCTTTTGGAAAAATCTATTTCAGGAAAATCATTTTTTGCCTGGAAGATCATACCCGGATTGGGTTTCCGGTTGGGCGAATCATCGGCAAGGTCGGGGCAATAATATATTTTATCAATGCGGCCACCGGCTTTTTCAATATTGCTAACCATGTAGGAGTGGATGCCATCAAGATCACTAACCGTCATCAAACCTTTACCAATTCCTTTCTGGTTGGTGGTTATAATAATTTTCCCAAAATACTTGGACAGGATAGAAATAGCTTCTACCGTGCCATCATAAAACTGAAACTCTTCCCGGTTTCGGATATAATCGTTTTCTTTTTCATGATTGATCACGCCATCCCTGTCTAAGAACAGGGTCCAGCTTTTATCTATATTTTTTAGTTCCAGCATATCAGTTGCTTAATTCTTTTTGTGCTTTCTGGTAATCTTCGGGTATACCGATATCAATAAAATAGCCGTCCTGTACAAATCCAAACATGTTACGGCTGTTATAATACTGTTGCAGGTAATCGGTCTCGAAAGAAAATTTTTCCGGCAGGTCTTCTTTCAAAAATGATCCTGCATTCAAAATATATACACCGCCGTTGATCAATCCTTTTTTGTAAAACTGTTTTTCTTTGAATGAGGCAATGCGCTGATCGGGGTTCAATTCCACCACACCATACCGCTCAAAATTTTCCATGGGTTTCAGCGCCAGCGTACAGTCTGCATGATGTGCCAGATGAAATTGAGCCTGTTCGGCAATATTTGTTTTGAAAATACTATCACCATTAACCACCACTACATGGGTATTATGAACATAAGAGCAGGCAAGGCGGATAGCGCCACCTGTACCCAGTGGTTCATTTTCAATCACCAGTTCATAATTGCCTGATGGAAGCAGTTGGGTAAGGTATTGGATAAACGCTTCTGAACGGTAACCCAATGAAAAAATAAAACGTTCAATGCCCTGTGTTTTCAAGTGATCAATCACATAAGCAATAAACGGTTTGTTATTTACGGGGGCCATGCATTTGGGCAGGTCAGGCACAGCATTGCGCAACCTGGTTCCGAGGCCTCCGGCAAGAATAATAGCTTCCTTAACAGGCATTAGCCGAAAATTTTAGCTTCCACCAATTCGCAAATGATATGACCGATCAGAATATGGCTTTCCTGTATCCTTGGTGTATCTGTAGAAGGTACATTGAATAAATAATCGCTGGCATCTTTCATTTTACCGCCGGTAGCGCCGGTAAGGCCAACAGTTATTACGCCTTTCTCTTTTGCAACAGCAAAAGCGTTCAGGATATTTTTTGAATTACCTGAAGTGCTTAGTCCCACCAGTACATCGCCTGCCACACAGGTGCCATCTACAATTCTTGAATAGATCACATCATAACTGTAATCGTTGGCCACTGCAGTAAGGTAAGAGCTGTTGCAATGCAATGCTTCAGAAGGAAGGGCTTTTCTGTCGATGTAAAATCTGCCTGAGAATTCAGCAGCAAGGTGCTGTGCATCTGCAGCACTGCCACCATTTCCGCAGAACAACACTTTTTTACCGGTTTGAAATGCATTGGTGATCACTTCAATTACGGTTTCTAATCTTTTCTGAAACTCAGCATCTGTCAGTATTTTGCTCTTTACGTCGATTGAAGCGCCGATGATCCTTTGAATGTTTGTTTTCATTTAATTATGTTATGCTTTGATTTACTGTATTGTCCAGGTGGTTAATCCATGTTTGGTAAACTGGTATGGATTAATTTTCCCGCCAAAGGTATTTAAGGTTTCAATTACCTGGTAACGGCTGTTGCCGGGGCAATAAAATATCATAAAACCGCCACCGCCCGCGCCGCTGATCTTGCCGCCGGTTGCACCAGCTTTTTTAGCCGCGTCATAAATGGCTTCAATACCGGTATTGGAAATATTGGCAGCCATATTTTTTTTCTGCTGAAATCCATAATCCAGTATCTCTCCAATATGATCCAGTTTACCAACCAGCAGTGCCTCTTTCATCATCCTTGCCTGTTCTTTTAACTGGTGCATGGCATCTATGCTTTTACTATTTTTTTCTTTTACGTTTCGTTGTTGCTCTGTAATGATAGAGGCCGACTCACGCGTAGTAGACGTAAAATACAATACAAGGTTATGCTCCAGCTCGCTCAGGTAATCCTGTCGTATTCTTAGGGGGTTTACGATCACTTTATCGTTGGCATAAAACTCCATGAAGTTAAACCCGCCAAAAGTGGCAGCATACTGGTCCTGCCTTCCGCCTGCTAATTGTAAATCGGCACGTTCAATTTCATAAGCATAATGGGCCATATCATAATCGCCAAGTGGCAGTTTCAGCATTTCGGCAAAAGCGCCAATAATGGCTACTACCAGTGTAGAAGAAGTACCCAGCCCGCTTCCGGCAGGGGCATCTACAAAAGTAGAAAGCCTGAAACCTTTCAGAGCAAACGGGTAGTCTTTCTGAATGCGGTTATACACACCTTTCAGCAGATCCAGCTCACCGGTTATAGGAAGATTGTTTGATAATGGATATTCCTGTTTTTGTTTTTTATCCAGCGATTCCACAATGATCAATGGTTCATCAATTAATTCGATGGATGCGTGCGCATGCAGCGATAGGGTGGCATTTAAGATAGCGCCGCCAAATTCATCACTGTATGGGCTTACATCTGTTCCGCCACCGGCCAAACCGATGCGTAACGGTGCCTTGCTGCGATAGATCATGGAATAAATGACTTTTAAATAAGACTGAAAAGTATCAATAGTGTTCATCAGCCAGTTGAAGAATGGCTTCGGCCAATTTATGCCAACTGTACTTCTTTTTCTCTTCGCGAAGATGCGGTAAAAAATAGTTTTCACCTAATTCGTACAGTTGCAGGATGCCGGTGGCAATAGCCGATGGATCTGGTTCGGTAACCACACCCACTTTACCATCCGGTACCAACTGGGGCAGACCGCCTACATTGGTTACCAGCATTGGTTTTTCAAAATGATAGGATAGGGGGGTTACACCACTTTGTGTGGCATTGCGGTAGGGCTGTATCACAAAATCGGCAGCGCTTAAATAATAGCGAACCTCGCTGTCTTTAATAAAATCTGTACGCAGGATGAGTTGTGATGCAATGCCCAGTTGTACAATCAGGTCATCATATTCTTTGTGGCTCTCATAAAATTCGCCCGCAACAAGTAATTTGATATTTGATTGGCGGATCCGTTTATCATTCATTGCATGTAACAACAGATCCAGGCCTTTGTATTTTCGGATAAAGCCAAAAAATAAAATGATCTTTTCTTTCTCCGGTAATCCTAATTGTTTTCTTGCCTCATCTTTTGACACCCCCTCACCAAAATTATCATACAGCGGGTGAACTACCTGTACTGCAGGTTTTGATGTGAACGAATAAAGATCATTGCGCACTTTTTCACTCATGGTAATGAATGCATCAACCGGTTTTACAAAATATTGGGTGAAAGGATTATCGCCCGGCCTTTTTTCGTGTGGGATCACATTATCTGCAATACAAACCACTTTTGTATTGCGATTTTGCTTTACCATACGCAAAATAAAACCGAGACAGGGCCCCATTAACGGAAGCCAGTAGCGAACAATTACCAGGTCTGGTTTTTGTTTCCGGATCTCATTACCGGTTATGAACCAGTTTAAGGGGTTGATGGAATTAATGCAGGCCTTGATCTTTATACCTGCCGGAGCTGGTTCGGAAGAATATTGCGTTGTGCCCGGGAATAAAAAATCAGGGTATTGTAGGGAAAAAGTATAGATGGTGGTATCAAATCCCTGTTCGGTAAACTGTTTGGCCAGCCGCTCATCAAAAGATGCCAACCCGCCGCGCAATGGCCATGCCGGCCCTATGATGATCACTTTTTTTGCCATGGTAGAATTTAAAAGTCAAAAGTAAAAAGTAAAAATTCAAAAAAATCAAATGTTGCAGGTTGGGCGATCAATAATGGAGAAGAACATTGTATGGCTTATAGGATTGCCATTATTTTTTCGCCACAGATTCACAGATTTTCACAGAGAAACCACAGAAAAATCTTTGCCATTGTTGGTCGCCTGACCAACAATTTGAAATTAAAAAGATTCACAGATTTTCACAGAGAAACCACAGAAAAATCTGTGAATCTGTGGCGAAATTTTTGCCTTTTGATTTTTGCTTTTTTATCTATCTAACCCGGTTTTTTTCTCAATCAGATATGTATTTCTTTCAGACGCATTCCGTGCAACCAGTTCAGCGATGAAGCCGGTAAGAAAAAGCTGCATACCAATAATCATAGTTGTAAGAGCGATATAAAAACTGGGGCGGTTGGTTAAACTGAAATCAACCGAAGCAAATTTGGCTATAATCAGGTAAATACTGGATATCAGACCAATCATAAAGAACAAAGTACCCAGTAGGCCGAAGAACTGCATAGGCCGTTTACCAAATTTTCCGAGGAACATGATAGTGGCCAGATCCAGGAACCCGTTTACAAAGCGCTGCCATCCAAATTTGGTAACACCATATTTTCGGGGCCGGTGCTCCACCACTTTTTCACCGATCTTTCTAAATCCGCTCCATTTGGCAAGAATAGGGATATAGCGGTGCATCTCTCCATATACTTCTATACTTTTTACAACAGAACGTTTGTATGATTTTAAGCCGCAGTTAAAGTCGTGCAAACGAATGCCCGAGCTTGCCCTGGCTGCGGCGTTAAATAATTTGGAAGGAATATTTTTAGTGAGGGTGTTATCGTACCTTTTTTTCTTCCAGCCGCTAACCATATCGTATCCGTCTTCAATGATCATGCGGCGCAGTTCGGGGATCTCATCGGGAGAATCCTGCATATCTGCATCCATCGTGATCACTACATCGCCTTTCGCAGCTTTAAAACCTTCGTTCAAAGCGGCGGATTTGCCATAATTGCGCTGAAATTTGATGCCCTTAAAATTTGGATTTTGAATGCCTTTCTTTTCAATAAAATCCCAGCTATTATCGGTACTGCCGTCGTCTACAAGGATCACCTCATACGACAGGTTGTTTTGTGTAACCACGGATTCTATCCAGCTACACAATTCCGGCAACGATTCGTCTTCATTAATTAAAGGAACAACGATTGATACATCCATGTTTACTATTGTTCTAATGGATTATAGTTTGGATTCTTTTTAGCAACTGCTGCGCCGATCAGGGAACCAATGGCTCCAATAATTCCAAACATCAGTATGATTCCGCCGATGGCAAATGGGATAAAGAATTTTCTGCCCAGTTCAATGCCCTGGGTGATCTGCTCGTCGGTTAAATTGCCTTTCTTCTCCATCTCGGTCCTGGCTTGCGCCATAGCCTGGTCAACCATTTCGGGGAATAAGAATTTTGATGCGATCACCGTATAAATTACCATGATCACAATAACCCCGGCCGTGATTTTAAAACCATGGGCAAATACATTTCCGAAACTAACATTGCCATTCATTTGTTTGGCAAAACCGATGCAACCAATAATCAGTCCCGCAACCAGTAACACAAACTGCACCGATCCCAGCGCCCTGTTCTGTTGCTGCCCGGTAAAATACACGGCAAGGCCAAATACTACCAGCACAAGGCTGATGATCAGCCCTTTTGTCCAGGGTGGTGTTATTTTTTGTTCCATAGGGAAGGATTTATCAGTTTAAAGTTAGCAGACCTTTATTGAATATGCCTAAAACTTTTCCATTCAGTTCCCTGTCAAGAAACGGGGTATTGGAAGATTTGGATTTGAGTTGCTGCCTGCTTAATACCGTATTTTCTGATTGAGTAAACAGCGTAAGTTCTGCAACAGCCCCTTCGCCAATGGTAGTTACCGGCAAACCGAAAATAGTACGTGCATTCTGAGAAAATAGTTGTACCAGCCGGTCTTTGGCTATTTCAGGTAATAAGTGGTTAATTACGGCAAAGCTGGTTTCAAGTCCCGTCATGCCATTCTTCGCATATTCAAATTCACAGGTTTTATTGTCCCAATCCTGTGGCAGGTGGTGTGTGGCAATACAGTCAACCGTTCCGTTCAGCACCGCATCTCTCAGCGCCAGCATATCGGCCTTGCTTCTTAGAGGAGGATTTACTTTTAAGTTTGTATCGTAGGTCTGCATATCCTCATCGCAGAAGAAAAGATGGTAAGGCGTTACACTACAGGTAAGATTCAGCCCCTCAGCTTTGGCGGCTTTTATCAGTGCCAGCCCGTTTTGCGTTGATACGCCTGTTATATGCAGTTTGGATTGTGTGTACCTGAGTATGTCTATATCTCTTTTAATAATAACTTCTTCGGCAAGAGCGGGCAAACCGGGCAAACCAAGTCGGGTTGAGATCACACCTTCATTGATCAGTCCGCCGGCGCCAATGGTTTTATCAAGCGGTACCTGTATCAGCACACCGTCAAAAGATCTTACATATTGCAGGGCTTTTACAAAAAGACCGGGTGATTGTACGGGATTCAATCCATCAGAAAAAGCAATGGCACCACTGTTTTTCATATCGTACATCTCGGCCAGGTCCTTGCCTTCAGTGCCTTTGGTAATAGCGCCAAGCGGGTGAATGGTAACAGGTAATGTTTTGGATTTCTGACTGATGTATTCAACCTGTGTTTTATTATCAACCACCGGTTTGGTATTGGGTAAAACGAACACATGGGTATAACCACCCGCTGCTGCTGCGGCTGCGCCTGTTTCCAGTGTTTCTTTGTATTCAAAACCGGGGTCACAAAAATGGGAGAAGGGGTCAACCCAGCCGGGTGATACGGTTAAACCTGTTATCTCAATTACCTCGTCGGCCGTTTCAGTAATATGTGCGGCTATTTTGCTGATTTGCTCACCATCGATCAAAATATCGGTAACCTGTCCGTTAAAAGCTGAATTAGGATCGGCAATGAGGGCTTGCCTTACTAGTATCTTCATGCAATTGAGGTGAAATTTTATGCAATATAACCTCATTTTTTCTTTTCCTCCTATATTTGCAGCCCGATTAATACGAATGAGTGAGTGATAGAATGATAGATTGATAGAATGAGTGGGTGATAGAATGGCAAAATAGGAGGCCTATTTATCAGGGTATTTTTTCGGGACGTAGCGCAGCCCGGTAGCGCATCCCGCCGAATGGCGGGAGGGTCGCGGTGTTCATTGAATGGGTGAGAATGAAATATGAATTATGTGATTGTACAAATAGATCGGAAGCAACCCAATTGGAAACTTCGATCAAAAAAAGAGGTATTAAAAGATATTTACAGGATAGGAATATCTTGTAGATTTTTCGGGACGTAGCGCAGCCCGGTAGCGCATCCCGCCGAATGGCGGGAGGGTCGCAAGTTCATTGAATAGATGAGAATGAAATATGAATTATG
>Ga0208632_100160_pt1 | contig 28646 bp, 34 predicted proteins | sample LakWasMet49_LOW8_2_FD_183885 | JGI IMG/M metagenome (GOLD analysis project Ga0208632, IMG submission 183885) | Freshwater sediment methanotrophic microbial communities from Lake Washington under simulated oxygen tension - Sediment Metagenome... | ecosystem: Environmental > Aquatic > Freshwater >...
AGACCTGTCTAAAGCATGGGCTTTCATTTTGGCATTATCTTAAGGATAGGCTGCTGGGCGAAAGTAACATTCCACCGCTATCCGATTTGATTCGGGCTGCCGCTACCTATGGATAATGAGAAGTTACCGGATTACCAAGAACATTCGGACCCTGATGATCGGGTCGAGCAACTGTTGGCAATGGCTTTATCCGGCTACGATGAAGTCGTATTAATCGGCTCCAGCATGGGCGCTTATGTTGCAACCGTGGCCTCGGAATCGATTAAACCCAAGGGGCTTTTCCTGTTGGCGCCCGCGTTTTATTTGCCCGGCTATCGGCAAACGGAATTTAATCCAACGGCTGAGGATATTAGGGTATTCCACGGCTGGCAGGACGATATTGTTCCGCCGGAGAATGCCTTTCGGTTTTGCCGAAAGTATCGCGTCCGTTTGAATCTATATGATACCGATCACCGGATGCTAAGCGCTATGCCTCAGTTGGTTGATGAATTCAGCCGGTTTTTGGCTGGGTTTGGCGGGTGATTATCCTAAAAACCGCAGTTGAAAAGTGTGAAAGCCGTTCGTGCTGAGCCTGTCGAAGCATGAATGGTTTTCACGCTCTCAATCATTTGGTGAGCATTCCAAAATCCCGCTCACCCTTCGACAGGCTCAGGGCGAACGGAATTTTGGAATGCTCAACGGCTTTTAGGATTATCGGATTAACTGATGTTACGCACGGGTGGTATTTCTCCCGTTTGCCGCGCCGAGCACCGGAGCTTTTATCGAGAACAGCCCGTTAGGGGCGCGGCAGGGATGCCGCGCGTCAGCAGAGGGGCAGGAGCCCCTTCTGCTGACCCTCGATAAAAGCGAGGAGCGCAGGAAGTAAGCGGTAACCGGGTCGCCTTTTCTTTGGTTACTTTCTTTTCGACTGCATGGATGCAGGAGGTAGAGCAACGCAGGAGCAGTTGCCGAGGCGAAGCAAAAGAAAGTAACTCGCCTTCGGGTGCGACAACCCGATCCAATCAAGTGTCGCGCTAGCGACTCCTTAATGTTAAAGCGGTCGAAATTCAACTAACTGCGTAACATCAGGGATTAATTTAAAAGTTGAGTTTTAGGCCTGACGGCCTCATATCGTCAATAACCAAACTCAACAACAAGGCCTCCCATGACTACTTTGCACATTGTTTGCCCCCATTGCCATGCGGTAAATCGTATAGCGTCCGAGCGCTTGAGCCAACATCCCCGTTGCGGTCAATGCAAAGAGGCGTTGTTTACCGGGCATCCTTTGGAATTAACCGGCCGGAGTTTTCAACAGCACATTGCCCGTAATGATATTCCTGTGGTGGTCGATTTCTGGGCGTCCTGGTGCGGGCCGTGCAAGATGATGGCTCCAGCCTATGCCCAAGCGGCTGCTGCACTTGAACCCAAGGTGCGTTTGGCCAAACTCAATACCGAGCAGGAACAGGATATTGCCGGGCAATTTAATATTCGCAGCATTCCTACGCTGGTCATATTCAAAGCCGGCCGTGAAATAGCCCGCATGTCAGGCGCGATGAGCGCCGCGGACATTGTGCGCTGGGTCAATAGTAACGTTTGAACCCGGTACATAGCCTACTTATTTTCGGCACTTTCGATCTCCTTTAAAAATTGGGCGACCCAGTGTTTGACACGCGGCAGGCAGTTATTTAGCGAGGCCTGCTTTTCCGGGATAGCGAAGAAATCGGGTTCATGAAGGTAGGGATTTTTGATGCTGCCGACATCGATGGCATCGTGACTGAGATCGACTATGCGCCCGCCGATGATATTGTATTGATGCTGATAGTGGCCGCAGATCGAGCCGCCGAAGACCTGATTCATGAACAGGCTGCCGTATTTGCACGATCCGGAAAGATCGGCTGGAGGAAGCACATGCCGTTCGGCAGCCTGCTCGGACCATTTACGAAACACAAAAATCTTGGCTTGCGCGAAACGTTCGTAGGAATAGGCGAGTTGCGCCTCCCGGTCTAAAGTCCAATCTGTCATTTTAAGGGCCTAAGCGAATTACATAGCGGCCCTCCACGATGGATTGGAGGGATAGGGGAGCGGGTAGGGCGGTTTTTTGTCCGCCCTACTTGAGTTCAGTGCGTCTGAACAAGCTCATCATGCGTAAACCTGACCCGCTCTTCAGCCGAGCGCCCCAGGGCTTTGGCAAACCACGGCGGCGGGGCATCGAAGACTTTTTGAAATTCCTTTAACTGATCGACCGCTTCGGTGACATCCGGGATCTTGATCGGGTAAATATCGGCGCGTATCACTTTAGCCGCCGCCGGGCCGCCGATGGATTGCACGAACATGACATGACAGTCTTTAATCAAATTGGCGCGAAACAGGTTTCTATCATCGCTGCTGTCGGCTTCAATCGTTGAGCGTATATCAACCAGTTTGTAATCATCCTGCGATAACTGATAAACCAGAAAACGGATGCAGGAGCCGAAATGTCCGTTAATTAACGCGCCGCTGTTGGAACCGATGGCGACGCGGATAGAGTCCGGCATGTCGCCGTCTTTATAAGGCAATATTTCCGGCAGGTCTTCATCTTCCGCCTCGTCTCCCCATAGGTAACGCACCGCCAGTTTGATATTGGCAAGACCGATGCCGATGTCCTCGCCGTCCTCTTCGCCGTCCAGACTGCCTAAACCGGTTTTAAGATTGGTGACGGTGATGGATTTTAGTTTCTCATCATCCAGCGGCGAGCCGACCCGCTCGTGTAATATTTCCAGCAGCCTGGGTACGTCGATACCGGGCAGGATGCGTGAGGCTAAGGCAATGCGTAAGGCTAGTTCACGGGGCAATGCTTCCATTTTAATCTCCTGATTTAACAAGCTTGGATAATAATTTGAGTATTTTTCGGGTGGAGGCTAAATCCAACGCAGTGAAATCGTCGTGCGATTTAAGGTCTGGATCGGCGCCGGCCGCCAATAGTTGTTCAACAACTTTTTCCCTGCCGCTGGATGCCGCAAAAATCAAGGCGGTAGCGCCGGAGGCGGAATTTTGATGATTAATATCGACGCCTGCCTGAATCAGGGCATCGATACAGTCGCTGTTATCGGCATAACACGCCGCCCACAATGCGTTATTGCCGTATTGATCGATAACGTCCGGCGCTGCATGCTGTTCGATCAAAAAACGGACGACATCGCTGCGGCCTTGCTGGCTTGCCAATATCAACGGGTAAATGTTGTCGCTGTTCTTTAAAACCGGCCGGGCTACAGAGAAATAGTTGTTTTGCAACCAATCCCGTATTTCAGGCTTCATCACGCTTCCTGATGTTTTTCTTTCCAGCCGGAATAACCGCCTTCCAGACTGTAGACATCCTTGAAGCCGAAATCGCTGAAAAATTCGGCAAGGTGCTCGCTGGCATGGCCGTAATAGCAATAAATCAACAGGCTGCGCTGCTTATCGCCGCGTTTAACCAATGAATCTTTTAAGCCTTCATGAACGTGCAGAGCGTCTTCCAAATGTCCCGCCCTGTAATCTTTCATGTCTCTACAGTCCAGGATCATAGGCTTGGACTCTTTAATCAGTTGTTCGGAATCGGCAATGGAGATTGTTTTGTATTTCATGGCAGTTTAATGACTCGGAAGGTCATTCCTCAACAGGATGCGAAGGTTGTAGTAAAACTAACAATAAAATAGATTTTGTTACTATTAAATGTCGTTAGTGGCTCTATTTGTTAGCGTTAAGGGCTATATAGATGCTATACAAATTACTCTAGCAAATTAGTTGCCATAATCTTGAACAGTGCGCGCTTTCTGGGGTTGATGGGATATTTCAGGCAAAAAAAAGCGCCCTAGTCGAGAAAATAGGGCGCGGAAGGTACAACGCTCAGGAAAGGCTATGCAAACGAAACAAACTATGTAAATTATATAAGCAGTAATAGTGCCAACATTTAATTATCTTTTATTTCAATTGGTTGAGTCTATTTTAGTAATAACCACTATAACATTTGCACCAAACGCAGCTATTTGTGTTGGTTAACTGCCCTGATTTAGTGCATTTTCTGCGGACTTTTCCAGATCCATGCCCCGGAATATCGAGCAACGCTTGAATACATCCAAGGTCGGCGTTACTTTTTTGTGCTGGCAAAACTTGGCGACCAGTTTGGAAAGTCCTTTAATGTCGCGGCCTGTCGCTTCCGGGAAGCTATCCACTAATTGATCGATTAAATCAGCATCGACATCCAGCTCGAATTGCTCGATCATGACCTGCCAGATCCGGCGGCGCGCATCGCTGTCCGGCGGATAATATTTAATCAGCGCAATACAACGGGAAACAATGGCTTCATCAATGTCATCCACACGATTGGTGGTCAAAAACAGCAAGCCGTTGAAATATTCAAGCACCCTGAGAAATACCCCGACGACCGCATTCATGGCGATATTATTGTCGCGCCGCTTGATGTAAACATCCGCCTCGTCGATCAGCATCACCGCGCCCCAGCGCTGAGCGCGGGTTAATACGTCTTTTAAGGCTTTTTCCATCTCGCCGACATTGAGTCCCAATTGCCCGGAATGCACGCGGTACAACGGGCGTTTGATGATTTCGGAATAGACTTCGGCAGTCAAGGTTTTACCCACTCCGGCAGGTCCTGCGCACAGCACCGTGGTGCCCCCCGACTTGCCTTCGATAATGTCATCCATCAGGACATCCATTTCGGCGGTAAGAATATCGATCAGATCAATCTGTTCTTCGCGAAGAATCAGCTTTTGTTTTAATTCCGGTTGATAGCGATAAGGCTTGATGTCATTCACATGCACCCATAAATGATGATGCAGTTCCAGATGAAACATCAGCAGGTAGCAATGTACCGGTAGTTCGGTAAACAGGCCTTTGGGGATTTCTTTTTCTGATGCTTCAACTTCATTCTCGATCTTGAGGTCGTAGCGATTGCTTTTGGCGGCTTTGCGTAAATACTTGGCCAGAATATCGCCTTTGGCATCCACCGATAAGGCGCGTTCGCTGAGGATGCTTTCGTCATTCACCAGACGCGCAGTTCCGCCTTCGGTAGACAAAACCACCACATCCTTGCGCGCCCAATCGGTGCTGCGATGCGAAGCGGTCGGATCTTCGGCGTAAAAGCCGGTGCCTTTGCCTAAAAACTGTATGCCGGACTGGCCGCACCATTCGAAATAACGTCCGGCGGCATCGTCATAAGTGGCGATAAGCTCGGGCGTTTCTTTAAGAAAACCTTTGGCGACGAAAATTTCCGTGACCGTTTTATCGGCAATGTCCCGGGCGCGGATAGTAAGGGTTGAGGTCGCGACTTTGCCTTTGGCATTGGCTTTGAGTTCAAGCGTGACCCGTCCGGTTTCCTCTTCGCCCGAAGGCGTAAAGTCCAGCCGGGTGACCACGTAGGCCATGGGTTTTCCGGCAACGTTGGTCTGGAATAACCAACCGCGTATCGCGTCATTGATAAGATAACGGGCAATTGCGGGCAGCAGCAGTTCCAGGTCGTGTTCTTCAAATTTGACCGTATCGTCGTTCATCGCTTTTTGCAGCGTTGAAAGCAACGCAACATGGCCTTGCATTTCAGTCCCGGCTTTTTTGTAAAGCGACTGCAAAAAACTCAGCTCGGTGTTGGACAGTTGCTTGAATGACACCTCGGCTTTATTGCCGAAACGCAATTGATCATTCAATGCCGCCAGCCCCGGAAACTCACTGACCATGGCTTCGACATACTTGCGCTCAATCTGAAGTTTCATAGGATCTCTCTATCAATGCGTTGAATAATGAAGCGGGGTGGCTGTACAACACTGACGGGCGTTTAAATCCCGGCAGTGTTGTCAGCATCAGTGAAAAGCGGAAAATTATCTTTTAAGCAGGGGGTTCAGAAGGGCAATAATCACAATCTTAAATTGCGCCTACTGCCGCGTCTTTAATCACTTCGATAGTGTTGTCTTCGGCTTCGGCAAATGAAACGAGCGGCGTTTTAGGGTTATACGATTTGGCTGCCGCATAAGCGATGGCGACCTTATCTTCAGCGGATTGACCTTTCAGTTCGCTTTTCTCAATATATAATTCTTCGAGCAATTCATTCCAGACCAAGCCTTCCTTGAAAGGCATTAATTTATAGGTAACGCCTTCCAGTTCAACCTGCAAGCCTTTACCGATATTTTCTACATAGATTAAAGCGATGCAGTCTTCCGCAATATCGGCTTTATATTTTTCGACAAAAACGGGTAGCAAATCGAGCGTAGGCAACAGGCCGTTGATGAATTTAATCTTGTCGTTTTCAACAATCAAAGCTGAATGAATAAACAGCGCTTCAGGCGGCCTGCGGTCGGTTGTTGAACCTTCGCGTAGAGACCCTTCTTTTAAAACCAGATCGCCGCGATAAGCATAAACACCCGCAGTGCCGGTTTGACCGTTGACCAAAGTGACAGTTAATAAGCCTTTATCTTGATAGGTTTCGAGTAGCATTGTTTTTTCTCCAGATGGGTAAGGTGTAAATTTTAGTATTAACCTTGATAAAGCAGGGTTTATGCCATGTTAATATATTGCTTTGTTTTTCTTTTAAAACAGATGGATGGGCGTTTTCTAGCCGTTTAATCGGGGTGGTTATTGATATTTAATTCAACAACGCAAATTGATTTTGTAAGAAATTGTTGGAAAGCTTACAAATCAAAATGGCCTTCTGGGGTCGCGAGACGGGAAGCTGGAGCTTCCCACACCGAATTCCCAAGCTGGAGCTTGGGAACTAGCGTCCACTAAAATCATTAACTTAATAGCAGTGACGCCGGAGCGTGGGAACGAGAAAAACTTCGTGTCTTCGTGGTGAAAAATTTTTCAGCTTGCGTTAATTTGATTTGGAAGCGCGTTGCTATGGACATCCCACAGCCGCTTATAACTGCTATCCATACGCGAAAGTTTGGCGGTGACTTGATTGAGCCGGTTGAATTCAGGAAAACGGCCTTTGTTGCCGGTGCTGTACCATCGCTCCATCGCCAGGGTTAGTAGTTGTCTGTTCGTATAGTCCTGAGCTATCTGGCTCTTCAGCCACATCATGCTGTTACCGGGCGTTAAATCGACAACCCGGTAACGCACCGCGTTGTCAAAAATGCGCACCCCGCCGCCTTCCGCCGCAGTTTGATGCAGTTTTACCGGATCGATCACTTCGACGCCTGCCAGATAGTCAATGCCGAATTCATGCAGTTCGGGTAACCACGGCACGGTCGGGCCCATCAATACGGTGGTGGCGTGCCCTGCAAGCTCGGCCAGGCGCGGGAAGGTTTTATTGGTAATGGAACTGGCCGTTAAAAACACCCAGTCGGCATCGGGTAATAAAAATTCGCAGGCGGGATCGGGATAATCGCCCTGCATGGGCTGCCGTTCGATGATGCTGAGATTGATTTGATCGGCATAGCGTTCAATGCCCGGATAACGGCCGATAACAACGACTTTTTTGCCTTGCAGCCGGGGCAGAAAATGATCGAAAACAGCCAGGTTGGCGCTGTCGGGCGCAGGCAGCAGGGTTATGCCTGACGGTAGTTCATAGCGGTTTAAGCTGCAATTAATCGCCGCCATCGCAACCGTCGCCTTGTAAGGTTCCCAATCGGTAATCCATCCGGCCAATTCCGCCAATGTTCTACCGGCCAAGGTACCCGGCCAGGACAAGGTGCGGGTAGGAATGCCGGGACTCATCGCCAAGCCTGTATGCTGTGCTTTACAAACTGTCCAAACCGGACCGATGCTTAATTCGGTGACTTGCGTATCGCTACCGGCATAATCCAGCAACAGCTCATAAATTCGCGCCGGATTTTCCATAGCAGCTATTCGGGCATTTCCAGCAACTTGGCTTCGGATTTAATCTGTTCGGCTTTGCCCCAAGCGGTGACGCCCTCGACAAAGCGACGGGTCTTGGTCGGATGCGGCTTGACGACATCGTACTCTGCGTAAAAGGTGCCGTCGCTATTGAACTGAAGCCTGCCGATACGCTGTTTTTTAGGCTCATCGTACCAATAGCAGGCTAGGTTATCCGCTCCGGCATAAGGATCTTTGATCAGTACAAAATCGGCATCATCGTAACGCGGATAATGCCGAATGTCCGCTTCAGTAAAACCCAGTTCGTTGATTTCTTCAGTCAGCCGCTGACAGACGCATTCGGCCAGTTGACGGTTTATAGCGATGTGTTCGGATAAATTCATGACTCGGTAATCCCCGCGGCTAAATCGATAATGACCGACGCGCCCGAAAGGTCTTTGGGGTCCAGTTGTTGCAGGTGCGACAAAACAAGCTGCGCGTCAGTGGTAAAACCTTGCCTGAGCTTGATAAATGCTAAGGCCTTCAGTGTGTACAAATAAAACAAGGTGCTGTCATTGGCATACAAGTTCCATTTTGGCTGGCTTTGAGCCAGCTGGCGATAATCGTTGGGAAAGCCGCCTTGTTCTGCCGATTCCTCAAGACCTGCCAAAACAACCCGTTCCGCATCAACGAGACGTTTCTGGAAAAAATAAAACTTATATAGCGCAAAATAGGTTTGCAAACAATGGCTGTCCAGCGTTTGCGCTTGTAAGAACAGGTTTTCCGCACGGCTTTGATCAACCGAGCTTGCGGCGACAGCCGCTTGCAGCAGACTATTAACTTCGGCGGGCATGTTCGGGCTGAACATCACCCGTTCTTCTACAAACGCAACTGAAGCCATTACCAGATCTCGGCAGGAACCATCAGGTCGGCAACCGGCTCGCCGCCGAGCAGGTGTTGCTCGATGATGGTTTTTACGTCATCTTTTGTCAGCTTGCCGTACATAATCCCTTCAGGATAAACCAGGACGCTGGGACCCATCATGCAAGGTCCCATGCAGCCGGTGTTGGTCAGGGCGATTTTTTCAAACAGGTTGCGGGCTTGAATTTCGTTCATGAATTCATTCATGATTTCGGCGCAACCGCTGCTGGCGCAGGAACCGCGAGGATGTCCCTGCGGACGGTTTTGGGTGCATACAAATACATGTTTTTCGGGTCTGGGCATGATCGTGATCCTTTAAAAAAATTAAACGGCGTAGCTAAATACAATGGAACGCTGATGCCAAAAGTAGGCGCCTCTAGGCGACGCTGATAATTATGATTAAATAAGATTTTATCTGTGTTCATCATATTCATCTGCGTCATCAGCGTTCCATTGCGATTGATGGCTGAGCCTTTAAGCAGCTTGTTTATGTTCGTGAGTAAAACAGCTTTTCGGGCACACTTTGGAGCACGCTTCGCAGCCGATACAATCGAGTTTGTTTTTGAGGCTCATGACCATGCTGTTGTCATCGTCGTCTTCAAAATCGCCGTAATCATCATCAAAGTCATCCGGATCAAGCGCTTCGGATTTTTCCACCAAATCGAAAACATCGCGCGGGCAGACTTTAAAGCAGCGGCCGCAACCGATGCAGGTTTTTTGATTAATGTCGGTGACGTAAGCGGGCGTCCACTCCGTGCCGCCAAAGGTAACGCCGGTTACAAAATCAGACATGGCTATTCTCCTGCTCAGGCCGCTTCAGTTTGCGCGGCAATTAGTTTTTGGTTGGCTTCATCCCAGGCTTTACAGGCATCGTAAGTCGCTTGAGCGATACCCAGCAGATCACCGTACCCTTCGGGCAAGCTGTCTTCAATGAGGTCATGCAATACCATCGCTTGCTCATTAGCCAAGCGTTTGGTCTTTTTGACTTCTTTTTCCAGTTTTTTCAATTCTTCAGACATGCGAACCTCCTTAGTCAGTTGCAGCCGCATTGTATTTTTCGATTAAGCCCAGCGCTTTTTCGATGGTTTGGTCGCTTTTTTCGCGCAGATCTTCCAGGCTTGAGAAGCCGAAACGATGGGTATCGCGCAAGATTTTATCGACCACAATCAGCTTGCCGACCATGATTAACGCGCGACCGAAGCCTTCGTGGCTGATATGAACCATCGGTGCAGCCATCAGGCCGGTTTTTTTCTCAATCAGCGTCGCCAGTGAGTTGTAATAGGCTTTTAAGCGGGCAATGGTGATTTCATCGGGATCGCCGATCACCGGGATGTTCTTTTTGCGTTCTTTGGTCAGCACGATAGGGTCGATGATTTTTGCTTCCGACCAACCTTCATAGGTATCGTAAGTATCAATCGCGCGTAATTGTTTGATCATGTCTTTGACAATATCGGAACCTAGATTGGTATCGTCTTCTTGTACGACTAATGCAGCAATGGCCATGTTTATTTCTCCGTTAAGTGGTAATTTTGTTAGTTCTGGTTCCCAAGCTCCAGCTTGGGAATCCAGTGCAGGAAGCTCTCGGCAACCGCTCCCTGCGTTGCCCTACCTCCTGCATCCATGCAGTCGTAGCTTCCCGTCTCACGAAGCCGGAGCTTCGTAGACTGCGTTCCCAAGCTGGAGCTTGGGAACCAGCGGATATATCATTCATCCCAACCCTCATCCTCCATTTTGCTAAAACGCTCCGGGTCGGGCGACTTATGTTGATTAATCGCCTTTGCCAGCCAACTGGACGGCCCGGCTTTCATCTCATTTTGCAGGTCAACGATCAGGTCTTTAATCTTGCCGCCTTCATGCACCTTGACCGGCTGTATGTTTTTGGTGATCAGCTGGTTAATGGCCGAGCCGCCAATGGCTTGGCAATACACCGCCGCACAGCCATCCAGTAATTCGATCTTGACCGACAGCTTATCTTCATTGCCGTCCTGACTGAGTTCGCCAAACTGGGCGGCTTCCAGCAATTGCGCGTCGTCCATATCCACCGCATAAATCGCGAAGGACTTGGCCGAGCCGAAATGCTGGTTTACCGTTTCCATATCGGTCGTGGCAAACGCTATTTTTAATGCGGTTTCCATAAACTTCCTCTCATCAGTGCTTTGCACTATGTGCATGCGTCTTGTTAATGACATGACAGCGGGTAGTCTGTTATTTCGCTGGCGGGTTTTTGGGCGTACACCGAGCGGTAAATCGGAATTTCTTCATGCGAAAAATTGATGACCAAATTAGCCAGATCAAACAGCGTTTGCCGGGAGCCGCGATAACCGATCCAGGTTTTCTGGTAGCCGCCGATAATGTCGTATAACGGAAACCCGGCTCTCAAAATAGGCGTACCCAATCGCTCGGCGGTATCGACAGCATGGGAGTTGCCGATAACCAGTTGTACCTTGTTGGCCTTGCCGATCAGTTCCATGTCTTCAAGGTCGCCGATTTTGATGCTGGCGACAGGGATTCGGGATAACAGCGGCACGTTGCAGGAAGTGACCGCGGCAACGACTTCCGCGCCCATTTCCTGAACCTGATCGACAAACGCATTCAATAAATCCGCATCGGCGGCAATGGCGATACGCAATTGGCCGAGCATGAAATGCGTGTCGAGCATGGCGTCCTGTAACTGCGAGCGCTGCCGCTCAATGCGCTCGGGCACATCATGACCGCTGATTTCAGTCAATGCGGACATCAATGCATCATTGGCTTTCAAGCCGTAAAGATGATCGAGGGCATAGGTCGGCACGCCGGTTTTTTGTTCCAGCAATTCCGCCGCTTTGCTTAGCGATGGGCCGATAACCACCGTCGCCAACGCATCGCCGAGCGTCGCCATTTCAGATATCAGGGTGCCGCCGATAGTGACCGGGCTGAAATCTTCATCGGTCAAACAGCCGTCCAGCGAATCGGAAATATCCGGTACGAAAACCGGCCTGAGCTGGAATTGCTCGAAAATATCCCGTAACGCTTCCAGATCGCCGGGCGTCAGCATGTAATTGACCAGGACATTGACCTGACGCTTACGTTTGCCCGGATAGGTTCCCGCGTCCTTGGCATCCGGCACCAACGCACGAATTATTTCGGTCAGAGTCGCCGCAAAACCGGTTTCGACGCTGCCGGTAAAATCCGGGGTGTTGACCGCGACAACCGCAACATCGGCAAATTCCGGGTTGGCTTCCCGGAATTCCCTGACGTTTCGATGCACATCGGCGCCTTGCGTCTCCGCCAAGCCGGTAGTCAAAATAGTAATCAGGGCCGGACGGGACTTTTCGGCAATGGTAAGAATGCCTTCTCGTACATTTTCGTCCGCACCCATCACCGAACTGCCCTGATCCATCGCCGTGCTTTGCAACGGAATAGGTTCCCTGAAATGACGCACAAAAAACACTTTTGCAAATGCGGTGCAGCCTTGCGAGCCGTGCAGCATTGGCATCGCGCGGTTAAAACCCAGCGTAGCCAGCGAGCCGCCTATTGGTTGACTGGCTTTCAGCGGATTGACCGATAGCGCTTTGTTTCTTTTCAGAATGTCAGCCATTGCTCACCTCTTCGATCGTATTCCCCCCTTTAGCAAAGGGGGGCAGGGGGGATTTGCTTTTCCACGGAGCAGGCGCTCTAACCGCCTCCCATACCGGGCTTTCAATCGTCAATGCTAGTTGGCGCACCAGCTCCAGCATGCCTTGGTAGCCTTCATAACCGAATTCGCGTTCCTGGTTAATATCCAAAAACGGAACCTTGGCCTTTAATGCGGTGTACATGTTGCGGCCGCCGGCGATCAGAATATCGGCCTTGTAATCATGGACGATTTTCAACAAAGCTCTGGGGCTGCCATCGTCGATCATCACCGTATCTTCGCCCATCAGCTCGCGGATTCTGGCCTTATCCTCTTCAGTGGATTTCTTGGTGCCGGTGGCAACCACCACCATGCCTAAATCCTGCAACGCGGAAATCACCGACCAGCTTTTTACGCCGCCGGTAAACAGCAGCACCCGCTTGCCTTTCAGACGCGCTTTCCATGGTTCCAATTCTTTCCTGATCCGGGTTTCTTCACGCAATATCAGCGCCTCGGTACGTTCGGTTAAGTCAGCATCGTTAAGCACTTTGGCGAAGTCTCTTAACGATTGGCTGGTGTCGGTAATGCCGTAGTAACTGCCTTCAAACCACGGCGTGCCGTACTTTTGTTGTAATTTACGAGCGACGTTGACCATCGCTTTCGAGCAAACCATCATATTGACTTCGGCTTTGTGCATGGTTTGCACTTCGCGGAACCGCGCATCGCCGGACAGTGTGCATAAGATGCGCAGACCCAGTTCATCGAACAGCGGCAACACATGCCAGAATTCACCGGCAATGTTGTATTCGCCGATCAGGTTAACGTCATGGATCTTGATTTCCGCGCGTTGAACGGTTAAAGGCAAGGGATCGGGATCGCGGGTGCCGATCACATGATTAACCATGGCGTCACCGGCAATGCGGTTGCCCAGATTTTTGGTGCCGTAAAATCCGGCAGAATCAATCGGCACCACCGGAACGCCCCAGCGCTCCTGAGCGGACTTGCACACCGCATTGATGTCATCGCCGACCAAGGCCGGAACGCAGGTGTTATAAATAAACACGGCAGGCGGATGATAGCTGTCAATCGCCTGCTTGATCGCATGGAACAAGCGTTTTTCCGAGCGTCCCATCACAATGTCCTGCTCGGTCAAGTCGGTCGTCATGCCGATGCGGTATAAATCCGCTCCGGAAGACCGAGTGCCACGGTTGTCCCAGGAACTGCCCGCACAGGCAATAGGCCCGTGGACGATATGCGCGACATCGGCAATCGGCAGCAACGCAATCTGCGCCCCGTCAAAAGCGCAACCGCCCGCAGAAGCGCCAGGTTTAGGCTTGGCGCAACCGGACTTTTCCTTCTTGTTATGCTCACAGGCAGGTTCGTCCAGCAGCGCGGCAATGTCTTTAGTTGATTTCATCGGCTTGACCAATAGCTTTGTTTGTTTAAGCTAAAGCAATCGTTGTGCCATTTTATATGGCGTTGAAATTATTGAATTTTGTTGGAATTTGGTTTGTAGGAAAGCTTACAAAATTGATGGATGGATATGACAAGCGGGGGGGCATTGGAGCAATGGGGTAGGCCGGAATAAGGCCATCCAAGCGCGTAGCGCGAGGTGGCGTTTCCGGCGAGTCCGGGTGGTGTTTGCCGGAAAAGCTTCCGCTCCTGCTCACGCCCCTTACCTACATCCATGTAGGCAACGCCAGTTCTTGCTGTCGCTCGAACTAGCTTATTCCGGCCTACATTTTAGAAATTAGTAATATGCTGCGGCTGGGTGCTATACTAATTTTCTATTAATTAGTAGTTAAGGCGTCCGCCATGAAATTGCCACTTTCCCCGCCTTGTTTCCAGACTCTTTGTACAGAAGTCTATACCGATAAATTCATTGAGTTATTAGACTCAGATTTTGGGCCGACCGATACGGAAGGCCGCTATTTGCACTGGGATAAATTACGACATCTACAGCCGCCGGAAGGCTGGACCTCCGAAAACTATTGGCTGGTATTAAAATTCGCCCGAAGAAATCTTTATAAAAAACTTCCTTTCGCCAGTAAATCCAGCGCGCCATTTCAGTTTTGCATGACTGACGGCATTTATAAAGATTTACTCTGGATCGATCAAAATGCCGCAGGTCGTATCGGCATGGATAAACCGGTCACTAATCCGCATACCCGCGACACCTATCTGGTTGGCTCATTAATTGAAGAAGCTATCAGTTCCAGCCAATTGGAAGGTGCGTCAACGACCCGAAATGTGGCGAAAGAAATGCTCAGGCAGGGCAGAAAGCCGAAAGATCACAGTGAACAGATGATCTTTAACAACTATCAGGCCATGCAATTCATTCGGGAATATAAAGAAGAAAAATTGACGCCGGCGATGATTTTGCAGTTGCATCGTTTGCTAACGGAGGCAACGCTGGACGATGCAAACAAGGCGGGGCAATACCGTGATGGGGGCGACGACATTCACGTGGTCGATGCCACAGCAGCGGTTTTATTGCATACGCCGCCGGAAGCCTCGGAACTGCCGGAAAGAGTCGAACGTCTATGCCAATTTGCTAATGACTTGGACGGTAAAGAGTTTATCCATCCGGTAATCAGGGCGATTATTCTGCATTTTATGGTCGGTTACGATCATCCGTTCGTTGACGGCAATGGACGGACGGCGCGGGCGCTATTTTATTGGTCGATGGCGAACCAGCAATACTGGCTGATGGAGTTTATTTCCATTTCCCGAATCATCAAACAAGCGCCTGCGCAATACGGAAAAGCCTATCTGTACACCGAAACCGATGATAACGACTTGACCTATTTCATTATTCATCAGTTGGAGGTGATCAAGAAAGCGATCAATGCGTTGCACGAACATCTGGAAAAAAAAGCGGCGGAATTACATGATGTCGAAAAGAAACTGGATGGCTCTGTGTTACAAGGACAATTAAATCACCGTCAGTTGGCTATCCTGCGTCATGCACTGGATCACCCGAATGCCATTTACAGTATTCAAGAACACCAAGCGGCGCATAAAATCAGTTATCAAACAGCCCGGACGGATTTGTTAAAATTGTCCGACCAATTCAAAATCCTCAACAAACGAAAGTACGGAAATTTGTTTGTTTTTGTTGCGCCGCCCGATCTTGGTCAAACACTGGCCGATATTGAGCAAATCTACCAAAAAGGAATCACCGTATGAAAATCATTTCATGGAATGTCAACGGCGTTCGCGCTGTGCAAAGCAAAGGCTTTGCCGAAACGCTCGCATTGCTTGATGCCGACTGCATTCTGTTGCAGGAAACCAAGGCCCAGGCCGATCAGATCGACAAGGCGCTGGAAGGCATTGACGGCTACCGGGTTTATTCCAACTGCGCCGAACGCAAGGGTTATTCCGGCGTCACGATCTTATCCCGGAAGGAGCCGCTGCAAGTTATCAGCGACATCGGTATTGTCGAGCACGACCGGGAAGGCCGTGTGATCGTCGCCGAATTCGAAAATTTTTTCCTGCTCAACGTTTATGTGCCGAATTCGGGCGAGGCATTGGCCCGGCTGGATTACCGCCAAACTTGGGATGTCGAGTTTCTGGCCTATTGCCGGCAACTGCAAAGCAAGAAACCGCTGATCGCTTGCGGCGATTTTAACGTCGCACATCAGGAAATCGATATTGCGCGTCCGAAGCCGAACTACAATAAATCGGCCGGTTATACCCAGGTTGAAATCGACGGATTCAGCCGTTTTCTCGATGCCGGACTGATCGATACCTTCCGGCATTTCCATCCGGACACCGTAGCCTACAGCTGGTGGAGTTTCCGCGGCGGCGCCAGGGCAAGAAATGTCGGTTGGCGGATCGATTATGTGTTGACCAGTAAAACACTGGCCGGCAACGTCAAGCAGGCCTTTATCCTGCCGGAGATAAGCGGATCGGATCATTGCCCGGTCGGCATCGAGATTGATTTTTAAGCTATGCCTATACGCGAACAATTGATGCGCGCCCATCGCGCTGCATTGTCGAATTGCAGCCGATGCCCTGAGATGATCGGTCCGGTTGTGAGTGGGAGCCCGGTACTATCGAAGATTTTACTGATCGGGCAGGCGCCCGGCGACAAAGAAGGCGGTTTCGGTAAACCGTTTGCCTGGACGGCCGGTAAAACAATGTTCAAATGGTTTGAGCGCATCGGTCTTGATGAGGAGGCTTTTCGGCAGTGTGTCTATATGGCCGCCGTGTGCCGCTGTTTTCCGGGTAAAAATCCGAAGGGCGGAGATCGTGTTCCAAGCCCAGATGAAATCGATAACTGTGCGGGCTGGCTGCAAGCGGAAGTCGATTTGCTTAAGCCCGACCTGATCCTGCCGGTCGGCAAACTGGCGATTGGTCAATTGATGCCGGTTAAAAGACTGAACGATGTGATCGGCAAGCTTCATCCCGTTACTTTTCACGGCCATCGCACCGAAGCGATCCCGTTGCCGCATCCGTCCGGTGCGTCGACCTGGCATCGGACCGAAGCGGGTCTTGCGCTGCTGGAATCGGCATTGACGATCCTGCAACAGCATCCGTCCTGGCAACAAATTCGCCAAGCTCGTATGGCGGATATTGAGTAGGTTGGCGCTGAGGTACGAAAACTTAAACTATCAACAAAGCCTTAGCCATTCTTTCGGAAAGTTGTTCTTAGACGAATTGCGGTTCGTTAGGCGGATACAGCGATGTAGGCCGGAATAAGCCGGTTCGAGCGACAGCGATAACGGGCGTTGCCTACATGGATGTAGGTAAGGGGCGTGAGCAGGAGCGGAAGCTTTTCCGGCAAACATCATCCAAATTCGCCGGAAACGCCACCTCGCGCTACGCGCTTGGATGGTCTTATTCCGGCCTACGCTTAGGGTTTGCTCCTAAGTTGAAGCTCGGAAATCAGCAGATTTTGCGATTTATTTCTTAACTTGATGCGTATGGATTTGTAACACTGACCCATAATACTTGCGCAAAACGTTTCGAACGGGGTTACAAACCCCGTCCGGCATGAGACCAACCTACGAAAACTTAAACTCTCAACAAAGCCTTAGCCATTCTTTCGGAAAGTTGTTCTTCGATGAATTGCGGTTCGTTAGGCGGATAAAGCTCCACTTCATCCAGTTCAAAATTATATTCTTTGCCCAATGCAATCAGTTCTCTGATTTTTTGAACGGCTAACAGCTTTTCTTTTAATTCAGGATCTGCTTTTGCGTGTTCAGAGAATGCTTTTATTTGTGCAATTGACATGGTGTTTACTCCTATGGTTTAAAAATATGCTTTGCATTGCAAAGCAGGTGATGAAAAATCGAGTGTTCGCTACACGCTATAAGGCGTGTTAATCCAGTCTTTAAGTACTGCGACGTCGCGTTCGGGTAAATAAGAAAAATCTCCGCTGATATCCTTAAAAACCGCTACGCCGCTGTGCGGAGAAACCAGCTTGCCTTTAACCATATAAAAGAACCAGGCAAACGGATAACCGGCCTGCCTATCGAAACGGGTTAACAGGTTATGCAGCGAGGTGCCTTTCTTGCCGTTAATATCGTCCAGTTGCGGGACGTTTTTTTGCTGGGTATTGATGATTTCGACGTTGATTATTTGTTCCCCAAAGCGCCCGGTATGCCTGAAAGGCCGGACAATCCAGTCATCGCAAAGCGCGGCTTTTTGCTGGGCGCTGCTTCGGTTCCAGTCATCCATGAAACGTTGCGCCGGATGTTCTTTGATATGGTATTTATTGATTTCATCCATGAAAATCGACACGTCAGTTTTACGTCGATAAGAATAACGCGAGGTTCCAATGCAGAATGTTTCTATGCATTCCGGGTCCAGTGGATCAATAAATTCTTCTAAATCCTCAGGCGGACACTGTTCGCCGACCAGCAACCGGTCCGACATCTCATGGGTTTTATCGATGTCGATCTGGATGAATTGTTCCGCTTTGCTGCCGGTTTGAATAACAAAATACAGGGTGTTGCCGGTTTGCCGCGTGGCAATCAGCTTTTGTTCCCGTGCATGATCAATCAGGGTTTGCAGGTTTTTGCCGCATTCGATATAGGTTCTTTCGGTCCATTCAATCAAATCATTGGCGATACGGTTGCCGTCCATATCGACAATGCCGCCCAGGCGATACCATTCGGCGCCTGTTCTGGCCAAGCGAATCGGATAGTCGGGGTTCAGCGATTGAAGTTTAGATAGTATTAATTCATCGTTGTGGTCGGGCAGGGTGTGCTTACAGATTTTTGCAAGCTGTTGCCCGTCCAGTTGAAAAGGTTGATCAGCCATACACTGTTTCCTATTTCTCGATCCCATGCGTTGCATGGGCAATGCTTGTTAATCGTTCCTGCGCCGCAGCCCGGACATCCGGCTCGGGATCATCAAGCAGACCGACCAATGCTTCGGGAGCAACGCGCTGGGCCGCGGTATAGCGCACCACCCAGTCGGCATCATTGAGCATGATCACGGCATCGTCCGGGTTCATCCGCTCGGCGACAATGCGCCTGACTTCAGGTGCATTGTCATGAGCCATTAAACCCAGGCTGACTTCGGGCAAACGTTCGGCAACGATTTTTCGCACTTGCAGGTCTTTATCGCGGATAAAGCGGAACAGGCGTCCTTCCGGCAGTCTTCTGGCTATGGTTAATCTGACGATATAGTCTTGATCGCCGGCCATCTTTTCCAGATCGGCGGGCGCAATACGATCCGCTACAGTCATGCGCACTTCTCTATCCGGATCATCGATTAACAGATGCAGCTGGGACACAGGTATCCGATAGGCGATTGCGCGCCTGACCACTTCATCCTCATCATGAATCAAGTCGGTCAATGCCTTTTGCGGTGCGTAACGGACCGCAATGGCGCGCCTTTCCCAAAAAATGTCGTGCAGATAGTGCTCGGCATAACCGGGGTTGACGCGAAAAAAGCGGTCGATTTGCCTTCCGCTTTCAACGAATACGCAGGTATCGCCGGGCATACAACGCCCCATCAGCAGGGTTTTGCCGCGAAAAGGGCATAGGCTGCAATCGGCAAAAGGAACGCTGACAGGGCTTTCACGATTGGACATGTGAAGTACCGTTTAGTCCGCAATGACTTCTGCAACGACGATGCCCGTTGCAGCTTCATAATCATTGGTCAGGCACAGACAGTGTTCCCGGCCATCAACTAAATAAAGATTGAAGTCTTTATGCTCAATGACCGGCGTATTATTGGGCAGATCGTCATCCATACAGTAAGTGAAATGGATAGCTTGGTGCTGCTGTCTTAGCACCGAAACCGTGCTTTCATCGACACCCAATGCTTCGATTTCCGCCGCTATGGCGTTGACTTGATTTGTGGTGATCATCCCGTCGCTTCCCTTTCAAACCTGAATCGATTAGTTGCATCAATGCCCATGACTTTAGCCAGCCAGGGCGGCGGAGTTCCGGCAATAACGGTTTGCAATTGGTCGATGATGTCGGCAATGGTTTCAATGCCGGGCAGCTTCATGGGATGTATGCCCAGCTTGACAATCTTTGCCGCCGCAGGACCGCCAACCGAGGCGATATAAAGTACCTGGCAATCCTGAATCAGTTCCGCCCTGAACACGTTTTTATCATCCACTTCCAGGCCCTTAGGTATGTCAGGGTTGCGGATGTCGATTAACCGGGCCTCATCGGCTGAAACCTGATAAACCATGAATTGGCTGCAGGAACCGAAATGGCCGTCAACGTTAATGCCGTCATTACTGGCGCAGGCGATACGAACGGAACCGGGCATGTCGCCGTCAACATAGGCTTGTTGTGTCTGCGCGGTAGGGTGGGTATCCAGGCCGGATTTAAGAATGCTTAAAGCATGAGTCAGTAAAGGTTCGTCAACATCTAAAAACTCACCCGCCAGCGCGGTTTTAAGTGTTTTCAGGTTAATGCCGACAATTTTTTCTTCAGTGATGGGAAGGCCGATGCAATCGGTCAATACCGAAAGCAAGCGTTTGGCATCGGTATCGGGCAGAGCGCGAGCCGCCAGCCCGATACGTAAAGCCAGTTCTCGCGAGAGTGTAGCCTGGCTGTTCATCTGCTTATGCCTCTAAAGGCAAAATGCAGTTGTCGATAGGGCAAACTTTGACGCATTGGGGAATGTCAAAATCGCCTTCGCATTCGGTGCAGGTTTTTTTGTCGATTTTAAAGACAATGGAACCTTCTGTGATTGACATGGTTGGGCAGACCGGTTCGCAGTCGCCGCATGAAATACAATCCGCTTCAACAATATATAAGGCCATGATTATTCTCCTGAATCTAAACGTTTTGCGCGCAAGGTAACGGGGAAATCCGGCTGTTCATCCATCGGTTCGAAATAATATTTTGATCCGTCGCTAAGCAGGACTTCACCGCCCCATTTATCGGGACTATCGAATTCAACGGATTCCGCCACTTCTTCCAAATCTTTCTTGGGGACGTAGAAGACTAATTTGCCCTCTGCATTTTTTTTCAACATGACACTAGGCATTGAGTTCTCCGTTTACACGCGTTTGAGCTAGCAAAATGGAACGCTGATGACGCTGATAATTATGATATGTAAGATTTTTTATAAATAATCTGCGTTCATCATATTCATCTGCGTCATCTGCGTTCCATTGCATTGAGTGGCTGAGTAGTTACAATTAACGAATCAAATCGTAGTTATAGTCAGTCGTACCCATACCTTTGGTTTCTTTATCCAACTGTTCCAGAACGGCATTAACCAGGGTTGTCAGCATATAAATAGCGCCTTCGTAACCCAGCGTTGTCATTCTGTGCAGGTGATGCCGGTCAAAGATTGGGAAGCCAATGCGGATCAACGGCACTTCAAACTCTTCGCCTTTATAGAAGGTGTCGCGTTGAATGAACTTGCCGTAAGAATTGCCGATCATGAAGTCCGGTTTGTTGGTGAAGACCAATGAACGGAAATGCCATAAATCTTTGCCGGTATGGACAACGGTTTTTTGTCCATAAGGCGAATCTTTGAGCATTTTATCCATCGCTTTCGCCCAACGTTTGTTGGCATGGTTGCACAATACGTCGGTCGGTTCAGCGCCCATTTCCAGCAGGAATTTGGTCATGCCCATCACGAAATCCGCATCGCCGTACAAGGAAAACTTCTTGCCGTGCATCCAGGTGTGCGAGTCGGTCATCATATCCACCAAGCGACCACGTTCCAGTTCCAAGGAAGCAGGAATCGGTTTGCCGGTCAGTTCGGAGATTTTCATCAGGAATTCATCGGTCCATTCCAGGCCCATCGGAATATTGATGGCTGTAGCGGGTTGATGCATGATGGTTTGCACATACTTTTTGGTTTTTTCCAACTGCCAGGGTTGCAGCAACAAGGTGTCGATCGCGTTAGGCGCGTCTTTCACTTCAGCCTGGGTAGTGCCGCCCGCATACATGCGGAAGGTGCCGTCTGCCGGTGTATCCAAAACTTCTGAAGGATCGCTCAATAACGAGTAATCAACGCCCATTTCCTTCATCATGCGGTGCATGACGCGGTAGTTGCCCAGATAGGTTTCAAAGCCGGGAACCAGGTTGATCTTGCCGTTTGAACCGACTTTCTTGTCGTCCATATGATTCAGGGTGAAATAGCGCAACATGCCTTCGAACATGTTATCCCAACCCGTAGTATGGCTACCGACAAAGCTTGGGGTATGCGCATAAGGTGTTGGAAATTCCTGTTCGATATGTCCGGCTTTTTTAGCGTTATTGATGAACGCATTTAAATCGTCACCGATAACTTCAGCCATACAGGTGGTTGATACGGCAATGATGTCAGGCTTATACAACGCTTTGGCATTTTCCAAACCGGCCATCATGTTTTTCTGGCCGCCGAAAACCGCCGCATCTTCAGTCATGGAGTCTGAAACGCAGGCCACAGGCTCTTTGAAATGACGGTTGAAATAGGTACGGAAATAAGCGACGCAACCTTGCGAACCATGGACATAAGGCATGGTCTTTTCAAAACCCAGCGCACAAAGTACCGCGCCTAAGGGTTGGCAGGCTTTAGCAGGGTTTACGGTTAACGCTTCACGGTTAAAATTGAGTTCTTGGTATTCCTTGGTGGTTGTCCACTGAAACACTTCATCAATTTTTTCCTGGGGATGACGCTCTTCATAAGCTTCACGTTTGTTGGCGAGGCTTTCCTTGTATTCATCATTACGGAATAAAGGATAACTCGGTTGTATGTTTTCGACTTCTTGACTCATGATAATCTCCTACGCGCCACTAATCTGTGGACGACGGTTGAAGGAATGGTAGGGTACGCTATGCGTACCTTTTCACGGTACGCCGTAAATCAACAAATGGTACGCACAGCGTACCCTACAAATTAAGCGCTTGCGGCGACCGCTACATCTGAACTTTCAGCTGTTTTCCAGGGCACTTTCACCTGTTTCCAGCAAGGGTTATTCAGTGTCATGTCCATATCTCGGGCGAAGATGGCAAAGCCGTCATAACCGTGATAAGGACCGGAATAATCCCAGGAGTGCATTTGGCGGAACGGAATGCCCATTTTTTGGAAAATGTACTTTTCCTTGATGCCGGAACCGATCAAGTCAGGTTGAACTCGTTTAACGAATTCTTCAAACTCATAACCGGTCACGTCGTCATAGATCAGCGTGGCGTTGCCCATTTCTTTGATGGTACGGTCATAGTCGTCGTTGTGGCCGAATTCGTAACCGGTACCGACCACTTCCATGCCCAAATCTTCATAGGCACCGATCACATGACGAGGACGCAAGCCACCGACATACAACATGACGCGTTTGCCTTGCAGGCGCGGTTTGTATTTGGCGATAACCGCATCGTATTCAGCCTGATATTTGGCGATAACTTTTTCAGCGCCGGCTTGAATCGTTTCATCGAATAACGCGGCAATCTTGCGTAACGATTCGGCAATTTTGGTAGGGCCGAAGAAGTTGTACTCGATCCAGGGGATTTTGTATTTTTCTTCCATGTGCCGCGCAATGTAGTTCATTGAGCGGTAGCAATGGATCAAATTCAATTTCACCTTGGGCGTTTTTTCCATTTCCGCAATGGTGCCGTCACCGGACCATTGGGCAACTACACGCAAGCCCATTTCTTCCAGCAAAGTACGCGAAGCCCAGGCATCGCCGCCGATGTTGTAGTCGCCGATCACAGCGACATCATAAGGCGTCGTGGCAAAGCTTTCGTCGCCGTCACGGTTTTCTAATACCCAGTCGCGAATTGCATCGTTAGCAATGTGATGGCCCAGCGATTGGGAAACGCCGCGAAAACCTTCGCAACGAACCGGCACGACAGGTTTGCCGATTTCCTTGTTGGCTTTTTTGGCGACCGCTTCAATATCATCCCCAATCAAACCGATCGGGCATTCAGATTGAATACTGATACCTTTGTTTAATGGAAACAATTCCTCGATTTCGTTCATTATTTTCGCGAGCTTTTTATCGCCGCCGAAAACAATGTCTTTTTCCTGGAAATCGGAAGTAAAGTTCATCGTGCCGAACGTATTGATACCGGTAGTTCCGACATAATAGTTACGGCGACCGGCGCGCGAATACTGTCCGCAACCAACCGGGCCGTGCGAGATATGAATCATATCTTTAATCGGGCCCCAAACCACACCCTTGGAACCGGCGTAAGCACAACCGCGAATGGTCATTACGCCAGGTTGGGATTTACGGTTTGAAGTAATACATTTGTTCGATTTTTCCAGGGATTGATCGTTAACCGCCAAATGCTTGGCACGATCTTTCCTTGCTTGTTCGGGATAGACTTCCAGCACTTCTTGAATAAGCGCTTCGGTCTCTTCTTTTGTTAGAGCAGCCATGAGTGTCTCCTACTTATGCCGTGGGTAATCCCCCAACAGACAGGTTTTAGGACGGGAATCCCGTAGAGACGCGATTTATCGCGTATCTACAGTCAGAGACGCGATAAATCGCGTCTCTACAGTTGGTCATTTATTAAGCAGTTGCTTCCGCGGCCGCTGTTACACCGATGATAGATTCGTCTTCTTGATCGATAATGCCGAATTCCATCATTAATTCTTCCAGTTCATCCATAGTGATAGGTGTTGGAATGACGAAGTTCTTGTTATCACGAATTTTTATAGCTAAATCACGGTACTCTTGTGCCTGTTTATGGCCTGGTTCGTATTCGATAACAGTCATACGACGAATTTCAGCACGTTGTACAACGTTGTCACGTGGTACAAAGTGAATCATGGTGGTGCCGATTTTTGCAGCCAAGGCTGAGATCAATTCATCTTCACGAGCAGTTTCACGTGAGTTACAAATCAAACCGGCCAAACGCACACTGCCTGAGTTAGCGTATTTCACAATACCCTTGGCAATGTTATTAGCCGCATACATCGCCATCATTTCGCCCGAGCAAACGATGTAAATTTCTTGCGCCTTGTTTTCGCGGATTGGCATGGCAAAGCCACCACACACAACATCCCCAAGTACATCATAAAAAACGAAGTCAAGTTCATCATCATAAGCACCTTCTTCTTCAAGGAAGTTAATCGCAGTGATAACACCGCGACCCGCACAACCGACACCAGGCTCAGGACCACCTGATTCAACGCATTTAATGCCGCGGTAACCCGCTTTCAGTACATCTTCAAGTTCTAAATCTTCAACACTACCCGCTTCAGCAGCCAAACTCATAATAGTAGTTTGAGCTTTTGCATGAAGAATTAAACGGGTAGAGTCAGCTTTAGGATCGCAGCCAACTATCATTACACTGTTGCCCAATTCCGCTAACGCAGAAACCAGGTTTTGAGTTGTAGTAGACTTACCAATTCCACCTTTACCATATATTGCACATTGACGTAATGCCATGATCTTCTCCTCTTATAGGACGTTGTTGTTAATGACATTAGGGATAAAGCAAGGGGTGTGCCAATTGCTTTTATTGTGTTTATGTTGTTGAATTGTATTGATTATTGTTGTTTCGGCAAAGCGTAAGCAACGTTGTCTTTCAAACATTTTGTTATGTTCTGTAAGCTTAGTAACAGTGAGGTTATTCAGTGTTGTTTAAAAATTTATCGTTCCCACGCTCCGGCGTGGGAATACAGTTTGCGACGCTCCGGCGTCGCGTTCAGTAATGCTGAAGTATGCAGGATGTATTCCACGCCGGAGCGTGGGACGATGTCATTGATACGCTGGTTCCCAAGCTCCAGCTTGGGAACCCAGACGACGAAGCTCCAGCTTCGCGAGACGGGAAGCTGGAGCTTCCCGCACCGAATTCCCAAGCTGGAGCTTGGGAACTAGCACTCACTAAAATCCATTAACTTAATGGCTGTGACGCCGGAGCGAGGGACGATGCCACCTATTGGAGTCTAAGTCGAATATTCGTGCCTGCCTTAAAGTTCCTGCGCCTATATAGAAGTGTTGATACTGATTTATGGAAGATGTTGTGTTTGTAGATAGGATAAACAACAGAAGAATTGTTACAAACAGAACAAAATCCCAACCGCCTGTTTTCGAAGAGACTCATTTAATCATTTTATAATCATAAAGTTACGCTGTTTATCATGAGTCGGTAAAAACTGGATTAATTATTGCTTAAGTAAAAAGACACACCTACTTAATAATGGAGTTTGCAATGTCTTCTACTGATTTTTCTGAAATACTTGATGGATTGTACGAAAACAAGGTCGTACCTTATCTGGGGCCGGGCGCGCTTTTTGATGCAACCAATAAACTGACCGGAGCCCCCATGCCTGCCGATAGCCATAGCTTGATTTTGGCGATGAATAACGGCAACCCGATGGCTCCCAAACTTATGTACGAGTTTCCCAGGGCGGCGATGAATCAGGAACTAAAAAGAGGCCGGAACTTTCTGGGCCAGTTTCTCACCAAGTTATACGGCGAAACCGAATATACGCGCGCGTCAGTGCATGATTGGCTGGCGGAATGGCGGCCTGCTTATGTTGTCGATATAAACAGGGATACCCAATTGCAAGATACCTATTCCGATGAAGAACATACGCTGATTGTCGGTGTTGCAAGAATCACCGCCAGCCAGTTCCGCTTTAAAATATATCACTTCGATGGCAGCGATTATTTTGAAATCCCGCAGGAACAGGTCGACCATAGATTGCCCATTTTGTTTAAACCGCTGGGTACGCCCAAGCCGGAAGCCAACTACATCGCTTCGGATGCCGATTATGTCGATTACATCACCGAGTTAATGGGAGGCTTCGCTATCCCCGATTTCCTTAAAGAGTATCGCAAGGGCAAACAATACCTGTTTATAGGCGTGCCGCTAAACAGGGATTCGGAACGCATGGTGATGAGCGACATCGTTTACGGCGCGGCAGAGAAAAAAGGTTGGGTTTTAAACAAAAACCCGACCGATAAGGAAATCCGCTATTGTAAAAAAATAGGCTTGGAAATCCTGGATGTGGATGTTGAAGAACTACTGGCTACCGTACTTGTCTAATGACCCAGTCCGACGCATTCACTCATCATCGTCTGCTGCTTTACTACAAAGGCGACATCAGCGCCTTGATGCTGTTCGCCCAGCACAGCAACGGCAGCATCTGCTTTCCGGAGCCGCTGCCCGCGTTGTCCAGCGCACTGGAGCCTGAAGAATTCATCACCGAAAAAGTCAGCACCCATCCGGCCATGCTGGTTAACAATATCAATCAGCTTTTGCAACTGGACAACGACCTGTTGCGCATCGAACCGGAGTTTAGCGAGCAAATCGACGCGCCCGGCGGCATTATCACCGTCCACATGGCGCGCTTCATGCTGCTCGACCCGCCGCACAAACTGATGCAAAGCCGGGATTGCCGGATGAGGACCCTACCGGAGCTGCGCGGCAGGCCGCCTGCGGAAATGGAGTTGTTGCGCCGCGCCTATGCCAAAGTGATGTAGACCCCAGATGTTTGATTTTATGGACATGAGCTACGATGAACCCTGCGAGCCACTGGGGGCGGGGCCGTATATCCCGGATGCCGGGGAATGCATGCGTTGCGGCATCTGCGTTAGCAGTTGCCCGACTTTTCGCTTGTTCCAGATCGACGAAGAAACCCCGCGCCGGCGCCTTCGCACCATCAGCAAGATTCTGGTTGAAAACCTGCCGATCAGCGCCGATGAGCGCCTACATCTGGATAACTGCGTACAATGCCGGGCCTGCGAAACCGTTTGCCCAAGCCGGATGGCTTACGGGCAGTTGTTCGATCAGGCTCAGGCGCAGTTAAAGGTTAATCCGGGTTGGTTGGCGAAGCTGGCATTCCGGCTGATTGAAAATAAGGACTGGCTGAGGCGGTTAATGCCGTTGCTGGCTATTTACCTGAAATCGGGTCTGCAAAAACCGTTACGAAGCACCGGATTGTTGAAAAAACTGCATTTGGCGGAGGCCGAAGCCTTGCTGGGTAAACCGGCATTACAGGCATTGGCCGATTCTTATCCGATCAGTGTCACGACACGTGGCCGGGTCGCGCTGTTCACCGGCTGTATCGCCGAACATTTCGACCGCGAGACCTTGCTGGCGGCGATCAAGCTGCTTAACGCGATAGGCTACGAAGTGCTGGTGCCGCCGCAACAAGGCTGCTGCGGGGCGATTCATCAGCATAACGGCCAGTCTGCCGCCGGTTTGATCGACAACAACATTGCGGTGTTCAACGCGCTGGAAGTCGATGCCGTACTGCACACCGCCACCGGTTGCGGGGCGATGTTGAGCGAATATCAAAATGATGATGAAGCGGGACAACTGTTCCGGCAACGCTTGTGCGATATCAACGATTTTCTGCTGGAACACTGGCCGGACGACCTGCAACTGACGCCATCCGAGCTGAAAGTCGCAGTACACGAGCCATGCAGCCAGCGCAATGTACTAAAAAACCAGCAAACCGTTTATGCGCTGCTTGAAAAAATTCCGGGATTAAATATTGCTGCATTGGCCGACAACCCTATCTGCTGCGGCTCAGGTGGCAGCTACATGCTGACTCACCCCGACAACGCCTGGCAGTTGCGGGCTTTAAAGCGGCAAATCATTACCGATTCATCGGCGGATGTGGTGGTTAGCGGGAATTTCGGTTGCGCGGTTTATCTGAATGCCGATGGGGGCAGGGTGGAGCATCCTTTATTACTGTTGGCTCGGCAGTTGCCGTAGATGTAGGGTACGCATCGCGTACCATTTCCAAAGCATTCCGGTCAATCAAGCTCCAAAAAGGTACGCGATGCGTACCCTACTTGGCTTCTTTTTTTATATCGTCCCAAGATGCAGACGCAACCTTACCGGAAACAAGTTCTTGATACCTAAGTTCGTAACTTCTCATTATCCATAGGTAGCGGCAGCCCGAATCAAATCGGATAGCGGTGGAATGTTACTTTCGCCCAGCAGCCTATCCTTAAGATAATGCCAAAATGAAAGCCCATGCTTTAGACAGGTCT
>Ga0208632_100169_pt1 | contig 28159 bp, 22 predicted proteins | sample LakWasMet49_LOW8_2_FD_183885 | JGI IMG/M metagenome (GOLD analysis project Ga0208632, IMG submission 183885) | Freshwater sediment methanotrophic microbial communities from Lake Washington under simulated oxygen tension - Sediment Metagenome... | ecosystem: Environmental > Aquatic > Freshwater >...
CACCAAACTTCGCCGACAGCACCGTCGTGATCGCCGCCGTCAATGTCGTCTTGCCATGGTCAACGTGTCCAATCGTCCCCACGTTCACGTGCGGCTTCGTCCGCTCAAATTTCGCTTTCGCCATGTCGATTACCCCAACAAAAATACACTAGAAATGGTGCCCTTGGCGTGGATCGAACACGCGACCTCTCCCTTACCAAGGGAGTGCTCTACCACTGAGCTACAAGGGCTGAAACCGTTCAAAACAAAATCTGGAGCGGCGAGCGGGAATCGAACCCGCGTAATCAGCTTGGAAGGCTGAGGTTCTACCATTGAACTACCGCCGCCCGCCCTACTTGTCCGCTAACCGCTTAATAACTATCTGTTTCCGCAACCTGCTGGTGGAGGGGGAAGGATTCGAACCTTCGAAGGCAGAGCCGTCAGATTTACAGTCTGATCCCTTTGACCGCTCGGGAACCCCTCCAGCTGAACCAACGATTATCTCCAAATTCATCAAAACCGTCAACGGGTAAAGCAATTTACGCCCCAGTAACCGTCCCGACCATGGCAAACCCAAGGCCTGAGAGGGGATCGTCCGGCCAGCCCGTCAGGGAAGCGGGAACACTCAATTCGGCGTGGGTGCGGCGTAGAATCCGCCGACCCCCACCCCGGAGACCGCCATGAACGCCCCCGTCGACCGACCCCCGTTGCCGCAGGAACTGGCCGCCACGCTCGCCTCCCGCTTCGGATCGCGCTTTTCCGTCGCCGCGGCGGTCCGCCTGCATCACGGCAAAGATGAGTCTTCCCATCCGCCGATGCCGCCGGACGCGGTGGTGTTTGCCGAGTCCACAGCGGAAGTAGCGGAAATCGTCAAACTTTGCCACCAATATCGCACCCCGGTGATCGCCTATGGCACCGGCACCTCGCTCGAGGGGCACCTGCTGGCAGTACAGGGCGGAGTCTGCATCGACCTTTCGGCGATGAATCAGATCACTGCCGTGCGCCAGGAAGATCTCGACGCCACGGTGCAATGCGGCGTAACACGCAAGGCCCTCAACGCCGCGCTGAACGGTACCGGGCTGTTTTTCCCGATCGATCCGGGCGCGGACGCCAGCCTCGGCGGCATGGCGGCGACTCGCGCTTCCGGCACCAATGCCGTGCGCTACGGCACCATGCGCGAGAACGTGCTCGGCATGACTGTGGTGCTGCCCGACGGCCGCATCCTCAAGACCGGCGGCCGTGCCCGCAAGTCGGCGGCCGGTTATGACCTGACGCGCCTGATGGTCGGCTCCGAAGGCACGCTGGGCATCATCACCGAACTGACGGTCAGGCTCTACCCGGTGCCGGAAGCAATTTCCAGCGCCGTCTGCGCATTCCCGAGCCTGGGCGCGGCCGTCAAGACGGTGATCCAGACCATACAGCTCGGCGTCCCGGTAGCGCGCATCGAGCTGCTGGATAAGCTCGCGATCACCGCCATCAACCGCCACAGCAAGACCACGCTGCGCGAGGCGCCGACCCTGTTCTTCGAATTCCACGGCTCGCCGACCGGCGTCAAGGAGCAGGCCGAGACGGTGCAGGAGCTCGCCGCCGAACACGGCGGGCAGGATTTCGAATGGGCGACGCGCCCCGAGGACCGCAGCCGCCTTTGGCAGGCGCGGCACGATGCCTACTACGCCGGCCTCGGCCTCAAGCCGGGCTGCCGCGCCCTGACCACCGACGTCTGCGTGCCGATCTCGATGCTGGCCGATTGCGTCGACGAAACCTTCCGCGACCTCGACGAAAATGCGAGCGGCCTGGCCGGCCCGCTGGTCGGCCATGTCGGCGACGGCAATTTCCATATTCTGCTGCTGGTCGATCCCGACAACGAGGGCGACCTGGCCCGCGCCCAAGGCTTCGCATCGCGCCTGGCAAAGCGCGCGATCCGCATGGACGGCACCTGCACGGGCGAACATGGCATCGGCATCGGCAAGCAGTCCTACATGGCGCTGGAGCATGGCGATGTGGCAATCGACCTGATGCGCACCATAAAGCGCGCAATCGATCCCGACAACATCCTGAATCCGGGTAAGATTCTGCCGCCGTCCTGACCGGGGACGGCAAGGCAGGATGCGCGGCCCACAAGGCCGCCGCATCTCCGACATCCGACGTCCAACAAGATTCAGGAGCAGCCATGAACGCGCCACTGCGCAACATCACCCTCGAGGACAAATACGCCCTCAGCCAAGGCCGGGTGTTTCTGACCGGCACCCAAGCCCTCGTCCGTCTGCTGCTGCTGCAACGGCAACGCGACGCACTGGCCGGACTGAATACCGCCGGCTACGTGTCCGGCTACCGCGGGTCGCCGCTGGGCGGCCTCGATCAGGCGCTGTGGAAGGCCAAGGCGCATCTCGGCCGGAACCAGATCGTGTTCCAGCCCGGCGTCAATGAAGACCTCGCGGCCACCGCGCTGTGGGGTACGCAACAAGTCAATCTGTCGCCCGGCGCGAAGCACGACGGCGTCTTCGGCATGTGGTACGGCAAGGGCCCGGGCGTGGATCGCTGCGGCGACGTATTCAAACACGCCAATTCCGCCGGCACCTGGAAGCATGGAGGTGTCCTCGCGATAGCCGGCGACGATCACGCCGCGCGTTCATCCACGGTCGCCCACCAGTCGGAGCACGCGCTCAAGGCGGCGATGATGCCGGTGCTGGTCCCGGCGGGCGTGCAGGATTATCTCGACCTCGGCCTTCACGGCTGGGCGATGAGCCGCTACTCGGGTTGCTGGGTCGGCTTCAAGGCGGTGGCCGACACTGTCGAATCCTCGGCCTCGGTGGATATCTCGCCGGACCGCGTACGAATCGTGCTGCCGACCGACTACGCCTTGCCGCCGGACGGCCTCAATATCCGCTGGCCGGACGACCGCCTGCTCCAGGAAGCGCGCCTGCTGGACCACAAGTTATACGCAGCGCTGGCCTATTGCCGCGCCAACCGGTTGAACCAGATCGTGATCGATGCGCCCAACCCGAGGCTGGGCATCATCACCACCGGCAAGTCCTATCTCGACGTGCGCCAGGCCTTCGACGACCTCGGCATCGATGACGCACTCGCCGCCGAAATCGGCATCCGCCTCTACAAGGTCGGCATGGTCTGGCCGCTCGAGTCGGACGGCGTGCGCCGCTTCGCCGAGGGGCTGGAAGAGATCCTGGTGGTCGAGGAAAAGCGCCAGCTGATCGAGTACCAGCTCAAGGAAGAACTCTACAACTGGCGCGAGGACGTGCGCCCGCGCGTGATCGGCAAGTTCGACGAGCAGGGCGAATGGGCGCTGCCCAACGGCCGCTGGCTGCTGCCCGCCTCCGGCGAACTGTCGCCGGCGCAGATCGCCCGCGTCATCGCCGACCGCATCGGCCGCCACTTCACCTCGCCGCGCATTCGCGAACGCCTGGCAGTGATCGAAGCGAAGGAGCGCTCCGCCGCGCCGGTGATCCAGATTGCGCGCACGCCCTACTTCTGTCCGGGCTGTCCGCACAACACCTCGACCTGCGTACCGGAAGGTTCGCGCGCCCTGGCCGGCATCGGCTGCCATTTCATGGTGCTGTGGATGAACCGTGCCACGGCCACGTTTTCGCACATGGGCGGCGAGGGCGCCGCCTGGATGGGGCAGGCGCCCTTCACCGAGCAGCGCCATGTCTTCGTCAATCTCGGCGACGGCACCTACTTCCACTCCGGCTCGCTGGCCATCCGCGCCGCGGTTGCCTCGGGCGTCAACGCCACCTACAAGATTCTCTACAACGATGCCGTGGCGATGACCGGCGGCCAGCCCCACGACGGCAATCTGACGGTGCCGCATATCGCCGCGCAATTGCATGCCGAGGGCGTCGGCCATGTCGTCGTCGTCACCGATGGCACGCCACGCGCCTATGGCCACCCGGACCTGCCGCACGGCGTGCCGATCCGGCATCGCGACGAGCTCGATGCGATCCAGCGCGAAATGCGCGAGTGTCCCGGCGTCTCGGCCATCATCTACGACCAGACCTGCGCCGCCGAAAAGCGCCGCCGCCGCAAGCGCGGCAAGATGATCGATCCGCCGCGCCGCCTGTTCATCAACGAGGCCGTATGCGAAGGCTGCGGTGATTGCGGCGTGCAGTCGAATTGCCTCGCCGTGGTGCCGGTGGAAACCGAATTCGGCCGCAAGCGCGCGATCGACCAGTCCGCCTGCAACAAGGACTACTCGTGCGAGAAGGGCTTCTGCCCGAGTTTCGTTTCGGTGCTCGGCGGCGGGGTCAGGAAGGGCCGCGGGCTGGCCGGTTCAAGCCAGGAAGGCGATTCATTCGGCGTGCCGCCAGCGCCGACTCTTGCGTCGACCGCCAAGCCCTACGGCATCCTGATTACCGGCGTCGGCGGCACCGGCGTGGTCACCATAGGCGCCCTGATCGGCATGGCGGCGCACATCGACGGCAAGGGCGTCACCGTGCTCGACATGACCGGGCTCGCGCAAAAGGGCGGCGCGGTGTTTTCCCATGTGCGCATCTGCGACGATCCGGAAGCGATTCATGCCGTGCGCGTGGCGACCGGCGAAGCCGATGCCGTGATCGGCGGCGATGTCATTGTCACGGCCTCGCCCGATGCGCTGACGCGGATGCAGAACGGTCGTACGCGTGTCGTGGTGAATTGCGCGGAAACGCCGACGGCCGATTTCACTCGCAATCCCGACTGGCAGTTTCCGCTGGCGCGCATGCAGGCCGTGGTCAGTGACACGGTGGGCGCCGGCGCGGCACACTTTGTCGATGCCTCGGACCTTGCAGTGCGCCTGCTGGGGGATTCGATCGCCAGCAACCTGTTCCTGCTCGGCTACGCCTGGCAGCAGGGCTCGGTGCCGGTATCGGCGGAGGCCATCGACCGCGCCATCGAACTCAACGCCACCGCCGTCGCCATGAGTCGCGCCGCATTTCTCTGGGGCCGCCGTGCCGCGCACGATCCGGCGGCGGTTGCGGCCCATGCGCGGCCGCAAGTCGCCGTGCCGCCAGCGCCGACTCTCGACGAAGTGGTTGCGAAGCGCGTCGGCTTTCTCACCGAGTACCAGGATGCCGCCTACGCGGAGCGCTACCGGACGCAGGTGGAGCAGATCCGTGCCGCCGAGGCCGCCATCAATTCATCGCAGCTTACCGAAGCCGTGGCGCACAACCTGTTCAAGCTGATGGCGATCAAGGACGAATACGAGGTGGCGCGGCTGTATGCCGAGACCGACTTCCTGCAAAAGATAGGCGAGCGTTTCGAAGGTGAATACACGCTGCAGTTTCATCTGGCGCCGCCGCTGCTCGCCCGCCCCGACCCGACAACCGGCAAGGTGAAGAAGATGGCCTTCGGCCCGTGGATGCTTACGGCATTCAAGTGGCTGGCAAAGGCCCGCGGCTATCGGGGCTCGCGCTGGGATATCTTCGGCCGCAGCGAAGAGCGGCGTCTGGAGCGGGCCTTGCTGGCTGGCTATGAAGCCGACCTCGCCGCGCTGCCGGCCAAGCTGGAACGCACAAACCTGGGCGATGCGATTGCGCTGGCCAGTCTGCCGGAAAAGATCCGCGGCTTCGGACACGTCAAGCGGCGCAGCATGGATGCCGCTGCGCCGGAACGCGAAGCCTTGCGCGCCCGGCTCGGGTTGATTTGACGGAGAGCGGCGCCGGACCTCAGTTCTGGCGCCGCTTGCGACTCGCCATCAGCGCCGCTTCCGAGCGGTTGCTGACGCCCATGGCCTTCATGATCGCCGAGACATGGATCTTGACCGTGCCCTCGGTCAAGCCGAGCAACTCACCGATCTGGCGGTTGCTGCGCCCTTCGGCGAGGAGTTCCAGCACGCGCGCCTGGGCCGCGGTCAGACCGAAGCGCTGCGCCAGCGATTTGTTTTCGCCGTGCGCGATCTCGCTGCGATTGGTCAGTTCCCGAAGCTTCGGAGGCAAATAGATTTCGCCGGAGAGCACCGCGCGCAAGGCTTCGAGCAGTTCGCCGCTCGATCCGGACTTGGAGACAAAACCCGACGCGCCCGCCTTCATCACGCGCGATACGGTATCGGCATCGTCCAGCGCCGACAGGATTACCACCGGCACTGTCGGAAAGCGCCGCCGTACCACCGGCAGGAAGGTCTGGCCCTTGGTTCCCGGGAGCATCAGGTCGAGAATCATCATGTCGATGTCCTCGTTCTCGAGCACGCCGATCGCCTCGTTGGCATCGGGCACGCCGATGGTCTCGGTTTCCGCGCCGAGGTTCTTCAGCGTCGCGAGCAAGCCTTCGCGCACCAGGGCATGATCTTCCACCACCAATAGTCTGAGCATCGCTTCCCCCTGCAGGCTGGTTCCGGATATGACAACGGACAGTTTAGCGCGGAAGCCCTCGCTGCGGTAATATCATCCGACTTTCCCGGGAGCTATCGCCATGAGCACAACGCCGACCGATCCGATGGAGTTCCTGAAGTCCCTTTGGGGCAAGACCGGAATGCCGCTGCCGGGCCTGGTGACGCCGACGCTGGACACCAACGAGCTGGACAAGCGCATTGCCGATCTCAAGGCGGTCGAGGGCTGGCTCAAGACCAATCTCGGTATGCTGCAGATGACCATTCAGGGACTGGAAATGCAGCGCGCGACGCTATCGGCCTTCCAGGCCATGAGCCAGTCGGCGGGAAGCCAGGACGCCAACGCCAATCCCTTCGCCAACCCTGCGTTGTGGCCGTGGAATTTCATGCAGGGTACCGGCGAGGCTCCGGCCGCGGATGCGGCCGGGGCACCCGCTGCGACGGATCAGGCGCCGCCCAAAGCCAACGGCAAGGCCAAATAGCTCAGCGCACGGCCACCCAGAAGGGCAGGGTCAGCATGCCCAGCACCGTACCGACCGAGATCAACCAGGCGACACGGGCACCATCGCCGCCCATGCGCTGGGCCAGGATGAAGGCGGAACTGGCGGTCGGCAGGGCCGAGAATACCAGCGCCACATCGGCATAGACGCCGGTCAATCCCACCCAGCGAATCAATCCTAAAGTCGCCAGCGGCAAGGCAACGAGTTTCACCGCCAGCAGATAGACCGCAGCCGCCGTTGCCTGCCCGCGAAGCGGCGTCCCAGGCACGCAGAGCGAGCTGGCACCGACTTTCGCATTTCCGGTACGCAGCCCGGCGCCCACGGCCAGTAGGCCCAGCGCGATGGCGGCCTCGCCGAGGCGACCGAGAAATTGCAGCAATGGCTCGGGCGGCTGGAAGCCGGCGAGATTCGCCGCGACGCCCGCCAGCGTGGCCAGAATCAGCGGATTTCTCGCCAGTTCGCGCCAGACGCTGGCCTCGCCGTGGCGCGCCAGCATCCATACCGCCGCCATATTGGATGGCGGCACCATGACGCCGACGACGATGGCCATGGCGGCGATGCCCGGCACGCCGTAGAGCTTGCCGGCCACCGCGAGGCCGATGTAGGAGTTGAAGCGGAAGGCGCACTGGTATTGCGAAGCGAATGACATCGGCGTCAGGCGGAAGAATTTCGCGCCGTACCCAAGCACGATGCCGGTTCCCATTGCTCCCATGGCGACCGCCAGCAGCGGACCGGCCGCCGCCCAGTCGATGCGCGTCTTCACCAGCCCGTTGAACAGCAGGGCCGGAAAGAGAATGAAATAGACCAGCTTCTCCAGCCCGGTCCAGAAATGGTCGCCCAGATGCAGCAGGCGGCGCAGGCCGCTGCCGAGCAGGATCAGCGCGAAGTCGGGGAGAAGGGCGAGGGCCGGGGTGAGCGCGGGATTGGGCGTAATCAGCACGCCGCTAAATTACTCCGGATTCGCGCAAGCGCGCAATCTCCGATTCCGTGTAGCCGGCCGCCTTCAGCACGGCTTCGCTGTCGGCGCCGGCGGCCGGCGCCGGTGCGGCAGCGGCCCAGGGCCACGCCGATAGCTTGAAGGGTGGTGCGAACTGTTTGGTACCGCCGACCTCGACCACCATCTCGCGGGCGACCATTTGCGGATGTTTGATCGCCTCGTCCATGCGCAGAATCGGCGTGACGCAGCAGTCCGCGGCCGCGAAGACGGGCGCCCAATCGGCCAGCGGCCGCGAGGCAAGCACGGCGGCCAGTTCGCCCTTCACGCGGCGGCCTTCGCTGCCCATGGCCAGGCCGAAGGGCGACAGGTCGGGCCGTTCGATGGCGGCGCAAAGCGCCTGCCAGAACTTGGGCTCGAGGGCGCCGACGGCAAGGTAGCGGTCGTCTGCGGTGCGATAGACGCCGTAGCAGGGCACGCCACCGGTCAGGAGATCGGCACCGCGCGGCATCGGCTGTCCGAACACTTGCGTGGTCACCAGCGGAAAGATGGTATGGGCCATCACCGCATCGGTCATGGCCACGTCGACATGGCTGCCCTGCCCCGTTGCCTTGGCGCCGATCACCGCGGCCAGAACGCCGAGCAAGGGAGTGAGCGCCCCCCCCAGTAGATCGCCGACCTGCAGATTGGGAATCGCCGGCGGGCCGCTGGCCGTGCCGTCATGGGTGCCGATCTGATCGAGCAGCCCGGAGGTCGCAAGGTAATTGATGTCGTGACCGGCGAGTTCCGCCCAGGGGCCGGTCTGTCCGTAGCCGGTGATGGCACAGTAGACGATGCGCGGATTGACCGCCCGCACGGCTTCGTAGCCGATGCCGAGCTTGTTCACCACGCCGGGACGGAAGCTCTCGAAAATCACGTCGGCATCTTTGGCCAGACGCAGGAACGCCTCGACGCCCGCAGCCTGCTTCAAGTCGAGGCGCAGGCTTTTCTTGTTGCGATTGACCACGCGGAAGAACAGGCTGTCGCCGGTACCCCCTTTGCCGCCTGCCTTGCGTTCGGCAGGACCCATGGCGCGGGCGTAGTCGCCGGCGCCGGTGTCTTCGATCTTGATCACCTCGGCCCCGAGGTCGGCCAGATGCATGGTGGCCACGGGACCCGGCAGCAGGCGGGTGAGATCGAGAATGCGCAGGCCGGCAAGAGGGCCGCCGCGTGAATCCGGCCGGTCAGTCATATTTCCTGGCGTCCTCGATGACCTTGCCGTCATTGGGCAGACTGCCGACGGCCACCAGCTTCACCTCGGCGCGCAGCTTGGTAACGTCACGCACCGTATCGGCAATTGCCCTGTCCATGCCACCACCGGGCGCGCCGACCTCGCAGTTCAGGGTCATCAGGTCGCTGCTGTCCGGATTGGTCACCACCAGTCGCGCCTTGGCAATCTCGGGATGACGCTTGACCACCGCAGCAACCTGCTCGGGATGAACGAACATGCCCTTGATCTTAGTTGTCTGATCGGCGCGGCCCATCCAGCCCTTGATCCGCATGTTGGTGCGACCGCAAGGCGATACACCGGGCAGAAGGGCCGACAAGTCGCCGGTGCCGAATCGGATCAGCGGATAGTCGGTATTGAAGGTGGTCACCACCACCTCGCCGACCTCGCCCATGGCAACGGGGTCGCCCGTGCCCGGTCGCACGATCTCGACGATCACGCCCTCGTCGATCACGAGGCCTTCGCGCGCTTCCGTCTCGTAGGCGATGACGCCCAATTCGGCCGTCGCATAAGCCTGATAGCCGGCAATACCGCGGGCCAGCAGCGCGTCGCGCACCGGCGGCAGGAAAGCTTCGCCCGACACCAGCGCCTTGGTCAGCGACGGCAGCTTGACGCCGAGTTCGTCGGCTTTGTCCAGCAGGATGCGCAGAAAAGACGGCGTGCCGACATAGCCGTTGGGCTGCAGATCGGCCATCGCTGCCACCTGCTGCTCAGTCTGTCCGACACCGGCCGGGAACACCGTGCAGCCCAGCGCCTGCGCACCCGCTTCGAGAATCCAGGCACCCGGTGTCATGTGGTAGGAAAAGCTGTTGTGCACCAGGTCGCCGGCGCGGAAGCCCGCTGCGTAAAGAGCACGTGCCGTGCGCCAGTAGTCCGCGTTGCGCCCCTCGGGTTCGTAGATCGGACCCGGGGAAGAAAACACGCGCCCGAGCCTGCCCCACGACGACGCCGCCAGACCACCGAACGGCCGACGGGTCTTCTGCAACTCGATCAGGTCGCTCTTACGCACCACCGGCAGACCCGCGAGGGCGTCCGCCGACACGATCGATGCCGCATCAACATGCTTGAGCGACTCGGCAAAGTATGCAGTGTTCGCCTTGGCGTGCGCAATCTGCTGCGGCAGGCGTATCGCCAGCGCCGACTTTCGTTCGTCGGCCGAGCGGGTTTCGAGCGCGTCGAAATATTTGGACATGTCACGTTGCTCCAAGAGTTGAGGAGGCCGCAAAGCGTGTGCTTTGCTTTAACGGATGAGGTCTATGGAGCACCAAGCGATGCAAGGCGAGAGCGGGTGCCGTTTAGCAGCGCTAAACAAGCCCGCGAACAACGCCGCAGCGCGCCGCGTGATCCAGTCCTCAAGCGAGCCAGCGTTTGCGGCGGCGGTAGTGCTTGGACTCGCGGAAGCTCTTGCGCTCCCCCGAAGAGATGCCAAGGTAAAACTCCTTGACGTCCTCGTTGTTGGCCAGGTCATTGGCCGCCCCCTCCATGACCACGCGGCCATTTTCGAGGATGTAGCCGAAGTCGGCATAGCGCAGGGCCATGTTGGTGTTCTGTTCGGCGAGGAGGAAGGTCACTTTTTCCCTCTGGTTGAGATCCTTGACGATGCCGAAGACCTCGTCGACGATTTGCGGTGCCAGGCCCATCGAGGGCTCGTCGAGCAGCACCATGGTCGGGTTCGCCATCAGGGCGCGTCCGATGGCACACATCTGCTGTTCGCCGCCCGAGGTATAGGCGGCCTGGCTGGTGCGCCGGGTCTTCAGGCGCGGGAAGTAGTCGTAGACCTTTTCCAGGGTCTGCGCCACGGCCGCCCGCCCGTCGGTACGGGTATAGCTGCCGGTCATAAGGTTTTCTTCGATGGTCAGGTGGCCGAAGCAATGGCGGCCCTCCATGACCTGCACCACGCCGCGCTTGACCAGGTCGGCAGGCGTCAGCGCTTCAATCCGTTCGCCGCGACATTCAATCGAGCCCTTGGTAACCTCGCCGCGTTCTCCATGCAGCAGATTGCTGACGGCACGCAGGGTCGTCGTCTTGCCGGCGCCGTTGCCGCCGAGCAAAGCCACGATGCTGCCTTCCGGTACGGACAGGGAGACGCCCTTGAGCACGAGGATGACGTGGTTGTAGATCACCTCGATGCTATTGACGTTGAGAAGAATGTTGGCGGTAGTCATGTGCTCTTTCGATAAGCGCGGGCCATATCCGGTAACCGGGTCCGGACGGAGCAAACCACGCTCCGTCCGGAAGACCCCTTATGTCACTTCCTGCTTACTTCTTGCAGTCTTCGGCCGTGCGCCGCACGATCTTCTTCTCTTCGGCATACTTGCCGGCGGTGCTGATCACCAAAGGCCGCAGGACCTTCTCATCGCCCTGATACCAGTCGGAGGAGAAGTTCCACTTCTTGCCGTCCCAGGTGTGAATGCGCGCCCAAGCCGAACCCATGTGGTCGAGACAGGACGTCTTTACCGGCCGCATCACGCCGGCAAAGCCCAAGGCATCCAGCTTCTTCTGGTCAAGGTCGAGGTGCTCCAGACCCCAGCGCATCTGCTCGCCGGTAATGTGCTTGCCTTTGCCGTAGCGATCCTGCGCAACGCGCACGGCTTCGACCTGCAGCATGGACGAGATCAGGCCGCGCATGTAAAGCACCTGGCCGACTTCTTCCTTCGGACCGGTACCTTGCCCCTTGGCATGCAGTTTCTCGAGGACTTCCTTGACTACCTTGGCGTTCGGTTCGGCGCCGTGTTGCATGGCCAGCGCGTTGTAGCCCTTGGCGCCATCGCCGACGTCCTTGACGTCAGGTTCGGCACCCGACCACCACACGCCATACATTTTCTCGCGCGGATAGCCGGTCGCCTGCGCTTCCTTGATCGCGGTCGAGTTCATCACACCCCAACCCCAGAGGAACACATAGTCGGGCTTGTTCTGACGGATCTGCAACCAGGTGGCTTTCTGTTCGACCCCGGGGTGGGCCACCGGCAGCAGGGAAAGCTCGAAGCCGTGCATCTTGGCGCGCTCCTGCAGCAGTGCAATCGGCTCCTTGCCGTACGGGCTGTCGTGATAGACCAGCGCGATCTTCTTGCCCTTCAGCTTGTCGAATCCGCCTTCCTTCTTGGCGATGTGCTGCACCAGCACGTCGGCGCCCATCCAGTAGGTGCCGATCAGCGGGAAGTTCCAGCCGAATACCGAACCATCCTGCGATTCGCTGCGGCCGTAGCCGGCGGTGATGACGGGAATCTTGTCAACCGGGGCCTTCTCCGTCAGGGCGAAGGTAATGCCTGTGGACAGCGGTTGCACAGCAGTGGCGCCACCGTGCTTGCCCTTCAGGCGCTCATAACACTCTACGCCGCGGTCGGTCGCGTAGGCAGTTTCGCATTCCTCCCAGATCATCTTGACGCCATTGACCCCGCCACGCGCATTGGTCAGCTTCATGTAGTCGACAAAGCCATTGGCCCATGGCGCGCCGTTTGGGGCATAGGCGCCGGTGCGGTAGGCCAGTACCGGAAAGAACTGCTCTTCGGCCGCATAGGCCGCAGGCGCAGTGAGTGCAGCGGAAAGGCCGATCGCTGCGATCGAAGCCGCGACAACCAGTTTGTGTAGTCTCATATTTTTGCTCCTCCTAGGGTGATTGAGTGTTACGCCTGCAATAAATCCTATGTACGACGCCCGGCAATATTACCCGCCGACCTTGCCTCTGCCCATTAATGCGGGAACGGCCACAAACGCAGTTTCTCCCGGCCCGTTGACCACAGGCGCGCAATGCCATGCGGTTCGACGATCAGGAAGAAGACGATCAGCGCGCCGAAAACCATGATCTCGACATGCGACACCAGCGCGACCGAAACCTCCAGGCCGAACAGGTCTCCCACCAGCGGCAGCATCTGGTTGAGAAAGATGGGCAGGATCACAATGAACGCGGCCCCGAAAAAGCTGCCTGCGATCGCGCCCATGCCGCCGATGATGACCATGAACAGCAACTGGAAGGAGCGGTCGATCGAGAACGCCGCCGGTTCCCACGAGCCAAGGTGGACCATGCCCCACAAGGCGCCTGCGACACCGACGTAGAACGAACTGACGGCGAAGGCGCTGAGCTTGGCGTACATCGGGCGAATGCCGATCACCGTCGCCGCCACATCCATGTCGCGGATTGCCATCCATTGGCGGCCGATGCTGCCGCGCACCAGGTTTTTCGCCATGAGGCTGAAGAGCACCAGTATGCCGAGGCAGAAAAGGTACTTGTCGGTCGGGGTGCTGATGGTCCAGCCGAACAGTTCGATGTCCGCCACCGAGACCGAACCCGATGACGAATCGTTGGTGAACCACTTGATGCGCAGGAAGGCCCAGTCCCAGAAGAACTGGGCCGCCAGCGTAGCCACCGCGAGGTAGAGGCCGCGTACGCGCAGGCTCGGAGCGCCGAACACGATGCCGACCGCTGCCGCCGTGAGGCCGCCAAGCAGGATCGCGGCGAGTGCCGGCATGCCGCTGACGCGAATCAGAAAATTGTAGGACGCATAGGCGCCCACCGCCATGAAAGCGCCGGCACCCAGCGTGATCTGGCCGCAATAGCCGACCAGGATATTCACGCCCAGTGCCGCGAGGGAGAGGATCAGGAACGGAATGAGGATGGCACGGAACAGGTACTCATCGACCAGCAATGGTATCCCGACAAAGGCAAAGACGACGATGGCCAGGATCACCCAGCGATCCTGCGGAATGGGGAATATCTGCTGATCAGACTTGTACGAGGTCTTGAACTGGCCGTTTTCTCTATAGAACATCCGTAATTCCCCGAATCAAACGCGATCGATTGCTGCTTTAGTTCCGGCCGCTGCGCTTAACGTGCTGCGCACGTTGGCCCGCACTGAAAAATTATTGATCATTTCATACCCGATCAATGATTTTCTCGCCGAACAGGCCCTGCGGCCTGAACAGCAGGAACACTAGCGCGAGCATGTAGGCAAACCAGATCTCGATGCCGCCGCCCACGTAGTGGCCAAGATAGACCTCGGAAAGCTTCTCGCCGACGCCGATGATCAGTCCGCCGATGATCGCGCCGGGAACCGAGGTCAGGCCGCCGAGAATCACCACGGGCAGGGCGCGCAGCGCAACGGTCGACAAGGAAAACTGCGCGCCCAGCTTCGAGCCCCAGATCACGCCCGCCACCAGCGCCGTGATGCCCGCCACGCACCAGACGATGACCCAGATCCGGTTCAGCGGGATGCCGATCGACTGCGCCGCCTGGTGATCATCGGCCACGGCGCGCAGCGCGCGTCCGGTGGAGGTCTTCTGGAAAAAGATGGTCAGTCCCACCACCAGCATCGCCGAAATGAACGCGGCGACGAAGTCTTCCTTGTTGATCAGGATGCCGCCTTCGAACACGCTCTCGAGCATCATCACCGGCTCCTTCGGCATGCCGACGTCGATCTTGTAGATGTCGCTGCCGAAGATGGTTTGTCCGACGCCGTCGAGAAAGTAGGCAATGCCCAGGGTCGCCATCAGCAGCGTAGCGCCTTCCTGGTTGACCAGATGGCGCAGCACCAGGCGCTCGATCAGCCAGGCCACGACAAACATGACCGTGACCGATACCGCGAAAGCCAGCACGTTGGCCAGGAACAGGTTGTCCATGCCCAGCCAGAGCGGAATCCACTCCGAAAAACGCGCCATGGACAAGGCGGCAAACAGCACCATCGCGCCCTGGGCGAAATTGAACACGCCGGAGGCCTTGTAGATCAGCACGAAGCCCAGGGCCACCAGGGAATACAGCATGCCGCTCATGAGGCCGCCGATCAGGGTTTCCAGGAAAAAACTCATGTTCAGGTTCCTCAGTGGCTGGCGCCGAGATAGGCGCTGATGACGTCAGGATTGGCCCTGACCTCATCCGGCGTGCCGTCGCCGATTTTCTTGCCGTAATCGAGCACGACAACGCGATCGGAAATATCCATGACCACGCCCATGTCGTGTTCGATCAGGACGACCGTGGTGCCGAACTGGTCATTCACGTCCAGAATGAAGCGGCACATGTCCTGCTTTTCCTCGACGTTCATGCCGGCCATGGGTTCGTCGAGCAGCAGGATCTGCGGTTCCATCGCCAGGGCGCGGGCCAGATCGACGCGCTTTTGCAGGCCATAGGGGAGGCGTCCGACCGGGGTCTTGCGAATGTGCTGGATCTCGAGGAAGTCGATGATCTCCTCGACCTTGGTCCGATGCTCGAGTTCCTCGCGCTGCGCCGGACCGAGCCAGAAGGCCTGCTGCAGCATGTTGGCCTTCATCTTCAGGTTGCGCCCGGTCATGATGTTGTCGAGCACCGACATGCCCTTGAACAGCGCGATGTTCTGGAAAGTGCGTGCCAGTCCGGCCTTGGCCGCATCATAGGAATTCATGTTGGCGAAGTGCTCGCCGCGCAGGATGATCTCGCCCTGCTGCGGCCGGTAGACGCCGTTGATCACGTTCAGCATCGAACTCTTGCCGGCGCCGTTGGGCCCGATGATGGCGCGAACTTCGTGTTCGCGCACATCGAAGGAAATATCCTGCAGCGCCTTGACGCCGCCGAAACTGAGGCTGATGTTCTTGAGGTCGAGAATGACCCCGCCGATTTTTCTTCCGCTCATGCTGCCTCCGCCGGGCCGCCCCAAGGGGGCAGCAAGTCAACAATCCGGAGCAGGCGAAGCGCGCGAACCGCGGTCATCCCCTTCCTCGGGAAGGGGGCTGGGGGGATGGTCGTCATCAAGCTGCTTTCTTCATCACGGGGAAGGTCTTCACGTCGCAGATCTTCAGGTCGGCAGCCACCTTGCCGCTGCGGCCATCCTCGAACTTGACCTGGGTTTCGATGAACTGGGAGGTCTTGCCGGAATACAGGGCATCAATCAGCACGGCATACTTCTCGCCAACGAAGCCCCGCCGCACCTTGCGGGTGCGAGTGAGTTCGTCGTCATCCGGATCGAGTTCCTTGTGCAGCACCATGAAGCGATGGATCTGCGTTTCGGCCACCATCGCGTCGTGCGACAGATCGGCGTTCACCTGTTCGACGCACTCGCGAACCAGTTCCAGCACTTCTGGCTTGCCGGCCAGATCGGTATAGCCGGAATACGGCAGGCCGCGCCGCTCGGCCCAGTTGCCGACTGCGCCCATGTCGATGTTGACGAAGGCGCAGACCATGTCGCGGTCGTGACCGAAGCAGACCGCCTCCTTGATGTACTGGAAAAACTTGAGCTTGTTCTCGATGTAGTTCGGGGCGAAGATCGCGCCGCCGGCCAGCTTGCCGACGTCCTTGGCACGGTCGATGATCTTGAGGTGTCCGTCTTCGTCGAAGAAACCGGCGTCGCCGGTATGGAACCAGCCCTCGGCATCGATCGCCTCCGCCGTCGCATCGGGACGCTTGTAGTATTCCTTGAGCAGCAGCTTGCCGCGCACCAGCACCTCTCCGCTGTCGGCGATCTTCACCTCGACGCCCGGCGCCGGTTTGCCCACGCTGTCGAACTTGATCTCCCGATCCGGCTGCAGGCAGACCGCGGCGCAGGTCTCGGTCGCGCCGTAAAGCTGCTTCAAATTGACGCCGATGGAGCGGTAGAAGCGGAACAGGTCGGGGCCGATGGCGGCGCCCGCCGTGTAGGCGACGCGGATGCGGCTCATGCCGAGCACGTTGCGCAGCGGACCATAGATCAGCACGTTGCCCAGCGCGTAGAGCAGGCGATCCAGCGCCGAAACGCCGGGCTTGGCATCGAGAATGTCCGATCCGCAGCGCTTGGCCACGGCCATGAAGTAATGGAACATGCCGCGCTTCACGGCGCCGGCATCCTCCATGCGGATCATCACCGTGGTCAGCAGATTCTCGAACACCCGCGGCGGAGCGAAATAGTACGTCGGACCGATCTCGCGCAGGTCGGTCATCACCGTGTCGCCGGACTCGGGGCAATTGATGGTGAAGCCGGCCACCATCGCCTGCGCATAGGAGAACAGATGATCCCCGACCCAGGCCATCGGCAGGTAGGAAAGGATGTCTTCCTGCTCGGTCAGGTGATCGAAGTCGACACCGCTGGTCGCCGCGGCGATGAAAGTCTCGTGGGTCTGGCAAACGCCCTTCGGCTTGCCCGTCGTGCCCGAGGTATAGAGCATGACCGCGACATCCTGCGGCGATCCCTTGGCGACCTCCGCGGGAATGAAGTCAGGCTGGTTCTTGTCATGGACGCGGCCCATGGCGATCACTTCATCGAGACCCTGCAGATAGGTCTGGGTGTAGTGGCGCATGCCGCGCGGATCGTCGTAAAGGATATGCTGCAGGCTGGGGCACTGGTCCTTGATTTCGAGCAGCTTGTCGACCTGCTCCTGATCCTCGACGATGGCAAACCGGATCTCGCCGTCGGTCAGCACGAAAGTCATTTCCGTCGCAACCGCATCCTGGTACATCGGTACCGGAACGCCACCCAGCATCTGCGCCGCGCACATCGCCCAATACAGACGGGGGCGGTTGTCGCCGACGATAGCCAGGTTGTCGCCGCGCTTGAAGCCGAGTTCCGCCAGGCCGCAAGCGATGGCACGGACTTCCTCGGCAACCTGGCTCCAGTTCCAGGTTTGCCAGATGCCGAGATATTTCTCGCGCGTCGCAGGACGATCTCCCCTCGTCGCTGCGTGATTCAGCAGCAGGCGGGGAAATGTATCGAGCGAGTTTGCGGCCCGGCCCGGTTCGGATACAGCCATGCGTTTTCTCTCCTCCAGCACTACTGATACAGACTCGCTTGTATCGCGACTTGTCTGCCAGAAAAATTAAGTCTAAGGCATTCTCCTGCCTATAATTGTCGCGTGCCTGACAATTTCCAAAATACCGCGATATCGCTCGAAGACATGCTGCGCCGCACAAGCTGGGCGCAGGCACTGTCCGCCGAGGACTTCGCTCGCGCCCGCGACGGCACGGTTGAACGCGTCGTTCCGGCGGGCGGTTACGTCTGCAGCAAAGGCGAGCCGGTCGACCATTGGCATGGCGTCATCGAAGGTCTGGTCAAGATGTCCAGCGATTGGGCCACGGGCAAGACTGCCAGTTTCACCGGCATCGCAGCCGGCGGCTGGTTCGGCGAAGGATCCATGCTCAAGGACGAGCCGCGCCGCTATGACGTGGCGGCCCTGCGCGACACCCGCGTCGCCTGCATGCGGCGCGAGACCTTTCATTGGCTGCTGGATCACAGCATCGCCTTCAACCGTTTCATCATCAACCAGATCAACGAACGGCTGGGGCTGTTCATCGGCCTTCTCGAGTCGGAACGGCTGCTGAACGTGGATGCCCGCGTCGCACGCACCATGGCCGCCCTCTTCCACCCGGTACTGCAGCCGGGAATCGAAGCCCGCATCGCCATCTCGCAGGAAGAAGTCGGGCGTCTGGCCGGCGTCTCCCGTCAGCGCGTCAATAGCGCCTTGCGCTCGCTGGAGGAAGCAGGCTTCCTCACCAACGAATACGGCAGGATCACGGTTCACGATCTGGACGGCCTGCGCCGCTTCGGCGGCTAGAAAAGAAAACGGGACGGCATCGCCGTTACCTGCCCGCGAAGCGGAATCCCAGGTACGCAGAGCGAGTCAGCGCCGACTCTTGCAGCAGGGCTCAGTACTGGTAAAACCCGCGTCCGCTCTTGCGGCCCAGATAGCCCGCGGCGACCATTTCCTTCAGCAGCGGCGCCGGGCGGTACTTCGAATCGTTGAAGCCCTCGTAGAACACCATCATCACCGCCAGCATGGTGTCCAGCCCGATCATGTCGGCCAGCGCCAGCGGGCCGATCGGATGGTTGCAGCCCAGCTTCATGCCTGCGTCGATCTCCTCGGCGCTCGCCAGACCCTCGGCGTAAACGAAGATCGCTTCGTTGATCATCGGGCAGAGAATGCGATTGACCACGAATCCGGGATTGTTCTTCACCGTAATCGGCGTCTTGCCCAGCGCTTTGGACAGGGCCTCCACTTTCGCATGCGTCTCGTCGGTGGTTTGCAGGCCGCGGATCAGCTCCACCAACGCCATCATCGGCACCGGGTTGAAGAAGTGCATGCCGATGAACTGGCCCGGGCGCGCGGTCGCCGCGGCGAGCTGGGTGATCGAGATCGACGAGGTGTTGCTGGCGATGATGGTCCCGGCGCCGATCACGGTTTCGGCTTCCTTGAGGATGCGCAGCTTCAGGCCCTCGTTCTCGGTCGCCGCCTCGATCACGATGTCGACGTCCTTCATGTCGGCCATCTGCGTCGTCGGCTTGACGCGCGCCATCGCCGCCGCCTTCTGCCCGGCCGTCATCTTCTCCTTCTTCACCAGCCTGTCGAGGCTGCCGGAAATCGTCGCGATGCCCTTTTGCACCGCCGCCTCGTTGATGTCGAGCATCACCGCATCGATGCCGGCCACTGCGCAGGCCTGCGCGATGCCGTTGCCCATGGTGCCGGCGCCGATGATGCCGACTGTCTTGATTGTCATTGACTGCTCCTTTGAATAGATGTGTTCGCCGCGCACGATTTTATCCGGTCGCAGCGCGCCGCAATCAGCACGCTCAGTCTGGCGGAGGGGCCCCTCAGTGCGGGGGCCGGTCGAGCCCCTGGTCGATCATCGAGAGCGGATCCTCGAGCGGCTCCAGGTGCGTCGTGACGTGGGCATGGGGCAGTGCCCGGCGGATGTCGGCCTCGATGCGCTCGGCCCAGTCATGCCCCAACTGCACCGTCCACTCCCCGGGCACCAGGACGTGCAGGGTGACGAAAACGCGACTTCCCGCCTGGCGGGTGCGCAGGGCATGAAAATCCAGACCCTGCTCGCGGTAGCCCGCCAGGAGCGTTTCAATCTGGTCCAGCTTTTCCACGGGAAGTGAAATGTCCATCAGGCCGGCGGCCGAACGCTGCATCAGATGCCAACCGGTCCAGACGATGTTCGCCGCCACCAGCAGGGCAATTGCCGGGTCGAGCCAGAGCCAGCCGCTGACCCAGACCAGCCCGACGCCGACGATGACCCCTGCCGAGGTCCAGACATCGGTCATCAGGTGATGGGCATCGGCTTCCAGCGTGATCGAATTGCGCGTCTGTCCCACGCGCAACAGGATGCGCGCGGTCGCAAAATTGATGATGGAGGCCACCACCGAGACCAGCAATCCTGCTCCCACCGCTTCGAGCGGTCGCGGATGAAGCAGGCGGTCGATGGCCGTGTAGCCGATGCTGAGCGCCGCCAGCAGAATCAGGAAGCCCTCGAAGGCACTGGAGAAATATTCCGCCTTGCCGTGTCCGTGCGCATGATCGTCATCCGCGGGCTGTGCCGCCACGGTCAGCATCCAGAGCGCCATGAGCGCCCCGGCGAGATTGACGAAGGACTCGATCGCGTCGGACAGCAGTCCGACCGAACCCGTCAGCCACCACGCCGCACCCTTGAGCAGGATGGTGGCGACTGCCGCCGCGATGGACAGCCAGGCGTAACGCGTCAGCGATGAGAGCGGCGCTGTCGTCGAATCCATAGGCCGTTGGCGATGCTCAGGTGGCGTGGAACGCCATGCTCGACGCGCCTGCGATCCTGGCTTCGCCGGGGTGGCCGCCGATGGCTTGCGGGATCGAAACAAATGCCGTGCTCATTACTACGAACAAGGACGCGAGGATGACAAGAAGCATCGTCGGGAGAAACGGAGCGGGGGAGCGAAACATTTGGATTTCCTTCCTTGATGTAGGTTCGATCCAACTATGCCACGATCGCCTTAAGTACCCCTTAAGCGCTTGCATCGACGGCGGCGACTGCAATGCAGCCTCGCCCGCCGTACCGCCGGCGCCGACTCCTACATGCTGCGCCGGTACTGCCCGCCCACCTCGTACAAGGCGTTCGAAATCTGTCCGAGCGAGCAGCAGCGCACCGCGTCCATCATCACCGCGAACACGTTCCCGTTGTCGATCACGGCCTGCTTCAGCTTGGCCAGGCAGGCGTCCGACTGGCCGGCGTTGCGCGCCTGGAAGTCCTTGAGCCGCTTCAACTGCGACTGCTTCTCCTCCTCGGTCGAACGCGCCAGCTCGATCTCGCTGGCGACACCCGAGCCGTGCGGATTGAGGAAGGTGTTGACGCCAATGATCGGGTAGGAGCCGTCATGCTTCTTGTGCTCGTAGTGCATCGACTCTTCCTGGATCTTGCCGCGCTGGTAGCCGGTTTCCATGGCGCCGAGCACGCCGCCACGCGAGGCGATGGCTTCGAATTCCTTGAGCACGGCCTCTTCGACCAGATCGGTCAGCTCCTCGATGATGAAGGCGCCCTGATTCGGGTTCTCGTTCTTCGCCACGCCCCATTCGCGGTTGATGATGAGCTGGATCGCCATGGCGCGGCGCACGCTCTCCTCGGTCGGCGTGGTGATCGCCTCGTCGTAGGCATTGGTGTGCAGCGAGTTGCAGTTATCGTAGATGGCGATCAGCGCCTGCAGCGTGGTGCGGATGTCGTTGAAGTCCATCTCCTGCGCGTGCAGAGAGCGGCCCGAGGTCTGGATGTGGTACTTGAGCTTTTGCGAACGCTCGTTGGCGCCGTAGCGGTTCTTCATCGCCACCGCCCAGATGCGGCGCGCGACGCGGCCGATAACCGAGTATTCCGGGTCCATGCCGTTGCTGAAGAAAAAGGACAGGTTGCCGGCGAAGTCGTCGATGTGCATGCCGCGCGCCAGGTAGGTCTCGACATAGGTGAAGCCGTTGGCCAGCGTGAAGGCGAGCTGCGAGATCGGGTTGGCGCCGGCTTCGGCGATGTGATAGCCGGAGATGGATACCGAGTAGAAATTGCGGATCTGGTTGTGGACGAAATATTCCTGGATGTCGCCCATCATCTTCAGCGCGAACTCGGTCGAGAAGATGCAGGTGTTCTGGCCCTGGTCTTCCTTGAGGATGTCGGCCTGCACCGTGCCGCGGACCGACGACAGCGTCCATTCGCGGATCTTCTCCGCCTCTTCCTCGGTCGCGTCGCGGCCGTTCTGGGTGCGGAACTTTTCGATCTGCTGGTCGACGGCGGCGTTGAGGAACATGGCGAGGATCATCGGCGCCGGGCCGTTGATGGTCATCGACACCGAGGTTGCCGGGTCGCACAGGTCGAAGCCCGAGTAGAGCACCTTGAGGTCGTCGAGCGTGGCGATCGAAACGCCCGAGTTGCCGATCTTGCCGTAGATGTCGGGGCGCGGATCCGGGTCGCAGCCGTAGAGCGTCACCGAATCGAAGGCCGTGGACAGTCGCTTGGCCGGCATGCCTTCGGAGACCTTGAGGAAGCGCTTGTTGGTGCGGAAGGCATCGCCCTCGCCGGCGAACATGCGCGTCGGATCCTCGTTCTCGCGCTTGAAGGCGAACACGCCGGCGGTGTAGGGGAAGGAACCGGGCACGTTCTCGCGCATGAGGAACTTGAGCAGCTCGCCCTCGTCATCGAAGCGCGGCAGCGCGACCTTGCGGATCTTGGTGCCGGACATCGTCTCGTAGATCAGACCGGTGCGGATTTCCTTGTCGCGGATTTTCACCACGTACTCGTCGCCGGCGTAGGCCTTCTTCATGTCCGGCCACATCGCCAGCAGCTTCCTGGCATGGGGCGTGAGCTGGCCGTCTTTCCAGGCGATCAGTTCGTCGAAATCATCGGCACTCTTGCCGCAGCCCTCGAAGATGGCCTTGGCGGTCTTCAGGGACTGCCGTTCGCGTGCCAGCAGCGCCTGCTCGACGATCTGGCGGTGGTAGCCGCGCAGGCTGTCGGCGATCTCGGCCAGGTAGCGCACGCGATCTGCCGGCACGATGGCGCGGCCGGCCGAAGAATGCTTGACGTTCACCACCGGCAGCACGGGCTTGCCGAATATGAGCCCGCGCTCGGCGAGGCGCGGCACCAGCGCCTGATACAGGGCGGTGATGCCGTCGTCGTTGAAGCGCGCTGCCATGGTGCCGAACACCGGCATCTCTTCGGGGCGCTCGCCGAATCTTTCACGATTCCGCTGGTACTGTTTGCGCACGTCGCGCAGCGCGTCCTCGGCGCCCTTGCGGTCGAACTTGTTGATCGCGACGAAATCGGCAAAATCCAGCATGTCGATCTTTTCCAGCTGCGAGGCGGCGCCGAACTCCGGCGTCATCACGTAGAGCGAGACGTCGACCAGCGGCACAATCGCCGCGTCGCCCTGGCCGATGCCGGAGGTTTCGACCACGATGAAGTCGAAGCCGGCGACCTTGCAGGCAGCGATCACGTCGGGCAGCGCCTTGGAGACTTCGCTGCCGGTGTCGCGCGTGGCCAGAGAGCGCATGTAGATGTTCGGATGCTGGATCGCGTTCATGCGGATGCGGTCGCCCAGCAGCGCGCCGCCGGTGCGCTTGCGCGAGGGATCGATCGAGATCACGGCGATCTTCTGGCTGTCGTTCTGGTCGAGGCGGAAGCGGCGGATCAGTTCGTCGGTCAGCGAGCTCTTGCCCGCGCCGCCGGTGCCGGTGATCCCAAGAGTCGGCGCGGGTGATACGGCGGCTTTCTCGATCAGCGCCTTCTTCGCCTTTTCGGGCCAGGCGCCGTTTTCCAGCGCGGTGATGATCTGCGCAAGATTGCGCAGACGTTCGCTGCGATCTTCGGCTTCCAGCGCCTTGAGGTCCTGCGGTGCACGCTTGGTGATGTCGATGTCGCAACGCGCCACCATGTCGTTGATCATGCCCTGCAGGCCCATCTTCTGGCCGTCCTGCACCGAGTAGAGGTGCGCCACGCCGTAGTCGTGCAGTTCCCGCATTTCGGCCGGGACGATCACCCCGCCGCCGCCGCCGAAGACCTTGATGCTCGCGCCGCCACGCTGCTTGAGCAGGTCGATCATGTACTTGAAGAATTCGACATGCCCGCCCTGGTAGGACGACACGGCGATGCCCTGCGCGTCTTCCTGCAGGGCCGCGTTGACGATTTCCTCGACCGAGCGGTTGTGGCCGAGATGGATCACCTCGACGCCCGAGGATTGCAGGATACGCCGCATGATGTTGATCGAGGCGTCATGGCCGTCGAACAGCGAGGTGGCGGTGACGAAACGCACTTTGTGCTTGGGCTTGTAGGGCACCAGCTTGGCGGCAATGCTGAGATCGGTCATGGCGGCGGCTCCGGGACAGGGGGCGGTGTTTGCATCATAGGCAATGCCGCGCCAACCCGCCATGACACAAAACGACTGGAACTATGCATAATTCGCCATTATGGCCGCCAGATCCACCCGCTCGCGGAAGTCCGCCGGAAGCCCATCCACGGTCGCTATTGGCTTTGTCCGCGGCATCTTGTCAGGGGTTGCGCGGGCCGGACTGGTGCCCGAGACCCTGCTGGAACATGCAGAAATTGCCACCGGCCTGCTGCACGACCGGACGGCCCGCATCCCGGTCGTGCGTTACGCCACGCTCTACCGCCTGATCAACGAGCGGCTCGACGACGAAGGCTTCGCGCTGTTTTCGCGGCCGCTGCGCCGCGGCAGCTTCGAGTTCCTCTGCCGTGCCGCGCTCTCCGCGGCGACGCTGGAACAGGCCCTCGACCGCATCGCGCGCTTCCTCCATGTCGTGCTCGACGACCTGGAGGTCGAAGTGGAACGGAGCGGCCGCGCCGCCGTCATCGTCATCAGCGAGGAGCAGGCGCTGCCCGTCGGCCCGGCCGGACGCGTGTTCGCCTACGAATGGCTGTTGCGCATGATCCACGGCCTGGCGGCATGGCTGGTGGCGCACCCGCTGCCGCTCGACGAGGTCAGCTTCCCCTATCCGCCGCCGCTGCATGCCGCCGACTACGAACTGGTCTTCGCGCCGCGCTACACCTTCGATGCGCCGCGCCTCGAAGCGCGCTTTCCCGCTGAGTGGCTGGCCCTGCCGGTGCGCCGCGACGAAGCGGCGTTGCGGGCTTTCCTGGTCGACGCGCCGGCCAGCATCACCACGCTCTACCGTCGCGACCGCGCGCTAGCCTTGCGCGTGCGCGAGCATCTGCGTGCCGCCCTGCCGGAGCAGCCTGCGCTGCCCGCGATCGCCCGCCGCCTGTTCCTCTCGCCGCGCACGCTGCACCGCCGCCTGGAAGACGAGGGCACCAGCTTTCGCGCGATCAAGGACGGGCTACGCCGCGACCTCGCCACCGACTGGCTGACCAAGACGACACGTCCCTTGAGCCGCATCGGCGCCGATCTCGGCTTTGCCGACGCCGCGGCCTTTTATCGCGCCTTCGCCGGCTGGACGGGCAGCGGCCCGCGCGAGTACCGCAAGCGCTTCAAACACTCCCAGGCGATGCGGCTCCGCCCGGACTGAAATCCGCGTCGAGGCTTGCGGATCGCCCGGCGCTTGAAATTTTCATTACCCATGGTGTTAGCATTGCCAATCATTTCCAGCGTCGCCACACGATTGTGAACGTCAAGCGCGCCAATCAAGGTTTCGGTGAACTCGATATCGGCATTGCCGAGATCGACTTGCAGCATCGCCAGCTGAAGTACCTCCTCGAGCGACTCAGGAGTTCGGCCGACAAGCGATACGGCTACGCCGCGAATGCCATCCTCGAGGAACTGGCCATCGAGACCCGGATTCATTTCGCCGTGGAAGAAAGCCTGATGAGGCTCCTGGCCTTTCCCGGAACCGACGCCCATCTGGTGCAGCATCGCCTGCTGACGGAACAACTCGAGAAGTTCAGGCAGCGTGCCCAGGACTTCGATGTCTCGGGCGGACTTTCGGATTTCATCCAGACCTGGCTGATCGATCACGTCGACAATTTCGACCGGAAATTCGTTGCGCATTTCCTTGCCATGGGTGTCGATCCGCTGGCGGTGCCGCGGCCCGACTGAGCCCGGCGGCCGGCTCCGGGCTCCCTGCCCGGTGGCGTTGCGGTCAGAGCGCGTCCATCACCCTGCGCAGCTTCTGCTGCACCTCCGCACCCAGCGTCGCGACATCCTTGTTCTCGGTCATCTGGCCCATCATGCCGGGATCGAGGAACTCGACATGCACCTTTCCCGCGCCGTCCTGGCGCACTACCACATTGCACGGCAACAGCAGGCCGATGCTGGCTTCCGCGGTGATCGCGCGCTTCGCCAGCGGCGGATTGCAGGCGCCGAGAATCCGGTACGGCGGCATGTCGTGGTCGATCTTCTTCTTCATCGTTGCGGAAACATCGATCTCGGTGAGGATGCCGAAACCCTCCTTTTGCAGCTCGGCAGTCACCCGCGCGACGGCCTCATCGAAACCCATGCGTACTTCCTTGCCAAAACCATAGCGATTCTGCATATTTTTCCTCTAGCTCTCCTGACCATTTGGCGCGAGCATTCGAACTTCGCAGCCATTCGACTTTTCGCTTCTGGACTTCAATTGACAGTATCCGCGGCGACGGCACTTCCGTCAAACCTTCATCACTGCTGCAGGCGGAATCAGGTTGCAGCGTCCGCGCATTCCCTGTCGGCCGGCAAGGCAAAGCCGAAGCAGGCGCCGGCATCGGGCTTGCCCTCGGCCCAAACCCTGCCACCATGCAGGGTGACGAAACGCTTGACGATCGCAAGCCCGATGCCGGTGCCCTCGAATTGGCTGGCGTCGTGCAGACGCTGAAACGGGGCGAAGATCTTCGCGACATAGGTTGGATCGAAGCCGGCGCCATTGTCGCGGACATGGAAAAGGACTTCCGCGCCCACGATCTCGCCGCCGACCTCGATCACCGCCGGCGCGCGGCTGCGGGTGAATTTCAGGGCATTGGCGAGCAGGTTTTGCCAGACCTGGCGAAGCGCCGCGATGTCGCCAGGGGCCCCCGGCAGGTCGCCCAGACGAAGTTCGACCTGACGGTCCCGGCGTTGGGGCTCGAGTTCCTGCCAGACCTCGCGCACCAGCGCCGTCATGTCGATCGGCAGAATCGTCACTTCGTGGCGACCTGCGCGCGAAAACGCCAGGATGTCATCGATCAGCCGCTCCATCTTCTTGGCGCTGTCGCTCACCACCTGCAACAAGCGCCGGCCTTCGTCGTCCAGGCGGGGGCCGTAGTCCTCGACGACGATGGCCGCGAAGCCGTCGATGGCGCGCAGCGGCGCGCGCAGGTCGTGGGAGACCGAGTAGCTGAAACTCTCCATGTCGGCATGGGCCGCCTCAAGCTGTGCCGTGCGCCGCCGCACCCGTGCCTCGAGATCCTCGTTGAGGCGACGGATTTCGTCGTGGGCCTGGCGGATCTGCAACAGCGCGCTTTCCCGCTCCTTGACCGCCTGTTCCAGCTCGCGATTCATCGCTTCCAGGCTGGCCTGGCGCTGCATGAGATTCTTTCTCATCTCATCGAGATGTCCGGCCAGTCCATGAATCTCGTCGTCGCCGGGCGACAAGCGTGTCTCTTCAAGCTTCAGCGGCTGAGCCAGATCGCCGGCGGCGAGGCGGCGGGCGTTTTCGGTGATGTGCTCCAGCGGCTGCGTGATCATGCGCCGCACCAGCAGGAAGATCAGCGCGGCGATCAGCGCCGTCTTCAGCGCGTTGAGCAGCAGTACGAACCACAGGCGCTGCCAAGTGCGCCGGATCGGTCCGTCCAGCGAGGCGCCGACCTCAAGTTGTCCGATGTCGAGCGTCTGGCCCTGATACTGGTAAGTCAGCGGGAACTTCCGAATCAGTTCCTCCGAAGCGGGACGCTTGCCGCTGCTGGCGAAAGGCTTGCCGCCGACGCGGACTTCGGCAAACTCGAAATCCGGCAGCCGGTCGATGCCTGCGAGCAAGGTCTGCAGGCGCGCCTGATCGACCACCCAGACGTTCTGCACGATGCTCGGCAGGTAGGCTTCCTCGACCTCCGTGAAGCGCTCGCGGATATAGCCGACATCGCGCTCGAACTCCAGATAGAGCTGGGCGGCGGTAATCAACAGGGCCACCACCGAGCTGGCGAGAACGATCAGGAAGGCCAGTCGTCTTGCCAGGCGGTGTCCGCCTGCGGAAGCTTCCGGCGTCATCGACCCTCGAGCCGCGGCAGGGTCCGCTCATGAATGCGCCGGTAGCTGCCATCGGCCTTGGCCGCGCGCAGCGCCTCGGCAACGCGCCCGAGCAGGTGCGCGTGCTTCTTGTGCAGATACATGTACATCTCGGTCGTCACCAGCGGCGGCAGCAGCAGTTGGGCCGGAATCTTCCGCTCGCGGATCAGCCAGTTGCCCTGCCAGCGCTCGAACAGAACGACGTCCGCGCGGTCCTTTTCGAGCAGGGTGAACAACTGGTTGGCATCCTGCACCAGCGTGACCGCGGGAGCCGAGCGAAGGGGTGCCTCGAATACCTTCCAG
>Ga0208632_100182_pt1 | contig 27110 bp, 24 predicted proteins | sample LakWasMet49_LOW8_2_FD_183885 | JGI IMG/M metagenome (GOLD analysis project Ga0208632, IMG submission 183885) | Freshwater sediment methanotrophic microbial communities from Lake Washington under simulated oxygen tension - Sediment Metagenome... | ecosystem: Environmental > Aquatic > Freshwater >...
CACAGTCCCGCTTGAATGATGGGTTAGGCATTACGGTCACTTGAAGCATGAAAGAAAATGCCAAACTTGGCGAGTAGCAAAAATACGGTTGGCCAGAAAAGGGTATTGAGTATGTCGTGCAAACTTGCACCCCAGCGCAAATACCCAAGACTAGCAACGTCATCACGCATATCAAGCACTTCTCCTGTGATGGCTATACCAACCACCACAAGCCATGGGACATTAGAACGAAGTGGCTTCCGTAACACAGCTGCAGCCGTAAGGAATACGGCAAGGCCAACATAGATGTGAAGGGCATCCTTAGATAGTCCCGTAGCAGCAACTATGGCCAGTTTGATGGATTGAATAGCCGAAGTTTCCATAAATGCCTAACGTGTAATAGGTTTATACCTGATACGTTTAGGTTTAGCACCTTCCTCACCCAAACGTTTACGTTTATCAGCCTCATACTCCTGATAGTTACCGTTAAAGAACGTCCATTGTGATTCGCCCTCAGCCGCCAAGATGTGCGTGGCGATACGGTCTAAGAACCAGCGATCATGCGAGATCACCAGCACGCTGCCTGCAAACTCCAGCAATGCATCTTCCAGCGCACGTAATGTTTCCACATCTAAGTCGTTTGATGGTTCATCCAGCAGCAATACATTGCCGCCAGAAATCAGTGTTTTAGCTAAGTGTAGGCGCCCACGCTCACCGCCTGACAGTTGGCCAACGATTTTCTGCTGGTCACCGCCTTTAAAGTTAAAGCGGCCGATGTAAGCGCGAGATGGCGTTTCGTAACGGCCTACGGTTAAGATGTCTGAGCCACCTGAAATTTCATCAAACACGGTTTTATCATTACTTAGCACATCGCGGCTTTGGTCAACGTAAGCCAATTTAACTGTTTGACCGATGTTAACTTCACCGCTATCTGGCTGCTCCATGCCTGTAATCATCTTAAACAGGGTAGATTTACCTGCACCGTTCGGGCCGATAATCCCCACAATCGCACCGGCTGGGATACTAAAGCTCAAATTATCAATCAGCAAGCGGTCTTTAAATGCCTTGCTCACGCCGTTAAACTCAATCACTTGGTCACCTAAACGCTCACCAGCTGGGATAAAAATCTCCTGTGTTTCATTGCGTTTTTGGTACTCAGCACTCGCTAATTCTTCATAGCGTGCAATACGCGCCTTGCTCTTGGCCTGACGTGCTTTCGGGTTCTGACGTACCCACTCCAGCTCAGTATTCAGCGCTTTACGGCGTGATGACTCTTGAGACTCTTCCAACGCTAAGCGCGCTTGCTTTTGGTCCAACCAGCTAGAGTAATTACCTTTCCATGGAATACCGTGGCCACGGTCTAGCTCTAAAATCCACTCTGCCGCATTATCAAGGAAGTAGCGGTCATGGGTAACTGCCACCACCGTGCCCGGGAAGCGCACTAAAAACTGCTCTAACCACTCCACAGACTCCGCATCCAAGTGGTTGGTTGGCTCATCTAGCAGCAACATATCAGGCTTAGATAACAGTAATTTACACAAAGCAACACGGCGCTTCTCACCGCCAGATAACGGGCCAATCTTGGCATCCCAAGCAGGTAGGCGTAGGGCATCAGCCGCAATTTCTAACTGGTGCTCAACATCAGAGCCACTCGCAGCAATGATATTTTCATAGCGCGCTTGGTCTTCAGCCAGCTTATCAAAGTCTGCATCAGGCTCGGCATACGCTGCGTACACTTCCTCTAGCTTTTGCTTTGCCTCCATCACCTCGCCCATGCCACTTTCAACTTCTTCACGCACGGTTTTATTTGCGTCTAACTGCGGCTCTTGCGGTAAATAGCCAATCGAAATATTAGGCTGCCATTGCACCTCACCCTCAAACTCTTTATCCGCGCCAGCCATAATGCGTAGCACGGTAGATTTTCCCGAGCCGTTTAAACCCAGCAAACCAATCTTTGCACCAGGGAAAAAAGACAAAGAGATATCTTTAATAATTTGTTTTTTAGGGGGAACAATCTTGCTCACGCGGAGCATCGACATTACATATTGAGCCATGATGTTATCTTGCAAATTTAAAAATGAAAGCTTAACAGAAAGCCCGCCTGCTTGCTCGCTATCACCAACTCTAATCAATGATTGCCAATGAATAAGGTAAGGGGAATGTAGGTATAATGTGCCAACAATAAAAGGCACCGCTTAAATGGCAATCAAATCCACAATTTATAAAATCGATCTGCAAGTTTCTGATATGGATCGTCATTATTACCAGCAACACAGTTTGACGATTGCAAAACACCCGTCAGAAACTGACGAGCGCGTCATGGTAAGGCTGATTGGGTTTGCGATGTATGCTAATGAGTCGCTTATATTCGGCAAAGGCTTGAGTGATGATGAAGAACCAGATTTGTGGCAAAAGGATCTGACTGGCGCCATCGAGTTATGGATGGATGTTGGTCTACCAACAGAAAAAGATATTCGCAAAGCAGCAGGTCGCGCCAAGCAAGTCGTTGTTATGCTTTATGGCGGACGAATAGCAGATATGTGGTGGACGGCCAACAGTAAAGCCTTACTTAAAATCAACAACCTCACTGTGATTAACTTACCTGACACGAAAGAACTAGCGAATATTGCAGAGCGTGGCTTTAATATTAGCTGCACCATTCAAGATGGACAAATCATGGTAGGGCATGACGGCGGCACTTTAGACATTACACCTGTGATTTTGAAAGAACCAAGCACTTACTAACTTGTTAGTTTCTTAGTTAAAGATATTTACTTAGAAAAAATGACTTTGTAGGCAGAGTTTGTACCAGCTGGTGCATGCTCTAACTTTTGATAAGTCGCCCCTACAAACTCCGCGCAAGCTTGCTGAAATGCACCCGTCACCAGCGTTTCACCTTGCTTAGCTAGATCTTCACCCAGCTTACAGGCAGCGTTCACCTCTGCACCAAACACTTCGGTATTACCTACGCGTAAAATCTTACCGAAGCCCAAACCTATGCACAAGTGAACTCTTTCTTGCTCAAGTTTAGCTTCGTTATAGGGAATTAAAACTTGCTGCATCACTAGTGCACATTGCAACGCTTTTTGTGGCTTACGAAAAATCACCAACAAAGAGTCACCATCAGTTTTAAGCAAAAAACCTTCATGTTGCTCAATTACTGGCAATAGCAAACGCTCTGATTCATAAATCGTCTGCAGAAAATGAATGATGCCATACTCCGCAACTTGGCGAGAAAAGCCTGCCAAATCAGTCATCATCACGCACCACTCTTCTCCAAACAAATCCCAAATACGCTGATCTATTTCGATTTTATTTGCATCAGGCAATAACCGCTGAGCAATCAAGTCATATAAACGACCTTCAGAATTTTGCATGATGGTTTTAGTGTGGTAACTCATCACATTCCAATTTTTGTTATCAATTAATAAAGTTGGAACTTAATTTCATTTTAAGTAGTTGATTTGCTTATCCTAGAGATAAATTCACAAAATTTAATGTTGGAACGTGAAGTCTGTTTATTTAACAATAATATTATTATATAAAAATAATAAGTTGGAACGTATCCATGGTTGTTAATAATAACTGATTGCACGTTGTATTATTTTTTCTCTATGCCTTTGTAGATTGCGCTCTATCGTTTCTTCTAAAGTCATGGGTATGATATTCATAGGGATTACGACATCGCAATCAATTGGATCGCATCCCTCAATTCTTATTTCTGCAATTCTATTGCTCAGTATTCTATTTAAATATGTGCAGTATGCTATTACATCATTTTCAGTTACTTCATTACCTAAATATCTAAGGCCACTATTTTCGAGTAATGTATGCGCTCTGCCATTTGGAAAATCTAAAACAAATTCTAAATAGATTGATCGACTTTTATTAGTTAAACTAAACCTCACTATACCTTCGGCAATTCCTATTAATTGAAATTGCATTTCTTTAAGTTCTGTTAATGCGTCATCTGGCCAAATACAGATGGAAATTGCAATACCGTTCAATATTTCGAATTGATCTGTAGTATTACCAGCATTTAATTCGTTCAACACTTCTGGCTTAATCAAACTCTCTAAAGGGTCTAATCGATTTCTACTTTTATATAGGCTAGATTCATTAGGGACTTTCAATTCGTGAGATATGTATCTCATTGCTAAAGCTTGCATCAAATCTAAATCTGCACTTATACGACGTCTATCTTCTGGAATATCCGGATCAATAATTTCCCCATTCAAAGATGCATGTGCTACTGCACATCGCCCACTTGCATAGATGTGGGAACCTACATCAATTCCTTCTGCCCGCAAGGCAGCAACTCTATTTGCGCCCCATTCAGACAAATGGTCAATATTTGTTTCAATCCAATTTATTCTATGCCGGCTGTTATTAAACTGTGACTCTATGACTTTAAAGAAACTCAAGAATGCATAACTGTCATGCACTTTTATGAGCCGACAACCTTCTCTCCAAAAGGCAAGCGCTATTCTTACACTTTCATTTCCAATTATGGGTAAATGGTTACAATTAAAATTAAGGTCGGTACCTAGTCCCAAATTTGAAAAAACGTTACGTGCATCACCATACAAAATTGGGTGAGTTGAAGTGACATATCCTGATACATCTAAATAACCGCTTTTAAACCAACTTAAAACAGATGTTAATTTATATATTTTGCTTAAAGATTCATTAACTGCGTTATTTTGACAAGGTACAGTAATACCTGGCGGTGATGGATTCCCGTTTCTTTCTGTGCCTCTTATGATGAAATCATCACCGTTATAAACAATCCAGATGTCAGATTTAGGCCAAGGGATTGAAGATGCAACCCCTGCAGTCAACCAGCCTAACTGACTTCGAAGTTTTTCTTCAACTTTAGCTCCGAAGTAATGAGGCACATAGGGACTTTTGAAAGCATCCATATCCGAATTAACCAGTTTGCAAAAGGTAAGAAGTGCTTGAGAACAATTACTACTTCGATATGTAAGTGACCATTGGACTTAATTCCCGTATCCTTTTAGCAAGGCTAGGTCGTCCGACTTGATCACAACCATCAGCGAAAGCATCAAGAAGGTTCGTTTTTGTCGCTATATGGTGGACGCTTTCTCGATTAAGCGGTTTGGCATAGTTGGATATAGTATTACCTAATAGGCGTTCATAGTGCTCACCGAACATACCATTTCGACCCAAGTAATAAACCGTTTCTAAATCACAGAACTCTTCTAGAGTCAGCAATTTCAATATAGTATCATCTAGTACTTTGGTTTTGTTTGCCCACTCAATTTGTTTATCCCAATCACGATCAAAATAGTTAGTCCCCAGATCAACAAACTTTTCCTGTGTCATACGCGGGTTATCTTTAACCCAGAGCGTTAATAATTCTATTGCTTTTTCGTCCGAGAGATACTTAAGACTAGCTTCTTTACCAATCAGTGCAGCAAGTGGACCAGAGCGTCTAATCGCATTTATAGCATCCGAAAACTTACGACTTTTTATGCCAAATCGTTCCATGACAATTTTTTTATTATCTATGAAACTTTGATTTACCCAAGTGGAACTGTCGCCCATGATTTTAGCTATCTCTTCTAAATCTTTGCGTGAACAGTTAGGTGTAAAAGTAGCGGTATATCGCTCTTCTACAATTTCGTGAATTCTTTGTTTGATACGGTGCAATAGTACGGAAAGCTTCTCGATACTTTTGCGCACATGAGGCAAGTTAACGATCGAAATACTTTTGAGACTGGTTTCACCTTCTCTATTTTGCGCATAACGAAGTTCCTGCCCGTCGTCGTCTATTGCAGCCAAGCTTTTTACATATGGCTCAAGGTCTAAAATCAATTGTCTTAACGTACTGTCTCCAAGAGCGGAGACACCACCAACTGCCTTATCTTGCAAATGCTGCCAATGACTTTCTATGTCATGATCAGTTTGGTGTGTATGCAAAATCATCCCCGTCTCGTGAAGGCGATTAATAGCATATTTAAGCGATAACTCTAGACCGTGACGACAGTTATATAAGATGGGCATGGCCAATGTATCGCGGCTGCCAACTAGATTCTTATCTATCACAGCACCAGCGAGTTCTAGTGCAGCTTCGAGGTAACCGTCAACGTAGTTCACAGCATCACCTTGAATGCCAACGCAGGCATTCCAATCCCCGTCATATATACGCTCGAAAAATGGATCAATTGGGCTAGTCATGCTGTTATATTCTTTCTTATTATTCATAACTTAACTTTTAAGATGGGGCCAATTGTATGCTAATTAAAGTACAAATGTCATGCTCTGAGCCACCTAGAGTCTTTGGCTGAACTAGTTAGAAACTTGATGCATTATTTTATTTAACAGCTTAATTGCATATTTATCTATCTGTTCGTTACTTGGGTTTGTATTCCTAGGCGTAAACATTTTGGGAAGGCGTTCTAATTCACAATGTTTAATTGCGCTCACCTGTAATGATTTGTTCCAGTGACCGGACAATTCTACCAAACCATCCAAAATAGTTTTAATGTGCGATTCGATACAATCAAATGTCACTTGTTGCTTGAAGCGTAACATTTGAACTGATAGTGCCGGAACCCCGGTACGTTCAATATCGATTAAGACAATTGGGGGATTGGCATCAGTTTCTACCACGACAACTAAAGCGACTCTAGGTGACCTATTTGCCATTGAGAATGCCCGACCAGATTTAAGATGGCACAGAGACATCGCAATACTTGCACTGGGGAAAAAAGTGGAAAAACGTTCCATCGTTTTAACCGTACCCTCTAAATCTCCAACCAGATCCCAAGAAGCAGGAGTCAAAACCTTAAACTCGATAGGTGGCACCTCTGCGTTCAATCCTTGCTCAGCCGCACTTACCCAAACTGTTTTCTGTTCTTTTTTGGCAGGGGGATTTTCTGATGATTTAGGATTTGCAACAGTAGCTTCGGTATTAACAAACTGTTTTTCAACAACGATTGCTTTATCAAAGTCTGAAAGTTTTGTTACTTCCTCCAAAGCCTGTTGTTTAGCAAGTGACTGCGCTCCGTTAGAACCATTTTCCAACTTATATTCATACTCGTATTTTTTCGATTGGCCTTTAATATCATTTTTTGTTTTAGCTTCTGGGTCACCGGCAGGTTCTTCTTGTTTGATAATGCACCTTTTCTGAAGTTGAGGATGGCTATAGATTAACTTCTCGCATGGCTGACGCCTGCCCGTCATCGAAAGTATCTCTAACACCAACCATTGATTGCCAGCTTTTAATCCTCTAAATCTTAACTGGCTATTCAGTAAGGGTGGCGGCGATAAAGTGAGGTATTCCTCACCTTTGCTTTTCAAGTAAACACTGTCCCAGGACTTCCGAGCTTCTATATCATATGCCAGCCATGCAAACTCCTGGGCGAACTTGTTGGATAGCGATCTAATCGGCATTTCTTTAGTGAATTCCAAATGCAGTTCTTTCCTAAATCCGGGCAGTTCTGGCCGATACAGCAACGACAAAGCTGACGGGCGCATTAATGCATTTGCCAATGTCCGGTTATGCAAAAATAGGTATCGAATCAGTTCAATCGTAGGAATGTAAATCTCGGCGACTTGAGTTGTATATCGCAATAAGCGTTGTGTCCCCGCTTGTCGACCGTGAAAGGTATACAGATCCTGTGGGATATCCGACGATGTAATTTCTTCATATATTGAAAGGTCAGCAATGAGCTCGTTTGCAATCAAACCTTTTGAAGAGAGCGCCATTAACTTACCCGCTGAATATACCTGCCCATGAGTCAGGATAGGAAGCAACCCTATTGGCAGTATCGATAAATGAAACTGATTGTTATCGACATTTTTTAGAGCAGCGCGTACGGAATACGCTCCGTCCTCATGCTGATGAAGCCCCGCTAACCAGTGCGTTTCAATAGGATTTTCTCCGACATTAAATTGAGAGATATAAAGATGACTCATCGATAATTACTCCATGATATCTAGCTGCTGAAGGTATTGAGTGATCAGCGCGTAGGATTTAGGTTTTATCCCGGCAAGTCTGGCGATTCTCCACCCATCAACAGACAAGCCTGACTGCTCCAGTTGATTTTTTGCCCAAACGATTCTTCGCATCTGAAAGCTCTCAGTAGTTTCCACTGCCCGCTTCAGCATGCGTTTTGATTTTGGCAATTTGCTTAATCGCTTACCCAGCCAGCCTCTTTTACAAGTCCATCGTTCGATTTCAGCAAGCGTAACGCGGATAGGCGGTGTGGATTGCCTGATCAAAACCAGTGATTCAGAGATTTTAGTTTTGTACTCCGAGTCAACTGTGGCCCAGTTGGTCTTGGCGCCTCTGGGTGGTTTATTTTGGATAGCTTCTGATTTTGAAACTGGTTCAGTTTCTTTAACAATAGGTGCATTTTTGGTCACTAATACACATGGATGCCAAGTGGTAGCTATTCCTAGTTCAACACATAGCTTGATTACAGTTTTAGGGTCGAGTTTCAATGCTCGACCAATCGCTCTAAGCGATTTTTTAAGCACCACCATCGCACGTAATATCGGTAATACGCTGGGTCCGTATTTTAGGAATCTGATTGGGCCGAATTGTTTACTCGCCGGGTCATACCATCTGGTATACACATAGCCACACTGACAATTGAAGCATGCCACGACTCTGCCGTGATTTCGATGGAAATTTATTTTCGTAATTGGGTACTGCTTAGGATGTGCTACCAAGGGATTAGGACACGGCCATGGCCCGGTGCCAAATAATGGCTCAACTTCCTCTCTTTGGTTTAAAAAGTTTTGTAACAACAAGTGGTAAAGAGGATGGTTGGCTTTTCGATGTTTCCGTACTAAGGTTTGAAGCCATTGATTGGGATAACTATCACCATTAATCACATGGGGAAAACAAGATAATGTTTCCGCATAGAATTGTTTAAACTCCTCGCAGAATGACTGTTGATTCATCGTGCATGCGGATTTAGCCAGTCCAGCAGAGAGCATCTTGGCACGATAATAAATGGTCCATTCGTCAAATGACTTGGGTGTAGTGCCTTTTAAAAGCTCAATACTTAAATGCGCTATTTGCATCAAATGGCTTAACACTGACTCAGAATTGGAGTTGAATAGATACGGACTTGTCAGCGCTGGGCAATTATTGAGACTTGCAGCAATAAATGCATGGCGACTTTCCTTATCTAGGTGGACTGTGCTTTGCTGTAATGGCATTTCATGCTCAGTGCATACCAGAACACTCGCAAGCTGATGCGACCGCCGCCAATATAATTCCCCATACCGAAGCAACATCTCTTCGTTACATGCGGCACAAAAGCGCAAATGCGTTAGCCTGGCGATACGAAAGGTCGCAAGTCCCAATCTTAAATGACTGCTTAAAACCTTACCTTTTATTAAGTCCTGTTCAACCTTTGTTCTAACCTCGCCCGGTTCAAAAGTGACACAATAGGGATACAAGGTCATATTCAATAAAACTTCTGCGCTCAAGCCTCTTTCGGCAGGAATACGCTCGGCGAGAATATTCAAGCTTCCTATGAGATCGTAGGAGGCAATCACGCTACGCCGTCCGAATAATGTCTCGTGTGATTTGGCTAAGGGTGGTAAACCCACATGCAAATAATATCTAGCCAATACGCTATACAGCAGTTCGTCAGGATAGATGGCTGGAAAGTAGGCGAGCATATCAGGCAGCGATATCCGACATGGGGTGTTTGATGATTTCTGCACCCAGTAAAGCATTGTATGCACCCATATTGCTATTCTTAGCCATTGCTAAAATCTTCCGAAGATCTTTCTCCGGCAGTTGAAGTACATTGTCTTCGGTCACTTTGAGCCTAGGTGATTTTGCAGGCTTGGACTTTGGTACTGATGTGAGTTTTTCGGAAATGAACGATATCATTAATAGAGGGTCTGCTGAAGGGATTTTGATCAAAGCTTCTTGTACTAGGACCTCGGCGACATCACTGGATATATTCAATGTAGATAATGCGGTTCTGAGCGAGGACAGCGAATCTGTTGGCACTACATCATCACTTTCATTTGGATGTGAAGTGGAAGATTCAACAGCTTGAGTTACGACTCCAGGTTGATATGTAGCTGAGTTGAAAACCTCATCGACATAATCCTGAAGCGGCTTCAAATCATCATATTTTTCCAAAGCTTTTTTATCACCTGCACGTAAAGCATTGAGCATGGGCTGTACAATGCGTAAATCTTCCCTAGCAACTCGGTGAATCAGTGCCGGTGTAATCACCTCAGAGCCTTCTTTCACTTCACGAATTGAAATGATACGAAGCTGTGTCAGCATGAATAGCTTTACCGCAATATCAATGATGCCCTGGCTTTCCTCATACAACACCAGCTCTATTTCAGCAGTCATGGGGGTGAAATCCCGAGTCCATTGATAGGCCCACATTTTGTTGATGAAATAACCCCAGGATTTGTTATTGGGCATGGCGTCCCATGTAAGCGAGCCCAAGCCACTCGCACGTCTAGCTTGTCTGAAATTTGTTTGGAGGATTGGAATCGCACTTAACGTGCCTATTAATATGACTGGGATTCCAATCGAATTGACCAGTGTCACCAGGAAATTCAAGATACCTTCCGAACCAATCTTGCTAGTTCTTAAATGCTGAATCTCGTCGATGACTAATACACCGATAGCATGCAGGTTAGCGACGTGGGCCATGTGGGCCATCATGACGTCCACACCGTTTTTGGCTTTACCGTACTGGGCTAAATAGTTAGTCCCGATCAAACGGTCTATTGTTGAAAAGAAATTGATACAGAGCTGTCTTGTGGAACCTTGCGATGGACATTCCAGTTTCAGCCAGACGATTTGTATCAAGCTGACAGGGCTGGAATGTTGTATACACTGTGGTTGCTGAATCAGGATTTGTTCAGTAGCGGTAGATTTACCGTTTCCAGAGCAACCAACTAAGGCAAAACTATTCGCAGTATTTGCAATGGGTTGCCGCGCTTCGATATAGACGGATTTGGCATTAATAGTATCAACACCATTTTGCAAACGATGGATATAACTGGGGGTATTTGGATTTCGTCCTATATAGCCTTGCCTGAGCAAAATGCCAAAGCGTTCAGCCAATTGCAGCTGCCGTTCCAAGGGTTCAAAATAACGGCCCAGACGTAGCAGACAATGCTTACGCAAGTGCGCTGGATACAATCGCTCTTTAGCGTCGTACATGGGCTTGACCGCTAAAGCTTCCAGCTGCTCAAGCTTAGAAAGCAACGGCGGCAGGGCTGTAATAAATGGATTATTGGCATATTCCGGAAGCGTAATAGGTATTGAATCAGGATTTTTCATCGTCATTTCCCTTATGGTTATCGGCAACAATGTCAGTAATATCCGGTTCGGAATAATCATCTACAGGCAACTTCGGAAAGTTGATGACCTTGGCTTTAGGTTCAACCTGGTTTACCGATTTAGTTGAGGTCTTGCCCAGATTGAAAGCTTCCGATTTACGGTTCTCAGCTTTTTCCAATGCACGGTTTCCCCTGATATTGTTGGTCTGACTTGCATTGCTTAGATGACTGGTATCGGGCTTTTGCTGAATGGCAGACGCTACGATTGTTTCGACACGGCCAGCGAGATTAGACCTGGCTAATTGTTGTGACGGGGTATGATTCGCCGAGGTTTGCTTTTGTTTGAATTGCTGCTGTTCTATTTCCCAGCTAGAGACATTTTGATAAGCCCTGCTACGTTCAGTCATATGACAGACATCAAATTGACGAGGTGATTTTTCATTGTGCAGATAGATTTCATCTGCGTCGCGCGGATCGTATGAAACCTTGACCTTCCAGGTATTATTTTGCCGGGCGCGGTCAAACCATAATTCTTCCATTGCACGCTGGCAGGTATAGTAGGCCCCGCCAAACTTGATACCGAACATGGTGACAGTGACCAACTGGGTCGGCATCAAGCTGAATTTTACCAACTCTTCTGGATAGATGCGCAGCTGACCACTGCGATTTGCAATACCCCATTCCCATAACTCAACAGGGACTGCAGGAATATTATCCGACGCTAGATCCCGGTCACGGTCATAATGTTTAAATTCATGGTCATTGTTGTAATAGAGTGCACACTCGATGATGATTTGGGTAAATTGATCTAAGTCCAATACCGCATCTAAGCGATAGTCTTTACTGCCACGCTCCCTGAAATCTGGTTCGATATAACCTGGCACATAAGGTTTGAACATTGCAGGCAGTAGCTTGAATCGCTGTTCGACGATGCCTTTCCAGTCAGCTCGATAGGCAGAAGCGTTTTCAACAATCACATTGAAGTTGTTCATCAAGGTATTAATGATATTGGCTTCAATTTCTCCTTTATCGCCCAGTATCGTAGAAGGCAGATGGTGACACGGCCATTCATGTGGTTCAATTTTGATATTGAATCTTTTGCAAAATGCCTGTTTATCTGTGACGGTATTGGCTAACGCCATCATCGCGCCTACCCATGATGGCCCCTCAAGGCCTACATATAGTCCTACTATCATCCGGCTGAATACATCGATCACGATGTAAATCACTGGTCGTCCTATAATTTTGGTACGGTCGATCCGTGAGACTAAGTAAACATCAGCGATCGTGGCATCGATTTGATACCGTGAGCCCGGACCCCAAACCTCTGCATTTGAAGTTCCCAGCAATCCTCTCAGGTCTTTATCATATGCCTTGTTGCCGACGCGTTTACGTTTAATGTCCGGACGGTTATGATCCTGGTTGAGCCAATAAGTAAATTGCCCGATGGTGGGGAAACCTGAAGTTGCAACTTCATCTTTTGGTAGATGTATGATGCGTCCAGATTCATAATCAATTTCTCGATTACAAAAGAACTTGCGGATCATTTCATCGAAAGCCCCTTGCAGGGTGAATTTAGAGTCTGATGCAAAAAACCTAGATACCGCTACCTTGAAGATTTTCCTCATGTCTTCAGAGACATTCAGACCAACCTCATCGCTGAATTTACGTGGTCGCCCGCGTTTGACGTCAGGGTTTGATGTTCTAGTCTCTCCTTTAGCACCGCAGTTATTGTAGTCAGGCAACAATGCATTTTTGGTCTGACCTCGCTGCCAATATCGTCTGAGGTATAGGTATATAGTTTTATGGGTAGTCTTATTATTCTTTTCTTTGATTTTCTGGATGCATGCAACAATGAGATCCCAGCGCTTATCTTCAAAGTAAATGGCCGGTTGATTGGCTACAAGCTCCTCAATGAACTCAAAGGCTTTATCCCGAATGTCTTTATGTTTTGTGGGCAATGCTTCGTCATTGATGATGCGAAAAAACGGATCGGATTTTAATAGTTTGGCTTTACCTTCCGATAAGTCCGATTCAATACTTTTGATATTGATGCTTTGGGGTAAGGCATGTAGATCGCCGATTTCAATCGAGAAGGCGTAAGGTTGTTCGGGGTGTATCCACAAGATACGGATTGTTTTGCCACCTTCACCTTCATACTGAATCAAGTCATTTTTAAGGAACATCATGCTATGTTCCTCATAGGTGTAACACTTGATACTTGCTTCGTACTACTTATAAATACATTGGTACTGAACGGAATATCAAGGTCAAAAGTGATTACCTTATTAGCGCCTAAGTGACGAATCGCTGCAATGATATCTTCTGCTTTTAAGCCCTGAGTAAACTCTAATTCTTTAATCAATTTTTTAACTTGCACACGATGCACTGTGTTCAATGCAGCCATCAGTCTGGTACATATGTCCTGCCAGTAGTCCGGGTAAGGAACGACTAGGCCATCAAATGATTTCATCTCATATAACAAGCGCAGGTTTTCGACCCGTTTTTCCGGGATATCGGTATCAATGTACATTCGCCAGTCAATATTCTTGAGTTCCCAGTAACGACGCTCAATTTCTTGTTTTTCTATCGTGCGGGGGTCATCTAAGTCTGTTTTGGATTTAACTGACCGTGCAATTTCGATAATCTTGTTTCCTACACGTTTGTCCACCAAAAAATCCGTTGTCATTACGATGTCCGTACGAGTTCTGGGGTCCATAGGATGGGCTACGCCCATTTCCTTTGCAATTCTGCGTGTAATGTCCCGGTCCAAGGGAAACTGCTCTCGTACATCAACCACGTTATCCGACCAATCCAATAACAGAAAAATACCCCGTTCATTGTCTGAAAGCAGATGATGTTCACGAGGTGTTTTGCTGCTAGGAATCCGACTGGAGCGACCCTTAGAAGGCACATCTTGTATCGTTAGCCAAGGCTTATAATCAATACCATGACCTTCGCCACGGCCTTCTTTTTTGAATCGAGCTAATCTTTGCTCGTCAAATTCGTATTTACGCTTCGCCAAAATTCGTCTTTACACTACTTGTTAGCATTGTAAGAAATGCTTACGATCTTTAAGATAAACTTTAATGGCGACCCCGAAAAATGTGAACAAGGCTCCCCATGCCGCATATTCATAACGCATTTCTATATATGGCCTAATCGCATCAGCCAACGGTGCGAGAGTGCCTTCAAAATGCAGGGTTTCCGCAAAGTGATGGCCCAAAGCTAATGTGCCTACAAAAAACACCAGCCCCAAAATTATGGCTAATTGCGTCCTCACGGAATACGCTAAAATTAAGAAAAATTCTTCGACAAATAACATTCAATATCCTTTATTTAGATTTATTAAGATTCAACGTTCTATAGCCTACTCAAGCCTTCAAAATATATCGGTTGAGGTTCGCTGCTAATCCAGCATTGCGTACTTGATTGCAAACGTAACAGTCATCCATAAACAATGAATGCTGCACCGTTACAATTCCAGAAATGCCTCGATATTCAAGCTTAGGTTTAGCTGGGCGAATGCCTGTGATATGCACCATAAATTCAGTCACTGCCAGAGAAGCGATAATGCCATTAAGTGAAACTACTGATGGTCCTGCTTCAGCTAAGTCAGTAGCTTCTACACCATAGATTTTTGCTCTGTCTTCCCGTGTGTGTTTGTTTGCTAAATCGTCGTTTGCTGTTTTTAAATCAAGTACGTCCATACAAACCAAGCAGCCAGGATTAGATCCCACAAAACTTACTCGACCACCAAAACGCAACTGCCCATCATTTTCAGTATCTGAGGCTAAATCGAAAAGTGCTTTTCCATAAGCCAATGCAAATTCATTTAAAACAATTCGTGTGCCATCGTTATCTAGACAACCGAAGATCGTGTCCGCTAACAGCAGCGCATCAAATGCCTCTTTGCTTCTAAGTTCAGCTCTAATAGTTACGATTTGAATCTCTTGATCAATTAATGAAATGGCACGCTTAGCGATATCTACTTTAGCTGTACCAGGTATTGGATCGTTTCCATGCGCTAATACATAGCGATTTAAGTTAGTTGCACTCAAATCTTCATCATCTATCAGGATGAATTTACCCACTCCCAAACACGCGAGTTGCTGAATGACATGTTGGCCAAGTCCACCACAACCAACTATAGCAACTGTAGTTTTTCTGATAATTTCTTGGCCTACGGCGCCGAAGAACCTAATGTTTCTATCGAAATCTTTCATACATCCCTCGATTCAATGCATTTATAGACAACCCTGTAGTAGGGTACTGAGTAAGCTCTGTTTTAATACTGGTTACAGCTATTGGCTTTGCATCTCGGTTTAACCAAGTAAAACCATCCACACTGTCATGAGCAAACACTAATGCTGCATAAGGCTTGTTTTTCAGGCGCCATAATATGTGTGGAACGAATTCATTGAATCCTAGCCAGTCAGCGATTGAAAAAGTAGCTTTAGAAGGCCCTGGATGACAATGCAACTCAACGATTGATACATTCATGTCATGAGCTTTTTTTATGATCATGGCGCGCGTTTCATCTGCAAGCTCAAGATAGTCACTGGCCTGCTCCGCATAGTCTGTTCCTTTTAAGGGCAACCATTCCAAACTGTCAAATGTCTGTGACTTTTCATCGAACTTACAGAACAAAAACCCACCTTGTTCACGTTTATCACCTTTGGGGAAAAGATGGATCAATATGCTTGCATGCATATCCGAAGCCATATAGATAGAAATCGCCATGCTAAACACCTTCATTAAAGCGATTTGCAAAACCTAAAGCATAGTTAAGTAGGTTGAAACCTGCGCCCAGATTATTACTAGGACGCCATTCCTCAGGCGCCCAAGAAAACATCCCCCAAGTGCCTGCGAAAGGTGGAGGGTTTGAAATAGCCTCCTGATAGTTATTTGGTAATGTTTCTTTAAAACGTATGCCTGCCGGTACATAAAAACCATAAGGGGGTGTACTGGGGTAACCAGGCTGTATTCTAAAAGCTACATCTACATATTTATGACTCCACCCCTCAGGTAATGGGTATTGAGGAATCAGATACCACATACCATCCTGCTTTGCCTCTTTAAAGTGGCCTAGCAAATGACTCAACTCACTTGCTAAACGATTTTCAAATAAGTTATCACCACGTTTCCAACGCACTTTTTTAGAAAATCCATGCCCTGGCTTAAGTTCTATTACTTCACCAGCTGTGAGCGTATGTTCAACATTATCATTGTCGATTTCAATAACACCTTCTGTGGCCCATCCGCCTAATGCAGCTATTTGCTCGGTCGTGATGGTTGATTGATTCCACGGGTGTTCTACGCCCTCAACAATAACAAAGTATTTAGGGCCTTTATCTTCTGCTTTATTTACTTCTTTATCTTTAGCGACTACAGTTTCCATTCTTTATTCCTTTCGGTATAGGTTGAATTTCCCTCACCAAGTAATGCGCAAATAACTAGAGTTTTTGACGAAAATATTACAAATTTATTTTTTATAAATCGTGTCAAAAATGGCTAAAAATGAGCATTACATTACAAGGAGGATTATTAAATTGAATAAACCTGGATCAAACGAACAAATGCATGATCAATTTGCAACTGAGGTAGAGGTTAGAAATGCGATAGAAAATGAGGCGAGAAACCCATCACCTCGCATCACAGCTGGTGCCAAGTGGATTCTGAATAGACACGTTGGATTGAGAATGCAAACTACAGAGTTTGATCTTATTTATTCAGCTTATGAAGCTATCCTCTCTAGCCGTAATTGGAATAAATCTAAAATCGACTTTCCAACATATGTTGTAGGAGTCATGCGAAGTATCGCTTCCAATCAAACAAGAATGCTAGCTACAACAAAACCTAGTGTAATTTATGGCCAAGAAGAACGCGACGATGGCAACTCACCAAGCATCACAGCTTTAGATGAGGTGTTGACGCCTGAAGAAATCATGATGCAATTTGAGAACCATGCTGAAACCATCGAAAAAATAGAAGTGTTACGAGCAGCACTAAGTGATGACTCAACAGCACTTAATATTTTAAATATGTTACTTGACCATGGGCTGTCGAAGGCAGAGATACGTGTTGAACTTAATTTAAACGACAAGCAGTTTTGGGCTGCAGATCGCAAGATACAGAGAGCGATTGAAAAATTAGGAGGTAAACAATAATGGCAACGAATACTAAATCGACGCTTGATGAGATTTTGCTTGAACAAGGCTTAGATCATATCTTGAATAGTCCTGATGAAGAGTTCGTTAAGTTTGTGCAGGAAAATGATATGGAGCTTAATGAACTACAAACTCTTAACAAATCGGCTGCTATGACAGCTTTAAAAATCCACGATAACAAACAGGGAAGTGATGCTATTTTGCATCGCCCAAGCAAAATTCTTCAAGACAAAAAAGAAAGTCTTTCTTATTTAGAACGGTTGATTGCCAGTGCTAAGGCATTAGGATTTTCTATTGATAGTAAAGACTTAGAAAGCCTCAATGAAGAATCTCTGCAATTACAAATTGCTCATTTCCAGTCTATATTAGATCGCCATGGCAAACGTAATAAGCGTAGAAAACTTTGATCTAACCACCTGGCTTACAGCAAACTAATGCTGTAAGCCACTGCTAAAATTTTTTTGATTTATAAAATAGAAATATGCATTTTAATTCCTATTTATCTAATAAAATCAGTTGACTAGATTATGTGTCTAGAGCTAGACTCATAACTATGAAATCAAAAAAGAATATGTCCGTCAGAGATTGGTTCGATGCCAAGGCAGCAGCGCGATTATCAGAACTAACTCTTGATATGATTAACTATCTTTGCCGCCATGAGCTCGTCGTACCATCTAATGGCAATAAACGTGGTCGCGGTACTCGCCGTCGCTATTCATTTGCCGATATACTTCTGTTACGTGTTATCGCGAAATTATTAGCAAACGGAATATCACCTTTACGCCTTAAAAACAGCTTACTTGCCTTACATGGTCGAGGTGTCGAGGCTAAAGGAATACTAACTACTAAATATGTAGTTACAGATGGATACAATATCTATTTTCAAAATGATGGCGTTGTAGAATTGTTAGCATCTGGCCAAATGACATTTGCATTTGTTTTGGAACTATCAAAACTTCGTGAAGAAGTTACTGCCAATATAGTAAATGGATTAAAAGTTGCATAAGCTCAACTAAGATTGAGTCAATAGACCGCACTAAATTGTTTTGAACTTTTAATATAAGGAGATCGCTATGAGCATAATGTCAGCCTTTCGCCAAGACGACAGCAGCGCGATGTATAAGCGCTTCGCTTACCTTGTTGCCACATATGTAGATCAGCCGGAAGTAGCAGTAACACCAGTTGCACAAATTCCACTAGAAAATATTTTCCGCCTACTAGAAATGTATCGCTATGATGCATTTAAAGATGAAAATCGAAGTGGAGTATTAGCTTCTCGCTCATTTTCAGGCAAATCCATGCCGAGACAATCAAAAGCTTGGCATATCAACATACAACAAGCCTTAACTCAGTCATTAAATAACGTTTTCGGCAACGTCCCATCTAATCAGGCTATTGATGAACTTGAAAATGTGTTGAGAGGGCTTGCTAATGATCAACCAGTAAGTAAACAACAACAAACCCATGCCAAAGATTTTTTCAATAATTTTCATCAGGCATTAGCCTAAAACCTAAGTCATGAAATCTAAAGACTTTTTACTAAATGAATGTAAAAATCTTGGGTTAGTTTTAGAAGAAACTCTTCGGTATGAATATGGCTTAGATGGTAGCCGCGAGTTTTATGAAGAATGCGATGCCCGACTTCAATTAATTAAAGATGAGCTAAACAATACTGATGAAGTGGACTCTGAAGCTCTTTCACTTTCATTCTATGCACTTGAATCATTATCTGCTCTAATCAGCAGAATAGAACGCTCATCACTTGGTGAGTACTCTTGGCCATTTGTTGAAGAATTCAAAGAGATTAGCGAAGCTGTATGTACAGAACCCACAAGTTTAAAACCAAGTCTACCACCTAAAGTACATGTTTTATCTGAAGGTGGATTAAGCTCGTACCAAATCGATGTTGAGGCAAATAGGTCTTTTGCTAAGAAACGAATACTAACAATATTCTTTCCAAGAACACTTAAACACTTCGTACTTCTACATACTATTTTAGGCCATGAAATTGGTCATGCAATATTTAGCTTTCCAAAATTCCAGGGAGAGCTTACAAAAATACTACGTATTAATCTCATTGATCCAAATGACAAGTTTTGCAATCATAACGCTGTAGTTGATTGGCTATATAGTAATAAAGCACCAAACTCAGCACAAGTATACTTATCATTCTTAAAAGCAGAGTATGAAATAAACCCTCAGAATTTTTTCCTAAGTTTCGCTGAATATGATGCATGGGTGGAAGAATTTCTTTGCGATTTTATTGGATTACTTATGTTTGGACCAAGCTTTTTAGCTGCGTTATGTGACTTGTTGTACAGCACGGAACCTTCTGGTGCAAAAGTTGGGCAAGAACATCCTCCGACAGGTTGCCGAGTAAACATGCTAATTGTGGCAGCCCAACACATTGGCTATGATCAAATAGAATTTGATGCTGAAACTAAGCCTCATGTCGATGCATTCTGGACAAGTATTTATGAAAAGCATCAGAAAGATACTTGGTTTGATGTTTTTACCGAGGAGCAGATTAAAAACACTACTAATGCAATTATGAGCTTTCTAAGCAATCATGCAAAAGCTATATATCCAATGCCATCTGCTCAAGTAATTAAGCCATTAGTGAATCAGATAATTAACCAAATACCTCCTGTAGGATATCGCTTTACTACTGAGAAAGGTCCAGAGCATTTCGAGATAGATTTTAGACATACTCTTTATGCAGGATGGATTGCTGCAAGCAACACCCAATTCCCCATACCGTTTGATACTGTCAATAGACTTTGTGAGCATGGCATCATGCAGCAGCGAGCAATCAAAGAGCAAATTGCATATAAAAAAGCCAATGAGGCAAAAATATAATGTCTGCATTATCAAGAAAAACAATTGCTGAAAGACTTGCGGACAGTAGTTTAGTAGTTTCACCAATCCTTGATTCAGAACAATTGGGGGAGTCTTCGATAGACTTGCGTATGGGAACGGTAGTAATGTTGGCAAGGGCTGGCGCACAATCCCATGTAGAACCAGCTGCTTACAAAGAACAAGATGATCACGACTCCATACGTGGAAGACAGCAAAAGCATGAAAGGTTTGATTTACCTTTCAAACGTCCATTTTTGCTACATCCTGGTACTCTCGCACTTGTCCCCACCATGGAGTGGGTGAAAATACCCAACAATCTACAAGGTATCGTAACAGCTCGCTCCTCTTGGGCTAGAGAAGGCCTTAATATTGCTACAGCTACAATTGTTAATCCAGGTTATCGTGGAATAATTACCCTTGAACTAGCCAATTTTGGTGAGATACCAATCACCCTCTATCCCGGGCTAAGGCTTGCACAAATAGCACTTTATGAATTAACTACTCCAATAGAAGATGACCAAAAACGCAGCCAATTTGATATGAAATTTGAACCATCTGCAGGAAATATTGCTAAAGATGACTATTGTTTTATTCCAACCATAAAGGCTTAAGGAAATAGCAATCAGTGAATTTATTGTATGATCTTACTCAGGCCACAAGCTTTTCGTCCCGCAACCGATCAGTAGTCTCGGAAAATGTCATGGAAAGTTAGTGACCTTTGTTAATTTAATTAACACACTTTCCTTTGCCTACTGGAACCAAAGATCCCTTACGCATCCACTCAAGCCCCTTAAAAAACTTCTCTTGTTCAATTTTTAATTTTGATGAGTGCCAGTTCTCGCGAGCTTCATAAACAATTTCTTCATCAGTCGGATTCTTACCAAGTAATAACAGGTTATTCCATGCAGCATAAAGTGTTGCAACAACTTCAGCTTGCCTCGTGTTTAGGGGCAGTAAAAGCTTAATAAGGTTATCTACTCTCTCAACATATTCACCAAGAGCGGAGTTTGTCTTACCTAATAGTGCATCGAAGCCGTTTTGTTTATTAAATATATAAGCAGAATCTGCTTGCTTCTGTTGCACAGTAAACCAGTTTGCTTTTTTGGCTCGCGATTCCACCCTCTTTAAATGTGGATAATCATTGGGGCCTGCAGCTGCCTTGATTGGCTGACGTCCCAGTTCAATGCCCAGATGTGCTTCAACCAAATGTGCAATTTTCTCTGCTTTCACATGACCAAAATAATGCAGGTACTCTGGATTGCTGGCGTGGCATTGATAAGCCTTGGCTAGTATACCCGCATGCAAATCTGTGGTAGAAATGCCACCGATTTTGGCGGTGAAAGGGATGACGTTGGCAGCCGCCGGAGAAGGCTCGTCATTTGCCTCAGGTGCAACGGGTTGGTCGGAGAAGGCTTCTCTGAGAACGGCTTGGAGCAAATTGGCGGCATGAGTGCGGGAGTGTTCAATCTCCGTTTCCAGAGCGCGACAGATCTCCATCAACAACTCCACTTTTTCTATAATGGCTTTTTGCTCTGCAAGAGGCGGTAGAGGAAGAGGCATTGAGCGAAGATCGCTCATATTAATATGTTTCGCACCCATGCCTTTATGACGTTGCAAAACCTCGTCTAGAAAGAACTTTGAGGTAACAACATGTCGGAGCCACGTTCCGCTGGTCAATTTCGACGGGCGATAAAGCATCACCCTTTGCCCTAAACAAACTTCCATATCATTGGGTACGATAACAGCCTGCCCAATAAGTCCTTCTCTAACATAAATGATGTCCCCTGCAACCGGCACCAACCGATGATTGCGCTCGGCGAAAGTATCATTCGCAACTCTTCGAACATGATTCAAATGAATTCGACCTTCAAAGTCGATACACGTGGAATCAATACAGTATTTACCATAAGGAACAAACTTCGGTGTGCTATGTGGGCAGTCAACAATCGCTTCGCATACATCAATTGGCCGACACCACTCCCAGCTCTTCGGTATCTCGAAAGGGGTTTCGGCGGATGCAATCTTGGACAGCTGCTTCTCCGGACGGAGTTTCTTTGCGGAGATTAGACGAGCCTTTTCCATCTGAATTCGTTGAAGCAGTTGACTTGCAGGTTCTACATCCGGGTTCGTAGCGCGCCAATCGGCGGTCAGTCTGCCCTGAATTGCTTCCTGTAAAATGGCTTGTTTAATCTTTGTGAGAAGTGATTGCTGATTCTCGATTTCAGAAAGCAATCGCCTGTATTTCTGATTGAATCCCTGCTTGTGCTCCAAAATTTCAAGCTGTTGTTCATATGTAATCGTGGGGAATTCAATTTCGCACAGGTCTTCAAAACGTAGCGCTTTCCGAACCGTGCCACGAGCAAGCTTGTTGATTTGCCTTAAGCCCTCAGATGATTTCAGAAAATCCAGCAATACTTCGGGAACGAGTTTTCCCTCTTGCACCCGAAAAACCACATATGCAGGACTGACAACACCAAAAATGCCAACTGGCGTCAAACCAATCGAGCCAACATTAACACGGTATGGGTTGTAGGCAAATGAACCGGGTTTAATTACCAAGTAATCGCCTAAGTCTTCTGACTTGCGATGTGTCGTTCGCACAATACCTTCGGTATTTGATACACCAAATGCTTCCAACATACGTCCGTTCTCGAAGTTGCGACATTTAATGTGCTCCTTCTCTATCAAACTCCCTAAGAGAATCGTTCCACTCATGGTAATTGTGATTGAATCTGTTCAATTAATAACCGGGATTGAGCGAAAGACTTGTCGAGGGCCTGAATAATTTCCGGCAATGTCTTTTCTATTGCCTCTGCTTCCCGATGAGGATTTTTTACATCCAGATCGAACACTTTTTTTAAATCTTCCACCTTCACTCGCCAAGCCACTTCATTTTCTTCGCGCTTGTCCCACCACTGCATCAAAGGTGCAAATTCGTCAAACTGGATGGCTTTGGTTTTAGAGTAGCTCTTTTGACCTTCTGGCAAGCAGTGCTCGTAGTACCAGACTTCCTTGGTGGGCGTGCCTTTTTCGAAGAACAATAGGTTGGTTGAAACCGTAGCCGGGTGGAAAGTGGACTGAGGTAGCCGCACGATGGTGTGCAGATTGCAATCGGTAAGAAGTTTCTCACGGATGCGCTCTTTATATCCATCACCAGTAATACAGCCATCGGGCAACACTATTGCACATCGGCCACCTGGCTTGAGCAACTGAATCATGAGAATAACAAACAGATCAGCAGATTCGCGGCAGCGAAATGATTTGGGAAAGTTTGTCTCTACACCTTCGGCAACACCAGCACCAAAAGGTGGATTAGCGAGAATTACGTCTACTTGCTGACGAGGGCCGATACTATTGTACTCGGTCTTAAGACTATCTGTGTAATGCCAATCGGGTACATCTAGCCCATGAAGAATGAGGTTAGTTAAACCTAGGACGTACGCCACAGGTTTATATTCCCAACCACTGATAGATTTCTGGAGCATAGATTCATCATCGAGCGTATGGACTTCGTGGTCGCGGATGTGGTCAATGGCCGCGCTTAAAAACCCGCCAGTTCCCGCTGCTGGGTCTAGCACATGCTCACCTAGGCGTGGGTTGGTCATGCGCGTCATAAGCTGGGTAATGGCACGCGGCGTATAGTATTCTCCTTTGTTTCCAGCATCACGCAATTCGACCAAGATGGATTCGTAGATGGTGCCAAAAATATGGCGGTCTTCGGAGTTATTGAAGTCGAATTTGTTAAGCTGGTTGATAACCTTGCGTATGGCATAACCGGATTTCATGTAGTTGTTAACGCCATCAAAAACTTCCCGTACCAACTCTGCTCGTTGGGCGGCTACGGTAGATTTTAGATCCCGCAAGGTGGCAAATAATCCAGTACGAGCATCATCAATAAACACGAGTAGTTCGTCACCAGTAATGCCTTCTGGATTTGCTGCCCAATTACGCCATTGGAATTTCTCAGGGATTACAGAGCTATAACCAGCACGAATGAGTTCTAGCTCTTGATCTTTTTCATCAAGAATTTTTAGAAATAACATCCAGCCAAGTTGCTCTAGGCGCTGAGCGTCGCCAGAGATACCTTGGTCTTCGTTCCTCATGATGTTTCGGACGTTTTTAACGATTGATGAAATATTAGACATTTTTATTTTAAATTTTAAGCAACTCGATAGAGCTGTTCTGTTAACTCATGGATGGCGGCATCATAGGCTGGCTTGCCTCCAAATGCACGTATAATTTCAACTGGGGATCCGAGTTTTTTTAGTGGGTCAAGTGTGATTATTTCTGGATTCTCTAGATCCAGTAACCCTTCATCTGCATATTTTTCTAATAAGGCATCTACTACTTTACGAGCAAGAGAACCATATTTAGTGAAATAATCACGTTTTTTTACATGCTCTGCTCGCTCGTGTCGAGTAAGCGGTTTTTGTTCATAAGCTACGTGACAAATAAGATCGAATGGATCAAATGCTGAGCCAACCTCTTCATTGAGAGCAGCGAAAATTACTCCTTCTTGTTCTAATTCATCAATAATGACCCGTTTTTTATCCGCCTGTTTCCAACTAGTGAGAAATGAATCAAGTGAAGCATAAGAACGCAAAACACTGTCTCGTGTGTAATCGCGCAAACTTTCTGTAATAATTTTTCCATCACCACCTAAGTATTGCACCCGTTCTTTTATAATGCTTACAAGTACACCATTGACAATAACTTTACGTTGATGTGGCTCAGGCGGCTCGTCTTCTGGAATTGTAATGTCTGGTTTTTCTGGCTCTGGGAAATCAACCTCTGAACCTGTAAGATCATCAACTATTGGTATATCGTCGCTTTCATCTTCTGCACCCGAAATATCATCATCTTCCGTAACATCTTTAATTCTAACTGGATCACCATCAAAACTTTTATCTGCAAATAAAGCTGTTACATTACGAAAATCCATAATAGTAAAATAGTGTTTGCCAAAATCCTCATTAATACGTGTTCCGCGACCAATTATCTGCTTAAACTCAGTCATTGAACCAATATTTGAATCCAGAACGATAAGTTTACATGTTTGGGCATCTACCCCTGTGGTCATTAGCTTAGAGGTAGTAGCAATGACTGGATATAATTCTGTGGGGTTGATAAAGGAATCAAGCTCTCGTTTACCTTCATCATTATCGCCCGTTATCTGCATCACATATTTGCTACTTTTAGCCACCAAATCAGCATTCTCATTAGCAAGTGCATTACGCATGCCCTGTGCATGCTCTATATCTACACAAAAAACGATTGTCTTTGAATAACGGTCGCTACCTTTAAGAAACTGAGTAATTTTGTTTGCAACTTTTTTACGACGGTCTTCTACAATGAGATTTTTATCAAAATCGGTACGATTATAAATTCGATCTTCTACAAGATTACTATTTTTATCTTTAAATCCCTTTGGAGGCCTCCAGCCTTCAGCATCAATATCTAGAGTTACTTTAACAACCTTATATGGTGCAAGAAACCCATCATCAATACCTTGTTTAAGTGAATAGGTATAAAGTGGATCACCAAAATACTCTGTACTTGAGATTTCTTTAGTTTCTTTCGGGGTCGCAGTAAGACCTAGATGGGTAGCTTTATTAAAGTACTCGAGAATTTCTCGCCACTTACTATCTTCACGTGCGCTACCACGATGACATTCATCCACAATTACAAGATCAAAAAAATCCCTGCTGAACTCCTTATAAGCGTCGTTTGAATTACTGTCAGATAGACCTTGGTAAAGTGAAAGATAAATATTGTATGCGGTGTCAATTTCTCTATGTTTAATGACTGTCATTGCCTCTTTAAAATGTCTAAAGTCACCACGTACTGTTTGGTCTATCAATGCAGTGCGATCAGCAAGAAATAAAATACGTTTTTTCAGTCCACTTTTCCATAATCGATAAATAATCTGAAAAGCAGTGTAAGTCTTGCCAGTTCCTGTCGCCATTACAAGGAGATGTCGATTATTACCTTCATTTTTAGCAATTGTCTCAACTGTACGATTAATGGCAATTTGTTGATAATAACGAGGTGTTCTATCTGAGCTATCTAAAAAGTAATCTTGAGATACTATGAAGTCTACTTTTTCATCTATGCCTTTAAATTTCTTATATTTTTCCCATAAATCTTGTGGTGTAGGAAACTCATCTCCTGATATCTCTTTTTCAATTACTCCGGCTTCTAATGTTTTATCATGAAAATAAAAGCCATCCCCATTGCTACTAAAAACAAAGGGAATGTCGAGCGTTTCTGCATAGCCAAGCGCTTGTTGAATGCCTGAGCTGACTGAATGATTGTTGTCTTTAGCTTCTATAACCGCAATTGGAATATTTGGTTTGTAATAGAGTATGTAATCAGCGCGTTTACGTGCACCTCTTGCGTGCACTCTACCTCTTACAAATATGCGTCCATCAGTAAAGTAAACCTCTTCTCTCACTTGAGTATGAATATCCCATCCAGCCTTAACGATATGAGGCGTTATATATTTGGTTCGGATGTCAGTTTCAGTAAGTGATTTTTTATTCATTAGGTCATTCTCAAAATTTGTTGAATACTAAATCGAGCTCCCTAATATTCAAATATCAAGGTCTAACTTTATTTTTTACGTTCCATCTTTATTTCTTGAGTTCCAACTTTATTTTACGAATACAACTGCACCAATGGCCACTACTTCTTACTCAACAGTAACCGACTTCGCCAGATTCCTCGGCTTATCCACATCTGTCCCCTTCAACAGCGCCGCATGATACGCCAATATCTGCACCGGTATCGTATGCA
>Ga0208632_100212_pt1 | contig 24801 bp, 23 predicted proteins | sample LakWasMet49_LOW8_2_FD_183885 | JGI IMG/M metagenome (GOLD analysis project Ga0208632, IMG submission 183885) | Freshwater sediment methanotrophic microbial communities from Lake Washington under simulated oxygen tension - Sediment Metagenome... | ecosystem: Environmental > Aquatic > Freshwater >...
CCGTCGTCGGCCGGGTGCTGCCCGATTCGCCCGCCGACCTCGGAGGATTCCGCGACGGCGACCGGGTGCTGGCTATCGACGGCACAGCGATCGGCGATTGGGCCGAACTGGCCGCTGTTGCGCGCAACGCGGCGGGGCGTCAGCTCAAGTTCGAGATCGAGCGCGAGGGCCGGCACATTGCGCTGCTTGCCAGCCCGCGGCTGGCGGAGGAGGGCGGGCACAAGGTCGGGCGCCTCGGCCTGATGGCCCGGGAGGGGCAGGGCGAGGAGTTCGAGATGACCACGGTGGTCAGCTACGGCCCGCTCGACTCCGTCACCCGGGCACTGACGCAGACCTGGGACACCTCGGTGCTCAGCCTGCGCATGATGGGCCGCATGCTCACCGGAGAGTTGTCGTGGAAGAACCTTTCCGGGCCGGTGACCATCGCCGACTATGCGGGCCAATCGGCGCGGCTCGGCCTCAGCTACTACCTGCGCTTTCTCGCGCTGATCAGCATCAGTCTCGGGGTGCTGAACCTGCTGCCCGTTCCTGTTCTGGACGGGGGGCATTTGATGTATTATCTCGTCGAGTTTCTCAAGGGCGGCCCGGTGTCAGAACGGGCTCTGGAAATCGGCCAACAGATCGGTTTTGCCTTGCTGGGGCTGCTGATGGCTTTTGCCTTCTACAACGATATCAACCGTCTTGTTTCCGGCTAATTTTCGTCCAAACTACATGAAGAAAACGAAGTTTCAGCGCAGGCTTATGCCGGGTTCATCGACGTCAAGCACAGCGGCCGTAGCCAAAAAACTGCTTGCCGGTCTGATCTCCTCCCTGCTGGCCCATTCGGCATTTGCGTTCGACGCATTTCAGATCAAGGATATCCGGGTCGAGGGCATCCAGCGCACCGAGGCGGGCACCGTGTTCTCCTACCTGCCGGTCAAGGTGGGCGACACCATGAACGACGAGAAGGCCGCAGCCGCGATCAAGGCCTTGTTCGCCACCGGCTTCTTCAAGGATGTGCGCCTCGAAATCGACGGGCAGGTGCTGGTGGTGGTGCTCGAAGAACGCCCGGCAATCGCCTCGCTCGAGTTCACCGGCCTCAAGGCCTTCAAGCCGGAAGACCTGAAGAAGTCGCTGCGCGAAGTCGGCCTCGCCGAATCGCGCATCTTCGACCGCGCCATGGTCGAACGGGCGGAGCAGGAACTCAAGCGCCAATACCTGGCCCAGGGACATTATGCCGTCCAGGTGACGACCACTATCACGCCGCTGGAACGCAATCGCGTCGGCGTGAATTTCGCCGTGGACGAGGGCGAGATCGCCAAGATCAAGCAGATCAACATCATCGGCGCCAGCGCCATCAAGGAATCCGAACTGCTCGACCTGATGGTATTGCGCACGCCGGGCTGGCTGACTTGGTACACGAAGAACGATCAGTACTCGAAGCAGAAGCTCTCCGGCGACCTCGAGAGTCTGCGCTCCTATTATCTCGATCGCGGCTATCTCGAATTCAATATCGAGTCGACCCAGGTGTCGATTTCGCCGGACAAGCAGGACATCTACATCACCATCAATCTGACCGAGGGTGAAAAGTACACCGTCTCGACGGTCAAGCTCGCAGGCCAGTTGCTGCTGCCCGAGGACGAATTGACCAGGCTGGTGCAGATCAAGCCGGGCGAGGTGTTTTCGCGCGAGAGGATGACCGAGACCACCAAGGCCATCAGCGAACGTCTGGGCAACGAGGGTTATGCCTTTGCCAACGTCAATGCGGCGCCGGAACTGGACAAGGAAAAGCGCCAGGTGGCCTTCACCGTGTTCATCGATCCGGGACGCCGCGTCTATGTGCGCCGCATCAACGTGACGGGCAACACGCGGACCCGCGATGAAGTCGTCCGCCGCGAAATGCGCCAGGCCGAATCCGGCTGGTACGACGGCGACAAGATCAACAAGTCGCGCGCGCGGGTTGATCGCCTGGGCTATTTCGACGAGGTGACGGTGGAAACTCCGCCCGTCGCCGGTACCACCGATCAGGTCGACATGGAGGTCAAGGTCAAGGAGAAGCCTACCGGCAACATCCTGCTGGGAGCGGGTTACTCCAGTGCGGAGAAAATCACCTTTTCAGGCGCCGTTGAGCAGCAGAACCTGTTCGGCAGCGGCAAGCACGTCGGCGTCCAGATCAGCACCAGCGATTCGAACAAGGTCTATTCCCTGTCCCACACCGACCCCTATTTCACGGTCGACGGCATCAGCCAGGGCTTCGATATCTATTACCGCAAGACCGACACCAGCACGCTCGCGGTCGGCGCCTTCGGGTCCAAATCGGCCGGCGGCGGCGGGCGCTGGGGGCTGCCCATCGGTGAAGATGACTACCTGAACTTCGGCCTTTCGTATGATCACACCACGCTGCAACTCGATGCCAACAGCCCTGTCCGCTATCAGGACTACGTCAACCGCTTCGGTGCAACGAGCAATACCTTGCTCACCACCCTCGGCTGGCAGAAGGATGGCCGCGACAGTCTGCTGGTGACCACCAAGGGCGTCTATCGCAAGGCGGTCCTCGAACTGTCCCTGCCGGGCAGTACGGCGACCTATGTCCGTGCGACCTATCAGCATCAGCACTACTTCCCGCTTGACCGGAAATTGACCCTGGCCCTCAATGGCGAGGTTGGCGTGGCCAAGTCCTATGGCAACAAGGACCTGCCTTTCTTCAAGAACTTCTACGCCGGCGGCATCGGCTCGGTGCGCGGCTTCGATTCAAGCTCCCTCGGGGCCCGCGATCCAACCACCAATGAAGCCCTCGGCGGCGACAAGCGGCTGATCGGCAATGCCGAACTGCTGTTCCCCGTGCCCGGCATGGGCCGCGACACGTCGATGCGTCTGTCCGCCTTCGTCGATGCCGGCAATGTCTGGGGTTACGACAACAAGTTCAGCATGGGCAGCCTCAGGTACAGCGCCGGTGTCGCCCTGGCATGGAATTCGCCGATGGGTCCCTTGAAGTTCTCCTTTGCCAACCCGTTCAACAAGAAGGCTGAAGACAAGGTGCAGCGTCTGCAGTTTCAGATGGGCTCGGTCTTTTGATCCGCTCCTTATAGTGAGAAAGTCATGCTGAAGAAATACATTCTTGCCGCTGTCGCGCTGTTGTCGATTTCCGCCGGAGCCTTGGCGGAGAGCAAGATCGGCTTCGTCAACAGCCAGAAGATCCTGAACGACGCCCCGCAGGCGGCGCGCGCGAAGAAGAAGATCGAAAAGGACTTCGAAAAGCGCGATCAGGAGTTGCAGCGCATCGCCAAGCAGTTGCAGGGCCTGCAGGAGAACCTCGACAAGAATGCGGTGACCATGGCGGAGAGCGACCGCCGCACCAAGGAGCGCGAGTTCGCCGATCTCAACCGCGATTTTCAACGCAAGCAGCGCGAGTTCCGCGAGGACCTGAGCCAGCGCCAGAACGAGGAGATGGCGGCGATTTTCGAGCGGGTCAACAAGATCATCAAGCAGATTGCCGAGGCCGAGAAATACGACATCATTTTCCAGGAGGCGGTCTACGCCAACCCGCGCATCGACATCACCGACAAGGTGATCAAGGCGTTGGGCGACGGCACCAAGTAAGACGTCCCGGCCGTGGCGCTGCGGCTCGACCAGATCGTCGCGCGGTTCGGCGGAGAAATAGTCGGCGCCGGCGATACGGCGATTGAGCGGATCGGCACGCTGGAAAATGCCGGCCCCGGGGAACTGGCCTTCCTCGCCAACCCGAAATACCGCCACCAATTGACGACAACCCGGGCCGCGGCCGTGATCATGGCGCCGCCCGCGGTGGACGGACTGGCGGCCGCGATTCTGACGCCGCAGCCCTATCTCTATTACGCCAGAGTGGCGCAGTGGCTCAATCCCCTGCCCGTGCCGCTGCCCGGCGTCCATTCCAGCGCGGTCGTCGAGGGCGAGGTGGCGTCCAGCGCCAGTATCGGCCCCAATGTCTGGATCGGGCCGGGTGCCCGGATCGGTGCCGATGTCGTGATTGCGGCCAACTGCAGCATCGGCGCCGGGGCCGAGATCGGCGCCGGCAGCCGGCTTGCGGCCAACGTGGCGATCTATTCCGGCAGTCGCCTCGGCGCGCGCTGCCTGGTGCATTCCGGGGCGGTCATCGGCGCCGACGGTTTCGGTTTCGCGCGCGAAGCGACCGGCGCCTGGGTCAAGATCCCGCAGGTGGGGCGAGTCCTGATCGGCGACGACGTCGAGATCGGCGCCGGCACGACGATCGATCGCGGCGCGCTGGGCAACACGGTGATCGGCGACGGGGTCAAGCTCGACAACCAGATCCAGGTGGGCCACAACGTGCGGATCGGCGCCCATACGGCAATGGCCGGCTGCGTGGGCATCGCCGGCAGCGCGGTAATCGGCGCGCGCTGTACGGTCGGCGGCGCGTCGGTGATCCTCGGCCACCTCGAGATCGCCGATGACGTCGATGTGGCGGCCGGCACGCTGGTGGCGAAGTCGATCCGGAGCGCCGGCACCTACAGCGGCGCGGTGCCCTTCCTCGAACACGGCGACTGGCTCAAAAATTTTTCGCGGTTGCGCCATCTCGATGCGATGGCCGATAAAATCCGTGCCCTCGAACAGCGGCTTGCCGCACTGGAGAAGAAGTCATGAGTGAAACAGGCACGAGCGGGGCAGCCGGATCCCGCATGGACATCCATGAAATTCTGAACTACCTGCCGCATCGCTACCCGTTTCTGCTGGTCGATCGAGTGCTGGAAGTGGTTCCGGGCGAGCGGATCACGGCGCTGAAGAACGTCAGCATGAACGAGCCCTTTTTCCCCGGCCACTACCCGCATCATCCGGTGATGCCGGGCGTCCTGGTGATCGAGGCGATGGCGCAGACGGCGGCGATCCTGTCCTTCAAGACCATGGACAGCAGGCCCGACGACAAGTCGGTGTACTACTTCGTCGGCATCGACAATGCGCGCTTCAAGAAGCCGGTCGGCCCCGGCGACCAATTGGTGATCGAGGTCACGCTCGCGGCCAACAAGCGCGGCATCTGGAAGTTTTCGGCGACGGCGAAGGTGGATGGCCAGGTGGCGGCCGAAGCCGACCTGATCTGCGCCGTGCGTCCCACGCCATAACTTTCATGTGGATCTCGGTACCCCTGATGATGAAACACGCGAAAGGCGAATTGAAGGCCCCCCACCCCCATCCCCGCCCCAGGGCGGGGCTACCAATCAGCTCGCTTCGCTCGATAGTCACCAGTGACTTCGTAGGCCGCTGTTATTCACGTTAATGAGCGTTCATTCCACTGCCCTGGTACACCCCGCGGCGAGGCTCGGCAAGGGCGTCGTCGTCGGCGCCTATTCGATCGTCGGCGAGCATGTCGAGATCGGCGATCACAGCGTCATCGGGCCCCACGTCGTCATCGGGGGCCATACCCGGATCGGCTGCGACAACCGGATCTTCCAGTTCTGCTCAATCGGCGAAGAGCCGCAGGACAAGAAGTATGCAGGCGAGCCGACGCGCCTGGAAATCGGTGACCGCAACACCATTCGCGAGTTCTGCACCTTCAACTGCGGCACCGCGCAGGACGTCGGCGTCACCCGTCTCGGCAATGACAACTGGATCATGGCCTACGTGCATCTGGCGCATGACTGCCAGGTGGGCAACCAGACCATCTTCGCCAACAATGCGCAGCTGGCCGGCCACGTGCAGGTCGGCGACTGGGCCATTCTCGGCGGCTTCACGGTGGTGCACCAGTTCGTCCGCATCGGCGCCCACAGCATCACCGCGATGGGCACCATTCTTTTTCAGGATCTGCCGCCCTATGTGATGGCGGCAGGCAATCCGGCCGAGCCGCGCAGCATCAATGCCGAAGGCCTCAAGCGGCGCGGTTTTCCGGCCGATGCCGTCACCGCGGTGCGGCGCGCCTACAAGACCCTGTACAAGAGCGGCATGAAGCTCGACGAGGCGCGCGAAAGCATTGCGGCCGAATCCGCCGCTGTGCCGGAACTCGCCTTGCTCGCGGGCTTTCTCGCCACGCCCGGGCGCGGGATCATTCGCTGATGGTCCGGATTGCCATGGTCGCCGGCGAAGCCTCCAGCGACCAGCTTGCCGCGCATCTGATCACGGCGCTGAAGCGGCATCTGCCGGGTGCGGAGTTCTATGGCATCGGCGGACCGAAGATGCAGCGCGAGGGTTTCGATTCGCTCTGGCCGGCGGAGATGCTGGCGGTGCGCGGCTATGCCGAAGTCCTGCGCCATTACCGGGCGATCACGCGCATGCGACGCCAGCTGCTGCGCCGCCTGCTGCAAGACCGCCCGGATGTCTTCATCGGCGTCGACGGCTCGGATTTCAATCTCTGGCTGGAGAAGCGCCTCAAGCGCGCCGGCATTCCGACCATCCATTTCGTCAGTCCGTCGATCTGGGCCTGGCGCAGGAACCGGATGCACAAGATCGTCACCGCGGTGACCCATATTCTTGCCCTGTACCCTTTCGAACCCGAGCTGTACCAGGGCACGGCAGTCAAGTGCAGCTATGTCGGCCATCCGCTGGCCGATGTGATTCCGCTCGAAATCGATCAGCGCGTCGCGCGCGAGCGGCTCGGTGTGCCGCAGGATCAGCCGGTGGTGGCGCTGCTGCCCGGCAGCCGGCAGTCCGAGTTGCATTTCATGGCCGAGACCTTCGTCGAGACCGCCAAGCTGCTGCTGGCGCGCTACCCGGGATTGCAGTTTCTCGTGCCGCTGGTTTCGCGCGAGACGCGCCTGCAGTTCGAGACCGCGTTATGGAAGCTCAAGGCCGACGAGTTGCCCTTCACGCTGATGTTCGGCCATGCCGCGGAGGCGGTCGCCGCCAGCGATGCGGTGCTGGTCGCCAGCGGCACCGCGACGCTGGAGACCGCGCTGGTCGGCCGCCCCATGGTGATCGCCTACAAGATGTCGCCGTGGTCCTGGCGGTTGATGCGCGGCATGCGCTATCTGCCCTGGGTCGGCCTGCCCAATATCCTCGCCGGCCGCTACGTGGTACCGGAATTCCTGCAGGACGAGGCGACGCCGGAGAACCTCGCCCAGGCGCTGGGCAACCTGCTGGTCGATCGTCCGGCGCGTGCCGCCATCGCCCGCGTCTTCGACGGCATCCATCGACTGCTGCGACAGGACACCGCGCAGAAGGCGGCCGATGCGGTGCTGCCCTATCTGCAGAAGGTGTGATGCACCTCGTTTGCGGCGTCGATGAAGCCGGACGCGGTCCCTTGGCGGGACCGGTTTATGCCGCCGCCGTAATCCTCGATCCGGCGCGGCCCATCGAGGGGCTGGCCGATTCGAAGAAACTTTCCGAACGCAAGCGCGAGTCGCTCGCCCTCGAAATCCGCGACAAGGCACTGGCCTTCGGCATCGCCTGGGCGTCGGTGGAGGAGATCGACAGCATCAACATCCTGCAGGCCACGCTGCTGGCGATGCGTCGCGCGGTGGCAGCCCTGCCGGTGCAGCCGCGCGAAGCGCTGATCGACGGCAACCGCTGCCCCGTCCTGGCCATGCCGGCGCGCGCCATCATCGGCGGCGATGGGACCGAGCCGGCGATCTCGGCCGCTTCGATACTCGCCAAGACGGCGCGCGATGCCGAGATGCGGCGCATCCATGAAGCCTACCCGCAGTACGCACTCGATCGCCACAAGGGCTACGACACGGCGGTGCATCGCGCAGCGCTGACGCTGCACGGTCCCGCTGTCTTCCATCGCAAGAGCTTCGCGCCGGTGCGGGCCTTGCTCGCGGCGCGAGAGACCGACACATGAGTGATCCCCGCCTCATCATCTCGCGCGACAATTCGAGCTTCAAGGCGCTGCGCGCCGTGGTCGACGATCCGCGCCGGCACGGCCAGGCATGGCTTGACGGAATCCATCTGGTGACGACCTGCCTGGCTCGCGGCACCGGCATCAGGCAATTGCTGGCGAGCGAGAGCGGGCAGCGCAACGCGGAGATTGCCGCCCTGCTGCAAGCTGCGGCGGGTGTCGACCGCGTGATCCTGCGCGACAGCCTGTTCCGCGAGATTTCAGGGCTGGGCAGCCCGACCGGAGTTGCCGCGGTGATCGACATACCGCCGGCGCCGGCGGGCGAAATTCGCGGCGACGCAGTATTGCTGGATGCGGTGCAGGATGCCGGCAATGTCGGAACCATACTGCGCACCGCCGCCGCTGCCGGCGTGCGCGATGTGCTGCTGGGTGCGGGCTGCGCCGGCGCCTGGTCGCCGCGCGTGCTGCGCGCCGGGCAGGGAGCGCATTTCTCGCTGGCGATCCGTGAGCAGGTCGATCTGGCAGCGGCGCTGGCGGCCTCGGCGGCGACTTCGATCGCGACCGTCGCGCGCGGCGGTGCAAGCCTCTACGAAATCGATCTCGCCGGACCTATCGTCTGGCTGGTGGGCAATGAAGGCGCCGGGCTGTCGCCCGAACTCGCTGCGGCAGCAAGGATTCGCGCCACGATCCCGCTCGCCGGCGGCACCGAATCGCTCAACGTGGCAGCGGCCACGGCGGTGTGCCTGTTCGAGGCGGTTCGTCAGCGCCGGATCCCGCCAGGGGATACCGTCTCCGGTGGAAGCCGGGCCCATAAATGAAACAGGCCCGCACGAGGCGGGCCTGAAGGAAACACGAAACGCAGATGCTTACTTCTTCTTGGCGGCCTTCTTGCCGGCAACGGCAGCCTTGAAGGTGGCGCCGGCGGTGAAGCGCGGCACGGTCGTGGCGGCGATCTTCAGTTCCTTGCCGGTTTGCGGGTTGCGGCCAACACGCGCAGCGCGCTTCGACGACTTGAAGCTACCGAATCCAATCAGGGTGACGGTGTCGCCCTTCGAGACGGCTTTGACGATGGCCGCGATCGTTGCGGACAGTGCCTTTTCGGCAGCAGCCTTGCTGATGTCGGCTTCCTTGGCGGTGATTTCGATCAGTTCAGACTTGTTCATGTGGGACCTCGTGGAAGTGATGGTGGTAGTAGCGGGTTGAATTCTATGCGAATGCTAACGAAATGTGACAAACAATTCTTTGCGTGGCCCAGGTTTTTGAAAATTGTATCAATATCGAAGGAGATCGGGTTCGCGTGAGGCACCGTCGGCCCTCGGGTCTTCACACGGCCCTGAATGCTCGCATAATCTCGCGAATCGGGAAAGACGTTCAAGGCAAAGGCGATAAAATATTGTTGGTGACATGTAAGCTGGCCGGCGTGGCCGGATTCGCCCGGTTCTGCCTGGCGGCCTCCCCGTCAGTGACGGCAGTCGACAAAAGGATGCGATTCAATGGAACTCGCTTGGTGGCACTGGATGGTTCTCGGCCTCGGCCTGGGCCTCCTGGAACTCGTGGTTCCCAGCTTCTTCATCATCTGGTTCGGCCTGGGGGCGCTGCTGGTGGGCGTGGCGATGCTGGCGGCGCCGGGCATCGCCTTCAGCACGCAGATCGTGCTTTGGACGGTCGCTTCCGTGGCGATGACCGTGCTCTGGTTCCGGGTCTTCCGCAAGGATGGCGGCAAGACGCGGTCCGGCCAGGCCAATGAGGTGCTGGGCGAGATCGGCGTCCTGGTCAGGGCAGTGGAGCCGCTGGGAGTGGAGTCGGGGCGCGGCGAAGTGCGCTTCCAGAAGCCGGTCATGGGCTCCGACGTCTGGCCTTGTCTCGCCGACGAGGCCATCGCGGCAGGGGAGCGGGTCAGGGTGCTGGCGGTAGACGGTCAACTGCTGAAGGTCGGCAAATACTGAAGGGGCAGGTCATGGGTGAATTCGCAATTTTCGTCGTTGCAGTATTTGTCTTTGTCGCGGTCACCATCGCCAAGGGCGTCCGCATCGTGCCGCAGGGGGAGGAATGGATCGTCGAGCGGCTGGGCAAGTACCACGCCACGCTGCGTCCTGGCCTCAACATTATCGTTCCCTACTTCGACCAGGTGCGCTACAAGCTGGTGACCAAGGACATCATCCTCGACGTGCAGGAACAGGAAGTTATCACCAAGGACAACGCCGTGATCCGGACCAACGCGATCGCGTTCATCAAGGTGACCGATCCGATCAAGGCGGTCTACGGCGTCACGGATTTCTCCGAGGCGATCCGCAACATGATCATGACCACGCTGCGTTCGATCATCGGCGAAATGACGCTCGACGAAGCGCTCTCCAATCGGGACAAGATCAAGGCCCGACTGCGCGAAGGCGTCGCCGACGAGGCGATCGACTGGGGCCTCACCGTGAAGTCGGTCGAGATCCAGGACATCAATCCGTCGGACTCCATGCAGAAGGCCATGGAGGCGCAGGCCTCCGCGGAGCGCGAGCGCAAGGCGATGGTGACCAAGGCGGAGGGCACCAAGCAGTCCACCATCCTCAATGCCGAGGCGCAATTGCAGGCCGCGCGCCTGCAGGCCGAAGCGCAGATCACGCTGGCCGATGCCTCGGCCGAGGCGATCCGGCGCGTTGCCGCCGCGATCGGCACCGAGGACGCGCCAATGCGTTACATGCTGGGCGAGAAATACATTCAAGCCATCGGCAATCTGGCCAAGTCGGACAATGCCAAGACGGTATTGATTCCCGCCGACATCCAGGAAACCCTGCGCGGCATCCTCGGCAGTCGCAAGTAACGCTCGTTGCACCGAGCGCCATGCGCAGAAGATGAAACACGCGAAGAGCCCATTATTCGCCCGCCCCCCTTCCCCCCTCGCGGGGGGTTACCGTTTGGCGCGCTGCGCGCGCATATGGCGGGGGACTCCGAACAATGCATTTCGTACTGGCCACGACGGTTAAGTATGCGTCTTTTGGCTTTCGAGACCGCGACCCGGCGGCTGTCGGTCGCGCTGTGGCAGGACGGCGAGCTGATCGAGCGCGCCGAGGAAGTGCCCAACGGCGGCTCTGAACGCCTGCTCCCCTGGGTCCATGAGTTGCTGGCAGAGGCAGGACTGGTGCCGGCGCAGATCGACGGCATTGCCTTCGGCGCCGGTCCCGGAGGATTTACCGGGCTGCGCCTGGCCTGCGGGGTGGCGCAGGGATTGGCCTACGGCCTCGACCTCCCGGTGGTGCCGGTGTCGACCCTGGAAGCGCTGGCGCTGGCGTCAGACAAGCGCGAAGTCTGGGCCTGTCTCGATGCGCGCATGAACGAGGTGTATAGCGCGGTTTATCTGGTCGAAGCGGATGCCGTTCAGCAGGTCGCGGCGCCCGTCTGCCTGCCGCCCGCCGTGGTGCCGGCGCCGACTCTTGCCGGCGTATGGGGCGTGGGCGATGGCTTTGCCGTCTACGGCGATTTGCTGATCGCCGGAAAGCGGGATCTCGCAGGCGTGCGTGCCGATGTATTTCCGACGGCCGCCGCCGTGCTGCGCCTCGCCGCGCCGGCATTCGCGCGCGGCGAGGCAGTGCCGGCCGCCCGGGCGCAGCCGATCTATGTGCGCGACAAGGTGGCCTTGACCACGGCCGAGCGGATCGCGCGCGGCGGGGCGAAATAGTGCTGCACTTTTCGCTCATGACGGAGGCCGAACTCGACGCGGTGGCCGCGGCGGAAGCGCGCATCTATGACTTCCCGTGGACGCGCGGCAACTTCGCCGATTCGTTGGCGGCCGGCTATGGCGCCTGGCTGGCGGAGGAGGATGGCCGCATGGTCGGCTATGCGGTCATGATGCAGATCGTGGACGAAGCGCACCTGCTGAACATCAGCGTCCTGCCGGAGCTGCAGCATGGCGGCCGCGGCTCGGCAATGCTGCTTCACCTCTTCGATCAGGCCCGGCGGCAGGGTGCAACGCGCATGCTGCTCGAGGTTCGTCCCGGCAACCTCGCCGGGCAGGACTTCTACCGGCGTTACGGCTTCGCCGAAATCGGGCGGCGTCCGGATTATTATCCGGCGCAGGGAGGACGCGAGGATGCCATCGTGATGGCACGCGACTTATGAACAGGAACGACATTCTTCGCGAGATGGGCCTCGGGCCGGTCTGGAAACTGCGTGTGACGCCGCCGCAAGCCCCGGCCGACGAGGTTGCCGCGACAGCCGCCATCGTGGCCGAGCCGCCGGCCGAGCTTGCGCCGGCGGTGGCGCCCGTTTCATCCGCTGCGGCTCCGGTTGGCGTGATGGATTGGGACGACCTCGCTGCAGCCGTGGCGGCATGCCGTCAATGCGCTCTCGGCGAGACGCGCAAACAGGCCGTGCTCGGCGTCGGCGATAGAAATGCCGATTGGCTGTTCGTCGGTGAAGGGCCGGGCGCCGAGGAGGACGAGCGCGGCGAGCCCTTCGTCGGCCAGGCCGGCAAGCTGCTCGACAACATGCTGGCGGCGATCGGCCTCAGGCGCGGCGAGGACGTGTATATCGCCAATGCGGTCAAATGCCGGCCACCCGAGAACCGCACGCCCGCGCCCGAAGAGGCGGCGGCCTGCCGGCCCTGGCTGGAACGGCAGATCGAATTGCTGCAGCCGAAGCTGATCGTCGCGCTCGGCCGGCCGGCGGCGCAGACGCTGCTGCAGGCCGAGGTGAAGATCGCCGCCGCACGCGGCCGGCTGCACGACTATCGCGGCATCCCGCTGATCGTCACCTACCACCCCGCCTATCTGCTGCGCACGCTGCCGGACAAGGCCAGGGCCTGGGAGGATCTCTGCTTCATGAAGCGAACCATGAAGGCGCTGAAGGGCCGCTGATGTCCCACGGCAGCGAAGGCTCGGCTCATGGTTCGATGCGGGCGATCTTCTATGCTCTGGGAGCGAACTTCGGCATCGCGCTGTCGAAGTTCACCGCGGCGTACTTTACCGGTTCCGGCTCGATGCTGGCCGAGGCGATCCACTCCACGGCCGACTGCGGCAACCAGCTGCTCCTGCTGCTGGGCCTGAAGCAGGCGCGCCGTCCCGCCAGCGCCGACTTTCCGCTCGGCCATCATCGCGCCACCTACTTCTGGTCGATGATCGTGGCGCTGATGCTGTTCTTCATGGGCGGCGCGTTTTCCGTCTATGAGGGCATCGAGCGCCTGCTGCATCCGCAGCCGCTGCAACACGGGCTGATCGCCATGGCGGTTCTGGGTGGCGCCGTGGTGCTGGAGGCCTTTTCGCTGTGGGGCGCGCTGAAGGAGATTCGCAAGATCGCCGGGCGCCAGCCTTTCCTGGTCTGGTTTCGCGAAACGCGCCAGTCCGAACTCATGGTGGTGGCGGGCGAGGATATCGCCGCGCTGCTCGGCCTTGCGCTGGCCTTCGTCGCCGTCGCCGCCACGGTGATCACCGGCAATCCCTTGTGGGATGCGCTGGGCACCCTGGCCATCGGTGCCGTGCTGATGGCGGTCGCGATCGCCGTGATGATCGAGGTCAAGGGCCTGCTGGTCGGCGAGTCGGCGGCGCCCCAATTGCGCGCCGAGATCGAGGCGTTTGTCGCCGCCCAGCCCGAAGTCGAACAGGTATTGAACGTGATTACGCTGGCCTGGGGCGACAAGGTGGTGATCGCGGTCAAGGCGCGCATGCGCGGCATGGAAACGCAGACCGGACTGCAGATGGTCGATGCCATCAACGCGGTCGAGGCGCGCATGCAGGAGCGTTTTCCCAGCGCGCAGTGGATCTTCTTCGAGCCCGATGTACGTTAATCGGTAGTTGCATCCGTGCACCTTGATCGCTACGTCAATACCCTCGGCCGGCATCTGAGGTCACGTTTCGGCGAACGAGTACGGAAACTGGCGCTGCATGCCGGATTCACCTGCCCCAATCGCGACGGCACCCTGGGACACGGCGGCTGCACTTTCTGCAGCGTGCGCTCCTTCAGTGCGGGCGATGCCGGGATCCCGGTGCAGGAGCAGCTCGCGGCGCGCCGCGCGGAGCTGAAGCGCGCCAGTCGCTTCATCGCCTATTTCCAGGCCTATACCAGCACCTACGCGGAGGTCGAGGAATTGCGCCGCCTCTACGCCGAGGCGACCCGCGAGGCAGACATCGTCGGCCTCTGCGTCGGCACCCGCCCGGATTGCGTGCCCGATTCGGTGCTGGAAATCCTTGCGGATTATCGCCGGCGCGGCTACGAGGTGTGGCTCGAACTGGGCCTGCAAAGCGCTCACGACGAGACCCTGCGCTTGATCAATCGCGGACACGGCTTTGCGGCCTACGCGGATGCCGTTTCACGCGCCCATCGCCACGGTGTGCCCGTTTGCACGCACCTGATCCTCGGTCTGCCCGGGGAGTCGCCTGCCATGTGCCGCGAGACTCACCGCCGCGTGCTCGAGCTCGGGGTCGGCGGCATCAAGCTGCATCCGTTGATGATCGTCAGGGGCAGCGCGATGGCCGCCCAGCATGCGCGCGGCGAGCTGCAGGCGCCGCTGATCGGGGACTATGCCGGCACGGCGGCCGAACTGATCCGGTGCACGCCGCCGGACATCGTGTTTCACCGCGTGACGGCCACCGCCCGCGAACCGACGCTGATCGCGCCGGACTGGTGCCACACCTCGTGGCCGGCGATTCATGCCATTTGCGAGGACCTGATGCAGAACGGCGTTCAGGGCAGCAAGGCAAGTCAAAGCTCCTAGTGATGCGCCGCGTCGTCGAGGTGGGCGACGTCGTCGCGTTCGCGCTGGTTGGCCTCGTGCTGGCGTTTCACCAGCCACATCGTTCCGGCGACGAACAGGCCGAAGAGGACGATGATCCAGTAGATCGACAGCTGGGCCTTGAGTAGCACGGAGTAGGTGCTGGTCATGATCAGGATCGAAAGATTCTCGTTGAAGTTCTGCACCGCGATGGAATGCCCGGCGCCCATCAGGATGTGGCCGCGATGCTGCAATAAGGCATTCATCGGCACCACGAAGAAGCCCGAGAATATGCCGATCAGCACCAGCAGCGGCGCCGCCAGCCACATGTCGCGCACGCCGATCATGACCATGACGCCGACGCCCATGGCGATGCCGAGCGGGATTACGCGCACCGATTTCTTCAGGGTGATCATCCGTGCCGCGAGGATGGCGCCGATGGCCACGCCGACGGCGACCACGCCCTGCAGCATGCTGGCCTTGGACAGGTCGAGATTCAGGGCGATCTTGGCCCATTCGAGAACGATGAACTGCAGGGTTGCACCGGCGCCCCAGAACAGGGTGGTCACCGCCAGCGAGATCTGACCGAGCTTGTCGCGCCACAGCAGCTTGAGGCAGTGGTTGAATTCATGGAACAGATAGATCGGGTTCTTCTTCAGCGGCTTGTGGTCGACGCCGGTATCCGGGATGTAGAGATTGAACAGCGCCGCGGTGAGATAGAGTGCGCCGATGATGACCAGCGTCATCTCCGCCACGGTATCGATCCCGGTGTCGATCACGGGAAAATCCAGGGAGAGAAGGCTGTGTGCGATCTCGGGGCGGATCAGCGCGCCGCCCAGCACCACGCCGAGGATGATCGCGCCGACCGTGAGGCCCTCGATCCAGCCGTTGGCGACCACCAGCAGCCGGTGCGGCAGGTATTCGGTGAGGATGCCGTACTTGGCCGGCGAGTAGGCGGCTGCACCCAGTCCGACCACCGCGTAGGCCACCAGCGGATGCATGTCGAAGAACATCAGGCTGCAGCCAAGGATCTTGATGCCGTTGCTGATGAACATGACCCGCCATTTCGGCATCGAGTCGGCAAAGGCGCCGACGAAGGCAGCCAGGGCGACGTAGGAAACGGTGAAGAAGGTCTTCAGCAGGGGTTCGTACGCCGCCGGTGCGTGCATGTCGCGCAGGATGGCGATGGCGGCGATCAGCAGGGCGTTGTCGGCAAGCGCGGAAAAAAATTGCGCCGCCATGATGATGTAGAAACCAGTGCTCATTGAGGGGGCCGGTGGTCCGGCCATATTTTCGTCTGCCGGTTTATATCACGAAAGGAGAGCCCCGATCGGGCTGTTGCAGCGCAGCACGAGCCATTGCAGCCAGGAAGGCGGCCTCCGGCGCAGGCGCCGGAGCCCCATAAAATCCGCTCATGGTCGATGATTTGTGATTGAATAACAAGGTTACGGGAATTCATCATTTCGGAGGTGGTAGGTATGGCCGATCGCCGGCTCCAGGTTTTTCACGCGGTTGCCAAACAGTTGTCGTTCACCAAGGCGGCGGAAGTGCTGTTCATGACCCAACCGGCTGTGACGTTCCAGATCAAGCAGCTCGAAGAACACTTCAATACGCGGCTGTTCGATCGCGGTCACGGGCGCATTGCACTGACGCCGGCTGGCGAGGTGGTGCTCGGCTATGCGGAAAGGATACTCGGCCTGGGCGCGGAAATGGACGTGCGCCTGTCGGAATTGACCGGCGAGATCAGCGGCTCCCTGATGGTCGGCGCATCGACCACGATCGCCGAATTCATGCTGCCGGGAATCCTCGGCGAATTCAAATCGACTTTTCCGAACGTGCGCTCGCGCCTCATGGTCGGCAATTCGGAGTCGATCGAGAGCCGCGTCATGGAGCACACCATCGACATCGGCTTCATCGAATCCCTTTCCCACGCATCGAACCTGGAATGCGAGGTCTGCTGCGACGACGAACTGGTGGTGATCTGCCACCCGCGCTTTCCCCTGGCACGGCACAAGGAACTGACGCCGCAGAAACTGCTGGGGCATCCCTTCGTTTCGCGCGAGCCGGGCTCCGGAACGCGCGAGTTCACCGAAAGCTACCTGCGCCATTCGGGGGTCGCACTCGATCAGATGAACGTGGTGATGGAACTCGGCAGCCCGATCGCGCTGAACGGCGTGGTCGAAACCGGGCTGGGTTTCGCCATCGCTTCGCGTGCCTCGGTAAGCAAGGAGCAGCGTTTGGGGGACATTGTCGCGATACCGCTCAAGCCGCGCCTGATCCGCACGCTGTCGATGGTCTATCCGAAGGAGAAGTTCCGCTCGCGGCTGGTGGCTACCTTTGTCGAATTCGCTTCCGAGCGGCTGCGCTCCCTGATGACCAAGAAGCAGGCTTAGGGCGGAACATGGCGCGACCGATACGCGCGCGGCTGGACTGGTCGGCGCTGCGCCACAACCACAATGTCGTGCGACGCCACGTCCGTGGCGCCAGGATCTGGAGCGTGGTCAAGGCCGACGCCTACGGTCACGGCCTGTTGCCTGCGGCCCGTGCCTTGAGCGACGTCACCGACGGCTTCACGCTGGTTGAACTCGAAGGGGCGATGGCGCTGCGCGACGCGGGAATTTCGCAGCCCATCCTGATGCTCGAAGGCCCCTATCAGGCCGACGAGCTGCCCTTGTACGGCGAGCTCGAGCTGACTCCCGTGCTGCATACGATGTGGCAGGTCGACGCGCTGGTCGAGGCGCGCCTGCCGATCCGCCTGCCGGTCTATCTGAAGCTGAATACCGGCATGAACCGGCTTGGCTTCAACGCGGATGAATTCGCCACGGCACTTGCCAGGCTCGCTGTCGCAGACTGCATCGAATCCGTCACGCTGATGACCCATTTCGCCGATGCCGACGAAGCACGCGGCATCGATCAGCAACTCCAGCGTTTTCGCGACATGGCGGATGGCCGCAAGCTGCCCGTATCGATGGCCAATTCCGCTGCCTTGCTGCGCTTCCCGGACGCTGTGGGCGACTGGGTGCGCCCCGGCATCATGCTCTACGGCGCCTCTCCGTTTCCCGCCATGCAAAGCGCCGCCGCGCTCGATCTGCGGCCCGTGATGACGCTCGAAAGCGAGTTGATCGCCGTGCGCGAGCTGGCCGCCGGCGATGCGGTGGGCTACGGCGGCAGTTTCGTCGCCGAACGGGGCATGCGCATCGGCGTGGTGGCCTGCGGCTACGGCGACGGTTACCCGCGTCATGCGCCGACCGGCACGCCGGTGCAGATTGCCGGGCAGCGCACGCGCACCGTGGGCCGTGTGTCGATGGACAAGATCAGCGTCGATCTGAGCGGGCTGCCGTCGACAGTCGGCGTTGGCGATACGGTGACCCTGTGGGGCGGCGCGGGTGCCATGTACCTTGCCGCCGACGACGTGGCCACCGCGGCCGGCACCGTGGCCTACGAGTTGTTCTGCGGCCTTACCGCGCGCGTGCCGGTCATCGAAGTCAATTGATCATGCGCTGATGGCCAAGGCGAAAACGCAGTTCAGCTGCACCGAGTGCGGCGCCAGTTCGCCCAAGTGGCAGGGGCAGTGCCCCGGTTGCGGTCAGTGGAACACCCTGGTCGAGGCCGTGATCGAAACCGCGCAGCCGGCAGGGCGCAACTTTGCCGCGCTCGGCGGCGCCAGCGGATTGCAGGTGCTGGCCGAGATCCGGCCGCGCGAGGAACCGCGCCAGCCCACCGGCGTCGAGGAATTCGACCGCGTGCTGGGCGGCGGGCTGGTGGCCGGCGGCGTGGTGCTGATCGGCGGCGATCCGGGCATCGGCAAGTCGACGCTGCTGCTGCAAGCCCTGGCGCGGCTGGCCCAGGCCGGCGAAAACGTGCTCTATGTCTCCGGCGAGGAATCAGGGGAACAGGTCGCGCTGCGCGCGCGGCGCCTGCAGCTCGATGTCGGCGGCATGCAGTTGCTGGCCGAAATCAACCTCGAGAAGATCCTCGCCACGCTGGTCAAGCTGCGTCCTGCGGTGGCGGTGATCGACTCGATCCAGACCGTCTGGTCCGACGCCATGCAGTCGGCGCCCGGCTCGGTGGCCCAGGTGCGCGAATGCGCGGCGCAGCTGACGCGCTTCGCCAAGCAAAGCGGCACCTGCGTGATCCTCGTCGGCCATGTGACCAAGGAAGGCAGCCTGGCGGGGCCGCGCGTGCTGGAGCACATGGTGGACACCGTACTCTATTTCGAGGGCGACACGCATTCGAGCTTCCGCCTGGTGCGGGCGGTGAAGAACCGCTTCGGCGCCGTCAATGAACTCGGCGTCTTTGCCATGACCGACAAGGGTCTGCGCGGCGTCGCCAATCCATCGGCGCTGTTCCTCTCGCAGCATTCGCTCGACGTCGCAGGCTCGTGCGTGCTGTGCACCCAGGAAGGCACCCGGCCCCTGCTGGTGGAAATCCAGGCGCTGGTCGATGCCTCGCAGGCGCCGACTCCGCGCCGGCTTACGGTCGGGCTCGAACAGAATCGCCTGGCGATGCTGCTGGCGGTATTGCATCGTCATGCCGGGATCGTCTGCGGCGACCAGGACGTGTTCGTCAATGCCGTCGGCGGCGTCAAGATCGCCGAGCCGGCGGCCGATCTGGCGGTGCTGCTGGCGATCGTTTCCTCGCTGCGCAACAAGCCGCTGCCGGGCAAGCTGGTGGTGTTCGGCGAAGTCGGCCTCGCCGGCGAGATCCGCCCCGCACCGCGCGGCCAGGAACGCCTCAAGGAAGCCGCGAAGCTGGGCTTCACCCATGCCATCGTGCCCAAGGCGAATGCCCCGCGGCAGGCGATCAAGGGCATCGAGGTCATCGCGCTCGACCGCGTCGAGCAGGCCATCGAGCAGATGCGGGCGTGGTGATGAGCGCCGCGCGCAGGGCCGCCCCAAGCCGGCGCCAGCCAAATGCATGGAAACCGGGCAGTGCCCGGTTGAACAGACGTCACCCCTGCCCTCGGGGCGGGGGGCGTAAGCGGGGTTTCGCAAAGCAATGCTTTGCACCGCTGCAGCCGGCCGGCTATGCAAAGCCGGCCGTGGAACGGGGGGTGGGCATATGAAATTGGCCCTGCGCATGCTCGCCCGCGACTGGCGCGCCGGCGAGCTGACGGTGCTGGGCATCGCCCTGCTGCTGGCGGTCGCCGCGCTGACCAGCGTCGGCTTTCTGACCGACCGCGTCGAGCAGGCGCTGAAGCTCGAATCGCACCAGTTGCTCGGCGGCGACCTGCTGCTGACCGCCGACCATCCCTGGACCGACGTCTTCCGTCGCGAAGCCGCCGCGCGCGGACTGCGCCAGGCCGAGAGCGCCACCTTCCCGAGCATGGTGAGCCTGGGCGATGCCACCATGCTCGCCGAAATCAAGGCCGTGTCCGCGGACTACCCCTTGCGCGGCGCCTTGCGCACGGCACCGGTGCTCAACGCGCCCGACGTCGAGATGAGCGGCGCCAATGCGCGTGTGCCGAAGCCCGGCGAAGCCTGGCCCGACGAACGCCTGGCGACCACCTTGAGCCTCGCGCCGGGCACCTCACTGGCGCTCGGGAAGATTGCGGTGCAGAGCGGCCCGGTGCTGACGCTGGAACCGGATCGCGGCATGAACGTGTTCGCGCTGGCGCCGCGCCTGATGATCAATCTGGCCGACCTGCCGGCGACCGGCCTGATCCAGGACGGCAGCCGGGTCAGCTATCGCCTGCACCTGGCCGGAGAAACGGCTGCAGTGAAGGCCTATGAAGCGTGGGCGAAGTCGCAGCTCGGACGCGGCGAAAAGATCGAGAGCCTCGACAATGCACGGCCCGAGATTCGCAACGTGACCGAACGGGCGCAACGCTTCCTGCGCCTGGCCGCGCTGCTGGCCGTGATTCTTGCCGCGGTGGCCGTGGCGCTGGCGGCCGAACGCTACATGCGGCGGCACCTCGACGGCTGCGCGGTGATGCGCTGCATGGGCGCCTCGGGTCCGCAACTGCTGCTGATTCACGGCGGCGAATTCATGCTGTTCGGCCTTGCCGCGACGCTGGCGGGATGCGCAGCGGGCTTTGCGGTGCAGGCCGCGCTGCAGGCTTTGCTCGCCGGCCTGCTGGTGACCCGGCTGCCCGCACCTTCGCTCTTGCCCTGGCTGCATGGGCTGCTGGTGGGGCTGACGCTGGTCGTCGGCTTCGCCTTGCCGCCGCTGCTGCGTCTGAAGCGCGTGCCTACGATACGCGTGCTGCGCCGCGAGTGGAGCGGCGCGGAACCCGCGTCGGTCGGCGCCTATCTGCTGGGCGCGCTGGTGCTGGCCGCGCTGATGCTGTGGATGGCGGGGGAATTGCGCCTGGGACTGATCGTGCTGGCCGGCTTCCTCGTCGCGCTCGGCTTCTTTGCCCTGATGGCGCGGCTGATGCTCGCAGTGCTGGGCCGGCTGCGCCCGTCCGGCGGGGGCTATGGCTGGCGTCACGGCCTGGTCAACCTGCGCCGGCGCCTGGCGGCGACCATGGTGCAGGCGGTGGCGCTGGCACTGGGCCTCACCGCGCTGCTGCTGCTCACCGTGGCGCGCGGCGATCTGCTCGACAGCTGGCTGGCCCGCGTCCCGGCCGATGCGCCGAACCGGTTCGCGATCAACATCCAGCCCGATCAGCGTGCCGCCATCGCCGACTTCTTCAAGGCGCGCGGCTTGCCGGCGCCGGAACTCGAGCCGATGGTGCGCGGCCGCCTGGTGCAGGTCAATGGCCGCGCGGTAGGTCCGGAGACCTATGCCGACGATCGCGCCCAGCGCCTGGTCGATCGCGAGTTCAATCTGTCCTGGTCGGCGCGGCTTCCCGCCGGCAATACGGTCAGCGGCGGGCGCTGGCACGGCGCCACGCGGGCGGCGGAGTTTTCGGTGGAGCACGGCCTGGCCGAGACGCTGAACCTGAAACTGGGCGATCGCCTGACCTACGACATCGCCGGCAACCGGGTCGAGGCGGAGATCACCAGCCTGAGGAAGCTCGACTGGGATTCGATGCGCGTCAATTTCTTCGTCATGTCGCCGCCCGGCGTGCTCGACAATTTTCCGGTCAGCTACATCACCAGCTTTCACCTGCCCGCCGCAAAGGCCGGCGTCATTCCCGAACTGGTGCGGACCTTTCCCAACCTGACGGTGATCGATGTCGCCGCGCTGGTCAGGCAGTTGCATGCGACGATCGACCAGGTCGCGCGCGCCGTGCAACTGGTGTTCGGCTTCGCCGTGCTGGCCGGGTTGGCGGTGCTCTACGCGGCACTGCAGGCCAGCAGCGACGAGCGGCGGCACGAGCTTGCGGTGCTGCGCGCCCTCGGTGCCCGCAGCCGGCAGTTGTCCGCGGCGCTGCTGGCCGAGTTCGCCGCGCTCGGCGCTCTCGCCGGCCTGCTCGCCGGCATTGCCGCCAGCGTCATCGGCTGGGGCCTGGCGCGCTTCGCCTTTCGCCTCGATTACCCGCCGCAGCCGGCCTTGTGGGGCATCGGTCTGCTGGCGGGCACCGTGCTGGTGGTGATCGCCGGCTGGCTGGGCGCTTCTTCGATGCTGAGGCAGTCGGCGCTGCCGGCCCTGAGGGCCGCGCAATAGGGCCTTTGGCAGGCCTGAGGCGCTTGACGCCGCTGCGGGCGTGATCAAGAATGCGATCCTCTCGCAATGAACAAATTGCCGTCCCGCTGGGACTGCGAAAGGAGTACCTGGTGAAACGCATCCTGATCCTGTTGTGCTGTGCGATGTCGGCGGCGGCCCTGGCGGGCCCGCTCGACGAGAGGAAGGCCGCGGCTCACCTGCAGGCGATTGCGGCGGGCAATGTCGACGCGCTGATGGCCGACTACGCCGACGATGCCTACGTGGATTGGGTGGGCGGGCCGCTCGAGGGCCGCTATCGCGGCAAGCTCGAGATTCGCCAGATGTGGACCAAGTTCGTGGTCAGCAACGACGGGCAGCCACGCTCGGTGCGCGTCGGCAAGCTCTCCGCCCACGCCAACCCGAAAGGCGTGTCGCTGGATGCCGAGGCCGAGTACGGCGGCAAGACGCCGGTCAAGGCGTGGCACGTGCTGGTCTATCGCGACGGCGCATTGACTACCGAAATATGGCAGATCGCGCCGGCCATCAAAGTAGGCAATTGAGGTTTGGTCCGGTACTGGCCGCGCTGGTTCTGGCGTGGACGTGTGCCGCGAATGCGGCGAGTCTGAGCGCGGGAGTCAGAACCTCGGCGGGGGCGCCGGTACAGGATGCGGCCATCATTCTCGAGCCGACGGGACGGGCGCCGCCCCCGGCCCGCGGACGCGCCACCATCGAGCAGCGTGACCGGGAATTCATTCCCTACCTGACCATCGTACGCAAGGGTACGTCGATAGATTTTCCCAACCACGATCCGGTCAAGCACCACGTTTACTCGTTCTCGCCGGCGAAGGTCTTCGAGATCAAGCTTTACGCCGGCAAGTCGGTCAGCCCCGTGGTCTTCGACAAGACCGGAGAGGTCGTGCTCGGCTGCAACATCCACGACTGGATGGCAGCCCATGTCCTCGTGGTGGACACCCCCTGGTTCGCGAAGACCGGTGCCGACGGCATGGCGCGCATCGACGGCGTGCCGCCGGGCGCCTATCGCCTGCGTGTCTGGCATCCGCGCCAGAAGGCGGCCGCAGCGGACAGGGACGTGAGCCTCGGTGGCGCGCCGCGCCGCGTCGACTACACGCTCGACCTGACCCCGCGCGTCATCGTGCCCAAGCCGCCGCTGGACGCCGGCGGCTACTGAAGTCTGCGTCCGCCGGATGGATGCCTGAGCGATGACCCTGTTCCGCACTCTCGAAAGGCGCATCGCGATCGTCTTCGTCGGCCTGCTGGTCTTCGTCGTGCTGTTGATGCTGCTGATCGTGGCGCGCAGCGGCGAAGCCATCATCCTGGCGGAGTCGCAGCGCCAGCTTGCCGCCGGGGCGCGCAACTTCGGCAGTCTGATTGACCGCGACCAGCGGCAGCTCGAACTCGCGGCGAGCGTGCTGACGGGAGATTTCGGCTTCCGCGAAGCCATCGCCACGCAGGATCGCGCCACCGTGCATTCGGTCTTGCGCAACCACGGCTCGCGCATCGGTGCCCGCGTCATGATGGTCGTATCGCTGGACGGACAGGTGATCGTCGACACCCAGCCCCTCGGCAAGGCGGCGCGGCCATTCCCGTTCGGCGACCTGCTGCGCGCGGCGCAGCAGAACGGCCGCAGCGGCGGCGTCGCGCTGATGGACGACGCGCAGCTCTACCAGATCGTCGTGGTGCCGATCATGGCGCCGGTTCGAATTGCGTGGGTGGTGATGGGCTTTCCCGTGGAGGACGCCTGGGCCCTCGAATTTTCGCGCGCCAGCGGGCTCGATGTCAGCGTAATTGCCGCCGGCGGCGCCATCCAGGCCAGTTCGCTGGCGCCGGGGCTGCGCGGTGCGCTGAAAAGCCTGCAATTGAATGCACTGGGCGAGCAGCCGCGGCAACTCGCGCTCGACGGCCGCAACTACCACGCCGTGGCATTGCCGTTCGGCCCCCAGGCGCGCGTGGTGTTGCTGCACTCGCTCGAGCACAGCGAGGCTGCATTCCGCGAACTGGAACGCATCCTGGAACTCATTGCGGGAGCCGGCATTGCGCTGTTCGTGGTCGGCAGCTTCGGTCTGGCGCGACGCATTGCCGGCCCGCTGAATACCCTGGCCCGGGCGGCGCGGCGGATCGAGGCCGGCGACTACAGCGAGGCCGTGGCGGTCGAGGCGCCGGACGAGATCGGCCAGCTTGCCGCAGGCTTCGAGAGCATGCGCACCGGCATTGCGGCGCGCGAGCAGAAGATCATCCGGCTGGCGTACGAAGACACGCTCACCGGGCTGCCCAATCGCATCCGGCTGACGGAATACCTGGACGGACTGGATCCCGCGGCGGCAGCTGCGGTCGCGGTTCTCGGCCTCGATCGCTTTGCGCCGATCAACGATGCCCTCGGCCATCCCGTCGGCGACCGCCTGCTGCAGCAGGTCGGCGCCCGCCTCGCCGGACTGCTGCCGCCGCGAGGCATGCTGGCGCGTTTATGGGGCGACGAGTTTGCCTTCGTCGTCGAGGGCGTCGACGAGGAGCGGGCGCGCACGTTCGCCGCGAGCCTGCTGGCGGCCCTGCGCGAACCGATCGAACTCGACGGCCAGCGACTCGACGTCAGCGGCAGCCTCGGCATCGCCTTCCGTCCCGCGGACGGCCGCGACATGGATGCCCTGTTGCGGCGGGCCGAGTTGGCGATGTACTCGGCCAAGCGCCGCCAGAGCGGCTACGCGCTGGCCGGGGAAGTCGGCGACGGGCCGCCGCCGGAGCAGCTGTCGCTGATCGGCGAAATGCGCCGGGCGCTCGAGCGGCGCGAGTTCGCGCTCCACTATCAGCCGAAGCTCGCCCT
>Ga0208632_100267_pt1 | contig 21320 bp, 20 predicted proteins | sample LakWasMet49_LOW8_2_FD_183885 | JGI IMG/M metagenome (GOLD analysis project Ga0208632, IMG submission 183885) | Freshwater sediment methanotrophic microbial communities from Lake Washington under simulated oxygen tension - Sediment Metagenome... | ecosystem: Environmental > Aquatic > Freshwater >...
GGGGATTCGTCCAGATTGCGCCGGAAGCGCCGCCCCAGCTCCCCAGGGGAATGAAGGACGCCAAGCACGAGCTCGTGCATGGCGTTGCCCACTGATGGCGCATTCTGCGGACGACGCGGACCCGGCGCCCGGGCCCGCAAAGGAAAGGGGCGACCCGAGCTGGGTCGCCCCGGCCCTGACCACCTCCGAAAAAACGCGGGTCGTCGGCAAGACCAGCGTCTTTTTCGGGCCGCCGCTGGCGATTCTCGCGGACGGGCAGAAGAACACCATGGAGATCAGCGGCAAGCTCAACCGCACGGCCGAGCGCTACCTGGAAATACTCAGGCATCACGGCATGGAACTCAGCGAGCCCGAGCGTCTGTGCCTTGCCCATATCTGCCATATCGGCTTCATGTCGCCGCTGGAGATCAGCGAACTGCCCTTTGAAGTCAGCATCACCGCATTCGAATGCGAAGGACTCGACAAGGACGCACTGGCGGCGAAACTCGAAGCGGCCAGCTTCGCCGACCTCGTCGCCGTCGTCGAGTCGCTCGGGTTCTGACAGACAGGAGACAGGCAGTGCCGAATCGCGTGCAATGGAATCCGCGCTACAGCGTGGGCAACGAAACCCTCGACAATCAACACCGGAATATCCTGGCGCAATGCAATGTCATGGCCGACCACGTCATCGACACCAGCCAGGAGAGCAACCTGAAATTCCAGCAAGTCTTCGACGAGCTGACAACTCTTGCGCGCGAGCACTTCGCCAGCGAGCAGGACGTGCTCACCCGTTGCGCCTGCCCCACGCTCGACGAGTACAAGTACGAAAGCGACGAGTTCGAATATCTGGCGGCCGACATCGCCACGACGGAGAACTTCGACAAACTCGAACTCCAGCGATTCGTGGCCCTCTGGTGGGTCGGGCACATCATGGACTCCGGCAAGCGGTATCGCGACTGCGTCGCCGGCTCGCCGGCCGGCTGACACGATGAACGAGCCGCGCTGCGGAAGCCCAGATCATCGGCTTGCTCGACCCGGCTGAAGCGGGGGTAGCAGCGAAGGCTTGCGCCGCAAGAGTCGGCGCTGGCAGAACGGCGACTTGCGACCCTGGCAGGACTGGCAGTCACAAGCTCGTCAGGGTCCCCTTCTCGGCCTGAACGGTCAGTGGCTCATGTTGAATGACCTTCCGCTGAGTGCCCACACCCGCCGTTCGATTCTTTGGGGTTCCAACGGCAGCAAACTGAATCGAGCAGTCGCACAGCGCAACTTCCCAGACAGCCCATCGGCCAAGAGCGACGGCCTTCAGTGAAACGATAACTCCCTCGAATGGCTGCATTCCGAACATAATGTCGAATCCGTAAGACTTCGCAGCAAGATTCTCTTGATGAACGGCGACGATGTCATTTTTCGCAAGCTTAGCGTGGCTAGCGACCGCGCGGGAATCGTTATCCGTTAGAAACTGTGCAGCAGCGAAAATTGATTCGAGGGACACTTTAAATGTCATTCGGCTACAACATCATTGACAAGACCAAGGATGATCATCTGCGGGAACTCGCCGCAATGGCCAATTCGCCGGACACCTTAGTGTTTCTTGACACGAATATTGTGTCGTACATGTACAAACTGCATGCAGCAGCGAGACAAGAGTTTTTTGCGTGGACAGACTCGGTTGCGGCCAAAGACCGGCTGAGAATACCGGCTTGGTGCGCCGGCGAGTACCTTGCACGACTACGCGACGGCCAGCTTCATTCCTACACACCCAAAAGCAAGGACGAGGACCAGCCTAGAAAAGCGCTTGAGGCAATGCTCGACACCGCATCTCTGTTCGTGGACGAGAGCCTTCTTCAAGCGATTCAGTTCGCGGGGGACCGGACTGCATACCTAACCCAGTTTCGGGAGGCGATTGATGGCCTGAGAAAGTTTACTCGCGCGTTTAAGCACCAGTTCGATCCAGAAGCCGTTCATGAGGAGATTCAACAACACTTGGGTGGCGTTATTCTCGATTCTGATCTCGCAGAGCTTTGCGGTAGAGCCGCGAAGGAGGGGCCTGCGCGTATCGAGCACAGGTTACCGCCAGCATTTCGGGACGAAGGTAAGCCCGAGAATCGCCTTGGAGACCTGATTATCTGGTTGGAGATACTCGAGTCATCCCGGGCGAGGAAGGCAAGCTTCCACAACGTCCTTTTCGTCACCAACGACGAGAAGTCAGATTGGGTGTATGCGCCGTTGAGGCGCATGGAAATAGTCAATGGGCGGCGGAAGGCTGTCCCGAATGGCGATCCCAAGCTGAGGATCATCGATCCAAGGTTGGTGTCCGAGTTTAGAAGAGCAGTCGGGCACGAGAGTATTTCCATTTGCAGCCTTCTGTCATTGGTCGAGGGATTCTCAAAGGTTCACCCGGGGAATATCGGGCAGTTGGCCGCCGCTATTCAAATTGACCTCGGCGACAGCGGTTCGAAGCTATCTGGAACAGAGAACGTGGAAACACCGGTGATTTCTATGGGAGCGAACCCAGCCGAAGATGTTGCTCCACCTGTCGAGCCACAACCAGCAGTTCCAGCCAACGAGGCACAACCGCTACCGGAGCCTCAACCAGAGCCTCAACCGGAGCCCGCTGCTGAGGCCGCAGGCGATCATTTGGCGTTTGACGAGGACGGATATCGCGACGCAGCCTATGAGGCAGATGCGCCAGGAGAAATCAACGAGATTATTCGCGCACTTAAATCACACAATTGGTACACGCAAAATCCAGCAGTAGGAAGGATCAAGGCAATAAGAACCGAGTCTTTCCCTCCCACGGCTTGGTTTGTTTTGGGGCGAAATATCTACCAAGCAGCCTGCGGTAACGCACAAAAGGCAATGGACTTCATGGTAAACCTTGATATCCAGCTTAGAAGGTTCCCGGAGGAGGTCGGTCAATACATCCTCTGCGGAATTGTGTTCGAGATCTATTTCGACAGTCAGGGAGTGTTGCGGTCGGTGGCAAAGTCCACGTACCTTGACAAGTCCCTATCCGTCGTCGCCAGCACAGATTTTTCGGGAGTACGAGATTTCGTCCGAACGAAGCTCCTGGCAACTGACGCCACTTTGTTGTTCTTACCGGGGGACGACCGGAAGTTCGACCTCCGTATCGTTTCTGAAGATTTAGAGGAAGGCGCCGAATCATCGGAGAATGATAGGACACGTCGTTTAGGCTTGGTCGAGTTGGATGGCGTTGCACTCTTGGCCGAAGGTCAACAGGATGACTTGACCTATTGGGGACGCTCTACACTGTCCTATACGGCGGACGAACTTGTGCAAGAAATTTCGTCGGCGCTTCTCATCCCGAGATGGGCGATCAGGCGGAAGTTCGAACCCAGCGTACCGCCAAACGCAAGATTTCTTCTGCCTGAGGGGCGCTTTCTGCGACCGAAGCTCGCCGCGCAACCGCCGGCATAGTAATTAGTAGAGATAGCTAGTCCATGGTCCAAGATTCTGCGAATAACGTCGCTTTGGGTGCGCTCGCATTGAGAATATGCGACCGCGGACGCAGCCCTGTTCAGCTTACCGGTCCTGAGGAGCGTGTGGCACTTGGGCCTGCGTTTGCCGACGGCCGGTTGCTCGAAGACCCGCATGGCGTTCAATTTATCGACGAGCGAACCCTAGTGCTTGCCGCAACCGAGCATGTACTGCGCACTGAAAGTGTGGCTCTCCTGAGCGCGCCCAAGGCGTGTTTTGAATACTTGGACGACATCTTCGCCAAAGAGATTGGAAAGGAGCTTCGCGTCAGCGCGCATGTACTAGCTGAGCTTCATAACTCTGGACAACTCGATGGCTTCGTCTGGGCTCGACAGGCCATTGAAACTGGGGTCGGAGTTTTCGACGTACTGCATGTGATGGAGGGTGCCGTTCCGCTTTTTCGAGAGGCGCAAGCTGAAGCAATGCGTGAATTCTTCTCGGGCCACTATGAAACGGTTAAAGGGGACCTGGCCGGCGGCATGCTCTACGCTAAGCTGCATCCTTGGCTGGCACGACAACCTGACCTTTCGCGGAAGTTGATGGAAATGCACATGGTCGCACCGCAGGAGGCGAGCGCGAGTCTCTATGGCTCAGCACTCCAAGCACTTATCCTGCACAACTTCAACGAAGGCTTCAAGCTCGCCCTAGCGGCGGTACGTCACCCAACCGACTTGATAAGCCAACCCGCGTTGCACAGGCTTGGCCTGCTAAATTTTGCGGAACCGCCGCAGTGCGAGGCGCGCGCTCAAGTAATTTCCTTCTGCGCTGATATTGTCCGAACCATTGGACATCGGGACCTGCCCACAGCGGTGCAAACGTTAGCGCGCCTGCTACCGGAAGCAGAAGCGGCGATTGTGCCGGTGCTCGAAGAAGCTGCGGCTACGGAAAACCCGCAAGTGTTGTACGTCCTGTCCGAAGCATTGTCTCGCGAGCGGAATCTGCGGGATCGGCCTTGGTATTGGCCGCTTTTCCGGCGCCTCGCGGTAACTAAGGCAGACCAAAAAGGCATTGTCGATAATCTCGACATGGTGCTGATGGACTGGGTCCGCAAACCAGATTGGCAGGAACGAGCTATGGAGTTCCTCGATGCATGGATTGCGAACCAGTCGCGCGAGGCCCTTCGTGACGCAGCCTTGGAGAAGCACTTTGATGCTACGTTTCACCACCTGAAGGAAAAGATGGATCTGTTAGGAGAGGCCCTGACGCGATGGCTTCTCCATGACGATCTGCGCTACCCGATAGTGGCGTTCCGCACAATCTCCCGCCTTCGTGCCGATGGCGTACAAACTCTCGTCCTCGACCCAGCTATCCTTAACGAATTGGATGCCAATGGCTTGCTGTTCCTAGTAAGACGCGTCTTGGGCTATATCGTGGGTGACGACGCTCAGATCGGATTGATCTTCTCGCTCGTGCGGACACGCGATGCCAAAGTGCGTACCCTCGGCCTTGTAGCCGATGTGCTTAGAACCCATGTGGGCTACGACTATCCGCACCAGACCATTGAGTTTCTGCAGGCACGCCAGGCATCTCCGGATGAGGACGAAGAAGTGAAGAAGCTTTGCGCGGAAGTCATTGCGGCGCTGCAAAGTCATTTGGCCGACTTGGACGCGCTTCCGTGGTTGAAGGAACTTGTCCCACCGTCCGGAAAGAGCTACCGCTTTGCGAAGGAACGTGCCAAACAGATGAATGAAGCCTTCGAGGATGCAAGCAAGGACTCCATCTGGCGCCAAATTACGTCGCGCGTGGTACTTAAAGCAGGGTTGCGGTCATTTCAGACAATCAACGGGCAGTACACCACGCCGATGGAGCTCAAAAGCGTGTCTCACAGCATGGCATTGCCGCGAAGTGAGATTGCTGATCCAGCAGGTGCCGCTCGCGATCGCTATTTCTTCAAGGTCGTACCAAAGGATGTTTCGTGAGGCTCGTTCTGCTCGAATATCTGCGAATGCTTCGTGAGTCAGGGGAGTTTGACGTACTGCTCCCTGATCTACTACTTGCGATGAACATTGTTCCAATCAGTAAGCCGCAGATAGGCGTACGGCAAGCTGGAGTGGATCTTGCCGCAGTCGGCCCGGACGAGAACGGGATGACAACCTTGTGGATCTTCGTACTCAAGCGCAATGACCTCGGGCGGCGTGATTGGGATACGGGGCAGCAAGCCGTTCGGCAATCGCTGGACGAGATCAAAGATACATACTTGCGGAACAACATCGCGCCGGAACACAAAGATCTTCCGGTCCGCATTGTTGTTGCCACCACAGGGGACTTCAAACAGGACTTCGAGCAGCAGCGTGCAGGATATTCGGCAACCAACACATTGACTGGCCGCACCTATGCTTTCTGGAATGGCGACCGGGTGGCCGCGTTGATCGAAGAGCACCTGCTCAATGAGTATGCGCTTCCTACGTCTGCTCGATCTGAGCTGCGTCGGGCGCTTGCCTTAGTCGGCGAGCCGGATTACGAACTGGCGCACTTTTTTGCCATGCTCAAGTTGCTGCTTGCCTGGGACGCCGACGGCGACGAAGCAATGAAGTCAGAAAAGAACTGTCTGCGAGACCTGCACACCATAAGCCTTGCGCTGGGCATACTCTGTCGGTGGGCCGCGCAGGATGGAAACCTCAAGAATGCTGTCATTGCCAGCGAGCGTACTTTGCTGTGGGCTTGGGATGCAATGCGACGCCGCGGTTTCACGCAGAACCAGACTATGGTGCATGGCTACATCCGCATCGCCTCAATCTATCTCAACACGACCGTGGAGTACTTCAACAAGGTTCAGTCTCATTTGCATACTCGTGATGCATTTGCCCGTTATCACCGTGAGTCGGCACTTCTCACGGAAAGGGTGTTTGAAGAAGTTGGACTACTCGCGACAATTGGGCTTGTCCACTTTCTTTGGGGGGTGACAGTCAAGGATGATGAGGGTGTAGCGGGCGCCATGGCAGTGGCCGACAGTTTTGCCGAGTTCCTGCAGAGCCACAAGATCACTGGATCTCCCTGTTACGACGGCCAGTCCGTCGATATTGCACTCGCATTGACGTTCCTTTTCCTTACGAAGCAGATAGATCCCCTCAAGGTGTGGCTTCGAGAACTAACACGGCGCTTGACCTTCGGATATCGAAAAGGTCAGTGGTTCCCCATCTCGACGGACTCGTTCGACGATCTTGTGGATTTGGAGCTTGGTGATGGAGACATCGCCAAACTGACAGAGACATCGTGGATGGTGCCAATGCTTGCTGAATGGTTGGCGGTCATGGAAGAGGATGAAACCTATCTGCAGTTGGTCAAATTGAAGGGTGACCTCAAAGAGACTTCGTTTCAAGTTTGGTATCCAGACGAGAGGACCGCTGAGTTTCTATATGCCCGCCCTGCGCTCGACACGGGAGTCACTGAGGCCCCGATAGATCTCCCTGCGACGGCGGAAGAAATGCGGGCGCGAATGCGGAAGATCCAAACGGAATCACCAGTGAAGTCGCCGTTTGAATCATCTGCGGCAAAGGCGGGCATCGGGTGGCTCGACTTCGTGGCGAGCCGTCATTTTCGAACGCCACGAGATCCCGCATTTTGGCAGAGGATGGCGCTTGCACCCCTGCCTACGCCGACGGCACCACAAGATAGTGGGGAATCGCCCAGCCGTCCAGAAGAAAAAGTGGGAGGCGCCGATGATCGCGGAGTTGGCACTTGAGGGCCCGCGCCGCAGGTCACGAAATCTAATAGCGGACGTTCAAGACCACCGTGGTGATGGCACCATCGGAAACTTTCGACTGACCGCAAAGGCCGATCAGTTTGAATTGGGCTTGAGGCAAGTCTCGGAGTAAAGCGGTCGCTCGGATGGCAGCTTTGTGGGAGTGGCGTGCGGCTGCAGTTGGCCGAAGGCAGAAGTGCTTGCTAAGTAGGGCAACGTCCGCTTCGGCAGAGAACCGGAAGCTCGCGGCAACCCTTCTGCATTTCTCTTTCCCGACGAGAGCCGATACGTCGGCAAGAGTCGGCGCTGGCGATACGGTGACTTGGCGCTATCCCGGCGTCAGCGCGCCGGCAGCATGCCCTTGTCTATGATGAAGCGGATGATTTCCTCCAGCCCCTGCCCGGTCTTCAGGTTGCTGAAGATGAAGGGCCGCTCGCCGCGCATGCGCTTGGCGTCGGTCGCCATGACTTCCAGCGAGGCGCCGACCATCGGCGCCAGATCGATCTTGTTGATCACCAGCAGGTCGGAACGGGTGATGCCGGGGCCGCCCTTGCGCGGAATCTTCTCGCCGGCGGCGACGTCGATGACATAGAGCGTCAGGTCGGACAGCTCGGGGCTGAAGGTCGCCGCCAGGTTGTCGCCGCCGCTCTCGATGAAAATCATGTCCAGTCCAGCGAAGCGCCGGTTGAGGCGGTCCACCGCTTCGAGGTTGATCGAGGCATCCTCGCGGATCGCGGTGTGCGGACAGCCGCCGGTCTCGACGCCGATGATGCGGTCCGGCGCCAGGGCTTCGTTGCGGACGAGGAATTGGGCGTCCTCCTCGGTGTAGATGTCGTTGGTCACCACCGCGATGTTGTAGCGCTCGCGCAGGGCCCGGCACAGGGCCAGGGTCAGCGCGGTCTTGCCGGAACCGACGGGGCCGCCGATGCCGACTCTCAATGCCTGTTTCATGATCTGAAGAGCCTCGTGTATTGGGTTTCGTGATTGCAGCAGGCGATGGCGAAGGCCGGCGCGAAATTCGAATAGTCCGTTTCGGCCAGTGCCAGCGCATGATCGACAACCGCAGGCAGACGGCGGCCGATTTCCTGCAGCAGGCGCTGTCCCGCGGCCTGGCCCAAGGGCACGGCTTTCAGCGCGGCCATGGTCTGGTTTTCGGCCCAGCTCCAGAGCCAGGCGGTGAGCGCATCCTGTCGCGGAATCTGCCATGCCGCGGCAGCACAACTCCAGACATACGGGAAAGTCGGTGCCGGCGAGACGCCGATCGCATCGAGCAGAGACTGCGGAAAGTCGCCCAGCTCGTGCAGCAGGCGCTTCATCGAGTAGCCCATCTGCAGGGTTTCCGCGCGCAGTTCTGCCGTCTCCCGCGTCGCCAGATATTCGGCGTCGAGTTCAAGTGCCGTATCGCCGGGCCAGCGCTCTGCGTCCTGCGGAACTGTCCACGCCTCCATCAGACGCAGTAAAAGCGGTGCTTCGTAGCGGCCGAGATTCCACTCGAGCTGGTCGCCGATCCACGACAAGGCCGTCTGCTCGTCTCTAACCGTGCCGGCCTCGACCGCCCATTCGAGGCCCTGCGAATAGGTGTAGGCGCCCACCGGCAGGGCGGGGCTGGCGAGTTGCAGCAGGCGGGTGAGGGCAAGGCTCATTTGGCACTGCCGAAATGGTCGTGAATTCTCGGTCCGCGGCCTTCGCCGTCGGCGCTGTGGCCGTGGCCGCCATGAGTGCCCGCATGTCCGTAAGCACCGCTCTCTGGCTCGAAGGGCGCCTCGATTTCGGCAAGCTTGAGGCCGAGGCCGCGCACCATCTCGCCGAGCACATGGTCGGCGGCGAAGCGCAGCCGGCCGGGCAGCAGATGCACGGCGACATGCCGGTTGCCGAGGTGGTAGGCCGCCTTGGCAAGCAGCAGCGGATCGCCCGCGCTTTCGTCGATTACCGCTTCCATCAGCGCCTCCGGCGCGGCGACCACTTCGACGATGCGGCCGTCGGCGGCCAGCAGCCGGTCGCCGCCGCGCAGCACCGTGCCGCGCTCGAGGAACAGGCCGCATTCCTCGCCGGACGCCAGCCGCGTGCGCAGGCGGCTCCTGCAGCGCGTGTCGAAGGGCAGCTCCAGCCTTTCCGTCGCGGGCGCGTTGGCCGCGGCAAACTTTTCGATCAGCAACATGTTCAGAAGAGGAAATAGCGCTGCGTCATCGGCAGCGTCTTCGCCGGCTCGCAGACCAGCAGCTCGCCGTCGGCGCGCACGGCATAAGTTTCGCTATCGACCTCGATCACCGGCGTGGCGCTGTTGTGCAGCATGTCGGCCTTGGTCACATGGCGGCAGTTCTTCACCGGCTCCAGGCGCTTGGCGAGGCCGAGAGCCAGCACCGCCGGATTCTTCAGCGCCGCCTGCGAAACGAAGGTCAGCGAGGTCTTCAGCGCCTTGCCGAAACTGCCGAACATCGGCCGGTAATGCACCGGCTGCGGCGTCGGGATCGAGGCATTGGGATCGCCCATCGCCGCCGCCGCGATCATGCCGCCCTTGAGGATCAGGCTGGGCTTGACGCCGAAGAAGGCCGGCTTCCACAGCACCAGGTCGGCCAGCTTGCCGACCTCGATCGACCCAACGACATGGGCTATGCCGTGGGTGACGGCGGGGTTGATGGTGTACTTGGCAATGTAGCGCCTGACGCGCATGTTGTCGTTCCGCGCCGTGTCTTCCTTCAACGCGCCGCGCTGCAGCTTCATCTTGTGCGCGGTCTGCCAGGTGCGGATCAGCACCTCGCCGACGCGGCCCATGGCCTGCGAGTCCGACGACATCATCGAAAAGGCGCCGAGGTCGTGCAGGATGTCCTCGGCAGCAATGGTCTCGCGGCGGATGCGCGATTCGGCGAAGGCGACGTCTTCGGCGATGCTCGGATCGAGGTGGTGGCAGACCATCAGCATGTCGAGATGCTCGTCGATGGTATTCACCGTGTAGGGCATGGTCGGATTGGTCGAACTCGGCAGCACGTTGGGCAGGCCCGCCGCCTTGATGATGTCCGGCGCGTGGCCGCCGCCGGCGCCCTCGGTGTGGAAGGTGTGGATCGTGCGGCCCTTGAAGGCGGCCAGCGTGGCCTCGACGAAGCCCGATTCGTTCAGCGTGTCGGTGTGGATCGCCACCTGCACATCCATCGCGTCGGCCACCGCGAGACAGTTGTCGATCGCGGCCGGCGTCGTGCCCCAGTCCTCGTGCAGCTTGAGGCCCATGGCGCCGGCGGCGACCTGCTCGGCCAGCGGCCCCGGCAGCGAGGCGTTGCCCTTGCCGAGAAAGCCGAGATTCATCGGGAAGGCCTCGGCAGCCGCCAGCATGGACTGGATGTGCCACGGCCCCGGCGTGCAGGTGGTGGCGAACGTCCCGGTGGCCGGGCCCGTGCCGCCGCCGAGCATGGTCGTGACGCCCGACATCAGCGCCTCCTCGATCTGCTGCGGACAGATGAAGTGGATGTGCGAATCGATGCCGCCGGCGGTGAGGATCATGCCCTCGCCGGCGATGATCTCGGTGCCGGCGCCGATCGCAATGGTGACGCCGGGCTGCACGTCCGGGTTGCCGGCCTTGCCGATCGCCGCGATGAGGCCGCCCTTCAAGCCGATGTCGGCCTTTACGATGCCCTGCACCGCATCGACGATCAGCGCATTGGTGATCACCGTGTCGGCGACGTCCTTCGACATTTTCTGCCCCTGGCCCATGCCGTCGCGGATCACCTTGCCGCCGCCGAACTTCACTTCCTCGCCGGGGATCGTGAAGTCCTTCTCGACTTCGATCCAGAGCTCCGTGTCGGCCAGGCGCACGCGGTCGCCAACGGTGGGGCCGAACATCTCGGCATAGGCTTGTCGGGTGATCTTCATTTCAGGGCCCCCTGAACCTTGCCCTGGAAGCCATAGACCTTGCGCTCGCCGGCATAGTCGACCAGTTCGACGGTGCGGGTCTGCCCCGGCTCGAAGCGCACTGCCGTGCCGGCCGCGATGTTGAGCCGCATGCCGCGCGCTGCGGCGCGGTCGAAGGCCAAGGCATCATTGGTCTCGAAGAAGTGATAGTGGGAGCCGACCTGTATCGGCCGGTCGCCGGTGTTGGCAACCTTCAGCTTCAGCGTGCGGCGGCCGGCATTGAGCTCGATCTCGCCGGCCTCGATTTTCATTTCGCCTGGAATCATTTTGTTTTCCTCAGACGATGGGGTTGTGAACGGTGACCAGTTTCGTACCGTCGGGAAAGGTGGCCTCGACCTGGATTTCCGGAATCATTTCCGGCACGCCCTCCATCACCTCGTCGCGCTTGAGCAGCGTCGCGCCGTAGCTCATGAGCTCGGCGACAGACTGCCCGTCGCGCGCGCCTTCGAGGATCCCGGCGCTGATGAAGGCCACGGCTTCCGGATAGTTGAGCTTGAGCCCGCGGCCCTTGCGGCGTTCGGCGAGCAGCGCGGCGGTGAAGATCAGCAGCTTGTCTTTTTCGCGTGGAGTGAGTTCCATGGGGTCTCCTTCTTAACGTGAAACAATTGCGATTCCGTTCGCCCTGAGCTTGTCTGTCCGATCATCCTGAGCCTGTCGAAGGGAGGCCCCTTCGACAAGCTCAGGGCGAACGGTTTCAACATCAGGAGTGGCGTCGGCAGCCATGATCGTCAGGTGTTCCAGATGCGCGGCACGACGGCCTCGCGCCCGCCGATTGTCGGCCGCAATTGTTGCCACAGCGCGACAAACCATTCGCGCGCGGCTTCCGCCGAATGGCCGAGATAGCGGCCGACCAGCAACTGCGGCAGCAGGCTGACGCCCCACCGGGCGCCGGCTTCGCCCGATGCCGCGGCGCGGCAGGCCGCCAGGGTTTCCGGCGCCAGTTCGACGCCCGCCGCCAGCACCGTGCTGCAGACGCTGAAGCCGGCGAGGCCGATCGGTGAATCCATCAGGGCCGAGCCGCCATCGATCACGCCGCGCTCGCGCCACAGCAGCCGGCCGCCGGCACGGATGTCGGTGGCAAGCCGCAGGCTGCCGCGATCGAAGGTCTCGCCGCTCGCACGGCGACCGAAGCAGATCGTCTCGACACCGGTAAAACACGCACCCTGCTCCAAATCGACCGTGGTGCGCATGCCGGCCAGGGCCCCCGAGAACACGATGCTCTCCTGCGGCAGCCATTCCACCGTGGCGCCAGCGCCGACTTTCAGATGCACCTGCTGCGAGGACTGCGCGCCGCCCGATCGATACCACTTGCCCGCCCCCGGCGTGGTCAGCAGGGCATGGGCGGATTCGGCCGCCTCGATGCGGATGTCGAGCTGGTCGCCGCCGGCGATCCCGGCGGGAGGGTGCAGCACGATCGCGTGGCACACCTCCGGCCCTTCCGGATAGAGCGCCTTCTGCACGCGCAGCGGGCCGCGATGGTCGCGGCGGGCGAGGATCGTCGAGCCGTCGCGCCGCTCGAAACCGAGCGCGAGCGAAGCCTGCCAGGGGGACGCAATGGGTTCGGTGACCTGCATCGGCGGATCATACCGCCAGCAGTTCCCGCACGCCGTCGGCAGCCATGTCGGCACCGGCGCCGCGCTTGATGATCTCGCCGCGCTCCATGACGAGGTACTGATCGGCCAGGCTCTGCGCGAAATCGTAGTACTGCTCGACCAGCAGGATGGCCATGTTGCCTTCCTGCGCCAGTGTACGGATGGCGCGCTCGATGTCCTTGATGATCGAGGGCTGGATGCCCTCGGTCGGCTCGTCGAGGATCAGCAGGCGCGGTGCTGCGGCCAGAGCGCGGCCGATCGCGAGCTGCTGCTGCTGGCCGCCGGAAAGGTCGCCGCCGCGCCGCTTCAGCATCTGCTTCAGCACCGGGAACATCTCGAAAATGCGCTCGGGAATGGGTGTGCCGCCGGGACGCGTGGCCAGTCCCATTTGCAGGTTCTCCAGCACGGTCAGGCGCGGGAAAATCTCGCGGCCCTGCGGCACGTAGCCGATGCCCGCCTTGACCCGCTCATGCGAGGGCGCGCGCGTGAGGTCCCTGCCCTCGAAGGCTATGCCGCCGGTCTTCGATGGCACGAGGCCCATCAGGCATTTGAGCAGCGTGGTCTTGCCGACGCCGTTGCGACCGAGGATCGTCGTCACCTTGCCGATCGGCGCCTCGAAGGAGACGTCGCGCAGGATGTGGCTGCCGCTGTAGTACTGGTTGAGTTTGTCGACGTTCAACATGATCAGCGGCCCAGATACACTTCGATGACCCGTTGGTCGTTCTGCACCGTGGCCAGATCGCCCTCGGCCAGCACCGAACCTTCGTGCAGCACGGTGACCTTGCCGCCGAGCTGTGCGATGAAGGCCATGTCGTGCTCGACCACCACCAGCGAATGCTTGCCGGCCAGCGACTTGAACAGCTCGCCGGTGCGCGCGGTCTCGTCGTCGGTCATGCCGGCCACGGGTTCATCGAGCAGCAGCAGCTTGGGGTCCTGAATCAGCAGCATGCCGATTTCCAGCCACTGCTTCTGGCCGTGCGAGAGCAGGCCCGCCTGCCGTTCCGCTTCGCCATCGAGGCGGATCAGGCGCAGAGTGTCGGATATCTTGTCGCGCGCCTCGTCGTCGAGCCAGGCGAAGAGGCTGGTGCGCGCGCGCTTGTCCGTTTTCATCGACAGCTCGAGGTTGTCGAACACGGTCAGGTTCTCGAATACGGTCGGCTTCTGGAACTTGCGGCCGATGCCCAGATGCGCGATGTCGGCTTCCGACATGCGGCGCACGTCGATATCCTGGTCGAACAGCACCTTGCCGCGGTCGGCCCGGGTCTTGCCGGTGATGACGTCCATCATGGTCGTCTTGCCGGCGCCGTTGGGACCGATGATGCAGCGCAGCTCGCCGACCTCGATGTCGAGCGACAGCTCGTTCAGCGCGCGGAAGCCGTCGAAGCTGACCGTCACCTCGTGGAGGTACAGAATGCTGCCGGCACTCATGGCGCCACCTTGGCGATGACATTGCGCTTCTCGCGCACTTTGCGCCACAGGCCGACCACGCCGTCCGGCAACCAGAGGGTGACGCCGACGAAGAGCGCGCCGAGGAAGAACAGCCAGTACTCGGGGAAGGCTACCGTGAAGAAGCTCTTCGCCAGATTCACGATGAAGGCGCCGAGCACCGGGCCGATCAGCGTGGCGCGACCGCCGACCGCGACCCAGATGGCGATTTCGATCGAATTGGCAGGCGACATCTCGCCCGGGTTGATGATGCCGACCTGCGGCACGTAGAGCGCACCGGCGATGCCGCACAAGAGCGCCGACAGGGTCCAGATGAACAGCTTGTAGTGGAGTGGGTTGTAGCCGATGAACATGACGCGCGACTCGGCGTCGCGGATCGCCGCCAGCACCCGGCCGAATTTCGAGCTCACCAGGTAGCGGCCGAGCACCAGCGTCGCCAGCAGCATGGCCGCGGTCAGCGCGAACAGGCCGACGCGCATTTCGGGCGAGGTGATGCTGTAGCCGAGGATGCGCTTGAAGTCGGTGAAACCGTTGTTGCCGCCGAAGCCGGTTTCGTTGCGGAAGAAGAACAGCATCGCGGCGAAGGTCAGCGCCTGGGTGATGATCGAGAAATACACGCCCTTGATGCGCGAGCGGAAGGCGAAGAAGCCGAACACCAGCGCCACCAGCGCCGGCACCACCAGCACCAGCAGGATGGACCAGAGAATCGAATCCGATCCGGTCCAGTACCAGGGCAGCGCCTTCCAGTCGAGGAAGACCATGAAATCGGGCAGGTCCGACTGGTAGGAGCCGTCGCGGCCGATCTGGCGCATCAGGTACATGCCGAAGGCGTAGCCGCCGAGGGCGAAGAAGACGCCGTGGCCGAGCGAGAGGATGCCCGTGTAGCCCCAGATCAGGTCCATCGCGACGGCGACGATGGCATAGCACATGATCTTGCCGACCAGTGTGATGGCATAGGTCGAAACGTGGAAGGGACTGCCCGCCGGCACCAGCAGGTGCAGCGCCGGCAGCAGCACCAGTGTGATCGCGGCGGCGACGGCGATGGCGAGCCAGCCCTGTTTCGGCGTGGCGCCGAGGAAGCGGATGATGAAGGGAGTGCGTTTCATGATTCGACGAACCTGCCCTTCAACGCGAAGAGGCCCTGCGGACGCTTCTGGATGAACATGATGATGAAGACCAGCACGACGATCTTGGCGATCACCGCGCCGGCCCAGCTCTCGATGAACTTGGTCACGATGCCCAGCCCCAGCGCCGCCCACACCGCGCCGGCCAGCTGGCCCACGCCGCCCAGCACCACGACCATGAAGGAATCGACGATGTAGCCCTGCCCCATGTCCGGGCCGACGTTGGCGATCTGCGACAGGGCGACGCCGCCGAGACCGGCGATGCCGGCGCCCAGCGCGAAGGCCACGGTGTCGATGCGCCCCGTCGGCACGCCGACGCAGCCGGCCATGGCGCGGTTCTGCGTCACGGCGCGGACGAACATGCCGAGCCGCGTCCTGTTCATCAGCACCCAGACCAGCGCCAGCACGAACAGCGCGAAGCCGACGATGACGATGCGATTGAGCGGCAGGACGATGGAAGGAAGAATCTCGAGGCCGCCCGACATCCAGACCGGGTTGGCGACCTCGACGTTCTGCGCGCCGAAGATCACCCGCGCCGCCTGGATCAGCATCAGGGAGAGGCCCCAGGTGGCGAGCAGGGTTTCCAGCGCGCGGCCGTAGAGCCAGCGGATCACCGTGCGCTCGAGCAGGACGCCGACCGCGGCAGCGGCGAAGAAAGCCACCGGCACCGCGGCCAGCAGGTACCAGTCGAGCTGCGCCGGGAGGTAGGTGCGGAACAGGCCCTGCATGGCGTAGGTCGCGTAGGCGCCGATCATCAGCAGCTCGCCGTGCGCCATGTTGATCACACCCATGACGCCGTAGGTGATGGCGAGGCCGAGCGCGGCGAGGAGCAGGATGCTGCCGAGGCTCAAACCAGAGAAAATGCGGCCCAGGGTCTCGGCCAGGGTCAGGCGGTCCTTCACTTCGAGATAGGAGCGGAAAGCCGCGCGGCGCACGTCGACTTCGGTTTCGTTGGCCGGCTCGGACTGCGCCTTGAGCACGGCCTTGGTGTTCGGGTCGGCGCTGCCGGCCAGGGCTGTCGCCGCGGCAAGGCGGATTTTCGGATCGGCATCCTTGAGCGTCGCCAGCGCATGGATCTCGACCAGCAGCGCGCGGATCTTCGGATCGCTTTCGCGGTCGCGCGCTTTCGCCAGCATCGGCGCCATGCCGGCATCGACATTGGTGGCGATTTCCCTGACCGCCTGGTAGCGCACCGTCGCGTCGGGATCGATGAGCTTCAACACGGCCAGCGCGCCTTCGAGTTCGCGGCGCACCCGGTTGTTGATGGTGATCTCCTCGCCCTTGCCGTCCTTCAGCGTGCCGTCGGCGAGCTGCTGCAGCACGGCCAGCGCCTCGGGTTCGGCAGTGAGCGCAAGCTTGCGGATTGCGGCGATCTTGTCCTCCGATTCCTCGGCAGCGAGCTGGCGCACGGCGGCCGGGTCGAGCGCCGCGTGGGCGGCGAGACTCAGGCAGTACAGCAGGGCGAAGGCGAGACGGCGCATTTTTTTGGCAAAGTCGGCGCTGGCGGCACGGCGACGAATTGGTCGCCGTGCCGTCATTCGCGGTTGTTGAAACAAGAACAGAAGCAAAACTTGCAACCGTCATTCCGGGCTTGCCCCGGAATCCAGAAGTGCGCCTCTGGATTCCCGCTTTCGCGGGAATGACGGCTCAATTACTTCCTTATTTACCCTCCGGCTCGCCCTTCTTCTTGTCGTTGCCGGGAATGTAGGGCGACCACGGCTGGGCCTTGACCGGGCCCTTGGTCTTCCACACCACGTTGAACTGGCCGTCGGCCTTCACTTCGCCGATGAACACCGGCTTGTGCAGGTGATGGTTCTTCGGGTCCATCTGGATCTCGAAGCCGGACGGCGCCTTGAACTTCTGGCCGCCGACGGCCGCGATCACCTTGTCCACATCGGTGGTCTTGGCCTTCTCGACGGCCTGCGCCCACATGTGGATGCCGACGTAGGTGGCTTCCATCGGGTCGTTGGTGACCACGGTGTCGGCCTTGGGCAGCTTCTGCTTCTTCGCCCAGTCCTTGTACATCTTGATGAAGGCGTCATTCTGCGGATTCTTGATCGACTGGAAGTAGTTCCAGGCCGCGAGGTGCCCGACCAGCGGCTTGGTATCGACGCCGCGCAGTTCCTCCTCGCCGACCGAGAAGGCCACCACCGGCACGTCCGTGGCCTTCAGGCCGGCGTTGCCCAGTTCCTTGTAGAAGGGCACGTTGGAGTCGCCGTTGATGGTCGATACCACGGCCGTCTTCTTGCCCTCGCCGGCGAACTTCTTGATCTTGGCGATGATGGTCTGGTAGTCGGAATGGCCGAAGGGGGTGTACTCCTCCATGATGTCGGCCTCGGCGACGCCCTTGCTCTTGAGGAAGGCGCGCAGGATCTTGTTGGTGGTGCGCGGATAGACGTAGTCGGTGCCGAGCAGCACCCAGCGCTTGGCCGAGCCGCCGTCCTTGCTCATCAGGTATTCGACGGCCGGGATCGCCTGCTGGTTGGGCGCGGCGCCGGTGTAGAAGACGTTCTTCTCGAGTTCCTCGCCTTCATATTGCACGGGATAGAAGAGCAGGCCGTTGAGTTCCTTGAACACCGGGTTCACCGACTTGCGCGACACCGAGGTCCAGCAGCCGAAGACCACCGCGACCTTGTCCTGGGTCAGCAACTGGCGCGCCTTCTCGGCGAACAGCGGCCAGTTGGAGGCCGGATCGACCACCACGGCTTCGAGCTGCTTGCCCATCACGCCGCCCTTGGCATTGATCTCGGCGATGGTCATCAGCGCCGTTTCCTTCAGCGCTGTCTCGGAAATCGCCATCGTTCCCGACAGCGAGTGCAGGATGCCGACCTTGATGGTGTCGGCGGCAATCGCCGGGGCCGAGGCAAAGCCGGCGGCGGCGAAGGCGAGAGAAACGGCGGTAGCCTTGATGAAGTTGCGACGTTGCATGGTGTACCCCTTTCGATGGATTTGAGCGGACAGACCGTCTGAATTGAAACGGTGCAGTCCGTACATAGCGAAGGGCGTGCCATGCCATCGGCAAAACCGGGCAAACGGCTGGAATCGACTGGTACTACTGATGGGAAGCGGGACGCCCTATCTTGGACAAAGGGCCGAAGGAAAAAACCAAGGCGCACCAGAATAGAGAAGCAGCGGGATTTCGCTGCGCCCTATTGGTGCGTTTTCTGGCGCGCGGCGCGGGCCAGCCGGCCGCGCTCCGGGCGCTACTTCTTCCTGCGCGCTGCGGCGGCGCGAGGCTTCTTCGCGCCAGCTCCGCGCTTGGTCCCGGCCTTGGTCCCGGCCCTGGCGCTGGGTTCCGACGCCGCCGCCGGCGGCTTGTCGCCGATAATCCCTTTGAGCGGACATATCTTGAAGGCCGGGCACTTGCGGCAACCGGCGACGATGGCGATAGGGCAAATAGTCATGGCGATTCCAGTCGATGAATTCTTCAATCGCCCAGTATGCGCGCCATGGCCCGCCGAAAGTAGTCGCATGCCCCTAAAGCGCAGTAAGCGCCCGTGCACCGGGTGCGGATGCACCCGCCCTCGATACCCGCCCTCGATACCCGCCCTCGATACCCGCCGTGGATTCCATGACAAAATATGGCCTTGGCTGCAAATCGCATTCCCTGCGGCAGCCAATTTTCGTCAGGTAATCGAGGCATGACCCAGAAATCCGAAACGCTGATCGAGATCGAGGATCTTCATTTCTCCTATGAAGGCCACAAGGTTCTCGACGGCATCAACATGCGCATTCCGCGCGGCAAGGTGGTGGCGATCCTCGGCGCCAGCGGCTCGGGCAAGAGCACCCTGCTGCGTCTGATCGGCGGCCAGTTGCGGCCGGATCGCGGCTGCGTCCGGGTGGACGGAAAAGTCATCCACGAACTGGATCACGCTGGCCTGTATGCGATGCGGCGCAACATGGGCATGATGTTCCAGGCGGGCGGCCTGTTCAGCGACATGAGCGTGTATGACAACATCGCCTTCCCCATGCACGAACTCACCGACCTGCCGGCCATCATGATCCGCGACCTGGTGCTGATGAAGCTGCAGTCGGTCGGCCTGCGCGGCACCACCGGCCTGATGCCGAACGAACTCTCGGGCGGCATGTCGCGGCGCGTGGCGCTGGCCCGGGCGATCGCCCTTGACCCGATGCTGACGATGTACGACGAGCCCTTCGCCGGCCTCGATCCGATCTCGCTCAACGTGATCGCCGAGTTGATCCGGCGCCTGAACGACGCGATCGGTGCGACCTCAATCGTCGTCACCTACGACGTCTCGGAATCCCTCAAGGTGGTCGACCACGCCTACCTGCTCTACAAGGGCACCGTGGCGGCGGAAGGCCCGCCGGAGGAACTGCTGGCGTCATCGGATCCCTTCGTGGTCCAGTTCCTCCACGCCCAGCCCACGGGACCAGTGGCCTTCCACATGGAAGGCGCCCCCTACAACGAAGATCTGCGGATCAACCCCTAGGCGTCAGGACCAGCCCAGCTCGCCGCGAACGATGGCGGCGCCCGCCGCGAGCGCCTGCAGCTTGCCGCGGGCAACGGCGCGCGGCAGCGGCACCATGCCGCAGTTGGTGCACCCGATCAGGCGGTGCGGCTTCACCCATTGCAGCGCCTTGCGCAAGGTGGCCGCGACTTCCTCGGGCGTCTCGATGCGATTGGTGGCGACGTCGATCGCGCCGACCATGACCTCCTTGCCGTCGAGCAGAGCAATCAGTTCCATCGGCACGCGCGAGTTCTGGCACTCGAGGCTGACCTGGTCGATGCGGCTGGCGGCGAGCAGCGGGAAGGTCTGCTCGTACTGACGCCACTCGGCGCCCAGCCCTTCCTTCCACTTGATGTTGGCCTCGATGCCGTAGCCGTAGCAGATATGCACCGCGGTCTTGCAGGGCAGGTCGGCAGCGGCACGCTCGAGCGTCTTCACGCCCCAGTCGCGGACTTCGTCGAAGAACACGTTGAAGGCCGGCTCGTCGAACTGCACGATGTCGACCCCGGCCTCGGCCAGTTCCCGCGCTTCCTGGTTGAGGATCTCGGCGAAGGCCCAGGCCAGCTTCTCGCGGCTGCCGCCGTAGTGGGCGTCGAAGAGGGTGTCGATCATGGTCATCGGGCCGGGCAGGGTGAACTTGATCGGCTGGCTGGTGAGCAGGCGCAGGCGCCGCGCATCCTCGACGAAGACCGGGCGCTTGCGCGACACCTGGCCGACGACCGTCGGCACCTCGGCGTCGTAGCGGTCGCGGATGCGCATGGTCCTGCGATTGACGAAGTCGACGCCGTCGAGATGTTCGATGAAGGTCGTCACGAAATGCTGCCGGGTCTGTTCGCCGTCGCCGATGACGCCGATGCCGGCCCGCAACTGGTCATCGACCGCAAGGCGCATCGCATCCATCTTGGCCTGCTCGAGCGTCTCGCCGGAAAGCTGCCAGGGCGCCCAGAGCTTCTCGGGCTGGGCCAGCCAGGCCGGTTTCGGCAGGCTTCCTGCAATGGCAGTGGCAATCGGTTGGGTCATCTCGTCTGCTCCTCGGGGTTGGCGGCGCCGGGCTGTCTGGTTTGTCTCGCGGTTTGCGGCCCGGTAAGGGATTATCGCCCTAAAATTCCGCGCATGCCTTGGCCGCAGGAGATTGCAGATGGGCAAGATTGACCTGGAACACCTTCGCAGCTGGATCGGGAAATCGCGCAGCGACGAGGACCTGATTGCCGCCCGCCACGCGAGGCTGATGGCAGCGACGGTGGATTACCCCGACGTCGGGCGCATTCGCGACGGCGAGCCGTTGCCGCCGCTGTGGCACTGGATCTATTTTCTGGAAGGTCTGCCGGCGCGCGAACTCGGCCGCGACGGCCATCCGGCGCGGGGCGGATTCCTGCCGCCGGTGCCGCTGGCCAATCGCATGTGGGCCGGAGGACGGGTGTCATTCGTCGCGCCGCCGAGGATCGGCTCGACCGTCCGCAAGGAATCCAGCATCCTGGACGTCACACACAAGACCGGCCGTTCCGGCGATCTGGTCTTCGTCACCGTGCTCCACGAACTGAGGTCGCCCCAGGGCGAACTGCTGATCCGCGAGGAACACGACATCGTCTACAAGGACGCAAACGTGCCGGCAAAGACTGGGGTCGTCGCG
>Ga0208632_100369_pt1 | contig 17365 bp, 17 predicted proteins | sample LakWasMet49_LOW8_2_FD_183885 | JGI IMG/M metagenome (GOLD analysis project Ga0208632, IMG submission 183885) | Freshwater sediment methanotrophic microbial communities from Lake Washington under simulated oxygen tension - Sediment Metagenome... | ecosystem: Environmental > Aquatic > Freshwater >...
GGAATGGGTATAAACCGGGCGATATCGTTACGGTTTCGCAAGGAAATGTAAACTGTAAATTAAAAGTAGTAAATGTACAAAACAGTAATGGTGAAATCATAATTTCGGATTATGACAATCTTAATATGACTGTTACCGGTGAGTTTAAATTCAATGCTATTAGTATTGATACTAATCCATTTGGCGGACCGGTAATAAATTTCCAATACGGAGAGTTTTATAAAATTCCTGTATATCCAGATTTATAATAATGAAAAACAATAAAAATACTTCAAAACCATCTTCGGATGGTTTTTTTGTTAATTTAATAATAAAGTCCAAATTAATAACGGTTTACACTTTATTTAAGTTACCTTTGCGTCTGAATTTTAAATATAAAATATGAACATTTTTGTTGGGAGTCTTCCGTTTAGTATAGACGAAGCAGATTTAAAAGAATCTTTCGGGGTTTATGGTACGGTTAATTCCGTAAAAATTATTACTGATAAATTTACTGGAAGAAGTAAAGGATTCGGTTTCGTTGAAATGGAAAATGACACAGAAGCTGAAAAAGCAATCCAAGAATTGAATGGCGCTACAGTAGAAGGGCGTACGATTGTAGTTAACAAATCAGAACCAAAACCAGAAGGCGAAAGAAGAACATTTAACAACAATCGTTCAGGCGGTGGTGGTTATAACGGTGGTGGAAACTCACGTGGTGGCGGAAGCTACAGTGGTGGAAACAACGGTGGTGGAAATAGAGGAAGATACTAGTTTACATCTAAATAGATATTGTGAAAGCCAGCTCATTTGAGTTGGCTTTTTTGTTTTTTGTTGATAACTAAAATTGATTTCCTAATGGCTAAAACGTATTTTTGTTTTTATCATAAAAGTTGCTTTTGGCTAATGCCTTTTGCCTTATTCCTTATTAGATGTATTTAATTTTCGATACCGAAACCACCGGATTACCAAAGCGTTGGGGTGCTCCCATTTCAGACACTGACAACTGGCCAAGATGTATTCAAATTGCCTGGCAGTTACACGATGCTATGGGAAATCTTATCGAGCATCAGGATTATTTGGTCAAGCCCGAAGGATTCAATATTCCGTATGATGCTGAAAGAATCCACGGTATTTCAACCGAATTGGCGCAGGAGCAGGGAATTCCATTGACAGAAGTTTTAGAAAAATTCAACGCTGCTTTAGCCAAAGCTAAATTCATAGTCGGACAAAATGTTGGCTTTGATGTTAATATCATGGGCTGTGAGTTTTATCGTCTTGGAGTAAATTCGCCCATGGCTTCGATGCCGGTTTTAGATACTTGTACCGAAGTAACAGCAGAACTTTTAAAGTTGCCCGGAGGTCGTGGCGGAAAGTTCAAATTACCAACCTTAACCGAGCTGCACAGTTATCTTTTCAACGCTCCATTTGCCGAAGCCCACAATGCTACTGCCGACGTAGAAGCTACAACACGTTGTTTCTTAGAATTAATCCGAAGAGAAATTTTCACCAAAGAAGAACTCGATGTTCCTGCCGATTATTTCAGGGAATTTGGCGAAAACAATCCGAAAGAAATTCAACTTATAGGATTAAAACATATCAATCTGAAACAAGCTTCGGACGAAATCCGAAAACAATTTCAGCAAAAAGAAGCCGTTGTTGTTCCGTCTGACGAAGACAAACAAGTCCATCATGATGTTGCGAATATTGATTTTGTGCATTTGCACAATCATACTCAGTTTTCGGTCCTGCAATCAACCATTAGTGTCAAAGATTTAGTGAGTGCTGCCGTTCAACAAAAAATGCCGGCTGTGGCTATGACCGATCATGCCAATTTGATGGGTGCTTTTCATTTTGTTAGAGATATTTTATACCACAATAAATCTGCGCAAGCCAAAAACAAACAAGCCGAAGAAGAAGGAGAAACTCCAACCGAAACCATTATCAAGCCGATTGTGGGTTGTGAGTTCTATGTGTGTGATGATTTAAAAGATAAATCGAGAAAAGACAACGGTTACCAAATTGTTTTTTTGGCCAAAACTAAAAAAGGTTATCACAATTTAGCCAAACTATCATCAATAGCTTATACCGAAGGCTTTTACTATGTCCCAAGAATTGATAGAAAAGTCATCCAACAATACAAAGAAGATATCATTGTGTTGTCCGGAAATCTATATGGAGAAATTCCGAGCAAAGTGTTGAATATTGGTGAAAACCAAGCCGAAGAAGCGCTTGTTTGGTGGAAACAGGAATTTGGTGAAGATTTCTACATCGAGTTAATGCGACACAATCAGGAAGATGAAAACAGAGTGAATGCTTCGTTAATTACTCTAGCCAAAAAGCATCAAGTCAAAACGGTTGCCACAAACAACGTTTTTTACATTAATAAAGAAGATGCCAACGCTCACGATATTTTGTTGTGTGTACGCGATGGCGAAAAACAATCAACCCCAATAGGTCGCGGACGAGGCTATCGTTACGGATTTAACAATCAGGAATACTATTTCAAATCGGGTGACGAGATGAAAAAGTTATTTCACGATTTGCCCGAAGCCATTACCACGACAGAGGAAATTGTCAATAAAATAGAAATATTCGATTTGTCGCGCGAAGTGTTGCTTCCTAAGTTTGATATTCCTGAAGAATTTTTGGTTGCTGAGGATGAGACCGATGCCGGCAAACGAGGAGAAAATAAATATTTAGCCCATCTTACTTTTGAAGGGGCTAAAAGACGTTACGGGGAAATCACTCCCGAAATTCAGGAGCGAATCGATTTCGAATTAAAAACGATAGAAAACACGGGTTATCCGGGTTACTTTTTGATTGTGCAGGATTTCATTGCCGCTGCCCGTCAAATGGATGTTTCTGTTGGTCCCGGGCGTGGTTCTGCGGCAGGTTCTGTGGTAGCGTATTGCCTCGGAATTACCAATATTGATCCGTTGCTGTACGATTTGCTTTTTGAGCGTTTCCTAAACCCGGATCGTGTGTCCATGCCCGATATTGATATCGATTTTGATGACGAAGGAAGAAGCCGCGTAATGGATTATGTAATCAACAAATACGGTTCAAAACAGGTAGCGCAAATTATTACCTATGGAACGATGGCTGCTAAGTCATCCGTTCGTGATACTGCCCGTGTGTTGGATTTGCCTTTATTCGAGGCGGATAAAATTGCCAAACTGATTCCGACAACCTTGAATTTGGCCAAAATTTTTACTCTTGATAATGACAAGCTAAAAGCTGCGTTGCGTTCAGAAGAGTTTGATAAAGTCAAAGAATTAATCGAGTTGGCCAATGCCAATGATTTGGGAGGCGAAACGATTCAACAAGCCAAAATATTAGAAGGTAACCTAAGAAATACAGGGATTCACGCCTGCGGGGTGATTATTACGCCAAGCGATATTACCAATTTCGTTCCCGTTGCTACCGCTAAAGATTCCGATTTATATGTAACCCAGTTTGACAACTCGGTTGTTGAAAGCGCCGGACTTTTAAAAATGGACTTTCTGGGTCTGAAGACCCTTACGTTGATAAAAGACACGGTTAAATTAGTCAAATACAGAACCGGTGTTGAGCTCGATCCTGATGCTTTTGCAATTGATGACGTCAAGACTTATGAGTTGTTCCAAAGAGGAGAAACGGTTGGGATTTTCCAATACGAATCGCCAGGAATGCAGAAGTATTTGAAGGATTTGAAACCGACAGTTTTTGGTGATTTAATTGCAATGAATGCCTTATATCGTCCCGGGCCGTTGGAGTATATTCCTTCTTTCGTTAGAAGAAAAAATGGGGAAGAAGAAATCACTTATGATCTTGAAGCCAACGAAGAATATTTAAAAGAAACTTACGGAATTACCGTGTATCAGGAGCAGGTAATGTTGCTTTCACAAAAATTGGCCAATTTCTCTAAAGGGGATGCCGACGTGTTGCGTAAAGCGATGGGGAAAAAGCAAAAAGATGTCTTGGATAAAATGAAATCCAAATTTATCGAACAGGCGGTGGCTAATGGTCATGCCGAAGATAAACTTGAAAAAATCTGGAAAGACTGGGAAGCCTTTGCCCAATATGCCTTCAATAAATCGCACTCCACTTGTTATGCCTGGATTGCGTATCAAACAGCCTATTTAAAAGCGCATTATCCGGCAGAATATATGGCGGCGGTACTTTCCAATAACATGAATGATATCAAACAGGTGTCGTTCTTTATGGAAGAATGTAAACGCATGGGCTTACAGGTTCTCGGACCTGATGTAAATGAGAGTTACTATAAATTTACAGTTAATGAAAACTACGCCGTTCGTTTCGGAATGGGCGCCGTAAAAGGTGTTGGAATGGGCGCTGTAGAAACCATAGTAGCCAATAGAAAAGAAGGGAATTACAAGTCTATTTTTGATTTGGCTAAGCGAATTGATTTGCGTGCTGCTAATAAAAAAGCCTTTGAAAATTTGGCGTTAGCAGGAGGGTTTGATTGTTTTACAGATACTCATCGAGCTCAATATTTCCATACCGATGGAGATAATATTACGTTTTATGAAAAGGCAATTCGATATGGTGCCAAATTTCAGGAGAATGAAAATTCTTCTCAAGTGAGTTTGTTTGGTGATGCCAGTGATGTTCAAATTGCTGAGCCGGTTGTGCCACCTTGCGAAGACTGGAGTACAATGGAGAAATTAGCCAAAGAAAAAGAAGTGGTTGGGATATATATATCCGGACATCCTTTGGACGATTATCGCTTTGAAATGAAATATTTCTGCAACAGCAAATTAGAAAATCTAAAGAATCTTACGAGTTATGTTGGTAAGACCTTAACCTTTGCGGGGATTGTAACCAATGTGCAATATAAAACCGCCAAAAACGGAAAAGATTGGGCCATGTTTACGTTGGAAGGCTATGACGAAAGCCATGATTTCAGAATCTTTGATGAAGAGTATCTGAAGTTCCGTCATTTCTTAGTGAACAATCAATTTGTGTATTTTAAAGTTACGGTCAAAGATGGTTGGGTAAACCGGGAAACCGGTAAAAAATCAGAGCCGAGACTGCAATTTGTCGATGTGAAACAGTTGCAGGATGTGTTACCGCAGTTTGCCAAAAAACTAAGTATTCAAATGGATATTAATGATTTGCATCAAAATTTTATCCAGCAATTAAATGATATTTTCAGTTCTAATAAAGGCGATAATACCGTCACATTTGAAATTGTTGAGTTAGAAAAAGTGAAGATAACAATTCCTGTTGTTCCTAAAATTGTTGTGGAAGAAACGGCAAATTTTGATTCAGATAATCTGGAAGAAGTTGAAATTGAGATTCCAATAGAAGAAGAGCAGATTCAAGTGGCTACTAAGATTTCTTTACCAAGTCGGAAATTAAAAATCAAAATTTCGAATGAATTATTAGTAGAGCTGGAAAAAATGAACATCAAATTCAGTTTGAATTAGGTATCAGTTCTGCCAATGAATTAATAGCCAAAACTGATTTTTTTAGCACTGAAAACTGAAATAAATTACCTAATTTTGGCATCAAATAAGTACAATAATTTAAAAGTAAAAAATATGGCTTTAGCAATTACCGATGCTACTTTTGACGAGGTAGTATTAAAATCAAATAAACCGGTAGTAGTAGATTTTTGGGCAGCTTGGTGTGGCCCATGTAGAATGGTTGGTCCTGTAATCGATGAAATTTCATCAGAATACGAAGGAAAAGCTGTTGTAGGGAAAGTAGACGTTGATGCTAATCAGGAATTTGCTGCCAAATACGGTGTTCGTAACATCCCGACAGTATTGGTTTTCCAAAATGGAGAAGTAGTAGGCCGTCAAGTGGGTGTAGCTCCTAAAAAGACTTATACAGATGCTATCGACGCTTTGTTATAATCCAAAAGAAACATAATCAAAAGGTTTGACGAAAGTCAAGCCTTTTTTTATACATTTAAATTCAAATATTCATCCGACGCGTAGCCGAACTGTATGAAATAAAATTATCTTTGATACATGAAGATAGAAGAACAAAAAGAAGTAGTCTCCGGTTTTAAACATCTTGAATTGTTGGCCAATCAAGTAGTGGAAGGTTTTATTTCGGGGATGCATAAGAGTCCGTTTCATGGTTTTTCGGCTGAATTTGCCGAGCATAAAGTGTATAATGCAGGCGAAAGTACCAAGCACATCGACTGGAAATTATTTGCTAAGACGGATAGATTATATACCAAGAAATTTGAGGAAGAAACCAATCTGCGGTGTCATATTATTATTGATAATTCTTCTTCGATGCATTATCCTAAGTTGAAAAATGACGAGTTGTTCTTTCATAATAAAATTGGTTTTTCGGTTTTAGCGTCTGCTGTTTTGATGAACTTGCTGAAAAAGCAGCGCGATGCTGTAGGGCTGAGTGTTTATTCGGATACATATGAATATTATGCTCCTGAAAAGGGCAGTGACCGTCACCATCGAATGATTTTGAACAAGCTGGAGGAATTGTTAGAAAACCCAAAAGAATCCAAGAGCACTGACACAGTTACTTTTTTACATCAAATTGCTGAGAAAATCCATCGCCGTTCTATGATTATATTGTTTACCGATATGTTTCAGACGGGAAATCACGAGGCGCTTTTTAATGCGTTGCAACATTTGAAACATGATAAACACAAAGTTGTTGTCTTTCATGTGATTGATAAAAAGACGGAAATCAACTTTAATTTTGATAATGCGCCGCGTAAATTCATCGACTTAGAGACCGGTGAACAGATTAATGTTTTTGCTGATACGATAAAAGAGGCTTACGAAGAAAAGGTAAATGCCTATTTCAAAACACTGGCGATGACTTGTGCCCAAAACAAAATAAAGTACGTTCCTGTTGCTGTGGAAGAAAGTTTTGAAAAAATTTTGACTACATACTTGGTTGAGAAACAAATGTTTGGTTAATCAATCAAAAAAGACTTGCTATTTTTATTAAAAAAAAGTTGCAGATATCAAAAACGGTTGTATATTTGCAACCGCAATTAAGCGATGGTTTGGTAGTTCAGTTGGTTAGAATACATGCCTGTCACGCATGGGGTCGCGGGTTCGAGTCCCGTCCAGACCGCTAAAATTGGGAAAGGTTTTCAGCAATGAAAACCTTTTTTGCCCAAAATAATAATCTTCTGAAGATTGTGTTTTAGGCTTCCAAGAAAGTATCTAAGATTAGTTGTGTTGTTTCGCTACGACTTTGTAACTCGTAGCAGGTTTAGTAGTTAGACCAATGAAAAGCTTTCCCTTTTTAGGGATGGCTTTTTTGCTTTATAGCAGTTCTGGTTTTACTTTATTACAGTGCTTTTTATGCTTTTAGGAACATTGGGTTTTTTTCTCTATTTTTGAATCCATCATGAAAAAAAATATACTGCTTGCTTTTTTTACGGTTTTGATTGCCTGCTTTTCCGGGGCTGCTTTTGGGCAGGAGAGCGTGGCTAAGGACACTGATAGCTCAATGAAGGAAGCGTTGTATAAAAAGTATAAAAGAGAAGCGCAGACCTACGATAAAAAAGAATTTGATGCTTTATTTTTTGCCTTTTTCCAGAAGCAAAAGGAGGCTAAACTAGTACTTTCTAAAGAAGAGTTTTATACTTATACGGTTAAGATTGCGGCTTATTCTGAAAAACTGGGGCTATTGTATAAAGACCAGAAAGCTGAGGCCCAAAAGACCAAGCAAGAGTGGCTAGATAAAAGTTATGCGGAGTATTTACAATCCAAAAAGCAGCAACCTTGAGAAGGTTTTCAGTCATAGTAATCCTTTTTCTTTTGCAGTCTTGTCAATATTTTGAGAAGCAGGTGCCTTCTGAGCAGGAGTTGTTGGATAAGCAGCTAAAGGAAATCAATTGGCAGGAAGTGGATGAGTATCCTTCGGTTTCGGATTGTGAGAAATTAACAGACCGGACCCAACGCAAACAGTGTTTCTTCGATTTTATGCAGGCTGCTATTGAACAAAAACTGGCCGTAGATACTTTGGCTACGTTATTCCCTAAATTGGATACTATTGAAGTTAAAGTGACAATTCTGCCTAATGCTGCTTTAACTTTTGAACCGCAATTCCCGAAAGATTCTGTGGCTTATGATACTATTAAGATTGATAGTATACTTCGTGCCCGTTTGGTTGATTTCCCTAAAATCAATCCGGCTATTAAAAGAGGGATTCCTGTTAAGACACAGTTTGTGTTGCCGGTGATTATTAAGCAGGAATAGTTTTTATCCGTTTCTTTTTTTCTTACTTTATTTTGATTTAAGTTTAAACCATTTCGTATTTTGTTTAGTAGGTTTTGTTTCGGGCTTGACTGGTTTCGTTTCGAGCTTTTCCCATTTCGTGTTGTGTTTAGTAGGTTTTGTTTTGGGCATTATCCATTTCGATTTTAGTTTAAACTATTTCGAATTGTGTTTAAATGGTTTCGATTTGAGTTTAAGCTATTTCGGTTTTTGCTAAAAACGTATTCTTTTTGAAATTTATCTGAAATGAAATAAGCTTACTTTTTAAAGGTTCTGCCTTTCCAGGTGAAGCTTCCGAATAGGGAATATATCCCTACTAAACTTGAATAAAAAGGATAGAGCAGGCTGCTGGCCAATGGGAACAGGAACTTTCCTTTCAGGAGGTAGTTGTTGGTTTTATAAAGCAATAGGTAGTCGACCACATATTTGATTAGAAAAGCTGCGAGAAGTAGTTTTAAATTAAAACAATTTACCAGCCAGAGTCCGAAACCGATGACCAAACTTAGGTTCATCAGTAAGACGATAACGGCTAAAAACTTAGCATATCCGTTTTGGTAGCTTGTGGTTTTTCCGGCCCAGCGCACTCTTTGCATGAAGAATTGGAACAAATCATTTTCGGATTTGGTTTTGACGATGCTGGCCGTGTTTTTCAGGTAATGTACTTTGTTTGCCTGATTTTGTACTGCTTTTTGCAATAAGAAAACATCATCACCGCCGGCTATTTTGTTATTTCCATTAAAACCGTCTAATGCAAGGAATAGTTTTTTGGTGTACGCGAAGTTGGCTCCGTTGCACATAAACGGTTTTCCTATGCCAAAGCTTCCTATGGTTGTACCTTGGAGACTCAGTAAATCCAATTGTTGGAACCTGTGGAACCAGTTATTTTTGGTTTTATACGCCACGGCGCCCACAATCATTTCAGGGTTGTTTTGTTGAATGTAATTATCTAAGGTCAGCAACCAGTTTTTATTGACGGTACAATCGGCATCGGTGGTTACTATCCAATCGTGTTTGGCGATGGGCATAGCTCTTGCTATGGCGTCTTTTTTAGGTGAATGAGACAGCCTTAGGTTTTCTAGTAGCGTGGTGTCGATATCGTCGTTATTGATGCGCCATTGGATGCAGATGCGTTCTGATTTATCGGTTGAGAAATCATCTACCATGATAATTTCGATTAATTGGTGCGGATAGTTCAGGTTGGCAATCGACTTTAATAAGTTAGGCAAATTCTTTTCTTCGTTGCGAAAAGGGATGATGATAGAGAAGGCTGTCTTTGGGGTAAGCTTAGGGCTTTCAAACGTTTTTACTTTGTCAAAACCCAACACCAGCCGGATGATGAAAATGGCATAAATCCCTAAAATTATGAATAAACCAATTGTAACTATTTCCATTTGGGTTTGAATTTAAGTACATAATAACTTCCAATAACGACCGGTAACACCACGTTTAAAAACCACATTAAGGTGGAAATGAAAACGACTATCCATTCATTGACGCCCAATTTCCCGAAGAAAAAAACTGCTACGCTTCCTTTGACGGCAAAGTCTAAAAACTGGAAACTTGGCAGTGAAGAAGCCAAAAAATAAACGGTGGCAATGGTGGCCATCATGGTTAGATAGGGTAAATCTACATCAAAAGCCAGAAATAAAAAATAGTATTGGTGTGAAAAAACCAAATAGCGGCAGGTAGCCAACAGGATGTTTTTTTGATGGATTTGTTTTGGGATTTCGTTGATTTTGTGCGTTAGTTTTTGGATGGAGTAGCCTTTAATCTTGACTTTTTTTGAGAGAAAAGAAGCAAGAAGCAAGAGAAAAGAAATTCCGATAATAGCTGAAGCCCATTGCCAATAGCCTAAAAGGAACAGTCCTATGGTTCCGAAAACAATCGTTAAAATCATTTGGATGCCGTTGCAGATGAGGTTTAGGAAAATGATTTTTTTGGTTTTTGTTTTTTCGAAGTAGAGTGCTTTTCCGGCGTATTCACCGAGACCGTTTGGGGTAAAAATTCCGGCGGTTAAGGCTCCCAAGACTTGTTTAGTGGATTCGCCAACGGTAATGGGTTTGAAAAAGGAAACTAAGTTTTGCCACTTTAGAATTTCGAGATAACGATTGGCTACACTAAAGGAAAGCAAGAACAAGATTCCGGCCACCGACTGTTTTTCTTTGAGCAGGGCGGTGAATTTGGGCCAGTCTAATTTGTCATTATGAACGAGTTGGTTATAGATGAAATAAAAGGCGGCAGTTACAATCAAAAGTTTGATGATAAAAACGGCGAATTGCTTAGCTTTGTGAGGAATTGAAATCATTGGTACAAAAGTAGTCAATTTGAAAATGTATCAATGTACCAATGTGAAAGTGTGCTATTTTTGCATTGATAAATTAGTAATAAATGGCGAACGAACGCATCATATTAGGCATTGACCCGGGGACTACCATAATGGGGTTTGGGTTGATTAAAGTGGTAAATAAAAAAATGGAGTTCCTTCAGTTGAACGAATTGATTTTGAGCAAATATGATGACCATTATACCAAGTTGAAAGTGATTTTTGAACGCACTATTGAATTGATTGAAACTCATCATCCGGATGAGATTGCTATTGAGGCACCTTTTTTTGGCAAGAATGTGCAATCGATGTTAAAACTGGGAAGAGCTCAGGGTGTGGCTATGGCGGCCGGCTTATCGCGCCAAATTCCGATTACCGAATATGAACCCAAGAAAATAAAAATGGCTATTACCGGTAACGGAAATGCCAGTAAGGAGCAAGTAGCTAAAATGCTGCAGCAGCTTCTAGGCTTAAAAGAACTTCCTAAAAATTTGGATTCCACCGATGGATTGGCGGCTGCGGTTTGTCATTTTTTTAATTCGGGCAAAGTAACCGGAAGCAAGAGTTACACTGGTTGGGATGCTTTTGTGAAGCAGAATGAAGAACGAGTAAAAAAATAGTTCGCAGTCGCAGTCGCAGTTTTCAGTGCTGTTGACTGAGACTGAGACTGAAAACTAAAAAATGAGCGGTATCTACATCCATATTCCTTTTTGCAAACAGGCTTGTCATTATTGTGACTTTCATTTTTCGACTTCACTGAAGAAAAAAGAGGAGATGGTTTTGGCTTTGGCCAAAGAAATTCAGTTGCGTAAAGACGAATTTAAAGAGGAGGTGGTGGAGACGATTTACTTTGGTGGTGGCACGCCTAGTATCTTGGAAGTTTCTAATTTGAAAGTATTGATAGATGCGGTTTATTCGAATTATAACGTTATTGACAATCCTGAAATTACTGTGGAAGCCAATCCGGATGATTTAACGGAGGAAAGAATCATCGAATTATCGAATAATGGGGTCAATCGCTTAAGTATTGGGATTCAATCTTTTTTTGAAGACGATTTAAAGCTGATGAACCGGGCGCACAATGTGGAAGAAGCTAAGAGATGTTTGGAAATGGCTACACACTATTTTGATAATATTACGATTGATTTGATTTACGGCATGCCCAACATGAGTAATGAAAAATGGTTGCAGAACATTGAAACCGCATTGTCTTATAACATTCCGCATATTTCCAGTTATGCTTTGACAGTGGAGCCTAAAACAGCATTGCACAAGTTTATCAAACAGGGAATCATTCCGCCATTGGATGATGAATTGGCTCAGGCACATTTTCATTTGCTGGTGAATACACTGGAAGAAAATGGTTTTATTCATTATGAATTGTCCAATTTTGGTAAGGAAAATTATTTTTCTAAGAACAATTCAAGTTACTGGCTGGGTAAAAAATATATTGGCATTGGCCCTTCGGCGCATAGTTATGATGGTTCAACCCGCGGCTGGAATGTATCCAACAACACTCTTTATCTGAAATCTATTCAGGAAAACAAACTGCCATTGGAAACCGAAACCTTGACCCAAACCGACCGGTATAACGAATATATTATGACCGGTTTGCGCACTATCTGGGGGGTTTCTTTGGATAGGATTGAGAATGAATTTGGCAAAAGTTATTTGGATTATTTACATCAACAAGCGGCGAAGTATATTGAGGATCATTTACTTTTTATAGATGACAATATTCTGCGGACTACCAAAAGCGGGAAGTTTTTGGGCGATGGGATTGCGAGTGATTTGTTTTTGCTAAATTTGGAGTAAAATCATTCCATTGAAAGCAATTATTAATAATCAATTCGAAATCGACCTGTCAAAACCTATTGATATTTCGATTCCGTTATCCAATACTGATCAAAATCCTATTGCCTGGTATATTGAAAAACCGGTGATTGAGCCTGTGAAATTTGGGGATTGGATTGGGAAAGTTTCGGAAGGAAGTTCGACCAATTTCAACAATATTTTCTTTAATCCGCACGGGCATGGCACGCACACGGAATGTCTTGGACATATTACGCGCGAGTTTTACAGTATTAATCAATGTTTGAAACAATTTTTCTTTTTGGCCGAATTGATTTCGATTGAACCTAAGCAAATAAAAGAGGATTTGGTTATTACCAAAGCACAAATCGAAAGTGCCTTAAACGGAAAAACCACGGAAGCTATTATCATCAGAACGTTGCCAAACGTGGAAGCCAAAAAGCATAAAAACTATTCGCATACCAATCCGCCTTACCTTGAAGAAGCGGCGGCGACTTTCATTCGCGAAAGAGGTATCAAACATTTGCTGATAGATTTACCTAGTGTGGACAGGGAAGAAGATGAAGGAAAATTGTTGGCACACAAAGCGTTTTGGAATGTAAAGGATGTTAATGCTCTCAATACGGATGCGCGATTAGATTGCACGATTACCGAAATGATTTTTGTGAATGATGAGGTTAAAGACGGAAGTTATATTTTGAATCTGCAAATCGCTTCGTTTGAAAATGATGCGTCACCAAGTAAACCAGTTTTATACGCGATATGATTACTGTTTCTACGGATAAAAGTAAACTCGATGTGCCGTTTATTCAAAATTTCCTAAAGGATATTTATTGGGCGGCAGGTAGAACGATAGAAGAAGTGCAAACTACTATTGATGCTTCGGTTTGTTTCGGAATTTATTTGGATGATACCCAAATTGGTTTTGCCCGGGTGATTACGGATTATGTGGTTTTTGCTTATCTGATGGATGTATTTATTGATGAAAAGCACCGTGGCAAAGGGTATTCCTCAATTTTGATTGAAGCCATGATGAAGGAACCGCAATTACAACAAGTGAAAATTTGGCGATTGGCTACTTCGGATGCCCATTTTTTATATAAAAAATTTGGATTTACCGCACTGGCGCATCCTGAGAAAATGATGGAAAAAGTAATTAAATAAGATTATGAACATTCAACAACTCTACGAATTTTGCTTATCTAAAAAAGCAGTAACCGAGCACTTTCCGTTTGATGAAGATACTTTGGTGTTTAAAGTAGGCGGTAAAATGTTTTGCCTGACGTCGTTAAAAGAATGGGAAAAAGGAACACCGTCACTTAACTTAAAGTGTGATCCGGAATGGGGTGAAGAGCTTCGGGCGGAATTTGATGCTATAAAACCGGGTTATCATATGAGTAAAATTCACTGGAATACAGTTGATTTTAACAGTGATGTTTCGGATAAGAAAATGTGCGAATTAATCAATCATTCCTACGAACTCGTTTATAAAAGCCTGACCAAAAAGCTACGGGATGAAATAGAAAAGGAAGCTAATTAGCTTCCTTTATTGTTACATAGATTTCTTTTGTTTGTCTACAAAACCATCGGCTTGGAGTTTGAGCAACTCGATGGCTCCTTTTTTCTTGTAGTTGTATAATTCTTTGTCCTGTTTAATGTCGGCGTAGACTTTATCATAGATCTCGGCATCGGTTTGTTTTTGAAGTTCGCTTTGGTAGCGGTTTTGGGAAATCACATTTTTGATGCCCATCTCCTTGTCTTCCTGTTTGAAATCGTATTCGCCTTTTGGGGATAGTAATTTGGCAATGATTGGCGAAGTTTCTATTGCTAAAAATAACAACATGATAAAGAAAGAAGGCAGCCAGGGTAATTTGTTCAACGCGTTGATGCGCGCCATTAGTCCGTCAAAACTGTCAATGATGGGTTGGGTCTCGGTTACTTTTTTATCTAAATCGGTTTGCAGGGTTTTGGCCCGGGTTTCTTTTTCGGCAATGATTTTGGCATTGGTAATTTTTAAGGAATCCAGTTGTTTTGCTGCTAAATCGTGTGCCATTCTTTTTTCTTTATAGATGGGGCCCTTTCCCATTTTTTTGGTTCCGGCACTGCCTTCGGCTTCGGTAATGTAGGATTGATACAAACCGGCTACTTCTTTTTCTTTTTTGGCAATGCCCGATTTTAAACTGTCTATTTCGGCTTTGTTTTTATCGACATCGGTTTTGAAATAATTGGTTACCTGATTTTTATTGGCTGCAGCCAATTCGTTTTTCTCTTTTAGCAAGACAGTATTTATTTCTTTTTCGAAAATTTTGATTTCTAACGGTTTCGAAATCACGATAGCAATTATAATGGCTAATACGATTCGCGGTGACGCCTGTATCAATTCATCCAAAAAGTTATCCCTTTTTTTGATGGTGGAAACAATAAATCGGTCGAGATTAAAGATTAAAAAACCCCAAATTAACCCAAAGAAAACGGCTGTGTAACTATTGTCAAAAACAGTAAAGAGGGCATAACTACTGGCGATAAAAGCCATAACTGCAGTGAAGAAAACGGTGGCACCAATGCCGGCATATTTGTTTTGTTCGCCGTTGGAACAAGAGTTCACAATGTCGCTATCGACACCGGAACAGAGGAGGAAAAAACGTTTTAACATGTGATTGATTTTTGATTGATAACTGTTAGTACCAATTTGATGCCAAAAGTTTCAAAAAGAGGTTTTTAGACTGAGTTTTTATACAATCACAGCATTAATTAACAGTTTTCAATATAATCCGCACAAAAACGTAAATAATTTATTATTAATAAGATAGATACATTAAAAAGTCTTAAATTAGTAGTCCTCAAATGAATATTTCTCCTCAAGTCTTTTTCTGTCCCAAATTTCAAATTTGTAATCGATAACCAATTATAACAAACTTTGAAATTATGAAAACAATGAAAGCATTTTTGGTAGTGGCGCTTTTCAGCATGCTGCTAATGAGCAACAGTGGTTTGGCTCAGGACGACAAAAGTTACTTAGTTACAGTAACCAAACTCCATTGGAATATGGATTTAGACAATTTTTCGATGGACGAATGGAAAGCCGTTGAAAAGGAATATTTAGATAAAGTGGTTAAGAAGAATGACTTTATTTTAGGACAGGAAATTTTACTGCACAGTTTTACAGAAGACAATACAGAAATTTTATTGGTAACTACCTATGACAATTGGGGCGCCATTGAAAAAGCCGGTGACAAAGATGATGAACTGATAAAAGCAGCATGGCCGGACGAAAAAGCAAGAAAAGCCTATTTTGAAAAAAAAGGAACTTATTATGCCCGTAATCATTCGGATGAGATTTATTCAACGGTGCCGGGAGGGAAAATTCCAAAAGGCAACTTTGATAAAGACATGCTGTATTATGTAAGAGTAAGTCATTTGACTTTTCCAAAAGACGGAACAGAAAAAGAGTACAAAGACCTGAGTAAACAATATTTTGATGCTGTTACTAATAAGAATGATTTCATCAAAGCTTATTACCCTAACCGTCATGCCTGGGGCGCTGATAATACCCAGTTTACCGAAGTGTATTTGGTAGATTCTTTAGCTGATTTGGATAATGCCTTAAACAAAAACAGAGAATTGTTCAGAGCCACTTGGAATGATGATGCCAAGAGAAAAGCCTATAGTGATAAAATGGATAAATATTTCACAGGAAGACACAGTGATTATATTTATAAATCGGTACATGAGCTGACTAAATAGAAAATAAAAGGCGACCAATTGGCCGCCTTTTTATTTTATTGTTTCTTCTGAAATTAATTCTCCTTTTCCATATTTTTTAATAGTAATTAATTCCTCCTTTTCATTAAAGAATTTCCAGTCGCCAAAATAATACCAATGGGTTTCCTTGTTCTCATCTACCATCTTTGATTGACCTATAGAAGTAATTCTGCCTTGCTCATCATAGTTAGTAATGTAGCAAATACCACTTTTGTACTTCTCTTTTTTAATCAGTTTGTGATTGGCAAAATATTTCCAGGTTTTAATTTCAGTGCTTTTTTTATATCTTCCTTTTGACTTGTAAAGAATGCCATTAACAGAGTCTTGGTAGACCCATTTTCCAACACGGTCATGATTAACCGTTTTGTTGGTTTTGCAGCTGCTGAAAGTGAAAATCAAAAGCAGTAATGAAGAAATCAGAAGTCGTTTTAAAGCCATAGTTAATAAAAAATCCGTCTATTGCTAAACGGATTTTATGGAGTTTTATTGTGGAATTACTTCGATAATTCGACAAAATATTTATAAAACAACGGAATCGTCTCAATTCCTTTCAGGTAATTAAAAATTCCGAAATGTTCGTTTGGTGAGTGAATGGCATCACTGTCTAAACCGAATCCCATCATAATGGTTTTAGATTTTAGTTCTTTTTCAAATAACGCCACGATGGGAATACTTCCTCCGGAACGCACCGGAATGGCAGGGACTCCAAAAGTTTCGGTATACGCTTTAGAAGCCGCTTGATAACCAATACTGTCGATAGGTGTTACATATCCTTGTCCGCCATGATGAGGTGTTACTTTTACTTTTACCGCTTTTGGTGCGATGCTTTCAAAATGTTTGGTGAACAGTTCTGTGATTTCTTCCCAATCCTGATGAGGTACTAAACGCATCGATATTTTGGCAAATGCTTTACTGGCAATAACCGTTTTGGCTCCTTCACCCGTATAACCACCCCAAATTCCGTTTACGTCTAATGTTGGACGGATCGAGTTTCTTTCGTTGGTTACATAACCGGTTTCACCATATACTTCTTCAATATCTAAAGCTTTTTTGTAATTTTCTAAAGAGAAAGGTGCTTTGGCCATTTCGGCTCTTTCGGCCGCAGTCAGTTCTTCTACTTTGTCATAAAATCCCGGAATGGTAATGTGATTGTTTTCATCGTGAAGCGAAGCAATCATTTTGGTCAACACATTAATCGGATTTGCCACGGCACCACCATACAATCCGGAATGCAAATCACGGTTTGGTCCGGTAACTTCTACTTCGA
>Ga0208632_100378_pt1 | contig 17130 bp, 9 predicted proteins | sample LakWasMet49_LOW8_2_FD_183885 | JGI IMG/M metagenome (GOLD analysis project Ga0208632, IMG submission 183885) | Freshwater sediment methanotrophic microbial communities from Lake Washington under simulated oxygen tension - Sediment Metagenome... | ecosystem: Environmental > Aquatic > Freshwater >...
GACTATATTTGCCACAACTTGCAATGAGACTCCAGCAACAGCGAGAATTTACAAAGACGTACTCGGTAGTCTAGCAAAAACCGGGGAATTAGATTTAGTGCTCCCTAATGGCAAAACCACTAAATCTTTAGGCCAGATAAAGAGTGATACTCGAATCAGACCAGCCCGTCAGAAGAAATTTATTTTCTAGTAAAGCTAGATAGGGTATAGAGCTATTCGCCTGCTAACAAAAGAGTTGCACTTAATTGATAAAATCCCGACAGACTATATTTATTAATAGTTTAGAATTTAATTCTAATTTAATACTTCGACAGACTTATCTCAAAAATCACCTAAATTTTATTTACGTTAAATTAGAGGGTTATGTTTAACTACCTCGACGGACTTTATTTGTTACTATCAATGACGGCTAAGCGAATGCCTCATGCAACTCCAATCAGCATAGATGCTTTAGACACTATTAGCTATTGGGGAGAGGTAATATCAGCCCAGCGTAAGGTAAGGGGCATCTCCATGCGTGATTTTGCGTATAGAGCATGCATCAGTTTAAGTACGTTATAAAGAGTTGAACGTGCTGAACATTCAGTGCTTGCGAGTAATTACCGAGTGCTTTGGCCGTACTACGAGTCATGGATAAACTTTTGAAGAGCCCTGATGAATCATTGTTAAAAACTAGGGAAGATATACTAAGTAGCCTTACTTCTAAGGATGATGAGGGGTATTTCTAAGCACTAGATTAGGTTTTTTTATAAATAGGCTTTGTTACCAAGGATCTACCTTTATTTTCAATGTGAAAGGTTTAGTGAAGGACAAATTAATCCCCTTAACGGACATTTATTAAATAAGCATATCAGTTAAGGTATTTAACAATGAAAAGAACTTAAATTCAGTGAAGGCTAGATTGCGTAGAAAGTTTATAACTCATGCTTAATATAGATGCCCCAAGGCTTGCTAGAAGAACAGGGGCATCAGTTGGTAAATACCATTTATTAATAAAAAAGAGGGTTAAAAGCCAAAGATTTTTCAACTGGAGAGTTATTTTACCAACTTCTAGGGCTGCATCTTTGTAGCTGCTATGCCTTCAATGTTGCCATATCAATCACAAAACGATACTTCACATCACCCTTGAGCATACGCTCATAAGCAGTATTGATATCTTGAATTGCGATGATCTCGATATCAGAAGTGATATTGTGCTCAGCACAAAAATCTAACATTTCTTGGGTTTCTTTAATGCCACCAATTAATGAGCCAGCAATTTGTCTGCGTTTAAAGATTAAACTGCCAATGTTTGGTGAAGGGTGAGCGTGTTCTGGAACACCATTCAAGCACATTGTGCCGTCACGCTTTAATAACTCGGTAAACACATCTAGATTATGTGCTGCAGCTACTGTGTTTAATATGAAATCAAAACTATTGAGATGTGCTTTCATCTCATCAGGGTTTTTAGAAATCACAACTTCATCTGCACCCAATCGCTTAGCATCTTCAACTTTATTAGTAGAAGTCGTAAATAACACCACGTGCGCACCCATGGCATGAGCAAGTTTCACTGCCATATGACCAAGACCGCCTAACCCAACAATGCCTACTTTACTGCCCACACCAACTTTCCAGTGTTTTAGTGGTGAGTAAGTCGTAATGCCTGCACATAGCAAAGGTGCTACAGCAGCTAAATCTAGCTTGTCTGAGATATGCAGTACAAAATGCTCATCAACCACTATTTGGTTTGAATAGCCACCATAAGTCGTTTTTCCTGTATGTTTATCAGGACTGTTATAAGTAAAAACTTCGTGATCGCAGTATTGCTCTAGGCCGTCTGTACAATCCGCACAGACTCGACATGAATCAACTAAACAACCCACGCCAGCTAAGTCGCCCACTTTAAATGTTTTGACGTCTGCACCCACACTAGTCACCCGACCGACAACTTCATGTCCTGGTACTACTGGGTAAACAGCGTTTTGCCATTCATTCCTTGCTGTATGCAAATCTGAGTGGCAAACACCACAAAATAAGATCTCTAGTTGTACATCCTTAGGGCCAACTTCACGTCTTTCAAACTGAAGAAAAGATAAAGGCTCTTTGGCAGAATGGGCTGCATAACTAATTGCTTTCGTCATTGATACTCCTTTTAATTACTAATTATCCCTCATCGCTACTTTGCTTTTACAGTAGAAGACAGACAGAAATGGCTATCATAAGTATGAAGTTCAACTCACACACCAAATTGATAAAACTCATATTAAAGAAATGTATTATCCAATAAGATAGGTAATCAAAATATGGAATAATAGGGAATTGATAATTCCGCATTATGGATTAAACAAGTATGCAAAATAAGCTGTGATTTTAAAAATATGTAATCATTAGCCACAACAGATAACAGTCAGATTCCACTAAAATCCAAATTGGAAAGACAACCGCAATATTTGAAATCTGAGTCGACACTATTTTTTTAGACATTTAGTCAGCGAAAGTAGTTAGGTGTTTATCAGCATGGGCGAAACCCACAGCGCACTATGTACTTTAATTATTTAAATAGTGCCTAGTAGTATAATCTTGAGTATGACGTTCAACCCATCAGCAAAAGGCACTTACATTGTGGGCATCGGGGCATCCGCGGGCGGGTTGGAATCGATGATTAAATTGCTCGCAAAGCTCTCTTACAATGGGAAAGTAGCCTACGTTATAGCTCAACACATGGCTAAGGATGGTCACATTGGTTTAGTATTAAAGATGCTTGATCGATCAACAAGTTTGCCTGTAGTTGAGCTAAAGTCGAATGACGTGTTGTTGCCAGACCATGTTTACGTTATTCCTCCAGCATGTATAGGTGTGCTACAAAATGGACGCATACAGTTGCTACCCACGTCTGCAGACTATATTTCTAGCCCTTCTGTGAATGCTTTATTTAACTCTATTGCCCAGGATCTTGGCAAAAAAGCGATTGGCATAATTCTTTCTGGGTCTGGCTCTGATGGATTGTCTGGTTGCCGTTCTATCAAGGCTCATGGAGGCAAGACGATAGCTCAAAGTCCGGAGTCTGCAGCATTTACAGGGATGCCCTTATCCGTCATACATGCTAACGTAGCCGATGAGATTCTAGCCCCCGAGGACATTGCTCATCGATTGACTGCAATGTTCCCATCTAGCGCAGATAGTGCAAAAACTTTGACTGTGACGAAAAATAACGTGCATCCCGTTGCTAATATTCCTAGCAAGAGGAGTTTAGTAGATAGTTTACTGCTGCTAAGCTTGGTAAAAAAGATCAATGATGTAACAGGGATTGATTTTTCTAGCTACAAAGAAGAAACCTTGCTGCGCAGAATTGAACGTAGAATGACGACGCTAAAAATGGACTCGTTCGAGCAGTATGTCGATTACATTACGAAAACCTCTACTGAACTCGATATCCTCCAACATCTTTTTTTGGTCTCGCTTTCATCGTTTTTTCGCGATAGTAGGGCATTTGCTGTGATGAGTAAGTTTCTAGCGGAACTCATTGCACAGAAAAAGCCAGGCGATGCTATTCGCGTGTGGGTTCCTGGCTGTGCATCTGGGGAGGAGTGCTACACGATTGCTATCTTGCTGGCCGAGCTTCTTGGACACAATTACCCAAAATACAAGATTGAAATCATTGGTTACGATTTAAACCCTGATGCGCTATTAATTGCCGAAGCTGGTAGCTACCGTCAAACCGCATTTAAGGAAGTGGAAACAAGAGTGCTTGAGCAATATTTTGATCACAAGGGTCATGATTATCAAGTCAAGCCGTTTATTCGCAACGTTTGCCAATTCTACAAACAGAATGTGATCAGCGCAAAACCCCCGCTGGATATTGATATGGTCAGTTGTCGTAATTTGCTCATCTATATGAAGAGTAATTTACAAGATGATTTATTTAAGAAGTTCCATCACGCGCTTTTACCGCAAGGGCTTCTCTTCATTGGGCAATCAGAGAATATCGGTGTACTGGGCAATGCTATGTTTACTGCTATTGATCATTTTCACCGATTATATCGCCGCAAGAGCTGACGCACTATTATGGCTACATCATCGTCACTGCGCTGGTTTGACCTTCCTAATGCCCCAAGTGTTGGCACTGAGCTCGGCATCCTGACGGATATTCCAGATGGAGGCGCAAAAATAGCATCACTTGAACTCAAGTCTGATACAAACAACCTGAATCCGTTTAAGTTTATTATGCTACGCAGCGGCCAAAATGTTGTGGCTTACGTCAATCGCTGTGCACATTTTGGTGTGCCGCTGTCTGAAAATGATGAGCATCTGATACTAGACTCGCACATCAGTATTAGCTGCAATGTCCATTATGCACGTTTTCGCTGGCAGGATGGTTATTGTATTCGTGGGGATTGCGAAGGTGAGTCGCTGATTGCTATTCCAATTACCATCGAAGCGGGCGGTCGTATAGTCATTTCAAGTTAAGGTAAGATGGGCAATAAACTTTTAGAAAGATTACTGAGCACAACTGGAAAAATGAAGTCAGATTAATCTAAAAATAAAACTCCAAACACCAGTTGGTTGGTCAATTAATTTGGCTTTATACTTGGACTTAATTATTGTGAAAGTGATATTGCATGAATATACAGTTGCCTGCACTTGAAAAACAGACATTAACCACCAAGTTGCTGATCGGTTTTGGCTTTGGACTCATGATTGCAGCAATGGTTGGGGTTAATGCCATCAACAGCATGCGTGTGATGAGTGAAAAATCCAACACAATTTACGAGAAAGAACTGCTGGGGATATCCCATCTCAAGGAAGCTAACATCAACCTGATCTACATGGGGAGAAGTTTGCAGCAGATGATGTTGGCACAGAATGTAGTGGAGCGTGAAAAAGCGCAGCTCAGGCTCGATAAGGCTAAGGTTACTTTGCAAGCAGAGCTCGATGAAGCCCGCAAACACATTTTTCGTGAAGATGCAAAGTGGATGCTAACTAGATTCGACAATCTATTCGAGCAATACCAACGCAATGTGGCTCATACGATGGAATTGATGGGTAAGGATAGTCACAAACCAGATGAGGCTGTGGCATATATTGCTAGGCAAGAGTTCTCTTATGTCGTCAACACTGCTGATGACACTCTCACTGCCATTACTAAAATTATGGAAAAGGACGCATACGACACGGCAGAGGAGCTAGCAAAACTCGCAGAGAGAAGCAATAAGATAGCCTTGTTGCTGTTGTTACTAGGCCTTGCCGTTGGGATTGTTGCGGGGTTGATTGTTGGCAAGTCTATTCAGCGGCCGAGCGACAGATTACGCAATTCGATAGAAAGCCTAGCTGCAGGCAGGTTGGACGATGTAATCCCCAATGCCGATTATCCGAATGAAATCGGCGCTTTTGCCCGCGCTATTCAGTCACTTCAAAAAGTCTATCGCAGCATGGAAATGCAACGCTGGATTAAGACATACGTCACGGAAATTTCAGCCCAGATACAACAAGCAGAGAGCTACGAAGAGCTTGCACGCAGATTGTTGTCTGCTACCTGCCCTTTACTCGGAGCAAGCATTGGCGTGTTATATCTTCATGAGGAAAATCAGTTACGTATGCTGGCTAGCTATGGCTGGCGTGAGCGTAAAAACCTCAATCAAGAGCTAGTGTTGGGCGAAGGCCTGCTTGGGCAAAGTGCACTCGAAAAGAAAACTATCACGATCACTGAGCCGCCTGAAGATTATATAAAAATCAGTTCAGCTTTAGGCGAGTCGACGCCAAGGGTGGTGACAGTGCTTCCGATAATGCATGGTGGTGAGCTGGTTGCCATGATGGAGCTTGCTTCGTTTCAGAATATAGGTGAGCGTGAAGCAGCCTTGCTTGATGCCTTGCTGCCCATGATTGCCATGACTATGGAGATTTTAGGCAAGAATATTTCTGCACAGCAGATGATGCAAGAGGCACAGGAGCGCGCTATCCAGATGGAGGTGCAAGCCGCCCAGCTAGAAGAGCAATCTGTTGAGATGGCGGCTCAGCAATCAGAGCTACAGAAAACGGAAGAGTGGTATCGCTGCATTGTGCAGTCTGCAGATGCGATGTTGGTGATTGATGAGCGTGGTGTCATCATTTTGAGTAATCCTAAGGCAGATACTATTTTTGGCTATAAATCTGAGACACTCATTGGCCAACGTGCGCAAGTTGTAGTACCTGCATGGAAAGACTTTTCCGAGGCTGAAGATGCTGTTGATATGAACACGCTTGATGCACTGCACATGGATGGTAGCGCCATTCAAATTAGCGTGGCATTAACCCGTTTGCCCAGCATAGGCCTCAAAACAGCTTGCAGTTGTCTATCAATTAAAAGCTTGACTTACCCTTTGGCTGCATGATTAAGTATAAGAGATGCAGGAGTCAGAATGAAAAAAATCTATAATATCCTTCAGAGTAAGACCGTGTCGCAACGCATGTTTTACTTTGCGGCCATCGCTATTCTTGGCACTCTCATTGTAGGTGGGTCCACTTTCCCACAGTTGAATCGGATGCAGGAGATTCAACAGGACTTTTTTGTGCACCCACATGTCACGACGAATACAGCCCGTGATATGAAGTTCACGTTGATGTATATGCGCCGTTTGACCCGTGATGCAATTTTTGAAACAGACCCGGTCCAACGAGAGGTTGCAATTGCAAGCCTCGATACTCATCATAAAAAGTTTTTCGATGATATTGCTATCATCAGGAAGTCCTTTCTTGGCGACCCGCAACTAATCACGAAGCTAGAAAACGAGTATAAGAATCAGATTGCTTACACCAACGAAACCATCGCAACTTTGAGGGATGGTATTCAGAGCGACGGGCTAATTAATAGTGTAAGTCAAAGTGCTGCTTGGGAGCGATGCAAAGACAGCAACCCGAAAAATCCTAGTCCATTAGTAGCCGAACGTCTCGACAATATTTTTAATATTGCGTCTGGAAACGCTGTCAGGATGAACCAAGAGTCACTCTCGATTTACGAGAGTGAGGTTTGGAAAGCCGCTTATTTTCTAGTGGTCGGTGTGGCAGCACTGCTCCTTGCTGCAATTGCAATCACTCGATCAATTACCCGCCCGCTTGACGCCTTACGAGTCGGCATTGTCAATTTGTCTGAAGGTAGGCTGAACGAAACCATCCCCTATCAGGATCAACAAAACGAATTAGGTGAGATTAGCCGAGGGGTTGCCGTGTTGCAGGGTGTTTATCGCAACATGGAATCGCAAAGCTGGGTCAAAACTCATGTGACAGAAATATCGACCAAGTTACAGCAGGCGAAAAATTTCACTGAGCTTGCGCAAGACTTCCTCTCACGAGTTGCTCCATTGGTGAATGCTGGCCATGCGGTTTTTTATATCTTGGACCAATCAGGTAATCGCCTACGATTACTTGCCAGTTATGGCTATGGTCAGCGTAAGCAACTTAACCAATACTTTATGATTGGTGAAGGTCTGGTTGGTCAGTGTGCGTTCGAAAAAACGCCCATCACACTAAGCAATCCACCGCAGGACTATATACAAATTAGCTCTGGCTTAGGTGAGGCTGTACCAAAATGTATTGAAGTAATGCCCATCATGCACACAGATAAATTGCTCGGAGTATTAGAAGTTGCTTCGTTTGAGCTTTTTGATCAGCAAGCCAATGCATTGCTAGAACAAATGATGCCAATGCTAGCAATGAACATGGAAATTCTAGAGCGTACAGTGAGTACTCAGCATCTTTTAGAAGAGACGCAGGAGCAGGCTAGACGTATGGAAATGCAGGCTGCGCAACTGGAAGAGCAGTCTGTTGAGATGGAAGCGCAACAGGCAGAACTCATGCAGACCGAGGCTTGGTTCCGCAGTATTCTGGAGTCTGCGCCTGACGGCATGCTGGTTGTCGATGAAAACGGCGTCATTATTCTGTGTAATCCACAAGTCGAAAATATCTTTGGCTACGAGCACGGCGAACTCATGGGACGGAGCGTTGATAATCTTGTGCCGATGAGTGTTCGTGGTGGGCATTCGGCCAATCGAGCAAAATTCATGGCAGAAGATGGCACTCGGGCAATGGGTGTAGGACTGAATCTGCGAGGCGTTCGTAAGGATGCTAGCGAGTTTCCGGTCGAGGTCGGTTTAAGCCGTCTGCCTAACCTTGGCGGCAGAGGTGCTTGCGTTTGTGCATCGATACGTGACGTCACCGAGCGTATTTATGCGCAGGAAAAGTTGGCGCTTGCCAATTTCCTTAATGATCAGGCGATGGATCTTACCAATGCAGGCTACTGGCACATTCCACTCGACAACGCCGATGGGTATTACAACTCATCCGAACGCGCTTCGAAGATTTATGGCGATCCGCCACGTTCAGACTGGCGCTATCATGTGATGGAGGAGTGGTTTGCAAACGTTGAGGCTGGGGATAAAGAAGCAGCAGCGGTCACACTGACCAACTTTCAAGCGGCAGTTGAAGGCACAATTCCCAGATATGATGCAACCTATGCCTATAAACGCCCGATTGATGGCAACGTCGTTTGGATTCATGCCATGGGCCACATTGTTCGCGACGCCAGTGGCAAACCCAAGGATATGTATGGCGTGACCGTAGATGTCACCGCAAGCAAACTCGCTGAACAAGAACTGCAAAAAGCAAAAGAAATGGCAGAGGACGCTACCAAGATGAAATCGGACTTCCTCGCCAACATGAGCCATGAAATCCGCACCCCGATGAATGCAATTATCGGCATGTCGCACCTGGTACTGAAAACCGACATGACGGCACGGCAGCGCGATTACGTCAAAAAAATCCAAGGTTCTGGCCAGCACCTTCTTGGCATTATCAACGACATCCTGGACTTCTCCAAGATTGAGGCGGGCAAGCTCGCCATAGAGAGCGCAGACTTTGAGATGGACAAGGTGCTAGACAACGTCGCCAACCTGATCTCAGAGAAAACCAGCGCCAAGGGGCTGGAGCTGGTATTCGACATCGACCAGACGGTACCCAAGCATCTCAACGGAGACTCGTTACGTCTGGGACAAATTCTCATCAACTATGCCAATAACGCAGTTAAGTTTACCGAAGAAGGTGAGGTCGTCATCAGCGCTAAAGTACTGGAAGAAAACGAAAACGATGTACTGCTACATTTTGGTGTGCGCGATACTGGCATCGGTCTTACCGAAGAACAGCGGAGCCGATTGTTTCAGTCATTTCAGCAAGCAGATAGCTCGACTAGTCGAAAATACGGCGGCACTGGTTTAGGCTTAGCCATTTCAAAACAGCTCGCTAACCTGATGCACGGCGACGTTGGGGTAGAGAGTGAGTTTGGTAAGGGCAGTACCTTCTGGTTTACTGCAAGGCTGGGCAAAACCGCTGGCCATGTCAAAAATCTGATCCCTAACCCGGATCTTCGAGGTCGCCATGTGCTGGTAGTAGACGACAACGAAATGGCGCGTAACGTGCTGGAAGATATGTTGACCAGCATGTCATTTAAGGTTGACCAAGTGCCCGGAGGCAGCGAAGCACTAGCTGCAGTGGAGATGGCAGCAAAAGCAGGTAATCCTTATGAAATCGTTTTTCTCGATTGGCGTATGCCGGGCATGGATGGTATTGAAACGGCCAAGGCTATTCGCATGCTTCCACTGGACACGATTCCGCATCTCGTGATGGTGACTGCTTACGGCCGTGAGGAAGTGATGAAAGAGGCAGAGAATGCAGGACTAGAAGATGTGCTGATCAAACCAGTGAACTCTTCCCAGTTGTTCGACACTGCTATGCGGATGTTAGGAGGGCAAGTTGAGGAAGCGCGTATTAGGGAGCGTGACGTGTCAAGCATCATGGATGACTTGGCCGTAATTAATGGCGCCTCCATCTTGGTAGCAGAAGATAACGAACTTAACCAGGAAGTTGCGATGGGCCTGCTGGAGGATGCCGGTTTTGCAGTAGATATAGCGAACAACGGCGTGGAAGCCGTGGATATGGTGGGCAAGAAAGTCTACGACATCGTGCTGATGGATATGCAGATGCCACTAATGGACGGTGTGACTGCCACGTTGGAAATCAAAAAAGATGGACGATTCAAAGATCTTCCTATCGTCGCTATGACAGCGAATGCTATGCAGCAGGATAAGGAAAGGTGCATTGAGGCCGGTATGGTGGATCATGTCGCCAAACCGATCGACCCTGACGAATTGTTCCATGCTCTGCTCAAGTGGATTAAGCCCCACCACATCGCGACGGAAACTGGCGTATCAGTAAACTCACAAAAACAGGTAGTAGCGCCGAAACACGATGCTACTGTAGCGGCGACTTTGCCAGTGATTGATGGCCTCGACGTGGAACTCGGCATGCGCCGCGTGCTTAGCAAGGTGCCGCTTTATTTGAGCATGCTGCGTAAATATATTACCAACCAGGAAAATACCACCATTGAACTACGGACCGCGCTGGATGCGGAAGACCGTACTACGGCCGAGCGTATTGCACACTCCGCAAAAGGAGTTAGCGGTAATATCGGCGCATCTGGACTGCAGGCAATGGCCGCTGAGATAGAGGAAATGGTTAGAAATGGCGTCGCACGTGATGCCATTGAGGCTAAAATCGTGCCGTTTGCACAGGCGCAGTCCACAATGATCGCGGCCCTTAAAGCCGCAGTTCCTCCGGATCAAATCAGCACAACCACTCTGACAGCGTTTGATGCCTCTAAGGCAACGGAGGTCATGAGTCAGCTTTGCAGCCTGCTTGCTGAGGACGACAGCGAAGCCAGCGATGTGCTCGACGATAATCTCGACCTGCTGAACCATCTACTGGGTCAGGATAGGTTCTCGAGAGTGGATCAGGCCATCAAGCAGTTCGATTTCGAGAAAGCACTTGGTTTACTGAAAGACAGTGCGGCATTGCTCGATAGTCCTGCGGCCTGATGACTGACTGCACGTGTAAATTGATACTTATGATTGACTCTAGGGAACCATCATGCAATTAGGCTTACGTGGTAAGGCATTATTGTTTCTGTTTGCGACAGGGCTAGCCATGGGTGGAATCTCGCTAGCGGTAGTCACATCCTTGCAGCGAGATGTTACCCACGAGCTAACGAGTTATGCCGCTGAACGTTATGTGCAATATCACAAGGAAAGAACCTTGGGTGGTATTCAGGGGGATCTGGCTCTTGCCAAAAAGATGGCAGACACACCTGTCCTCCGTCGCTGGGTGAGAAAAGCCGATGCATCAAATGCTGTCGAGCCAGCATTCGAAGAGTTGCATAGCTGGGTGAACCAATTTTCTACGCACGCGGCATTCGTGGCATCAAAACCTGCATCTGCCTTCTACTTTGTCGACACTAAGTCGCTCGCCAATATTGATAAGTCGACGTTCAAGCCCACTTACCTGCTCAACGAGGGGGATAAGGACGATGTGTGGTTTTTCAACACGCTGAGTCATCAGGAACCCTACAACTTCAACGTGGATTACAGTGCTAAGTTGCACGTCACCAAACTGTGGATCAATGTTGTTATGAAGGATAGTGGGGGAGCAATCGGTGTTGTCGGGACCGGCATTGACATAACCCAATTCATTAACGAGTTTGTCAAAACTAGGGAACGGGGCATCAACGGTATGTTCATCAATGACGAGGGGGCGATTCAAGGACACGCCGACGCATCGCTGATTGCCTTGAACGCGCCGGTGTCTTCCGAACAGGAAAAATCTACTATCTGGAAACTGTTGCCCAACGAACAGGAGCGCCAAGCGCTACGCAAGGCCATGGCATCTCTGAAGCAAGGGCAGCGCGACTCAGTTGCGTTGACCTTGACGCTGGATAACCAGCCACGAGCCGCCGCTGTTGCCTATTTACCACCCCTGAAGTGGTACACCATCGCCACGTTGGACAGTTCCGCCGTGATTGGTTTAGAGCATTGGATTTCATTCATGGGCATATTTGCCATCGCACTACTGATTGGCGGTGTGGTCATATTTCTCGGTGGCAATCGAGAAGTCATCCTGCCATTGCAGAGAATTGCAGAAGCTACACGCCGGGTTGCGGCGCGAGATTATACAGTTCGTCTGCCGAAAGACCGTGACGATGAAATTGGTGAAGTTGCAGCTGCCTTTAATCAGATGACAGCCTCGCTCGCTGACTCGCAACACCAGATCGACGCCAATGCCGCACAGACAGCTAGTGCCTTGCAACGTGCTGAATCCTTCGAGGAATTGGCGCAAGTTCTGTTTACGCAAACTGCCTCACCCCTCCATCTAGGGCAAGGTGCGCTATATCGGCTGAGCGAAGACAAGACTAGGCTGATATTATGTGGCTCATATGCCCGCATGCGATCACAGCAGAAGACCGAGTTCCCACTTGGCGAAGGGCTTGCTGGGCAATGCGCATTGGATAGCACTCCGATTACTATCAACAATCCACCGGCTGACTACCTGAAAGTTGTCTCTGGTCTAGGAACAGCGTCACCCGTCAGTGTCATGCTGCTGCCGATTGTGAATAATGACTTTTTGCTTGGTGTTCTGGAGTTGGCACTTATGAAGCCCTTGGATGATGGGGGCACAAAGCTACTTGGAAACCTGGTACCCATGCTATGGCTAAATATGACCATCTTGGAGCGCAACTACCAGACAAAGAGATTGCTTAAAGAAACACAGGATCAAGCCAGTAGGATGGAGTCTCAGGGGGCACTCCTTGAGGAGCAATCTGTCGAGATGGAAGCTAAGCATGCAGAGCTCCTGCAGACTGAGGCTTGGTTTCGCAGTATCCTAGAGTCAACCCCGGATGGTCTGCTGGTCGTCGATGAGCATGGTGTCATTATTCTTTGCAACCCAAGAGTCGAAGATACTTTTGATTATGAGCATGGAGAGTTGATAGGTCAAAATATTGATACTCTGGTGCCAGAGAGATTTCGTGCAGAAATCTCTGCAAACAGGGCAGCGCTCATGTTAGAACAGGGTGTGCGGCAAATGGGTGCAGGTCTTGGTCTATATGGTGCTCGCAAGCGTGGTAGTGAGTTCCAGATTGAAGTGAACCTCAGCCGACTACCGGAATTGAGTGGTAGAGGGGTTTGTGCTTGCGCTTCGATACGGGATGTAACTGAACGCAGCCAAGCCGAAGCTAAACCGGCAAGCACTAAAAGAGCAACTAAGGGACAAAAGCTCAATGGATAAAGGCAATGAAATGGTGAAAGTTACCTTGAACACGGCCGTCACATTCTTAAGCTGTGGTGCATGTCTTCTAGGGTTCAACCGTGTTTATGCAGAGGCTTTCGCCGTTAGTCGTGAGGGTTGCATTGAAAAAGGTGCCTTTCATCCGAGTTATCTTTCAGAAGCTGACTGCATTAACTATCAATTGGAAGATGAGCACGTTATTGCAGAGACCATATCATTACAGCGTAAAATGCAGGTGCCGTATGACGATGGGGGGTGCACGACCCCCTTTACTATGTATCCTGGTTTCGTTCTGCTGATGGCAGTCTTGGCGGATTGGTTGGTACTTTTATTGAAATTTCAACGTATAAGGAAAAACAGTGACCATGAACAATCTATTGGATTTTACAGATAAAGCTACGATTCTTGTGGTAGATGACACACCAGACAACCTTACATTGATGAGTGGCTTACTTAAAGATACTTATAAAGTCAAAGTCTGCCACAGTGGTGAGCGCGCTCTAAAAATTGCACAGTCTGAGACACCACCAGACTTGATTCTGCTGGATATCATGATGCCTGAAATGGATGGGTATGAGGTGTGTAAGCGTTTGAAGCTTGATCCAAATACTCGTGATATTCCTGTTATTTTCTTGACAGCGAAAACAGAAATAGATGATGAGACACATGGGTTGGAGTTGGGAGCAGTCGACTATATTACAAAGCCAATTAGCCCACCAATCGTCATGGCGCGCGTTAAAACACACCTTGAAATGAAAGGTGTACAAGATTTTCTAAAAGATAAAAATAGCTATCTTGAGGCTGAGGTGATGAGGAGAACGGCAGAGGTGACTGCGATTCAGGATGTAACTATTCATGCAATGGCATCTTTAGCAGAAACTAGAGATAGTGACACTGGTAACCATATTCGACGTACACAGCATTATGTGAAATTGCTGGCTGAGAAGCTAAGATTTAATCCACGTTTCTCTCACTTTCTTAACGATGACAAAAACATAGAGTTGCTGTTCAAATCTGCTCCATTACATGATATTGGTAAAGTTGGGATTCCAGACCGCATTTTGCTTAAACCTGGTCGTTTTGAGCCTTTTGAATTTGAAATCATGAAAACGCATACCACGCTTGGACGCGATGCTATCCAACAGGCTGAAAATGAGCTTGGTATCGAAATGCCATTTCTGAAGTTAGCAAAAGAAATTGCCTATTATCATCAAGAAAAATGGGATGGTACGGGATATCCTGAAGGGTTGTCTGGGGATGATATACCAATTTCCGCTCGCCTTATGGCTGTGGCAGATGTGTATGATGCGTTGATTAGTCGACGTGTTTATAAGGCTGGCATGCCACACGAGAAAGCCGTTCAGATTATTAGTGAAGGTAAAGCAACGCATTTTGATCCGGATATGGTCGATGCATTTATTGAATTGCAAGATGAATTCAAACTGATTGCAGCTACCTACGCCGACTCTGACGAAGATATGGATAAGAAGGCAGAGTATATGAATATATCGGTAGCCGAAATAATTAATCTTTAAAATCTAATTTACCGAAAGTAACACTATGCCAATAACAAACAAGACAATTATCTTGGTGGTGGATGATTTTGAATCCATGCGGAAGGTGACTAGCAATCAACTTCAAGCAATAGGCGCAAATTCCAAGAATATTCTGCAGGCAAAAGATGGCGCAGAGGCTTTGCGAGTATTGAGAAATCATCCGGTTGATATTGTACTATCTGATTGGAATATGCCGGTCATGACTGGCCTTGATTTGCTAATTGCTGTGCGGGCTGATGCTAAGCTGAGCCACATGCCGTTAGTGATGGTTACGGCAGAGGCGGAACGGTCACGTGTTGAGCAAGCCATTGCTAATGGTGTAAGCGGACTTTTGGTGAAACCCTATTCGCCGGTAGCATTGGCTGACCGTGTTAATAAAGCTTTGTCTTGGCGACCAAGAAAGATTAACTCAGTTGAAGCTACAGTTGAACATGCTATAGAGCCAAGTGCTTCTTTTCAATCAAAAGAGGCTACACGTCCTACTATATTGGTTGTTGACGATACGCCAGATAACTTGCATCTTATGTCTCAATTGTTTAAAGATGAATACCGTGTGCGTATTGCTCACAATGGTGAGAAAGCACTTGAGATTTGCACATCGAACTCTCCTCCAGACTTGGTGTTGTTGGACATTATGATGCCTGATATTGATGGGTTTGAGGTGGCAAAACGTATGCGGGAGCACCCTAACTCAGAAACAATTCCGGTCATTTTTGTTACAGCCATGACAGATCAGGATGCTAGATTGAAAGGTTTGGAGTTGGGTGCTGTAGACTTTGTAACAAAACCAATTGACCCGACAGTGCTTATACCGCGTGTACGCAATTTTATTCGGTTTGTGAACCTACGTAAGCAGCTACAAGCTGATTATGATGACATGCTGGAAATGGCAAAATTGAAAGACGATGTGGATCACATCACACGCCATGATTTAAAAGGTCCGTTAGCTGGTGTTATTGGAATGGTTCAAGCGATGGCAGACGATGGGTCGACAAATCGTAAACAATTCGAACAGCTTAAACTTGTAGAAGAAACGGCGCTGCAAGTACTTAATATGATCAACCTCTCTTCGGAGCTTTTTAAAATTGAAACTGGCCGATTCAAACTTGATGCTCAGCCAGTGAAAATAGGTGATATTCTGCGTCGCATTGTTGAGGTTTCGCGTACCACATACAATGAAAAACACTTGACGGTATCGGTAGATACTGACGTCGCAGCAGTGGGTGACGAACCACTACAATCTATTGGTGATGCAATGCTTTGCTACTCATTGTTTCAGAACTTAATTAAAAACTCCTGTGAAGCAGCACCAGAAAAAACACGAGTTGTTGTCACACTGGTTGATGAGAACCCCATCTTAATTAAAATCCAAAATAAGGGCACAGTGCCCGGCGCAATTCGCGAACGTTTCTTTGAAAAGTATGTGACGCAAGGGAAGTCTGGGGGTACGGGCTTAGGAACTTACTCAGCTAGACTACTCGCAGAGGCTCAAAATGGGCAGATAGCATTAGATGTATCTGACGAGGAAAATACGACTACAATTACCGTCAGCTTGCCTAGACTGATGGAAGTGGATGCAAAAAAGACGACTTAATCATATGGTGTGAATAGCTCTAGCGGATAGATGACTGTCGGTTTTGAGGGGTGGGTTTAGCTGTCATTAAGTTAATTAAAGCGAACGTCTCGATTAGGCCGACTGCTGAAACTTGAAAACATAAATTATAGCGATGACCATCAATGTGTGGGAAGTCTAATAGAACTCGATGTTGAGTTCGTGGTTGAGGGTGTAAATGACTTTAATATCAGAGAGTAGTTGGTCTTTGTTCTCTGATATTAAAAGTCGAAAGATTCGGCGTTAACGACATAGCCGTTCTTTAAAGTTAGGAGTGTCCGAAGATTTTTTGTGCCGCTCTAAGTATGTCATTTCAGATGATACCTATGTCAGGTTTCATCTCCAGCCAAAGATTGAAATATTAAATTTTTATGACAGTGTCGTATTTAATTAATATATGTCTGATTTAACCGATAATCCCATTACGCTATTCATAATGAAGTTTTGATTAATCATGTGAATGATTCTACGCGCTATTAAACTGGTGTTGGTAAGAATCAATGTCAGGCAAATTTAAAGTGTTTATGCAAAGGGTATGTGATGGTTTCATTCTTTATGAACTTAAGTGTTAGGTCTCGGTTGGGGGTGAGTTATCTAATCATTATTGGTTTGTCAGTAGTGATTTCAATACTCTCTTACCAAGGTTTCACTAGGGTGCAGTCCACATGGTCTGATTTTGAATCTATCACATTGCAAAAGCGGGCCTATATCGAAGAGGCATCCAATGCGCTGGGTAACGGTGTACATTATTTTAAAAACTATGTACTTCGAGGTGGTGACTACTCTCAAAAGTTTACCCAAAATATGGAGGCTATTAATGAGTCCGTTCAAGAGTACAAA
>Ga0208632_100412_pt1 | contig 16364 bp, 14 predicted proteins | sample LakWasMet49_LOW8_2_FD_183885 | JGI IMG/M metagenome (GOLD analysis project Ga0208632, IMG submission 183885) | Freshwater sediment methanotrophic microbial communities from Lake Washington under simulated oxygen tension - Sediment Metagenome... | ecosystem: Environmental > Aquatic > Freshwater >...
ATGATCCAAGCAGGACAATTGCATTAATTTATGAACGACAATCAACTTCTCCGCTATAGCCGCCATATTTTATTACCGCAGATTGAATATGAAGGACAAGACAAACTAGTGAATAGCCATGCATTAATCGTGGGCGCTGGTGGTTTGGGCTCGCCCGTGGCCTTATATTTAGCAGCTGCGGGTGTTGGTACCCTCACTATTTGTGATTTTGATGTGGTAGATTTAACTAATTTACAGCGCCAAATTGTGCACACCACAAGCGCTGTGGGTGTGAACAAAGCCCTATCGGCACAAGCCACCTTATTGGCAATTAATCCAGAGATTATGGTGAATACCGTTTGTGAAAAGTCATCAGAGACTGACTTTGAAAAGCTAATTACACAGGCGGATGTGGTGATTGACTGTAGTGATAATTTTTCGACGCGTTATCTCTTGAATCGTCTTTGTGTGCAATTGAAAAAACCATTGGTGTCTGGGGCTGCGATTGGTTTTGAGGGGCAGATCACTGTGTATGACATGCGCTCAGTACTCAGCCCATGTTACCACTGCCTATTTCCTGATAACGGTGAAGATAGCGATTTACGTTGTGCCACGAATGGTGTGTTTGCACCACTGGTGGGGATGATCGGCACTTGCCAAGCGGCAGAGGCGCTGAAAATACTCATGGGTATCGGAGATAGCTTGCAAGGGCGCTTATTGTTGCTAGATGCACTCTCTATGGAATGGCGTACGATTAAGCTGAGTAAAGACCCTGCATGTACGGTCTGTGGTCATTAATGTTCCTCCCCTATTACAGGGGAGGAAATCGGTAAGGTTGATTGATTAAGCGTTAATTATTTCCCGCCAACAAGGCTTTTAACGGCACCCACTAAGTCACCAGGCATGACCACAATTTTGCTGTTTTCAGAAGATGAAATTTTCTGTAGCGCTGTGATGTAGCGGTCACCTAACAAGAACATCGCTGATGCGTTATTCTCTTGCACGGCTTCTGTAATGAACTTGATTGACTCTGCAGAGGCTTTTGCCGCGACCATCTGTGCTTCAGCATCTTTACGTGCGGCCTCTAAGCGTGCTTCAGCATTTAAAATAAGGGATTGTTTTGCGCCTTCTGCCTCGGTCACTACCGCAACTCTTTCGCGTTCTGCTGCTGCCTGACGCTCCATTGCATCTTGCATGTTAGGGGATGGTTTGATGTCTTGAATCTCTACAGACTTAACCGTTAAGCCCCAGTCTAGTGCTTCATCTGCAATGGCAAGTTTTAGCTCAGATTTAATGCGATCACGTGAGGTCAGGGCTTGGTTTAAATCCATGCCGCCAATGATGGAACGTAAGCTGGTTTGCACCATGTTGCGCATTGCTTCACGGAAATTCTCAATGCCGTATACAGCGCGGTCAATCTTCGTCACTTTAATAAATGCAACTGCATTAGCTAAAATCACAGCGTTATCGCGAGTGATGACTTCTTGTTCTGGCACATCCAGAATAATGTCTTTGGTAGTGACTTTATAGCTGACCTTGGTGAAAATCGGGTTGATGACATGTAGTCCTGGAGTTAATACGCCAGCAAACTTACCTAGTCGCTCAACCACCCACTCTTCACCTTGCGGCACAATACGAACACCTTTAATGATGGCAACAATGGCTAAAAAAATGAGTACTAAACTAAATTCTGTCATTTGAATATTCCTCTTAAGTGACGATTAAAAAGCGTTAACTGATTTTTGTAATGCGAAGTGCATTGCCTTCAACAGCGATGACCTTTGCCTGACTGTTAATTTCAATAACTTCATCGGAAACTGCCATCCACTCGCGGCTACCCATTAAGCCTTGAGTGAAGCGTATCAAGCCATTTTGTGTGGGACTTGTTGCTTCTACTACGGTGCCAACGCGTCCTATTTCTTCACCTTGTGATTGTCCAACAGGTGAGCTGGTGTCATTTCTTTTGTAATAACGACGCCATATTGCTAAGGATCCGAGTGAGAGTATGGCAAAAGCGATAAATTGAATTGCGTAAGGAGTGTCAGGAAAGAACCACGTTGCGATCGCCAAACAAATGGCTGCAATACCAAACCATAATACATACAACGTACCGATGGCCAGTATTTCGACTGCGATTAAAACAATACCTAATACCGCCCAAACCCATGTTGCTTCTATCATTTGATATCCTGCTAAAAAGAATTTATAAATTGATAATCGTAAACATCGGTGATTATTATTGCATGATATTTCAATATTTTTTAATATTAAATTATGTACAAAAGGTGTACCCTTTTGGGTGGTATATCACACATCCTTAATCTTGTAGGAAATACATCAATGGGCTCCGCACAAAAACTCAATATCCCTAGCGATCGGGAAGAAAGGTTGCACTACATTAGGCGTCTGTTTTCTGCGGCGAAAGGACCTGATCTTGAGTTGGCGTGGTCTGGAGGCAGGGCCAGTGGGGTCAGAAAGCTCAATGCAATTGATGCCATACAATATGGCCGCAATCGTAATTTTGTTAATGGTGCGGTGACACATTTATCACCGTATTTACGTCATGGCTGTTTGACGCTTAGTGAAGTGTTCGCTTTTGTGAAAAAACAGTCAGGCATTCAAGCTGAGAAGTTGCTGATGGAATTGGCTTGGCGTGACTTTTGGCGACAAGTCTGGTTTGCAGAAGGAAATGCAATCTTTAGTGAAATGGAGCCTCCTAAAGTAGATATTCAGTACCAGACACTGAGTGATGCCGTTAAACAAGCGAACACTGGCTTGCCATGTATGGATGGCTTTGTGAAAGAGTTACTTGATACTGGGTATCTGCATAACCATGCCCGCATGTGGTTTGCCAGTTATATTGTCCATCATCTAAAAATGGACTGGCGTGAAGCCGCTGATTGGTTTGAAGCACATTTGTTGGATGGTGATTTCGCCAGCAATCATTTGTCTTGGCAATGGATTGCTTCTACCTTTAGCTCTAAACCGTATTACTTCAACAAAGAAAACTTAGAGCGTTATACTGGCGGAAAGTACTGCGCCACATGTTCTGCAAAATGTCCGTTTGATGCTAGCTATGAGGCATTGAATGCACGCTTATTTTCGCCACCTATCGCCACGATTCCAAAACAATATACGATTAAATCATTGCCAATGAAAGCCGCCCATCGTTTTCAGGCGAATGCTATTTATGTCCATGATGAAATGTTATCTGCACATAATGCATTGATGGATAAGCCATACCCTAAGATATTTGTCTTTGATCCTGTGCTATGTGGGCACTGGTCGCTTAATCGTTTGCAGTTTGTTGCGGATTGCCTGCATGAGATGATGAGTGTTGAGGTGTGGATGGGTGACACGCATGAAGTGTTCATGCAAAAAGGGGTGGGGCAAGTGGTCACGCAAGATACACCCAACCTGACAGTCAAAGAGATTTTAGCGCCATTTGCACCAAGATGGCAGCCTATGGAAAAGTTAGTGAATGTGCGACTTAGTGAAAAGCGCTTAAAACGATTTTCTAGATACTGGGAAAAAGTCAGCCCGTTATTGATGCCTGATATTTAATATATAAACAGTCAGTGATACTATCTTTTATCATGTAGGCCATATGAATAACAATAAGGGGACGCGATGTTAACGTGGATGGTGGTGGCGGTAGTCGTGCTGTACTTTGTGATCACTTACAACAGCTTGGTCAGTGTTAAAAATAACGTTGAGAAAGCCTGGTCCAATATCAATGTATTGCTAAAGCAGCGGCACGATGAGTTGCCCAAGCTGATTGATACTTGTAAGCAGTATATGCAGCATGAGCAAGCAACGTTAGAAAAAGTCATTCAAGCACGTACCCAAGTCAATGAGGCACGTGATCATCATGATGTTGCCGCATTAGGGCAGGCTGAAAGTGCACTTCGCGTGGGCCTAGGTGGCCTTTTTGCAGTGGCAGAAAATTACCCAGAGCTTAAATCAAACCAAAACTTCCTTATGTTGCAAACCCGCATCACAGGGCTTGAAAATCAAATTGCAGATCGGCGCGAGTTTTATAACGATAGTGTTTATATTAACAATGTACGTGTTCAACAATTTCCCGATGTAATTGTGGCGAGACTATTTGGTTTTGTTAAAGAACAGCTGCTTAAGTTCTCTTCAGCCGAGTTAACCGATGTTGAGGTTGGTCAGCGCTTTAATACAAAGCTTTAGGTCGTGTGTGCAGTTTCGTAGTTACTATTTAAACCCGCTAGCCTTATGTGTTTGTATTGGGTTGGTGCTTGCGGGCGTGTATTTAGATTATCACGATCGGCAAGCCCATCAACTCCCATTTCTATTTGGATTAAGTGCCTTGGTGGCTATATTTGCTTGGGCATTTAACTATAAAAGACTGCTTGCGATATCTGAAGTGCCTATTTCAACGATTGCTTCGGCGGCCCAAGGCTATGTTGAGCTTTTCGGAAAATCTAAACATCTAAGCCCAACGCGCAGCCCGATACAAGGCGTACCTTGTGTTTGGTTTCGGCTATGGGTTTACGCACGTGATAGCAATTACATGTGGCGTTTAGAAGACTACCAAGTGAGCGAGCAAGTATTTGAGTTGCATGATGAGTCTGGCGTGTGCGTGGTTGACCCCAAAGGTGCTCATATTTATGCAGCCAGCCGCTATGTGATTACGCAAAATGGGCATCGATATATTGAGGATGTGTTATTTACGGATAAATCTATTTATGTATTGGGTGATTTAGATGGCAATACACAAGCCAATACGGAATCTGAAATCCATCAGGAAGTCGGCAAATTACTGACGCAATGGAAGCAATCTAAAACTAGGCTTTTACAGCGTTTTGATCTTAACCGAGATGGTGAAGTTGATATGCATGAATGGGTGCTGGCGCGCGAACAGGCTTATTCTGAAGTGAAACTTAAGGCTGGCGCGCGAACAGGCTTATTCTGAAGTGAAACTTAAGCAGGCGCAGTTGCTAAAGAACGAGCGACATCTGATTGCAAAACCAAAAAATAAACGCCTATTCGTGATCTCTGGCATCACGCCGCAGGCATTAAGGCTGCGTTACCGCTATTGGGCAATTGTGCACTTTTCAATATTTCTTGCGGCTATTTTGCTTTCTTTTCTCGCAAGCTATTTGGCGATATAACAGCAGGTTTGCCCTGTGATAAAATGCTAGGTTATGACAACTGACAACACCACACAAAAGATGCAAGAAAATAAAGAGTTAGCAAAATCATTCGACCCAAAAACCATTGAAAGCAAATGGTATGAATTCTGGGAGGGGCAAGGCTACTATGCCGCTGGTTTAGATACCGCTAAGCAAGATAACTTCTGTATTTTATTACCCCCGCCAAACGTGACAGGCACGCTCCATATGGGGCACGGCTTTAACCAGACGCTAATGGATGCGTTAACCCGTTATCACCGTATGCGCGGCGACAATACGCTATGGCAACCAGGCACAGATCACGCAGGTATCGCGACGCAAATTGTGGTTGAGCGTCAGTTAGATGCACAAGGCGTATCCCGCCATGACTTAGGGCGTGAAAAGTTTCTTGAAAAAGTCTGGGAATGGAAAGAGTACTCAGGCGGTACGATTACTAAACAAATGCGCCGTTTAGGCACATCCCCAGATTGGTCACGTGAGCGCTTCACCATGGATGAAGGCCTAAACCAAACGGTGACCAAAACCTTTGTGCGCTTGTATAACGAAGGCCTTATCTACCGTGGCAAACGCTTAGTGAACTGGGATGTGAAGTTAGGTACAGCTGTATCAGATCTAGAAGTGGTGCAGGAAGAGGAAGACGGCTTCATGTGGCACATTAACTATCCCTTAGAGGATGGTTCTGGCCATTTAACCGTGGCAACCACTCGTCCAGAAACCATGCTGGGTGACGTGGCGGTGATGGTGCATCCGGATGATGTGCGTTATAGGCACCTGATTGGTAAAACTGTACTGTTGCCGTTGTGCAAGCGTGAGATTCCAATTATTGCTGATGACTACGTTGATTTGGAGTTCGGTACCGGAGTGGTGAAAGTCACGCCTGCGCATGACTTCAACGATAATATGGTCGGTCAACGTCATGGCTTAGATAAAGTTGTTATTCTCAACTTACAAGGTTTTGTGCCAGCCATCGCTGAAGTTTGGGCAGCGGATGGCTCTAGTAAGCAGGCCATTGACATGCCAGCCAACCTGATTGGCTTGGAGCGTTTTGCCGCACGTAAACAGGTGGTGGCAGACTTAGAGGCGCAAGGTTACTTAGTTAAGGCTGAGAAACATAAGCTCAAAGTGCCGCGTGGTGACCGTACCAATGTGGTGATTGAGCCTATGCTGACCGACCAATGGTTTGTAGCAATGAGCAAACCTGCGGCTGATGGTAAATCAATTACCCAGAAAGCATTGGACGTTGTTGCCAGTGGTGAAATCAAGTTTTATCCAGAAAACTGGGTTAATACCTATAACCAATGGCTGAATAACATTCAAGACTGGTGTATTTCTCGTCAGTTATGGTGGGGGCATCAAATCCCGGCTTGGTATTCTGATGACGGCAAAGTATACGTTGCGCATGATGAAGCAGAAGCTAAGGCACAGGCCGCAAAAGATGGTTATGCTGGTCATTTGAAACGTGACGATGATGTGCTGGATACTTGGTACTCATCAGCCTTATGGCCGTTCTCAACGTTAGACTGGACCGGTGATGCAGAGAAAGATGCTGCCAATGTTGCCTTGCAACAGTATTTGCCATCTTCTGTGTTAGTCACAGGGTTCGATATTATTTTCTTCTGGGTCGCGCGTATGGTGATGATGACCACGCACATCACAGGCAAAATTCCGTTCAAGCATGTGTATGTACACGGCTTGATTCGTGATGCTGAAGGTCAGAAGATGAGTAAATCTAAAGGCAACGTGCTGGACCCTATCGACTTGATTGATGGGATTGGTCTGGATGAGCTGATTAAAAAACGCACGACAGGGTTGATGAACCCGAAAGATGCCGAAAAAATCGAGAAGCGTACACGTAAAGAGTTCAAAATCGAGAAGCGCACACGTAAAGAGTTCCCTGAAGGCATTAACGCCTATGGTACCGATGCGCTACGCTTCACGTTTGCCGCATTAGCCTCACCTGGCCGTGATATTAAGTTTGATTTGCAGCGCTGTGATGGCTACCGTAATTTCTGTAATAAATTGTGGAATGCAACGCGCTTTGTGTTGATGAACACCGAAGGCCAAGACAACGGATTTGGTCTTGGTAGTTGTGTGGAAGGCGGTCGCGTATTTTCACAGGCAGATCGCTGGATTGTGAGCATCTTGCAACGCACAGAAGCTGAAGTTGAGCGTGCGTTTGAAGATTATCGCTTTGACTTGGCAGCCAAAGCGATTTATGAATTTGTATGGGATGAATACTGTGATTGGTACTTAGAGTTAGCCAAGGTACAGATACAAAACGGCAATGAGGCGGAAAAAATCGGGACACGCCGTACTTTGTTACGTGTATTGGAAACCATCTTGCGCCTAGCTCACCCTATCATGCCATTTATCACAGAAGAAATTTGGCAAACGATCGCGCCGATGACAGAAAAGCATGGCGCAAGCATTATGCTAGAAGCTTATCCAAAAGCACAGCCAGACAAGCTTGATGAAGGCTCTGAAGCATGGGTTGCTTTGCTGAAACAAGCGGTAGATGCATGCAGAAGCTTACGTGGCGAAATGGGTATTTCACCAGCAGCGCGGGTGCCACTGATTGCCGCAGGTGATGCAGAAGTGTTAACTGCCTATGCACCATACTTAAAAGCACTGGCTAAGCTTGAGGAAGTAAGCATCGTAAGCGACCTACCAGAAGCTGATGCACCTGTGATGTTAGTCAATGACTTTAAATTAATGCTGAAAGTTGAGATTGATGTCGCAGCAGAAAAAGAGCGCTTAAGTAAAGAAATTACACGTTTAGAAAACGAAATCAACAAAGCAAACGCCAAGCTCAATAACGAAAGTTTTGTAGCAAGAGCGCCAGCCGCAGTGGTTGAGCAAGAGAAAGCACGAGTGGCTGACTTTAGTGCAACTTTGGATAAGTTGGCTAGTCAGTTGGCAAAGCTTAAGTAACTTTAAGCTTTAGGCAACAAGTTGTAAAAATAGCTAGCCGATTGGCTAGCTATTTTTTTTGATATTGCGCTGGTTACAACATGATAAGTAATTAAGATGACGTTAAAAAACTTTTAAACGAGTCGCTTACATCTCAGCAAGCATTCATTAGCTCACACGTTTTTTAATATAAAACGTAAATGCGGTTTCGTCTTCTTCTAATAATAAAAGCTCATGGCCTGTCTGTACGCAGAAAGCATTAAAGTCTTTCACTGAGCCTGGGTCGGTAGAGATGTAGAGATAATTTTTAATACTTGAGAGGCCGCCATATCGCTTAACCCCTTTTTGCAACGCAAAATCGGCAAAGGGCAGTTTAAACCTGTTGCATCGACTACTTTGTCAAAATCCATGATAGTTTTCCTGTGTTACTTTTATTTTGATTTGCATAATCTCGCTTATCTAGACGGTGTGTTGATTTGCACAAACGGATGACCTGCTCTAGCCCAAGCCAATACGCCGCCAGCTAAATTATATACATGCTTACAGCCTTTGCTAGCGGCAAAAGCAGCTGCGTGTGCAGAACGCACGCCACTGTGGCAGTAAAATACAATGTTATCTGCTTTGGCAAGCGACTCATACTGAACTGGAAGCATTGCGAGTGGAATATGTACTGCGTTTTGAATCACGCCGCGAGCCACTTCATCGTCGTTGCGGACGTCCACTAATAATAGAGATTGGGTGGTCAGCATGACAGATAAGTCATGGGCGTCGATTTCGTTGTATGTGCTCATTAAATAAACCTGAAGTAACTAATAAATAGGGCGAGATGTTATCAATTCAATTGAGATTGACGGTGATTCAATGATGTAATTTACATCATCAACCAGTGAGGCAATGTTTGATTGCCTGAATTAGCGCTTTCATATACATCTCTTGTTAATTTTGGCTGATGTTTGGTTTTTTTGCTAGTGTAATCTTGCGAATGGCTAAATATGCACGACACATGCAGTTTCAAACAACATCAATTTCTAATTCATTGACAGAGTGAGCGGCCATTAGTTTTAAGTAGCGCCAAACAGGCGCTATTTTTATTCATGTATGGAATAAACTAAGGTGTCAGAAAGAAAAGTCCCATTGTGCCCAAACTCTAGTTTCTGCATCTTTTTCTAGTTTAATTGGGTCTTCTATGCTGAGTCGACTTAATTGTAAGCTTAGTTTGTTGAAGTGCCCCTCTAAAAAGTAGTTAATCACTGCGCTTAGCTCAGTTTGCTTGTCATGGTCACGGTCAGTATCCATGTCTACAAAAGCATAGCGTCCAGCCAGTTCGATGTTTTCAGGGATAGCCGTGACTTGACGATGTGGGAAATAGCCTGCCTGAACAAAGCCGCCAAGTAATTTTGTTTCTTGATCGCTATTGAGGGTGTCTTTAATTCTTTTAGCATGCAGCTCATGCAAGAATGAAAAGCCGTTCCATTTGAAATGTATTTCTTCCATCATTTGGCTGATTTCGTATTGACCAGACTTCGCGCCACCTTTTTCGAACGTTTCTGATGGAGATCTATACCTTGCTGTGCCTGCAGCGTTCACATCTGTTAAGTTTCTACAGCTTCTGCTATCGGTTTCAAAAGCGGTACATTTGCTTCTGTTTGAATTGGCTGCTACAGAGATATTTAGTGCTGGTTGTTCATGAAACTCGATATCCGACTGGCTGAACTTCATTTCGCCACCTAATGCATTCCACTGTAATCTGCCAGAATACATCATATTGCCATCGTCATTATTTCTCTCGCCTACGCCTAAGCCTGTAAAGGCACCGGCATAGTAAGTCATGTCATACCAAGTACCTGAAAATAAATTACCTTTCACCTCAATGCCTTGTTGGCGATCAACCGTAAAAACGTCATTAACAATAGATCGATTCACAAACTGTTGGCTACCAGATGAGGTAACGCGTTCATTATTGTAAGAGACTTTGCCGCGCCCAACTCTCACTTGCGCCCATTTATATTTGTCTACCGTTAAGTTTAAATCTCTTAATACCGGTTGAGACCAGTCGTATTGGAGGTAATATTTTAACCAGGGTACGTATGCGTGCCCATTCAGCTTGGTACGGGCACGACGAATCATGAATGACTTTTCGTCTTTGTCTAAATCTGCCAGTGTGCGCGGGTCACCATCAAATGGCTCTGCAAAGCGCGCTTGCACTCTGTTTTGAATTGCGAGAGAGAACTTATCATCATCAGTTCTAAACTCAAAACCGTTTTTCCCGTAGCTTAGATTTGCAGGTGAATAGCCTTTTTTCACTTTTGGTTGAGTTTCTACCGTAGCAACATTATCGGTTAAATCTGTATTTGTTGAGTCTGTGTTTAAACTAGTGATTACTTCAGAGGGGTTCGCCTGTTTGTCTGCTTGAGCAGGTTGTTTTGATTTAAGCTCTGCTTCAATTTCTGCTTTTAGCGTTGCCTTTAATTTGTCGATTTCTTCTTTTTTCTCAAAAGATCCTAATTTGACGCGATTCTCACCCGGTGCAGCGTAAATCTGCTGAGTGTTACTGTCCACATACAAGTCTAGCGCGAATGCAGGATTGATCCATGAAGCACTCATCATAGATAGTGAGGCAATAGCTATTTTATTTATATTCATGAAATCACCATAAAATTGGTTGGTAAAGAACTTATCAATTGTTGATAGCTGTCTAAAAAGAGTTGCTTAGGCATTTAATTGTGCCGGCTTGATGTTGTTGTCTAAATTACTGCCCGTGCAATATCAATCTAAAGTTGCCATGCTACTTTGTGTTTCGTTAGATAGGCGCGCTAAATGTGACAATAATATGACAAAAATATGACAACTACAAATATAGAAACCTAATATAGGGAGCATTCGATTTGATGTTGAAACACCAACAGAAGTAGGTGGCTGATACGCGAGTTTAATATTGGAAAAAGATAATCAAGCATATAACAACCGCCAACATGATTAAACCAAGTGCTAGCAAGTTGGGCGATCCAGTTAATATTAACTGCAGTAATACTGATTGCTCAAAACTTCTACGATTAGCCGTTTGATATATCCGCCAGTGGCTTACATGCGCTATCCCCATCGCACCCACAAAGTTATCCACACAAATTGTGGATGTGGGGCTGATTAGCCTATTGCTTATCTTTGCATTTATTTGAGTCTATGGTGAGCCATCACTACCAAGAAAAAAGCCCACATACAGGTGGGCTTTTAAGTGCGGTTGTTTGCAATTCTGCAAAAAAGAGCAGAGTTAATTGATTTCTAGTTTCTTGAGTGACTTTGCATCATAGGGGTTACCAACAATGATTGGATAGTCCTTAAACTTGCTAGAGACGATACTTTTCGCATGATCAAAGCCTTTGTACGTTATCCCCATTAATTGAGACCACGTATAAATAAAATCTGCATTGCTATATTGTCTATCCAAAATCTCAGGGTTTCTCAGTAGGTCGTTAGTAAACCAATCTTTAGAGGACCAAGTGATAAACGGAACGGCATACATAGGCAATGTTGGTGAGTATTCGTTTCTACCTTGAAACTCATGATTGTTTGAATCATAGACGTCATCACCATGGTCAGAAAAGAATGTAAGCATGCTGTGCTGATTAGTTGATTTTAATCTTTGAATCAGATCATACACAATGCTGTCGTTATAACGTATTGCATTGTCATATTCATTAATCTTTTGGATTTTATCTTCAGACAAGCCAGCGTATAAGTTTTTGCTGTCTTTGAAATAATCAAATGACTTTGGGTAGCGATATTTGTAAGACATGTGCGAACCGATTAAATGCACAATAATCAACTTTTTCTCTGCAGTATCTTTTAACGTTTCACTAAACGGATCAAGTACTTTTTCATCAAAACTGTATGAGTTTTGAGAGCGCGCATTGTTGAGCCATATTTGCTTGTCTGTTTGTTTTGCAAAAGTGGTTAAGATGGTATTTCTTGCAGTGAGTGTCTGCTGATTACTAATCCAGAAAGTTTTGTAACCCGCTTGTTTCATCATGGCAATTAATGTGGGTTTTGTTTTGTATAAATCAGGTTGTGATTGATCTGCAAAGCTTAATATCTGCTCCAAGCTTTCTATCGTGTTCGGTCTTGAAGCGTAAACATTCTTAAACACAGAAAGCTCATCCTTGATTGTGCTAAGTTTTGGGTTGGTATCACGATGGTAGCCATATAGACCAAAATGCAAGCGAGTTGATGATTCTCCAATCACAATCACTACGGTCGTGGGCGAAGGTTTTTTAAGCTCAGAAAAGTTACTTAAAGGAGTTGACCGATTGAACGTCATTAAAAATGATTCAACTTCTTTTAATTCTCTTTGGTAGTTTGAATACCCCAAAATAAGCTGCCATGGTGGAGCTGACACTAAGTGCTTGTTTAAATTTTTGTAAGCAACACTAGTTTTTCCTGCGATAACAGCTTTTCTAATCGCATTAAAAATGATTCAACTTCTTTTAATTCTCTTTGGTAGTTTGAATACCCCAAAATAAGCTGCCATGGTGGAGCCGACACTAAGTGCTTGTTTAAATTTTTGTAAGCAACACTAGTTTTTCCTGCGATAACAGCTTTTCTAATCGGATGTGCAAAAAATAGCACCAGGATGATTAGTGCAAAAATGTAGCCTCTCTTACTAGACATATCCAAACGATCTGGAATCTTCTTCCATATCAATATTGGGATAATCGAGAAAACGATGAACTTGAATAATATTGAAAATGTAAAATAATTACTCAGATACTCTGATGATTCAGCATTGTTAGATTCAAAAATGATGAAAATTAAACTTTGTGAAAGCTCTTGCTTGTAAATTAAAAAATATCCAAAAGCAGGCAAGGCGAATAGCCAAATAGCCACCCCAAAAATAGCACTTACTTTTTTAGTGTGTCTAGGTAATAAAAATATTGGAATCAGCCAAAAGACAGTCGTTAAAGTCGTGTCTTTTAACCCTTCAAACGAAGTGATACCTGAGGTGGATAGTAGAAGTTGTGTTGTACTAGTGAGGTACCAAAAAAGTAGGTACGTCCAAGCAATATGAGGCCAAATTGAGGCTTTTTGGTTTGTTGTATTCAAAAGAGGTTAGCTTTCTAAGTGTGATTTAAGTGGTAGTCGAAAAAACATTCCTCACACTGATCGCAATTTACATACCACTTGTCGCTTAATGATTTAATGTTAATTAAATCAATTGGATATGATTTTATGCGTTTGATTTTTTCTATAAAATGACGGATAACCTGCAAGAACTGTAGGTGAAGCCATACAAAAATTGCAGGGATATGGATTTGTTGATTTAGCTGGTCAAGGCGTTGATGGATTTATGAGCACGACAGAAATCGTTGGGCGGCGATTGCTTTTATTTAAAATCAAATGCATCATGAGTGTGCTACAAGTCAAGCATATATAATGCTTTTAGTCTTGAATTCTCAATAATTATTTAAACATTTTAAAACATGATGCAGGCCCATGTACCGACACTTTTTCTAGTCATTATTACTGTTAGCTTCATGTTGTCCATCGCGCTTGCCTGCGCAGGGTATCGTAAAAAGCCAGAGCTGATGCTATGGTCGACAAGTTTTGCACTACATGGTTTGGCCTTTGTTTTTTATAGTTTGCGAGGTGAAGTAAGTGACTTGATCAGCATCGTGGGTGCGAATGTCTTTATTTCTTCAATCTTCGCTATTCTTGCTGAAGGATTATTCTATTTTTTAAGACGTCAGGCACCTAGGCTTTTAATCTGGAGCCCTGTTTTACTCATTGCAGTCAGCTTCTCTTTGCTACTTGATTATTTAGCGTTAAGAATCATCATAGGGTGCGCAGTTTTTGGATTTCAAGGCTTATTGTTACTTTATTTTGTTGCACAGCATAACCGCCTAATTGTAGGGCGTGGCAAATATATATTTGCAGCAAGCGCATTCATTGAGTCATGCATATTGGTTTCAAGAGCTTTGATTTTATCGCAAGGCTATACGATGCCTACTCTTACAGTGGCGGATCCATTAAACACAATCACTTATTTGTGTAGCATTGTTTGCTTAATTTTGCTGGTGATTAGCCTTTTCTTAATGACATGGGAGCGTGATGAGCATGCGCTCAGAGTGAGTGAGCACGAGTTGAAATCTGCAGTTGCGATGGCCGAACAACAGCATCGTGAACTTGAGGTGACATTAAGAACCGCTAACGATGGTATTTATTAAGAACCGCTAACGATGGTATTTATATCATTGACGAAAACGGATTGCTCATAGACGCTAATGATGCCTTTTTGCAAATGCATCAGTTTGATAAAAGTGTAATTAGTCAGTTGCATGTTCAGGACTGGGACACCCAGTTGGAGGATGTGTTGTTACACTCATATGCCCGTCGAGTTCGAGACAGCGCGCAAAAAATGATTTTTGAAACGGTTCATCGTTGTCGAGATGGTAGGCATTTGAATGTTGAGGTTAGTGCAAATGCTTTGACACGTAATGGCCAGCAGGTTGTTTATTGTGCGGCTAGAGATATTTCCGATAGAAAGCTACTGGAAACGCAGTTGCTTGCTCAAGCCCATTTCGATTATTTAACAGGCTTGAATAATCGAAGGTATTTTGTTGAGCTGTCTGAAGGTGAGTTGATGCGCGCGAAACGCTACCAAAAAAAGCTATCCTTGCTGATGCTGGATCTTGATGATTTTAAACATGTTAATGACACTTACGGGCACAAGGCTGGTGATACTGTACTGACACAAGTAGCCTTGATATGCCGTAATGTTTTGCGTGAAATTGACATCATAGGGCGACTGGGTGGGGAGGAGTTTGCAGTCGTCCTGCCAGAAACGGATGTTGATTATGCTATTGAGGTGGCAGAAAGGTTAAGAGAGGTAGTAGCGCAGACTAGAATCTCGATTTATTGAGGTGGCAGAACGGTTAAGAGAGGTAGTAGCGCAGACTAGAATCTCGATTAATGACAATACTAGCCTTCACATGACAGTATCAATCGGTATTACATCGTTGGCACCCTGGCATGATAATGTTGATGCATTATTATTATCAGCCGATAAAGCTTTGTATTTGGCAAAGGGTGCGGGTAAGAACCGAGTGGTCTGCGCTTAATTAAGCTATTTTAATACTCAAGTCTTTGAGACTATTAGAGCCGTTGCTCACTTAGAAAATCGCAACACTGTAAACTTGTTGACTGCGAAAGCTGCATATTAACCTCAATGATTAGCGACTCAAGTAAAGGACCTATGATGACAAACAAGGCAATCATTCTTCAAACTGGAGGTGGCTACGACAAAGTGACGCTAGGCACTCGAGATGCAGCGCCGCCAAAAGTGGGTGAAATTAGTGTGCGACTGCATGCCAACTCACTTAATTATCATGATTTTGCTGTGGTCAGTGGAATGTGGGGGCCGACTGAGCCCAGAATTCCAATGGCGGATGGTGCTGGTGTAGTCACTGCAATTGGAGAAGGGGTGACAGAGTTCTCTCTTGGTGACCATGTCGTGAGTACATTCTTTCCAACTTGGTTGGCGGGTGAGCCACTGGTTGAGGGGTTTGCCACAACCCCAGGAGACGGGGTGGACGGTTATGCGCGGGAAGCGGTGACCGCTTCTGTTAACGCGTTTACGCACGCACCTAAAGGTTGGAGCCATGTGGAGTCTTCTACCCTCACCACGGCGGGCTTGACTGCATGGCGTGCGTTAATGTCAGATGGTGCTCTTAAACCAGGTGACACTGTCTTGGTGCAAGGCACAGGAGGCGTATCAATCTTTGAGGCACAGGAGGCGTATCAATCTTTGCGTTGCAATTTGCAAAAATGGCTGGAGCTACCGTCATAGCAACATCATCTAGTGATGAGAAGCTAGAGAAATTAAAGCTACTTGGCGCTGACTATCACATCAATTACAAAAAGATCGCAAATTGGGGCGAGTTGGCCCGCGAAATGACTGGCGGGCGCGGGGTAGATCATGTGGTTGAAGTAGGCGGGCCAGCAACCATCAATCAATCAATGTTAGCAGCGCGCGTGGGTGGGCATATTTCCGTGATTGGTATTCTAACGGGCATAGGCGGTGAAATTTCTATTGTGACTGCCCTGATTAAGCAGCTCCGTTTGCAAGGCTTAATTGTAGGTAACCGCACTCAGCAGCAAGCGATGGTAAGAGCCATTAATGCAACTAAGATGCGCCCAGTGATAGATAAGGTGTTCCCACTTGAGCGTATTGTTGATGCTTTCAGGTACCAGGAGACGAACAAGCACTTTGGAAAAATATGCTTAGAAATGTAGAATATCCAAGGTCCTGTGGTTTGATGT
>Ga0208632_100419_pt1 | contig 16274 bp, 10 predicted proteins | sample LakWasMet49_LOW8_2_FD_183885 | JGI IMG/M metagenome (GOLD analysis project Ga0208632, IMG submission 183885) | Freshwater sediment methanotrophic microbial communities from Lake Washington under simulated oxygen tension - Sediment Metagenome... | ecosystem: Environmental > Aquatic > Freshwater >...
CGGCGCAAGCCAGCGCCGCTTCCAGAGTTGTATCCGGACAGATCACCATGAACTCGTCGCCGCCGGTGCGGGCGAGCACGTCCTGGGCGCGCATCTCCTCCTTGAGGGCGCTCGCGACGAGCCGCAGCACGGTGTCGCCGGCCTCGTGGCCGTGGATGTCGTTGACCATCTTGAAGTCGTCGATTTCGATCGCCATGCAGGCCAGGGGACGCAGGCTGCGCGTCGCCATCGCCCATTCCTGCTGGATGCGGTCCATGGCCGCGCGGTGATTCGGGCAGCCGGTCAGCATGTCGGTCATGCCCACTGCCTGCAACTTCTGGTTGGTTGCCGACAGTTCGGCCGACACGCGCCGCGTCTCTTCCTGCTCGCGGGCGAGATCCTCGTGCAGCCGGACGACGCGCTGACCGGCGCGAAGGCGCGCCGCCAGCACTCGCGGCTTGATCGGCATGACCAGGAAATCGTCCACGCCGGCTTCGAAGGCCTGGACCAGTTTCTCGTCGTCGTCGGCCCCGCTCAGGAGATTGGTTCCCGTCAGCAGCAGGATGTAAATGCCGCGCCCGACCTTGAACTGGCGCAGGCTGTCGGTCAGCTCGATGCCGTCCATGCCGCCGGACTGCAAGTCGACGAGCATGATCTGCGGCTGCAACTCGAGGGCCATGGCGAGGCCCTGCCTGCCATCGCCCGCCTCTGACACCGAATGCCCGGCCGCAGTCAGCGCTTCGCAAAGCTGCTTGCGTACCCGCTCCTGATCTCCGACCACCAGAATGCGCATGCCCTGGCCGCTGCCGGCGGCAGGGGCGGCCGTCGGCTTGTCGGCTTTCTTCGGCGGCGCCGGCGGTTCGGCAGAGGCGGCCCCGACATGCGGCGCAGGCCGGGCGTCGACCTTAGGGGCAGGAGCGGCCCCGGCTGGCGGCACGCGGGCAGCGACGGGCTCTGCGGCCCGCACAAACGCGACGAGCGGCGTCGGATCGGGTTTCACCGTCTCGGCACGCACGGCCTCGACGCGCGGCATGCGAGGCGGTTCGATCTCTTCGACGGGAACGTTCTCGAAATGCGGCATGGGCCCGACGTCGATCTCCAGCGCCGGGCCCCATTCACGCCATTCGTGGGCAATGCGGTCGCAGACCGCGATCAGCGCGGGCGCCTCGAAACCGAGGCGGGAGCCCAAATGAAACAGCCTAGGCATCAACCTGCGCCACTCGGCCTGGGGCGCGACGCAAACATCGGCGATGCGGTCGGCAAGGGCGAGCAGATGTCGCATGACAAACGGGTCGGAGCCTTTCTCCACGGACTGCTCCTCGCAGCCCTCGAAGAACCTGGCCGACTCGATGCAATCCTCGGGCAGGCCGCAGTCGAGCAGCATCGAGGCCGTCACCGCCTCATGGCTTATGCCGAAGGCCTGCTGCTCGAGATCGCTCAGGCGGTGCGACGGCTCCTGCAGGCGGCGTTCCAGGATCTCCGCATACTGGCCGGGAAACAGCTCGGCCAGCGCCAGTTCGCCGACGCGGGCCAGCAGGCCGACGCTGAACGCTTCCTCCGACTCGCTGCGGTGGATTGCTGCGGTCAGCAGCGGCAAGCCGACGGCACGGGCCAGCGCATGCGACCAGAAGCGCGGGTAGTCGAAGCTGCCGCATTCGCCGCCGCGATGAATCGACAGCAGCGAGAATCCCAGGGCCAGCGCCCTCACGGCCGGCACGCCCAGCACACTGACCGCGTCGCGCAGCGAAACGATCGGCGGCTTATCGGTGCCGTTCGCCCCGTTGGCAACCTTGAGCAGCCTGACCGAAAAGATCGGATCCGCCTTCAGCGCATGTGCCAGCACGCCCAAAGAAGTGGATTCCCGCTGGGTCAGGCGGATCAGCGCCAGCGCCGGCCCCTTGGCAACCGGAAAATCCTCCATCGCCCTGATTTCCTGGAGGCGATCAAGGGGGGCGGAACCAAACGTCAAGTCGAGTTTCTCGCTGGTCATCCCGCGACTTATATCATCAATATGTGGCCGCGGGCAATGATGGCAACGCGTTTTGGCACGCTAAAATAACGCATGGATCCGGCGATGAATTTTTGCAGCGTCTGCGGCGCGCCCCTCATGTTGAAGATCCCTGCGGGTGATTCGTTGCCGCGCCATGTCTGCGATGCCTGCGGTGCGATTCACTACCGCAATCCGCGGCTGGTGGTCGGCGCCCTGCCGGAATGGGAAGATCGCATCCTCCTCTGCCGGCGCGCCATCGAGCCGCGTCACGGCAAGTGGACCCTGCCGGCGGGCTTCATGGAGAACGGCGAAAGCGTCGCCGACGCCGCCTTGCGCGAGACGCTGGAAGAAGCTTGCGCACGCATCGAACTGGGCGAGATGTACACGATGATCAGCGTGCCGCAGATTCACCAGGTGCATGTGATCTACCGCTCGCGGCTGCTGGATCTCGACTTCGCCCCCGGCGTCGAAACCCTCGAACTGCGGCTGTTTCGCGAGGACGAGATTCCCTGGGACGAGATCGCCTTCCGCACCATTGCCGTCACGCTGCGACACTACTTTGCCGATCGCCGTGCGGGCGAGTACCGCTTTCGCACCGAAAGCCTGACCGTGCCGCCAAGGCCGGCTACTCGTCATCCAGATTGAAGAACACCGGCAGCACCACCGCGAATGCCTTGCCGCGCAGAGTATCGGGCAGGCGTGCGCGCAGGGCACCGGCATCGATCATCGCCAGCGCGGCACGATCCAGCGGTTCATGACCGCTGGAGCGGACGACCGTGGCGGCGCGCGGCCGGCCGTCGCTGCCGACTTCGACGCGGATCTCGGCGCTCCCCTCCCAGCCCGAGGCCATTGCCTGTGCCGGGTAGCGCTTGAAGCGCCGCGCCTGCGTGGCCACAGCGATCCTGTAGACACGCAGGCTATCCACCGCCTCTCCGATGGCGTTGGTTTCCGTCAGGAGGACGCCGCTGGTCGATCCGGCGGGCCCGGCCGGGGCCGAGCTGGGGGGAGCCCCGGCGGGAGCGGGCGCGGAGCCGGTTGCGGGCTTCGCGACGGATTCGGCCGGCACCGCGGGCGTTGGCGGAACCGAAGGCGGCCGGGCCTGCTCTAATGTACTTGGTGCTGGTTTTGGGACCTTGGGTACGCTGGGCAGGGGAGCAGGCGGCGGAGTCGGTGCAGGAGTCGGCATTGGCGCGACGGCGGACGGCGACGGCTTGGCCGGGGCGGGCTGCGTGGGCTGCGGCGAGCGCAGCGTCGCATGAAGCACGGAAGGCGTATCCTTCGTCAGGACACGCGGGGGACCGGACCAGAAGAGGACCAGGACGTGAACCAGCAGCGAAGCGACAAGTGCGTGACGCAGCCGTCGATACGCCAATTCCCTCGCGTCCAAGCTATGAAAAGTCATTCCGCTCTGCTAAATTCTCGCCAATACAGGATTCTATAGAGATGAGTAGCCATCCGCTGATCCTTACCCTCGACCAGCACGGGGTTCCCCACCGCTGGGTGAGCTGGCAGCATGCCTGCATCTACGTCGCGCGCGACCTCGTCGCATGGGATGCGGGCGATACTCATTTCGTCTTCTACGGCGGGACCAACCGCATTACCGGCGAACGCTCCGAACTCGCTACCAGCAGCATCATCGCGATCCGCGGCAAGGCTCTTTCGGGCAAGTCGCTGCACCCGACCCCGCCTCTGTCCAACCGCGAACTGTTCCACCGCGACCGGCACATCTGCGCCTATTGCGCGCGTGAGTTTCCCTCGCAACGGCTGACCCGCGACCATGTGCTGCCGGTTTCGCAGGGCGGGCGCGACAGCTGGATGAACGTGGTCACCGCCTGCCGCCACTGCAACCAGACCAAGAGCGGGCGCACCCCGGAACAGGCGCACATGCAACTCGTCTATGCACCCTACGTGCCGAACAAGGCGGAATACCTGATCCTTTGCAACCGGAACATTCTCGCCGACCAGATGGACTTCCTGGCCCGCCACGTTCCGTCACAAAGCCGCGTCCGCGCGGCCTGAGTCTCCCGACATGGCAACAGCTACCGTAGCGGCAAAGCCGCTGACTTCCTATCGCAAGTACTGGGCGCAGCGCTTCGGTCCGGCGCCCTTCCTGCCTATGTCGCGCGCCGAAATGGACGCGCTGGGCTGGGACGAATGCGACATCATCCTCGTCACCGGCGACGCCTACATCGACCATCCCAGCTTCGGCATGGCGCTGGTCGGCCGCCTGCTCGAGGCACAGGGCTTCCGCGTCGGCATGATCAGCCAGCCGGACTGGCACTCGTCCGATGACTTCAAGCGCCTGGGCAAGCCGAAGCTGTTCTTCGGCATCACCGCCGGCAACATGGATTCGATGGTCAACCGCTACACCTCGGACCGCAAGATCCGCTCCGACGACGCCTATACGCCGGACGCCGCACCCGACCGCCGCCCCGACCGCGCCGTGATCGTGTATTCGCAGCGCGCCCGCGAAGCGTTCCCCGACGTGCCGCTGGTGATCGGCGGCATCGAGGCGAGCCTGCGCCGCATCGCGCACTACGACTACTGGTCGGACAAGGTGCGGCGCTCGATCCTGCCGCACTCGAAAGCCGACCTGCTACTGTTCGGCAATGCGGAGCGGGCGCTGGTGGACCTCGCCCACCGCCTGGCCCATGGCGAGAAGATCGGCGACATCCGCGACCTGCGCGGCACCGCCTTCATGGTGCCGCACGGCTGGCTGCCCGGACCGGAGTGGGCCGAGGCGGATTCGACCACCGTGGATACGCCGGGAGCGGTGCACGCCCATCCCGATCCCTATGCCATGGAAGCCGACAAGCAGGCATCGGCAAAAGTCGGCGCTGGCGAGACGGCGATCGTGCGCATCGTCAGCAAGGCCGAGCGGCTGGCGAAGACGAAGCAGGCACGCGCTCACACGTCGATCCGCCTGCCGTCCTACGAGCAGGTCCGCGACGATCCGGTGCTCTACGCCCACGCCTCGCGCACCTTCCACCTCGAATCGAATCCCGGCAATGCGCGCGCGCTGGTCCAGGCCCACGGCGAGGACACCAGCCGGCGCGACCTGTGGCTCAATCCGCCGCCGATTCCGCTGACCACCGAGGAGATGGACCACGTCTTCGGCCTGCCTTACGCCCGCGCGCCGCATCCCGCCTACGGCGACGCCAGGATTCCGGCCTGGGAGATGATCCGCTTCTCGATCAACATCATGCGCGGCTGCTTCGGCGGCTGCACCTTCTGCTCGATCACCGAGCATGAAGGGCGCATCATCCAGAGCCGCTCGGAGGCCTCGATCCTGCAGGAGATCGAGGACATCCGCGACAAGACGCCCGGCTTCACCGGCGTCATTTCCGACCTCGGCGGGCCGACCGCGAACATGTACCGCATGGCCTGCAAGGACCCGAAAATCGAGTCCTCCTGCCGCAGGCTGTCCTGCGTCTATCCGGGCATCTGCGAGAACCTCAACACCGACCACGCGCCGCTGATCTCGGTCTACCGCAAGGCGCGCGCCCTGCCCGGCATCAAGAAGATCCTGATCAGCTCCGGCCTGCGCTACGACCTCGCGGTGCGTTCGCCCGAGTATGTGAAGGAACTGGTCACGCACCACGTCGGCGGCTACCTCAAGATCGCGCCGGAGCATACCCAGGAAGGCCCGCTGTCGAAAATGATGAAGCCGGGCATCGGCGCCTACGAACGCTTCAAGCAGATGTTCGACAAGTTCTCGAAGGAAGCCGGGAAGGAGCAGTACCTGATTCCCTACTTCATCGCTGCCCACCCCGGCACCACCGATGAGGACATGCTGGAGCTCGCGCTGTGGCTGAAGCGAAACGGCTTCCGCCTCGATCAGGTGCAAACCTTCCTGCCGACGCCGCTGGCCATCGCCACCGCGATGTGGCACACGGAGAAGAATCCGCTGCGCAAGGTCACGGCGGATTCCGAAGGCGTTGCCGTGGTGCGCGGCGGACGCCAGCGCAAGCTGCACAAGGCCTTCCTGCGCTATCACGATGCGGAAAACTGGCCCCTGCTGCGCGAGGCGCTCAGAGCCATGGGCCGTGCCGACCTGATCGGGCCGGGCAAGAAGCATCTGATTCCGGCCTGGCAGCCGGCCGGTACGGGGACGTCGTCATTGCCGCGCCGCCAGACGGCCCACGCCGACAGGCGCCCGCAGAAGTCGGCGCCGGCACCACGGCGAACCACGCCTGCCGCTCCGGCCAAACCCGGCAAAGGCGCGCCGGTGCGCCGTCATCCGGACGTGCCACGGCATCCGCTGTCGCGCCGCAAGGGCGGCTGAGAGCAAAATAATCAGGGGTTTGGAGCAGGTAGAATCGGGTGGCGGAGAGGGTGGGATTCGAACCCACGGATGCCTTGCGACATCGCCTGATTTCGAGTCAGGTACATTCGACCACTCTGCCACCTCTCCGCGAGGCGCGGATTATACCCGCGAAGCGGCGATCGGTCACAGCATCTCCGGAGGTAAAGCGTTGCCGAAACTGCTTCGCCTGATCTGCTGCCTTGCGTTGGTCGGCCTCGCCGCCTGCACCCGCATCGAGCCGCCGGAAACGGATGGCCGGCTGGTGGTCGCGGTCCGCGAAACGCCGGCCTTCTTTCAGCAGCGGGAAGGCGCCACCGCGAGCGGTTTCGAGCATGACCTCGTCACCGCCTTTGCCGACAGCCTCGGTCTCAAGGTGAAGTTCATCAAGGCCGTCGACGCCTATGAGCTGAACGACCTGGCGCTTGCCGGTCGGGTGCATATCGCCGCGTCGATGCCCCTGGGCAACGGCTCACTGCAGTTCTCGACGCCGATCCGCACGGTGACCCAATGGGTCATCGGCCACGACGACGTGCTGGGGCCGCAGCGGCTCACCGACCTGGCGGGACGCACCGTCGAGGTGATGGCGGGTTCGCCGCTGGCGGACACCTTGCGCGGACTGGACGAAAAGTCGCGCCCGCAGGTGGTCGAGGTTCCCGGAGTCGATGAGATGGAACTGCTGGCGCGCGTTGCGGAGCACAAGGCGGAACTGGTCGCCGTGCATGAAATCCATCTCGACCTGGGCGTGAACTTCTACCCGGAGCTGATCCCCCTGCTGCAATTGCCGGGCAAGCTGGAGATCGGCTGGGCCTTCGGCGGCGAAGGTGCTGCCGCGCTGCGCGCCAGAGCCGACGCCTTCATCGCCGCTGCGCGCGCCGATGGCACCCTGGCGCGCATCCATGACCGCTACTTCGGCCACATCAAGCGCATCAATGCGGCCGGCATCGCGCAGTTCCTCGACGATACGAAGATAAAGCTGCCGAACTGGCGCCGGCACTTTCAATCCGCGCAGGACCTGACCGGCATCGACTGGCGCCTGCTCGCGGCGCTCGCCTATCAGGAATCGCATTGGGATCCGCTGGCCACCTCGCCCACCGGCGTGCGCGGCATGATGATGCTGACGGAGGACACGGCCGACCATCTGCGCGTCACGAACCGCCTTGATGCGCAAGAAAGCATCCGCGCCGGCGCCCGCTATCTGGCCGAACTGGTGGAACAGGTACCCGCCAGCGCGAAGCATCCGGACCGTCTGTGGCTGGCCTTGTCGGCCTACAACCTCGGCATGGGCCACTTTCGCGGCGCGCGCGCGATTGCCAAGCGCATGAAACGCGACCCGGACATCTGGTACGACATGAAGCAGGTGCTGCCGCAGCTGGCGCGGCCGGAGATCTACGCGCGGCTGAAGAGCGGCGCCGCGCGCGGCGGCGAAGCGGTGATCATGGTGGAGAACATTCGCAGCTACTACGACATCCTGAGCCGCTTCGAGCCGGCCTACGCCTCGCCCTACCCGGCGCAGTCGGCACTCAGCCAGCGCTAGGCAGCGCTGATCTTGTCCATGCCGCCCATGTAGCCGCGCAGCGCGGCGGGCACCGTGATGCTGCCGTCCGCGTTCTGGTAGTTCTCCAGCACCGCGACCAGCGTGCGGCCGACGGCGAGGCCGGAGCCGTTCAGCGTATGCAGCAGTTCGGGCTTGTTCTTTTCGTTCCTGAAGCGGGCCTGCATGCGGCGCGCCTGGAAGGCTTCGAAATTGGAGCAGGAGGAAATCTCGCGATAGGTGTTCTGCGCCGGCAGCCAGACTTCGAGGTCGTAGGTTTTGGCCGCGGAAAAGCCCATGTCGCCGGTACACAAGGCCACCTTGCGGTAGGGCAGGTCGAGCTTCTTGAGCACGGCCTCGGCGTGACCGGTGAGTTGTTCCAGCGCGTCCCACGATTTCTCGGGACGCACCATCTGCACCAGTTCCACCTTGTCGAACTGGTGCTGGCGGATCATGCCGCGCGTGTCCTTGCCGTAGCTGCCCGCTTCCGAGCGGAAGCAGGGCGTGTGGGCGACGAACTTGAGCGGCAATGTCTCCGCCGCAAGGATTTCGCCGCGCACGATATTCGTTACCGGAACTTCGGCAGTCGGAATCAGGTAGAGCTTGCTGCCGTCGCTGCGCGGCACCATGAACAGGTCTTCCTCGAACTTCGGCAGCTGGCCGGTGCCGAACATGCTTTCGGGATTGACCAGGTAGGGCGTGTACACCTCGGTGTAGCCATGTTCCGTGGTGTGCAGATCGAGCATGAACTGGGCGAGTGCGCGGTGCAGGCGCGCGATCTGGCCCTTCATCACCGTAAAGCGGCTGCCGGAAATCTTCACCCCGACCTCGAAGTCCAGGCCGCCCAGCGCGGTGCCGAGATCGACGTGATCGCGCGGCGCGACGATCGCGCGCGGCGTGCCCCAGCGCAGGATCTCGACGTTGCCGGTTTCGTCGTTGCCGATCGGAACGCTTTCGTGCGGCAGGTTGGGAATCAGTTCGAGAAAGGTGTCGAAGCGCGGCATCAGTTCCGCCAGAGCCGTTTCGCCGGCCTTCAGATCGTCGCCCAGGCCTGCGACTTCGGCCATCACGGCGGAGGCATCCTCGCCCTTGCCCTTCAGCATGCCGATCTGCTTCGACAGCGCATTGCGCTTTGCCTGCAGGTCCTGCGTGTGCACCTGCAGGCGCTTGCGCTCGGCTTCGAGCGCTTCGAAGGCCGACGTGTCGAGCTTCACGCCGCGCAAGGCCAGGCGTTCGGCGACGAGGGGTAGGTTGCTGCGGAGAAGTTGAATGTCCAGCATGCTGTTTCCTATCGGGTCTTTGCGGCTTTGGCATCCAGCTCGCGCAGATGGGCAAGTTTTTCGGCGATCTTCTGTTCCAGCCCGCGCGCCACGGGTTGATACCAATGCACGGCGGGCATGCCTTCGGGCAGGTAGGTTTCCCCCGCGGCGTAGCCTTCGGCTTCGTCGTGGGCGTAGCGGTAATCGGCGCCGAAGCCGAGATCCTTCATCAGCTTGGTCGGCGCGTTGCGCAGGTGTTCCGGCACGCCGCGGCTCTTGTCCTTCGCCACGAACGCGCGGGCCGCATTATAGGCGAGGTAGGCCGCGTTCGACTTCGGCGCCACGGCCATGTAGAGCACCGCATTGGCCAGCGCCAGTTCGCCTTCCGGGCTGCCGAGGCGCTCGTAGGTGGCGCAGGCGTTGAGCGCGATCTCCCATGCGCGCGGATCGGCCAGGCCGACATCCTCGATGGCCATGCGCACGATGCGCCGCCCCATGTAGAGCGGATCGGCGCCGCCGTCGAGCATGCGCACCAGCCAGTACAGCGCGGCATCGGGGTCGGAGCCGCGCACCGATTTGTGCAGGGCCGAGATCTGGTCGTAGAAGGCGTCGCCGCCCTTGTCGAAGCGCCGCAGGTCGGCGGCCAGCGTCTGCTCCAGAAAGTCGGCGCTGACGAGACGGTGACCGGCGGTGGCCGTCGCCGTGCGTACCTGCTCGAGCACGTTGAGCAGGCGCCGCGCATCGCCGTCGGCATAACCGATCAGGCGGTCGCGCGCTTCCGGCGAGAACTCCAGATCCGCCATGGCCCTTGACTGCGCGCGGTCGAACAGTTCACCGAGTTCGGCCTCGTCGAGACTTTTCAGCACATAGACCGAGGCGCGCGACAGCAGCGCGGAATTCACTTCGAACGACGGGTTCTCGGTGGTGGCGCCGATGAAGGTCACCGTGCCCTTTTCGACGTAAGGCAGGAAGGCATCCTGCTGCGCCTTGTTGAAGCGATGCACTTCATCGACGAACAGTATCGTGCGGCGACCCTGTTGCGCCATGACTTCGGCCTGCTGCATCGCCTCGCGGATATCCTTGACGCCGGAAAAGACCGCCGACAGCGCGATGAATTCGGCATCGAAGCTGTCCGCCATCAGGCGCGCCAGCGTGGTCTTGCCGACGCCCGGCGGGCCCCAGAGGATCATCGAGTGCGGCGTGCCCGAAGAAAACGCCAGGCGCAGCGGCTTGCCCTCGCCCAGCAGGTGACGCTGGCCGATCACCTCGTCGAACGTGCGCGGTCGCATCTGCTCCGCCAGCGGAGCATGCGGGTTGATCGTCTCGAACAGGTCAGTCGCCGACAACATCGGCCCCGGCCGGCGCGACGAAACGAAACAGCGAAGCCGGCAGCGCGGGGTTGGCCTCGAACTGGGTGAAGCGCAGCATCGTCACCTGACCGAAGCTGTCGTGGATTTCCATGCTCACCGGGCGGTTGGCGGCGAAGCCGATCTTCATGCTCTCGAAGCTGGCGTCGCCCCCCTTGGGTTTGGCCTCGACGAACTCGAGGCCGTCCGCCGCCCCACCGTCCTTGAGTTCGAAGTGCTTGTCCAGATCCTGCCCCGCCAGAAGGGCTGCCGGACTGGCACCGAAGGCCGAGCCGAGCTTCTTCACCGCGACCTGATTGAGTTCGGGGTCGTAGCTCCACAGCTTGTTGCCGTCGCTTACCAGCAACTGTTTGTAGGGCTTTTCGTAGGACCAGCGAAATTTGCCCGGGCGCTGCAGGGCGAAAATGCCCGCCGACTGCTGCGGCTTGCGCCCCGACTTGGAAATCGCCGTTTGCGCGAAGACGCCGCGGGCGCTGCGGTTGGTTTCGAGGAAGGTCTTGAGCTGGTCGAGGCCCGCGGCCGACGCCGGCACGGCAGGGACCGCCAGGATGCAGAAAAGGCAGAGTAGTCGCTTCATGGGGCAATTATCCCCGACTCCACCCTTGCGCGGCGGGGTTTATTCCGCGGTCTATTCCGACCGGTGCGGGCCGATCACCTCGCGCCCGCCCGCGCCGTTCATGGGCGAGACCAGCCCGGCCTTTTCCATCGCTTCGATCAGGCGCGCGGCGCGGTTGTAGCCGATGCGCAGATTGCGCTGCACCAGCGAGATCGAGGGCCGCCGCGTCTTCAGCACCACTTCGACGGCCTGGTCGTACATCGGATCGCTTTCGGCATCGCCCGCCGTGTCGCCGGCGCCGACTTCTGCATCGTCGCTGGCCGGACCATCGAGCAGGCCCTCGACATAGTCGGGCGGCCCGACCTTCTTCAGATGATCGACGACGTGGTGCACTTCCTCGTCGGCGACGAAGGCGCCATGCACGCGTATCGGCAGGCCGGTGCCCGGCGCGAGGAAGAGCATGTCGCCCTGGCCGAGCAGCGCTTCGGCGCCCATCTGGTCGAGGATGGTGCGCGAATCGATCTTGCTTGATACCTGGAAGGCGATGCGCGTCGGGATGTTGGCCTTGATCAGGCCGGTGATCACATCGACGCTGGGCCGCTGCGTGGCGAGGATCAGGTGGATGCCCGAGGCCCGCGCCTTCTGCGCCAGGCGCGCGATCAGCTCCTCGATCTTCTTGCCCACCACCATCATCAGGTCGGCCAGTTCGTCGATCACCACGACGATGTAGGGCATGGTTTCCAGCGGCTCGGGGCCGATTTCGGTGTTGGCCGTCAGCGAGAAGGGATTGGGGATGTGCTCACCGGCCTTCTTCGCCTCGTTGATCTTGCTGTTGTAGCCCGAGAGATTGCGCACACCCATGGCCGACATCAACTTGTAGCGTCGCTCCATTTCGCCGACGCACCAGTTCAGCGCATTGGCCGCCTTGGTCATGTCGGTCACCACCGGCGCCAGCAGGTGCGGAATGCCTTCGTAGATCGACAGTTCCAGCATCTTGGGGTCGACCATGATCATGCGCACGTCCTTGGGCTCGGCCTTGTAGATCAGCGAGAGGATCATGGCATTGATGCCGACAGATTTGCCCGAGCCCGTGGTCCCCGCCACCAGCAGGTGGGGCATCTTGGCCAGGTCGACCACCACCGGCTGCCCGCCGATGTCCTTGCCCAGCGCCACGGAAAGCGGGGAATGCATGCCATGGTAGGCCTGCGAACCGATGATTTCGGACAGCCGCACGATTTGCCGCCGCGGATTGGGCAGTTCCAGCGCCATGCAGGACTTGCCGGGCACCGTTTCGACCACGCGGATCGATACCAGCGACAGCGCACGCGCCAGATCCTTCGCCAGCCCGACGATCTGGCTGCCCTTGACCCCGACCGCCGGCTCGATCTCGTAGCGCGTCACCACCGGCCCCGGGTGAGCCGTCAGAACCTTCGCCTCGACGTTGAAGTCGGCCAGCTTGCGCTCGATCAGGCGCGAGGTGAATTCAAGGGTTTCGGGCGCCGGCATGTCGGCCGCATTGTGCACCGGCTCGGCCAGCAGGTGCAGCGGCGGCAGCGCACCGCCGGGCGCGTCGAAAAACAGCGGCGACTGGCGCTCCTTCTCCGCTCTCGCGACGGCCTTGGGTGCGACCGGCACGGTGATTTCAACCGGCTCGATCCGCAGCGGCGGCAGCGGACTGTCCTCGACCTTGCGCCGTTCGGTCTCAACCACCTCTTCGCGCTGCTCGGCCACGGCGCGACCATAGCGACGATCCTGCCAGCTGTCCCACAGGCTGCGCAGGCCGACATAGGCTCCCTCCAGCAGGATGCCGGCCTTCTCGGCAATGGCTATCCACGAGGCGCCGGTGAACAGGCTGAATCCGATCATTGCCAGCACCAGCAGAATCAGCGTGCCGCCGGTGTAGCCGAGAAACCGCGCCATGTAACGTCCGACTTCGGTTCCCAGCATGCCGCCGGGCGCCAGCGGCAGCGCCAGCTTCAGGCTCCAGAAGCGCATCGCCTCGAGGCCGCAGCTTGCGAGCAGAAGGAGGATGAAACCCGCGAGGGCAATCAGCAGGGAACGGCGATCGCCGCCGAACAGGTGGCTGAGGCGGTGGTAGCCCCATGCCAGCAGGAAAAACGGCAAAGCCACCCACCACCAGGCGGAAAGCCCGAACAGATACAGCAGCAGATCGCTCAGCCAGGCGCCGAAGCGCCCTCCCGGATTGGCGATGCGCTCGACGGTCGCGGCATGCGACCAGCCCGGATCGGTCCGCTCGAAACCCCAGAGAATGAGCCCCAGGTAAAGCCCGACGAGGCCGACCAGCAGCCAGCGCGCCTCATGCACCAGCAAGGCGATTTTTTCGGGCAACGGAGTCGAAGCGGATTCAGATGCGCTGATGGCATTCATGGCAACGAGCCGGTCCGGGAATCAACCCGGACCGGAATGACGGACACTGACGAATTATGTCCGGCTGCCGGGGTGCTCAAGGCCCAAAAAGCCGCCCAAGTCACCCCCTGTTCCACTCTTGCGCAGGACGTCAGTCGCAGATGCCCTTGTTCACACCGCCGGAGGTGACGGTCTCAACCAGCGACGACTGGGGGATGGAGCCCAGGCCGGGATCAGCCGGCAGGAGTTTCGGCAAGACATCGTTGGCGGCGATGAAGCCGAATTGCCCGGCCCCGATGGACAGGGCACCGGCACTGTTGACCACCCGCACTTCGCCGTCGCGCACGCTCACGTAAACGCCCGCCTCGTGCGTAGCCTCGCTGCCGGCGCCCTCTTTCTTGCAGAGACCCGTCTTGCAGTCATCGACATCGAATATCGTGCCGCGAATTCCGATGGTGGCCGTCTCGGTCTTCATCTCGTAGGCATCCTGATCGCCGCGCTTGCTGATCAGGCCGGATACTGCACGCAAGCCTCCCCTCAGCAGCGCGAATACCGCCTTATCCTCCTTCGGCTTGTTTTCGACGAAGGTATAGGCCGCCACGGTAAATTGGGTATTCGGCTTCAGGGTGATGGTTGCTCCGTCCGTGAACTTGATTTGCGCATAGCTGTCCTTTTGCGTTTGCAGCGTGTCGCCGGGAATGACCTCCGACTTCATCGACAGAATCCGCGTCGAGCCGTCCGCCCGCTTGACCGAAAGCGTTCCGGAAAGCTGAATGATTGTGCCATTGGCCAAAGCGCTGCCAGCCATCAGGCACGCCAGTACTGCAAGAATAAAACGACTCGTTTTCATGGTCCTCTCCTTAGCTACATTGTCCTGCAATCTTGCGCTTGTAATTGCCCTGATCCGTAGCGCCGCGCCGGCTTTGGGCAATCGTTTCAGTATTGATCGAAAAGTTGATGTAGCCCATCAGCGACTCATCCACTCCGATCGCCGTTCGGGATTTGACAAGTCCAACCGAATGATTCGGCAAATCGGTGATCACCGTTAATGCTCCCCCGCCCGTGAAACTGTAGGTAATCGGGTAGAAATTGCCAGTCACGGGATTGTCGAGGACGTCATAAAGGCCGGAGCCCTTGCCGCCGGCGACGATGAGCCCGCCGCTGATGCCCGGGCCGAGCAGCGCGGCAACCACACCATCGGGATGGGTGAAGGTCCCCGAACCGTCGATTGTGAAATTGATCGGCCCGGCGTTCTGGATACTGGCCGACGCCAACAGGTTGGCCGACGCGGATGGCGTAGTGCCGCCGACCACCGCGACGCTTCCTCCAGTCTTGATCTCCAGCGTCAGCTCCGGATCGAATACCGCCAGCGCCGTGGCCCTTGTTCCGGTGCCGGTGATGGTGCCTCCGGTCAGCACGAAATCCCCAGTCACATCGAAGCCCTTGCCTGATTTTACGAAGACGATGGAACTCACGTTCGCCTCACCGCCGGTCAGGTTGGCCGTTCCGCCGTTGATGTAGAAATTGCCGCCGACCTTGAGGTCGAGCTTGTCCGCGCTGAGGAAGGCGTTGGCTTGCGCCTTGGCCGTGTCGTCTGACGTGGTGGCCGTACCACCATTCAGCGTCAGATCGCCTGTGGTTGTGATCTTGATGACGCCGGCCGCCTCGATGACCGCATCATTCTTGAGGCTCTGGCCGAGGCCGGCGATCGCCGTGCCGCCCGTAACGTTCATGCTGACCGCATTGACCTCGATGTCGCCGGTGGTCTTCACCAGAAGATCGTTCGACACGCCGGGGTTCAGGGCATTGCTGCCCCCGCTGAAATTCACGGCATTGGCCGACGTGAACTTGATGTTCTTCGCGAGGACCTTGCCTGACCCCGTGACCGTAATTGCGGATGCACCTCCGGTGGTGCTGAGCAGTATGTCGCCCGTCCCCGCATCTATGTTCAACGGGCCGCTGCCGGTTACCGGCGCGAGATTCAGGTTGCCGGCCGACGAGAAATCCATGCCGCTGCCCTTGGCCTCGACCACCGTGTAGGCAGCGTCCTGATAGTAAGTCAGCGCTCCCGGAGCCTCAAGATACAGATTGGTCACTGTGTTCAGGTTGTCCTGCAAGGTAATGCCTCCGGCGCCGGTAACGGTGGCATGCAGCGCCCCTGCGGCAATCGGACCGCTCTGGCTGATCGGCCCGGTGGCGGTGTAGAAGACCTGGCCGCCAGGGCTGTTGACTCCGGAAAGCACCAGCGCCCCGATCTTGCCGATATAGGTAAACGCATTGCCCGCCTCGGAACTGGTGATCAGCGAGATTGCGTTGGAGCCGATGTGAACCGGCGTCACCGCATCGCCGATATCGCCGTAGGAGCGGAGCATGACGTTGTCCGCCACATCGATGAGACCGGCTCCGCTGTCTACGATCTTCCCTACCGTTGGCCCGCCCGACAGATCGTAGCCGTTGTTGATGGTAAAGCCGCCAGATGCGCCGACCAGCGGATTGATCGTCCCGCCGATGACGATGTCGCCGGTATGCGAAGGATCACCGATCATCAGGCCGCCGGTCGTCGTCGGTACGTCGAGTTCCGCCTGGGTCAGCAACAGCCCGGCGCCCGAGCCCAGGCTGATTGTCTGCCCTACCGTGCCGGAGGTCAGCGTAACCAGGGCCGCATGGCCGGTGATCGTTCCCCCGGCCAGGACCATGCTGTCTCCCTTCAACACGATCGGTGCCGTGCTCCCAGCGCCGCCATTCGCAATCGTGCCGCCGCTGCTTGTCAGGGTTCCCGTCCCAGAGTCGACGGTAACGCTGGTCGTGCCTGTAATCGTGCCGGTATTCGTCAGGCCGACGCCCTTGAGGCTAACTACGGTACCGCTAATGTCCCCTGCCGAGCCAAACGCCCCGCCACCAGCGATAGTCACACCAGCG
>Ga0208632_100452_pt1 | contig 15554 bp, 18 predicted proteins | sample LakWasMet49_LOW8_2_FD_183885 | JGI IMG/M metagenome (GOLD analysis project Ga0208632, IMG submission 183885) | Freshwater sediment methanotrophic microbial communities from Lake Washington under simulated oxygen tension - Sediment Metagenome... | ecosystem: Environmental > Aquatic > Freshwater >...
AGGCTCCTGCTGCTGAAGAAACCAGCGAAGAAACAGAAGCTTAATATTTTCGAGCAATTATGCGTAAAGACGATTGTTTCTATTTAGGTAAAATTGCGAAAAAATTTAGTTTCAAAGGGGAAGTTCTTATCTACTTAGATACAGACGAACCCGAATTATATGAAAACATGGAATCAGTATTTGTTAAGTTCAACAAAGATCTGATTCCATTTTTTATTGAAAACAGCAACCTACACAAAAACGATTTCCTTCGCGTTAAATTTGAAGACGTAGATTCAGAAGATGAAGCCGACAGACTGATTGGCAGCGAAATTTATCTGCCACTGAACATGTTACCCAAACTTGAAGGCAACAAATTTTATTTTCACGAAGTAATTGGTTTTGAAGTCGAAGACAAGCGCCTTGGCGTCGTGGGTATCATCCAATCCATCAACGACAGCAGTGCTCAACCACTTTTTGAAGTGCTCAATGGCACCGTCGAAATCCTAATCCCTATGATTGATCATTTCCTGGTAGAAATAGACAGGAAAAACAAAAAAGTCGTAATGGATTTACCCGAAGGCTTAATCGAAATGTATTTATAATTAACAATTGTTAATTATTTTGAAGCTAATCCTGCTTTCCGCTATATCTTTTATTCCATTACATTCCATAAAAGGATGCCGCTGCAATCAGGGCTAGAAAATCCAAATTCTTTCAATACTGTGTTTAAATTCAAACAATTCACCATAAATCAAGATCGTTGCGCGATGAAAGTTGGCACCGATGGCGTTTTGCTTGGTGCGTGGGCTCCTATTACCAACCACCCATTTTCGGTTTTAGACATTGGTGCCGGCACCGGAATTTTATCTATGATGGTTGCCCAAAGAAGTCCTGCCGAACAAATTGACGCCTTAGAAATTGACGAAGAAGCTTTTGAACAATGCGTCGAAAATTTCGAAAATTCGCCTTGGGGGGACCGCTTGTATTGCTACCATGCCGGTTTGGATGAATTCATGGAAGAACCCGAAGATGAGTACGACCTCATCATTTCAAACCCACCCTTTTATTCCGAAGATTATAAAACCGAAAGCGAACAACGCGATTTAGCCCGTTTTCAAGACGCTTTGCCTTTTGAAGATTTAGTGGAAGCCGCAAGTTTACTACTTTCAGAAAATGGGATTTTTGCCGTCATCATTCCGTTTAAGGAAGAAGAAAAGTTCGTTGCACTGGCAACCCATTTTGATTTGCATCCGTTTAAAATTACCCGCATCAAAGGAACACCAACCGCCGACATCAAGCGCAGTTTACTTGCTTTTTCCTTCACTCCAAAAAAAGAAATCGAAACAGATGAACTCATCATCGAAACGGCACGCCACCAATACACCGAAGAATACATTGCCTTGACCAAGGATTTTTATTTGAAGATGTAATACGACTCTCGAGAAGTTTAAAAAAATCATAATTAACAATTCTTTATTAGTAAAGGAAAACGAAAGCTATAATTTAGGACATTATATCTTAACCGTTGGTACTTTGAAACAAACATTACTCCTTTTATCCTTCCTTTTCTATTCCTGTTTTGGGTTTTCACAAAATGAAAAATGGCTTCATGGCATAGTCAAATCGGGAACTGTGTTATTGAAAGATATTGACATTGTAAACCTGAACTCTAAAAAAAATATCACTACTGACAATAATGGCAATTTCAGTATTTTGGCCAAAGTAGACGATGTACTTTTCATCATTTCAAAAGACTACACCGACCAAAAAATCACGCTGACTCAAACCGATTTTGACAAAAACAACCTAGTCATTCTTTTAGAAAAAAAACCAATTGAATTGGACAATGTTGATATTGTCAGGGTTCAGAACATGAAAATAAAAATTACTCAGAATGAAATAGATGAAATAAAAATTGCCAAACAATCAAGAACTCCCAAAGTACTGGGTGTATATGATGGTACTCTGGTAAACGGCATTGATTTTATGAGACTGGGCAGAAGTCTTATCCATTTGCTCAAAAACAAAGATAAAGTGTCCGAAAAATCGATTCCGCCAATCTCTTTTAAAGACTATCTCGCCGCTAATTTTGACACTGATTTTTATACCAAAAAACTAAACCTGAAACCCGAAGAAATTAACTTATTCATTTCATTTTGTGAAGCTGACCCCAAAGCCAATACAGTTTCCGAACATCAGGATGTTTTAGAGGCTATGGATTTTTTGATGACCAAAAATGACGCGTTTAAAAAACTGACGCGCTAAGATCAGCTGTCGTGAATTTAGCCCCGATAGGAATGGCATCCTTTTTCTTTTTTGTATAAAAAGAAAAAGATATAATGGATAGCGGGAAAAAGCTTCTGAAATTATAACAGTTGTTGATTGAGATTTTAATTAAGATTATGTAGCTTTGCAAACGTTTTCGTGAACCAAATTAAACATTATGAAACCAGATTTATTTCAAGCTCCCGATTATTATTTATTAGATGATTTACTAACCGAAGAGCACAAGTTAGTACGCGATTCAGCCCGTGCATGGGTAAAACGCGAAGTTTCTCCAATCATTGAAGACTATGCACAACGTGCAGAATTTCCAAAACAAATTATCAAAGGTTTGGGCGAAATTGGCGGCTTTGGACCATACATCCCGGAAGAATATGGCGGTGCCGGTTTAGACCAAATTTCGTATGGCTTAATCATGCAGGAAATTGAAAGAGGTGACTCGGGTGTACGTTCTACTTCATCGGTGCAATCTTCTTTGGTTATGTACCCAATTTGGAAATACGGAAACGAGGAACAACGCATGAAATATTTGCCAAAACTGGCTACCGGGGAATTCATCGGTTGTTTTGGTTTGACAGAGCCTGACCATGGTTCCAACCCTGGCGGCATGACCACCAACTTCAAAGACATGGGCGACCATTATTTGTTGAATGGTGCTAAAATGTGGATTTCGAATGCACCGTTTGCTGACATCGCTGTAGTTTGGGCGAAAGACGAAACCGGAAGAATTCACGGATTGATTGTAGAGCGCGGTATGGAAGGGTTTACTACTCCGGAAACGCACAACAAATGGTCACTTCGTGCTTCGGCAACAGGGGAATTGATTTTTGACAATGTAAAAGTTCCGAAAGAAAATTTATTGCCAAATAAATCAGGATTAGGAGCACCACTTGGGTGTTTAGATTCGGCTCGTTACGGCATTGCTTGGGGCGCCATCGGTGCCGCTATGGATTGTTATGATACTGCTTTGCGTTATGCCAAAGAAAGAATTCAGTTTGACAAACCTATTGCCGGAACTCAATTACAACAAAAAAAATTAGCCGAAATGATTACCGAAATCACCAAAGCACAATTATTAACTTGGCGATTAGGAGTCTTGAGAAATGAAGGCAGAGCGACCTCAGCACAAATCTCAATGGCGAAAAGAAACAACGTGGATATGGCGATTAACATAGCCCGTGAAGCGCGTCAAATTTTGGGCGGAATGGGAATTACCGGAGAATACTCTATCATGCGCCACAGTATGAACTTAGAAAGTGTAATTACTTATGAAGGAACGCATGATATCCATTTATTGATTACAGGAATGGACATTACAGGTATTTCTGCTTTCAAATAAGATTAAACAATAAATAAAATTTATATAAAATGCTTCTCTGTTTTGGGAAGCATTTTTACTTTTGTGTCGTAGGGTAAAACCACAGTTAAATTGCTCTACTCATATATTTAAAAAAGCTATGACTATCTCAACCATCAACAAAAAAATCACACCACAAAAGGATATTTTACTGCAACACCCGTTGTATGAAAAAGTAAAAACCATAGACGATTTACAGCAGTTTTTAGAAAGCCACGTATATGCTGTTTGGGATTTTATGTCATTACTAAAAGCCCTGCAAAGCAAACTAACCTGTACCTCAACCCCATGGTTTGCCAGCGCTAATCCGGAAACAAGGTATTTAATCAATGAAATTGTCCTGGCCGAAGAAAGTGATTTGACTTTAGACGGAAAACGTTTAAGTCATTTTGAAATGTATGTGGAAGCCATGCAAAGTTGTGGTGCGGATACTGCCGAATTAAATCAGTTTTTACAAAATGTGATTGATACCAATAATATTTTTGTAGCCATCAAACAAAGTAGTTTGCATCCTAACATTAAAGACTTTCTCGATTTTACTTTCCGAATAATTGATGAAGGCAAAACGCATAAAATTGCTGCCGCATTTACCTTTGGCCGAGAAGATTTGATTCCGACTATGTTTACCGAAATCCTGAAAAATTTTCAACACAACTTTCCGGATGTAGATTTGGCTAAGCTGATTTATTATTTCGAAAGACATATCGAATTGGATGCTGATGAACACGGTCCGATGGCGATGCAAATGATAACCGAATTGTGTCAGGACGATGCCCAAAAATGGAAAGACGTAGAAGAAGTTTCCATTGTGGCTTTAGAAAAACGAATCGGACTTTGGAATGCCATTGAAGAAAAAATTGAAGCGCGTTTAGAGTTGGCTTAAAGCCATTCGATTATATTAACCTACAAATACTTGTTGTTCCTCTCTTTTCTTTCTCAAGTAAAAAATATTCTGATTACTTTTGAGTAGAAGGAAACAGCATGAATACAACAACACGCTTTTTTTTAATTCATTTTATGGGATGTCTGGCTTTTTTGAGCCTCCCTGTTTTCTCTTCGCCCGATTTTGGACAAGGCTGGGACTTAATTTACATAAGCCCGTTTCAAAAGAATTTCGTTCGCTTTGTTTTACTACTCGGGTTGTTTTATACTTCTTATTATTACTTTATTCCCAAGTTGTATTTCAACAATAAAAAAGTGCTTTTTGCCATTGCGGTTATGGCTTCCTACTCGGTTTTAATTGGTCTAACTGAAGTCATTTTTGGCAACAGAGATCATTTTCCAAGACATCATTTCACTTCTCGTTTTCCTGAACCTCCTGAACATTCAGAGTTTTTTGATTCGCAAACGCTGATTCCATTTTTCTTGGTCATAGCGCTGGCGTTTCTTATCAAACTAAACAACCGCCTGATTGAAATTCACGACGAAAAACTCAATGCCGAAGTGTCTTATTTAAAAGCACAAATCAATCCGCATTTTTTATTTAATACACTCAACAGTTTGTATGCCTTAACACTGCAAAAATCAAACGAAGCGCCCAATGCTGTTTTAAAATTGTCGGGCATTATGCGTTATGTGGTTACCGAAAGCGCACAGGATTACGTATCACTCGAGAAAGAACTCAATTACATCAAGGACTATATCGATTTGCAAAAACTTCGGATAGACAAAAGCTTTCCGCTTACGTTTGATATTAATGGTGAAGTTTTAGGAAAAGTAATCACGCCGCTTATCCTGATTCCGTTTATCGAAAATGCTTTTAAATACGGCATCAATCCCGATGAAAATTCATTTATCAAAATACAAATCCTAATAGAAGGTCAAACGTTGCAGATGACGGTCAAAAACGCTATTGTAGCTACTGAGATTTCGGAAGAACTGAAAACAGAAGAAGGACTCAAAAACACCATAAAGCGATTGGATTTCATTTATCCTGACAAACATACTTTGAAGGTGACAGAAGATGACAAAACATACGAAGTCAATTTAAAAATCGAGTTGCTATGATACACGCCATTGCCATAGATGACGAGCCTTTGGCTTTACAGATTGTCGCTCATTTTTGTGATCAAATCGATTTTATTACACTCGATAAAACCTTTACCGTTCAAAGTGAAGCGCTCAAGCATTTGAAAAAATTTCCGGTCGATTTGATTTTTCTTGACATTCAAATGCCCAACAAAAACGGCATCGATTTTTATAAATTATTGGAAAATGATGTAATGGTAATCTTCACCACAGCCTTTAGCGAATATGCTGTAGAAGGCTTTAATGTGAATGCCACCGATTATTTGCTTAAGCCTTTTTCGTTTGAACGATTTGAGGTAGCCACACAAAAAGCACACAACGAATTCCAATTCCGGAACAATAGTTCGGTGCAAACCCATTTGATGATTCGTGCCGATTATAAACTGAACCGCATCGAGTTTGAAGACATTTTACTCATTGAAGGCTTGGATGATTATATTCAGATTCATTTAAAAAATAAAACCAAAATCGTAGCGAGGCTTTCGATGAAAAATATTTTGGCGAAACTGCCGGAAACCAAATTCCTGCGCGTGCATCGTTCGTTTATCATTCCCGTAAACAAAGTTAAAACCATTCAAAACAAAGTCATTCAGGTGGATGAATTTTCAGTACCGATTGGAGAAACCTACAAAGAAGAAATTCTGAAAATCCTGCAATAAGATGTTGCCTCAGAGTCCGTCACAAATATACAAAGCCCAGTTTAGAGGGCATCAGGAAGATGAAACCTACCGCTGTTTATCAACATTCAATTTTGGCACTTATTTCGAAGAAACCCGACAACCCTTTGGAACCTTAACGGTCTTTAATGACGAAACGTTGGCGCCACAAAAAACAAAAACATTTTCGCTGGATACAGATTCAGAAGTCATCCTGATTCCACTTGTAGGGACAATTGATTTTGACAACACGAACTATATCAATACCGAAGAAATTCTGGTTTTCAAAGCCGCAAAAGGAGCCACTTTTCAACTCCAAAATCCATACGAAAGGGATTTGATTAATCACCTTCAGATTCGGTTACAAACGGCAAAAACTTTTGAAAATGACTTTACCAAAACGAGTTTTGATTTTTCAACTCGAAACGAACTGTTTGTTATTCATGAAAATAAAACCAACAAAATTTCCATCGGAATCTTTGATTCCAGAAATGAAGGTTCCTATCCTTTAGACAAAAACAAGAAAGGAGTTTTTGCTTTTGTCATTAACGGTGCTTTTGAATTCCAGAATCGTTTGTTAGAATCCCGCGACGGATTAGCCCTTTGGGAAATTGCTGAAATCGAATATGAAGCTTTGACCGAAAATGCCATGTTGTTACTACTGGAAACAACCTTACAAGAATAAGTTTTTACCAGACAAAAAAGTCGGTTCACCTCATTTATTTTGACTTTCAATGAATTACACCCAACTTTGAATTGTTAAAATTATAAAAGACATGGAAAGAAAAGACTTTTTAAAAAACAGCATTGGTTTTCTTGGATTGGCCGTAGCGGTTCCAAGTTTGTTAAAAGCCAAAGACATGAATGGCGAAAATGCTTTAGCCTGTTCGGTTACTAATAGTGAAACTGCCGGACCCTTTCCTACCATTACACCGGCCAGCTTGGTGAGAACCAATATGATTGGGGACCGCACCGGAATTCCTTTTACCATTAACATCAACATCAATAATACTAATGCCAATTGTGCAGCACTTCAGGGAGCGATTGTTGATATTTGGCATTGTGATAAAGACGGTTACTATTCACAATATGGTGGCACTGCCATGCAGACGGTGAATTATACCACTAATACTTTCCTGAGAGGAAGACAAACTACAGACACCAACGGATTGGCAAGTTTCACTTCTATCTTTCCGGGCTGGTACAGCGGTCGTGCTACTCATATTCATGTGCATATATATAACGCAGCCGGAACATCCTTACTAGTTACTCAAATAGCTTTTCCTGAAGGAGCCGGTAGTGCTGTAGTTTTAGCCAATGCCTCAACGGCTAACGGTTATACTAAAGGCATGACAGGATATACTTATAACGCCTCCGATAATGTGTTTTCAGATGGTGTCACTAATGAAATGTCAACAATCACAGGAAGTGTTGCTGACGGATTTGTATTGAATCATACGATTTATGTAGCCGGACCAACATTGGGCATCGATGAGGCAAGTCAGCCAGTATTTGGATTGGGACAAAATTATCCGAATCCCATGAAAAACAGCACCACGATTCCTTTGACTATAAACTCAGATTCCAAAGTTACCTTACAGCTATTCGATTTAATGGGTCGATTAATTGCTACACCAATTAACACCACGCTTTCTTATGGCACTAATTCATTAGTATTAGACAGAAATGGCTTGAGTAGTGGGTATTATATTTATAAAGTAAAAGTGGTTAATGCCAATGGCACTTTTGAACAAAGTAAAAAAATGTTAGTAGAATAAACTGTTACCTTTTGCATTTTGAAAATAGAGAGATGTTTATATTCTCTCTATTTTTGTTTACACTAAGATTGTTATCATGACAAAAATCAGATTGGCTTACCGAATGGTTATTGATAGTGCTTCCACTTTTGTTTGGGATAAATATATTTTTGAAGATACTTATAAAGAATATCTGATGCAGCAGCAATTGTTCAATTCAAAAGAAAATCCGAAGCTGACTTTCCGAGAATTATTAAGTGAAAACGAAAAAGCAAATCAATTACACTTTTTGGTAAGTATGGCTGCTAATAGTTATGTTGTCCAATTAAAAGGTCATTTTCACCGGGTGTCGGATGTATTAGGAAATCATTATTTTCCGTTTACCAATTATGAACTGGATATTGTAAATACTGACATCACCGATATAACGAAACATAAAATCGGCATTACTTTTTATTCGCCAATGCTGGTGCTTTTGGACACCATAAACCATCAGTATTTAGTTTCCACAGAAGTCGAAAAAGACAACGGATTTCAAACTTTAGCATTTGCCATGCAACCCAATTTGGCTATCTGCTATTATGAAAAGTAGCACAAACTGAAGTATTCACCGCAGTTTTTTATCGGTTTATCTCATTAATTATTTTCGTTTTTTACAAGTAGTACCTTAGCGTTCTATTTTAAATAATTGAAAATCAATAATGAAAACAAATTCTATTTTAAAAGCCTTTACCTTGCTTTTGATGTTGGTGGTGGTGACTATTAGTCAGGCACAAAACGGCTCAGGGCGAAAAGTATTTGGAAAATCTATTCAAAGTATCAATCCACATAACGGATTGGTGCGCTGTGTTTCTTCAGAATATGAAGAATTTCTTCAGAAAAATAACCCCGAAAGAGCTACTACCGAAGCTTTTGAACAGTGGATTGCCCCAAAAGTGGTTGCCCTGAAAAAGAGTCTGCAAACGCAAAAAAGTGTAAATACTGTGGTATCCATTCCGGTTGTTGTGCACGTTATTCACAATGGTGATGCTGTGGGAAGTAATGAAAATATTTCGGACGCCCGAGTAATTTCTCAAATTACGGTTTTAAACCAGGATTTCAGAAGAATGCTTAACACTAATGGTTACAATACTAATGCCATTGGTGCCGATATGGAGGTTGAATTTGTTATGGCCAAAAGAAAACCGGATGGTACGGCTACCACCGGAATTGACCGTGTTAATTTGGGCGTTGCCAGCTGGGCTACTGAAACCAGTGTAGAAACAACTTTAAAACCAAATACCAGTTGGGATCCTACTCAATATTTCAACATTTGGGTTTGTGCCTTTAGTACCAGCGCTAGTGCTGATTTAAATGGTGTTTTGGGCTATGCCCAATTTCCGGATAGCTCAGGTCTTGGCGGATTGGATGCTGTGGGCGGATCTGCTGATACTGATGGGGTAATCATTGATTACCGTTGCTTTGGATCAAAAGCTATTGCCAATACCGGAACCTATTTTACCGATTATGACCAGGGAAGAACAGCCACACACGAAATTGGCCACTGCTTCGGATTGCGTCATATTTGGGGAGATACCTCATCGTGTACTGTAAATGCTACCGACAGTTATAAGGATTATTGTCCTGACACTCCGGCTGCCGCGAATGAAAATTATGATTGTAATGCCATTTATAATTCCTGCACAGCAGCTGCCGGAAACGATATGACCGAAAACTATATGGATTACACCAACGACATCTGTATGAATACGTTCACGCTGAATCAAAAAGGAAGGGTTTTAGCCGTTATTCAAAACTCCCCGAGAAGAAATACACTGCCTACATCCCCAGCGCTTCAGGCTCCTTTGCTTGCTCAGCAATTTGATTTATTGGCCAATGTAAAACTGTATCCAAACCCGGCCAATAATTTTGTAACGGTAAATATTTCAGAAGGATTGGAATTGCCGGATTCTATCAGCCTATACAATGCTATAGGACAACTCGTAAAACAGGTTGAAATTAAGGCATCCAATGATTTAACCCTAGATACCTCCTCATTATCCCAAGGTGTTTATTTTATAAAAATAAAGAAAGAAGACGCTGCCAAAACATTGCAGTTTATCAAAAACTAATGATTTTCATTATGTTAGCGTTGTGTGATTAGTTGAAAAAAAGGCGGGAAATACTTCCCGCCTTTTTTATGCTTCCGGTGCCAGTTCGATGGCTAAACCATCTATAGCTTCGGTGATATGAATTTGACAACCTAAGCGGCTGTTTTCTTTAACGTTGTAGGCTTCCCAAAGCATGGCTTCCTCATCGGGGTCTTTTTCAGGTAGTGGTATGTCATTTAATACATAACACTGACAAGAGGCACACATGGCCATCCCGCCACAAATCCCTATGGTTCCTTCGGGTGCCAATTCGTATGCGCGAACCAGTTCCATGATACTCATGTTCATGTCGGTGGGTGCCTGTACTTCGTGAGTAGTACCTTCGCGGTCGGTAATGGTTATCGTAATATCGTTGGCCATACTTTTTTATTTTTTGCAATACTGATTGGATTGTTCAACCGGATATTTTTGGTCTAAATCAATATCATTAAATCCTTTACCTGTTCCCCATGAAAAAATCTTTTCAAAAAAGGGAAGTAGTTTGTTGTTTTTTATTTTTTCCAGAAAATAGATTTCATGTTCTTTTTCTTTGATTCCCATTTCATAAAGCACCTCATCATATTGGGTAATGCCCAACGAATGGAAGAAATGCATCATCCGAAAGTATTCACAAACGTTACCGCTTTCCAATCTTCCGGCAAAATAAAACGGCATAAACCAGCCAATAACATAACAACTGCCCGAAATCACTTTGCCAATAACATGAAATTTAAATTCATACCATTGCGAAACGGGAATATCAAAATCGTTCATGATTTGAAGCACTTCGCTGCGGTGATTCCATTCGTCTATTTCAATTTGACGTATGGCTACTTTCTGTGTCATATCTTTTACTGAACCGGCATGACCCTGATAAGCAAAAGCGGCTGCCTTCTCAGCAGAATAGGCTTTCTTTAAAAGGGTTACTAATTCAGGATGGTTTAGCATCTAATCTATTGATTTAACAACTGCTTTTTCAGCTTCCTTACGGGTGCCGTCAAAACCGTCAATACCTGAAACGGTGGTGTATTTCAATACATATTTTTTTCCCGGGTTGATTCGGTTGTACACACTCTGACACATTAAAGTAGCTTCATGGAAACCACACAAAATCAATTTTAGTTTACCCGGATAAATATTAACATCACCGATGGCATAAATACCGTCTATATTGGTTTGATAGTCTAAAGCGTTATTTACTTTAATGGCATTCTTTTCTATTTCTAATCCCCAGTTGGCTATGGCTCCCAGTTTTGGAGTTAAGCCGAACAGCGGAATAAAATAATCGGTCACTACATTCATGCGGGCGCCGTTTACTTCAATGTCTACCGATTCTATTCGTTCTGAACCCTTGAAGCCAATAACTTCTCCCGGTGTGATTAGTTTTATTTTTCCCAGTGACTTAAGTTCCTGTACTTTTTCAACCGAATCTAAAGCGCCACGGAATTCATTTCTTCGGTGTACCAAAGTTACAGAAGCCGCCACATCAGTAAGGAACACACTCCAGTCTAAAGCGGAGTCTCCTCCTCCTGATATCACTACATTTTTCCCTCTGTACTTTTCAGGGTCTTTGATAAAATAGTCAACACCACGGTCTTCTTTTTCATAAAACTCTAAATCTTTCAGGATGGGTTTTCTGGGTTCAAAAGTACCTAAACCTCCTGCAATGGCTACGGCTTTGGCGTGGTGTTTTGTCCCTTCATTGGTAGTTACTATAAAAGTACCGTCTTCCAACTTATCTATGGTTTCGGCCGTTTCGCCTAAGGTAAATCCGGGTTGAAATTGTTTGATTTGTTCCATTAGATTGGTTACCAAATCACCGGCTAATACTTCGGGATAGCCCGGGATATCGTATATAGGTTTCTTAGGATAAAGCTCAGCCAATTGTCCTCCAATTTGTGGCAAAGCATCAATAAGATGGCATTTTAGTTTTAATAATCCGGCTTCGAAAACAGCAAAAAGCCCTGTAGGTCCGGCACCAATTATCAGTATATCTGTTTCAATCATTTTTTTTCGTGGCATAATATCGAAGTTTTGAGCCGCAAAGGTTGGCAAACTCCGAATCAAATAATATGATTTTTATCATTAAACCTAGGCAATATTCTCTACCGTTTCGATTTGAGGAGCATACTTTTTAATGGTAGTTTCTACTCCCGCTTTCATAGTACTGATACTTAAACTGCAGGAAGTACAAGCTCCCTGAAGACGCACTTTTACATGCTTTGCATCTTCTATAGAAACCAAACTTATATCACCACCATCTGAATTCAGAAACGGTCTGATTTCGTTAAGGGCTTTTTCGACATTTAAAGTCAATTCTTCTGTTGTCATTTTATTAATGTGTAAGTGAATTAATGTGAAAATGTATCAATTAAAAATTGTTTAATTGGTACATTGTTACATTGTTTTTATTTCCCTTTAACGGCCGAACATCCTGCCATGGTTGTTATTTTGATAGCTTCGGTTGGTGGCAAACTTTCGTTGCGGTTTACCGTTTCCTGCACTACGTTTCTGGTGATTTCTTCAAATACCTTTTCGATTACCGAAGCCGTTTGCAGAGCTGCCGGGCGACCGTAATCACCGGCTTCGCGAATGCTTTGTACCAAAGGCACTTCGCCTAAAAACGGCACCTGTAAATCTTCTGCCAGGTTCTTGGCACCTTCTTTCCCGAAGATGTAATATTTATTGTTAGGCAATTCTTCCGGAGTGAAGTAAGCCATGTTTTCGATGATTCCCAATACCGGAACGTTGATGCTGTCTGACATAAACATGGATACTCCTTTTTTGGCATCGGCCAAGGCAACCGCTTGTGGTGTACTTACGACAACCGCTCCTGTAATAGGCAACGACTGCATAATCGATAAATGAATATCGCCCGTTCCCGGTGGTAAATCAATTAGCATGAAATCTAGCTGACCCCAATCGGCATCAAATATCATTTGGTTCAAGGCTTTGGCAGCCATTGGACCACGCCAAATCACAGCCTGACTCGGAGAAGTAAAGAACCCGATAGAAAGCAATTTGATTTCGTAGCTTTCGATAGGCTTCATTTTAGATTTGCCGTCTACTTCAATCGAAATAGGTTTTTCGTTTTCTACATCGAACATAATCGGCATAGACGGACCGTAAATATCGGCATCCAGGACTCCCACTTTGAAACCCATTTTGGCCAAAGTCACGGCTAAATTGGCAGTAACAGTTGATTTTCCAACCCCTCCTTTTCCTGAAGCTACCGCAATAATATTGCTAATACCCGGAATGGCTTTGCCTTTAATTTCGTTTGGATTATTGGCCGGAGCTTCCACTTTGATATTGACTTTCACCACGGCATCGGGTGAGAATTTTTCGTGGATTAATTTTTTGATATCGTCTTCGGCACGTTTTTTTATGTGCATGGCCGGAGTAGAGATGAGTAAATCTACTACTACTTCGTTGCCAAAAGTCAGTACGTTTTTCACGGCACCGCTTTCCACCATATTTTTTCCTTCGCCTGCTATGGTAATCGTTTCCAAAGCGGAAAGGATTTCTTTTCTATCTAATTTCATCTTAGTTGTTGACCGCTAAAAGGTTGCGGTTATTGTGTTATGTTTATTTAAACTGATTTTAGATTGCAAAGATAATACGATTTACAAAGAAACAATCCATATTGGATTGAAAATATTGATAATCAAATAAAGTGTTTTACAGGCGTTTCAAAAAGGTTCTTCGACGTATAATTCAAAAACAAAGCGGCACAGGAAATAAAATTGTAAGGCGTACTTCTTTTTAAGATATATATCTATCAGGTAAAAGATGTATATCTTTTATTTAAGAGATGTACATTTAGTATTCAAAAGATGTACATCTTTCAAAATTATATGCAGGTTAAACAAAAAAAGATACGCTGAAAATAACTGAAAGAATGAAGCAAAACGCAGCTTGGTATACGGGCAAGAAAACAGTCTGCTGCTTATTGCTCCGTAATTTGGGGTTGCCAAAAGTGCTTTTCGAAATCTATGATTTGATTGTCGATGACTGCTATGCCTTCGTTTTCCAGGAGTTGCTGCATTAAGTTGGTGCCGTCAAAATGGTGTTTCCCGGATAACACTCCGATTCTGTTGACTACGCGGTGTGCCGGCACATCGTCTCTGCCGTGACAGGCATTCATGGCCCAGCCTACCATTCGGGCAGATCGGGCTGTGCCTAACGCTTTGGCAATGGCACCATAGGAAGTCACTTTGCCTTCGGGAATTTGGCGTGCGATGGCGTATACTCTTTCAAAAAAATTATCTTCCATCTTATTTGTAAAGTAATTTAATCAGCGTCACCACCGCCATAAAAGTGGTTACCGAACCGATAATGGTATTGATGTTCTGCATCATGAATTCGGTTTTCTTTTCAATCTTTTTAAAGGCGACAATATAGATGTAAAAAACGGTGAACGAACCCAGCACTACACCTATAACAAAGGAAGATACCGGAAATATATCAAAGCTGAAATACCCCGCTGCCGATAGTCCCATGCTGGCAAAAACGTAGAACGGAATGGGTAATAAGTTGAGCGTAGACAATAGCATGCCGAAAAAGAAACGATTGGATTTTCCTTTCATCTTTAGGTTGGCTTTGGGCTTTTTGGGCTTTTTAGCTACCCAGAAAAAATAAATACTCAACAGCGAAAAAACAAAGATGCCAATCTCCTGTAAGGTGGTTACTATTTCCTGATGATTGCTGATGAATCGGGCAAAAAGAACAGCAATATACGTTTGAAAAAGCACTACCACCGAGGCACCGGCACCAAAACTGAGCGCTTCATTTTTACCTTCCTGCAAACTGATTTTGGCTGCGGTCATGTTGATTAACCCCGGAAGGATAACCGCCAAAAACGCAATGCAAAAGCCCAAAACAAGCGGCAGAAAGTATGACATCTATTTGATTTTGAAACGAATATACGTAATTGCTTTGTTGATTTCCAAATATTGTTTTTCGTAAAAGGTTTGGATGGCGGTAACTACCTCAGGAGCGCCTTCGTTTTTGTATACGTTGTGGTTGGCATACAATACTTCGTGTCCTTCACCATGTAAAAGTCCGAGGGTGTATCCGTGCATGAATTCGCTGTCGGTTTTGAGGTTAACCACCCCGTCAGGTTTTAAAATCTTCTTGTACAACTGCAGGAATTCTGAGTTGGTCATGCGGTGTTTGGTGCGTTTGTATTTGATTTGCGGATCGGGGAACGTAATCCAGATTTCATCCACTTCGTTTTCGGCAAATATGAAATTGATTAATTCGATTTGGGTGCGGACAAACGCTACATTATGCATACCTGAATCGACTGCTGTCTTGGCTCCACGCCAAAAACGTGCTCCTTTAATATCGATACCTACAA